>Ga0007882_10001477_pt1 | contig 13660 bp, 10 predicted proteins | sample CryBogCBH12Aug01_FD_71195 | JGI IMG/M metagenome (GOLD analysis project Ga0007882, IMG submission 71195) | Freshwater microbial communities from Crystal Bog, Wisconsin, USA - CBH12Aug09.1 | ecosystem: Environmental > Aquatic > Freshwater > Lake | place: Crystal Bog, Wisconsin, USA | collected... | reverse complement strand
ACGGTCAGTTCGGCCCTCGCCGCTACGGGCTTGTTCAACATCGCATTTCGCCGGTGGGCACCGCCGCGCCTACCCACACCATCAACTCGGTCCCGCCACCGACGAAATGCTCACTGTTTCGGGCATTCATCGATTCGTGGGCCATATTGGCTCCGCTCCCATCCGTAAGACTGTCCTGCTGCTGTTCATGTTTTTCGCTGGGATCCATTTCGAGGCCTTCAGATTCGATGACTATCACGCATTGGTCGCAGCGATCGTCCTCTGGATATGCAGCCTCGCATTGGGACTTTCCAAGGTTCCGGGCGGCCTCCCCCGCGGGCTTCTCCTCCGACTTGGCCTGCTAACTGGCTTGGTCATGGTCTGCCGCCTCAATGATGGCTGCATGCTGGCGCTTGCATGCCTGGCCATCATTGTGCTTGAGGCCCGTCAGAACCGGGTGAAGCGGTGCCTCTATTTCATAGGGGGCATTGGTGTCGTCGTGCTTCTCACCCACCTCGCAGTCCGAGATACCTGGACCGCATGGTGGCATCACGCGGTTGCCGGGGGCGCATCGGCCAAGGGCGGTGTGCGGCATCTGGTCAAGGGTGTGCTGCTCTTGCCGGTCCGGGCTGCCCAGAGCCTGGTTACCTCCCGATTCACTACCCTTATCTATCAGATTCTGGCAACTTTGACGGTTGTCACTCTCCTGGCCCGCCTCGCAAAGCGTCACCTAGCCTGGCGAGTGCTCTTTATTTTAGCCTGCTGGTTCTCTGTCGGTGTCTTGCCCTTCCTGATTCGGGAGGATCCGTTCATCCCCCTCTCAGCCTTCGGTGTTGTCATCGCGACCTTGGCGGTCATGGTTCTTCTGGCCCTGGGGGGCTGCCATCTCCTCCACCCCATCGTTCGCCCAGAGGTATTCATGCTCTTGATTCCCATCGGCCTGTGGGTGTCTGGCGCCATGTCAAGCGGGGGATGGTTCTACGGTCTTTATTTCCCCTTCGCACTTTTTCTCCTCATGTCGGCCATTGTCGGATTGCCGTTTTTTATAGCGTCACTTGAGGCGTTGCTGTATGGGATGCTGGCAATCCTTGCAGCATGTGGTTTGCACTATAGATACGAAATCCCCTGCGCCTGGCATGCTTATCGTGCAGCTCCCCTTTTCCAGGAGCGGGTAGTCATCCAACACCCTGTTCATGGCTACATGTACCTTGAGCGTTCATTGATGAGCCATCAGGACTTCTTGTGGCAGAGGATCAATGGAGACCTGGTGGATGACCTGCTTAGTATTCCATGGCCATTTGCAAACTATTATTTAAATCGGCCACCCTGGAAAAATCATATCCAGACCTTCTTTGACACGAGTTCGGCCGAAAACGTCCAGGCTCTGGTGAAGGATTTGGAGCTGGCACCCCCTTCCTGGATTCTGTTTCACCATCAACCGGGAAATCTTGTGCGGCATGAAGCCACTTTTAATGATGGGCACCCCTTGCCACACAGGTTGCTGGAGGCGTTCATCCTGAATCAGATCAGGAATGATCTTTGGTCCATAGACTGGTCCAGCACAGATGATCGATTAGGCCAATGGTTGCTGATCCGCACATCAGGCCGAGGTTCACGGGTATCTGGCACAAGCCCAGCATTATCTTCCAATCGACAATCACCTTGATGAATATACCAAGGAGAACGGAGGCAAAGGGTTACTAAGGCTGCTGCTGAGGAACGGAACCTGATTCTTCATCGTTTGACACCGCGCTCAGATGGAAAGTGCGACGGCGCCATGATCGGATGTTCGAGTCATACGATCTACAAGGTTTGGGGCAATGAAATCCATTGCCAGAATTAGCAAGAGGAACGGATTCAACAAGGAATCAATGTTGATCCACATGATGACTAATAAGTAATTCTTTGGTATTAATAAAAGACCAAGGATGGTAATTCTCCGCTGTGAGCGCCGCGGATCTGATTCAGAAAAAATCAACGCCGGCACAAGCAATATCAAGTGAAAGAGTTTATAGTTCCCAGAAACCTGCGGCAGTAGCAAATATGAGCAGACGATGACACCAATGATTTCCCAGCGTACCTTTTCTGTCTTGAACACCCAAAATGCAAGACCGAACAGGGCTGTAATTACAAAAAAATCATACAAAAAAGCCCCAATAGCAGATATATCTTGATACATAGTTAGAAACAGCAATGTTCTGAATGCGCCGAATAGACTCAATCCGTATGCGACTTTTTGGATGTCCTTGCTGAATGCATCTTGCATAATGGAGATAGCGTGAGTCCAGTTGGAGAGTGCCGTTAGGGCACCACCCTGAAAAAAAATGGCGGAGCCGAACGTCATCAGGACAACGGTGCATCCTACGCACACTAACTCTTTCCATTTTTTCTCTTTGATCAAAACCAATAATAATAAAGTTGGATAAATTTTTGAAGCAATAGCTGCAGAGAGGCAAAGCACTCTAGTCCAGAAATATCTATTTCCCGAAAAATCATAAAGATAGCTCCAAATGATGAGAAATGCCACGGTGTAGATTTCGAAATTTCCACGATCAATTGAAAAAAGGATTCCATAGTTAAAATAATAAATAAACACAATGGGAATGGATGATTTGACATTTCCAGACTTGACGATAAGAGCATAGCAGATTGGGAAGATCATAATTATTGGCACAATAATGTATATAAAATAAACCCAGGACACATGGCCGAGTGAGAATAGATAATATAGGGCGCAAGCAAAGGGAGGATAGGGTGTGCCGAAATTAGCATTATAGGGATTTAAAGTCGAACATAATACAACCATTTCGGTAAAATCAGAGTATTTGGTTGCCGGATCAAAAAAGAAGGAATTTATTGGAAAATGGTCGCCGAGGAAATGAACCCGTAGCTTCATCCACATGAAAATAAAAAAATAACCAATCAAGAGGATCTTGAACAAGGCCATCAAACGTTCCCAAGCTAGGTCGGCCTGAGTCGTTGACTCCTTCTTTCGTGGGTGAATATCACTGAGCATAATCTGTGTCCATTTCTGAAGAGAACCTCGAGAATCGGCCTGCTGATTCATAGATCTGGTCGCACCACCGGATGAAACTCGGGTTAGCAACTTGCCTAAGAATAATAAGGACACAATAGGCAAGTGGCCGAATAAATACTTAAATGTCGATAATGCTAATTAATAAAATGCTACTTCCGGACTCTCAGACGTGGGTTTTGCCAGGAGAAAGATCATTAACAAGAGGCCCAATCCAACCCCATTCACCATGAAACTGATGCCTGGTCCGAAGTTGAAAAGACCTACTAGATACTGTTTTGGAAGTGAGATCATGCAGATGATCCAGAGGGGCAGAAGGTCTAGAATGCGGTTGCTTGCATTGTTAATTACGTCCAATAGGAGTAGTAATAATGGAATATATAAATAAATCAGGGTGTAGTCAAAACTTGTAAAAGGGAGATATACCATCATTACCGTCAGCACACTAATGCGCTGCTTGAGCTTGAGTGCCCTGATCCGCCAGATTGCTCCGAGCGTGAAAGCTGCTACGAGATAGGGATAGACCAGACAGAACAACCTTAGAGACGACTGGATTTTCGGATCCGAGGTCTCAAGGAAGAACAACCCACTTATTAAATTGCACAGGGTATGACCAAATTGAATGGATCTTCCATCATAGAGAAAAAATTCATTAAATCCTGATATATGATGTATAAATTGCCCTAATACAATATTGGCATCCCCATTGATGGTCGCCAGGGAGGCTATCGTTATAGCAACCGTCGCTAGGAAACCTGCCGACAACTCCTTCCACTTCCCATCGACTGCAAAAAGTATAAAATAAATTGCAGGATATATCTTACAGCAGGCTGCAGCCGCGATAAGTAGCGCAGAGATATAGAAATATCTACGCTGATAGGTTAAAATGGCGGCGGCAATGAAGACGAAGACGATGCCTTCAATGTTCCCTCGATCCAGCAGAAGAGCAGCTGGATAAGAAGTCACCAAGAGGGTCGTCAAGAACACCGCCAGCTGCCCGCGTGCGACTGGGGTATTATAAATTATAATTATTCCAGCAGTTATGATGACAAATCCAATAAATAGAAAATACTTCATAATGGATAAAAAGTAATTATTTGAAAAAAATGGAACCAATGCCATTACTGCAAATGGGGGATAGCTCAGTGGTCCAACAATTTGCGCCGGGACCTTCGAGTTATGAATCATAGGCCAATCGTATGCCTGGAAGTTATAGGTGAAGAAGTAGTCGATGCTATAGGGGTTCTGCCCCTCAAGGACCATCTTGGTGTAGTGCCAGACCCCAAGGTAATCACTGGTAATGGGAATCAACGATTCGCCATAGAGGTGGTGCTGGTTCCTGAAGAGGGGAGAGGCCCAAGGCCATGCGTCCAGCCTTGCGGTGCCAATCTGCTCGGGTGGGATCATCCGTTTAAGGACTTTTCCTGCAAGGTGTTCACGGCCGATGGCGGGAAGAACCTGCTGCTTCACGAAGGGCGAATAATTTTGAAAAAAGAAGTGGTACCTATCTGAAGCAATAGCCCCGAGAGCCATGATGAGTGCGAGTGTGAGGAGGAATTGCTGTGCGTGAAAGGGCCGAGGCTTGTCCAGGGCGTCAAATATTCGTTGCGTCCATTTCATGGATCCGGATCCCCTGGTGAGTTGTGCCCACTCTGCCATGAGCAGGTGGAGTAAGCAATTGAGGTTCCAGTCCCGAGGCAGCATCCAGCCGAGGCGCGGAACGCGGGGTGCCCGTTCAGGAGTGAAATAAAGTTGAGCCCAACCGGTGGGCATACAGGCGATCATCTTCCTACAACATCTTCAAGGGCCCCATGATCCGTGTTGCCGACTACATTGCCCAGGCGCTGGCCAAGCATGGCCTGAAGGATGTCTTCCTGGTCACGGGTGGCGGGGCCATGCACCTCAACGATGCCTTCGGCCGGAACCCCGACCTGACGGTCACCTGCTTCCATCACGAGCAGGCCTGCGCCATCGCCGCGGAGAGCTACTTCCGCCAGAGCGGGCGTCTGGCTGCTGTGAATGTGACCACGGGACCCGGCGGGCTGAACACCCTGACGGGGATCCACGGGGCTTGGACGGACAGCCTGGGGCTGATCGTCATCAGCGGCCAGGTGAAGCGGGAGACCCTCGTGGCCTCGGCGGGCCCCTCGGGGCTGCGCCAGCTGGGGGACCAGGAGGTGGACATCGTCTCGGTGGTGCGTCCCATCACCAAGTATGCTGCTCTGGTCGAGCGGCCGGAGGACATCCGCTTCCACCTGGAGAAGGCCCTGCACCTTGCCTTGGCCGGGCGACCCGGTCCCGTCTGGATCGATGTGCCTTCGGACATCCAGGGGGCCCTCGTTGATCCTGCCACCTTGGCGGGGTTCCAGCCGGATCCTGAGCCGGTTCCGGAGCTGGCACTCCAGATCGAGAGCCTCCTCAGCCTCCTGCGCCAGGCCCGGCGCCCGGTCCTCCTGCCTGGCAGTGGCATCCGCATCGCTGGCGTGGTGGAACCCTTCCGTCAGCTGGCAGAGGCCCTGCAGATCCCCGTGGCCACGGCCTTCAATGCCCATGACCTGCTGGAGGATGACCACCCCTGCCTGGTGGGGCGACCGGGAACCGTCGGTGACCGCGCCGGGAACTTCGCTGTCCAGAACGCGGACTTGGTCATCGTGCTGGGCTGCCGGCTGAACATCCGGCAGATCGGCTACAACTGGGACGCCTGGGCCCCAGCGGCCCAGAAAGTCATGGTGGACGTGGACCCTCTGGAGCTGGCGAAGCCCACCCTCGCCATCGACCTTCCCATCCAGGCGGACCTCCGGGCCTTCTTCGAGGCGCTGCAGGTTCAGGGCCTGCCGGAACCCAGGCCCGAACACGCCGACTACCTGGCCTGGTGCCGGGCCCGGCGGGAGCGCTACCCCGTGGTGCTGGAGCGGCACCGGGCGAAGGGCCAGCCGGTCAACCCCTATGTCCTCACCGAGGCTCTGTTCCGGCACCTGCCCGAGGGCATGACGGTGGTGACCGGGGATGGCACCGCCTGTGTCGCCACGTTCCAGGCCGCCCGCCTGAAGGCCGGGCAGCGCCTCTACACGAACAGCGGCTGCGCCAGCATGGGCTACGACCTGCCCGCGGCCCTGGGGGCCAGCCTTGCCTCCGGCCGCCAGCCCGTGGTGTGCCTGGCGGGAGATGGCAGCCTGATGATGAACTTGCAGGAGCTGCAGACGCTCGTGCACCAGCGCCTCCCCATCCTGCTGGTCCTCTTCAACAACGGCGGCTACCACAGCATCCGGCAGACCCAGACGGCCTACTTCCCGGACGGTCTGGTAGGGTTCGATGCCGCCACGGGCGTCAGCTTCCCGGACTTCGGCAAGGTCGCCGCGGCCTTCGGCCTGCCCCACCGCCTCATCCGGAGCCATGCGGATATGGACACCACCTTGGCGGAGTGCCTGGACACGCCCTGGCCCATGATCTGCGAGGTCCTCCTCGACCCCGCCCAGCCCTTCGAGCCCAAGCCGAGCTCCCGGCGTCTGGAGGATGGGCGGATGGTCAGTGCGCCCCTGGAAGACATGTTCCCCTTTATGGATCGAGCCGAATTGGCAGAGAACATGCTAATTTCAGACCCCCTACCCTGAGGACATTTCAATGAGCGTAATCAACCGAGACCCTTTTGAAGATCTATTCGTCCTGGAACTGGCCAACAACCACTGGGGACGCCTCGAGCGAGGCAAGGAAATCGTTTATCAGTTCGGCCGAGTGGTCCGCTACAACAACGTCCGCGCGGCTATCAAGCTGCAGCTACGGGATGTGGAGCGCTTCATCCACAAGGACTTCAGGGACCGTCAGGACATTCGCTATATCAAGAAGACCATCGATACGCACCTGAGCATCAAAGATCTGGCCGCCCTCAGCGAGGAAGTCCGCCTCAACGGCTGCATCCGCATGGCCACTCCCTTCGATGAAGCCAGCGTGGACTTATGCGTGGACCTCGACGTGGAGATCATCAAGCTCGCCAGCTCGGACCTCAATGACTGGGTCCTCATCGAGAAGATAGCCCGAACGCGGAAGCCCGTGATCGCCAGCACTGGAGGCAGCAGCCTCAAGGATGTGGACGACCTGGTGACCTTCTTCGCCAACCGCAAGATCCCCCTAGCCCTGAACCACTGCGTGTCCCTCTACCCCAGCGAGGACCATGAGCTGGAGATGAACCAGATCGACTTCTTGCGGGACCGCTATCCAAGCAACACCATTGGCTTCAGCACCCACGAGTACCACGACTGGCAGAGCAGCATCCTCATCGCCTATGCCAAGGGTGCGCGCACCTTCGAGCGCCACATCGACATCGAGGCCGACGGGATCGAGGTCAGTCCTTACTGCTCCCGGCCCGAGCAGGTGGACCTGTGGTTCAAGGCGTTCAAGCGGGCAAAAGCGATGTGCGGGACACCCGGCACCCAGAAGCGGATTCCACCAGAGAAGGAGATTCGCTACCTAGATAATCTCGTGCGTGGTGTATATGCTCGGAGGGATCTTCCAGAAGGGCATCCCATAACTGAAGAAGATGTCTATCTGGCAATTCCTCTGCAGAAGGGTCAGCTCTCGTGCCGAGAGCTTTTCTGGGGCGAACCATTAATCAAGGCCGTTCTGGCTGATGAGATCCTCACGATCGAACATCTGGACAATCCATATTCGAAGGTCCCTGAATTACGAGAAGCCATCTTGAATCGTGGTTTGTGATCCAGGCGGCCTATGAGCAATTTGTTTGATATTCGGGACAGGGTCGCCTTGGTGACCGGTGGCCGGCGTGGAATTGGCAGAGCCATCGCCCTTGGTCTTGCTGAAGCCGGCGCTCGCGTTGCCGTCATCGCCAGGAGTGCAGACGCTGGGGAACTTGGACGGCAGTTGAGTAAAACAGGTTGCAATTGGTACTATTTGCAAGCTGATTTGGCAGACCGTAAGGATCGCAGGGGCGTCGTAGAGCGTGTGGTCGATCATTATGGTCAAATTGATATCCTAGTCAACAATGCAGGCATCCAGAATCGGTACCCAGCCCGGGATTATCCTCCTACAGCATGGGATTACGATCTTGAACTAATGCTGACGGCTGTGATGGACCTGTCTCAGCAGGCCATGCCTCACATGGCCTCGGCAGGCAAGGGCAGGATCATTCAGATGGCCTCTATAAGCAGTTTCCAGGGTGCCCGTAGTATCGCTGGTTATGCGACAGCCAAGCATGGCCTCCTCGGGCTCACGAAATGCCTCTCGAATGAATGGGCTGGCCTCGGGATCAACGTCAATGCCATCGCTCCTGGGCTCATTGAAACCGAAATGGCGGGACATGTCTTAGAGGACCCAGCTAAGTCTGCTGAACTTCGCGGCAGGATACCTTCGGGGCGGTTTGGGAGACCTGGGGACTTGGTCGGCCCTGTTCTGTTCCTGTCTAGTGACGCCTGCTCCCATGTGCATGGCTCCGTGATCCTGGTGGATGGCGGCTGGATGGGACGATAAGGAGAGATGATGAATGATCGGGAACCCGAGGGGGCACGCAGGATCGAGGCGAAGGATTTGCGGTGCAAGGAGAGACAGCCACTCCAGGACCTGATTCCTCTTGAAACACCCTTTGTCGTCTACGTTGAACCGACCAACGTTTGCAATTTCCGATGCCAATTCTGTCCAACAGGAGACCCAGCGCTGCTTGAGCAGGTCGGCAGACCGGTTGCCACTATGCCATTGCAGAAATTCAATAAAATCATTGATGACTTAAGGCAATTCCCGGAGAAGTTGAAACTCCTGAGCCTTTACAAGGATGGCGAACCTTTGATCCATAAGCACTTCCCAGAGATGGTTCGCTATGCCAAGGACGCCAATATTGCTGAAAAGATATGGACAAAGACCAATGGATCGATGTTGAATCCCGATTTCAATAAGCGCCTGATCGATACTGGGCTAGATCTTCTTTCGATCTCTGTTGAAGCAGTGGATTCTCACGGTTATCAAAGAATTGCAAAGGTTCCGGTTGACTATGATGAGTTTCGCAGAAACCTTGAAGATCTCTTCAAGCGACGCGGCAACATGGAAATATATGTAAAGATAGCTGATAGCGGCCTCAGCCAAAATGAAATTGATAAATTCTATGCTGATTTTGGCTCCATGAGCAACTTCATCGCGGTGGAGAAGCTCATGGGCTGGTCCAATTCAGGGGTAAAGGATTTTACGCTCGGCACCAACCCTGACACATACGACGGATTGCCACTGATTAAGAAAATGATCTGTGCCTATCCGTTCTATGTTCTGGCTGTGAATGCGAATGGAGCTGTCTCTGTCTGTGGGAATGACTGGTCCCATAACACAATTGTAGGAAATGCGTTTGAGCAGCATCTCGGAGAGATATGGCGAGGAGGACGCTTAGCCCAATTCCAGAAGATGATGCTTGAAGGCCAGCGTTGTAAGAACAAGGCCTGCGCAGACTGTTACTATCTTCAAATCGTTCCAGACAATCTAGATGCATATCAGTCGCAATTGTTGGAACGGATGACTCCCATTTGGGCGGAACAGAAATATTAAATGGAGGTGCCTCTTGATCCGGGATACGCTAAAATGAAAATGATAAGTATTACAATGTCATGTTTTAACGAAGAAGAAAATGTTGCCATTATACGAGATCGCATTGATACTGTTTTTCGTGAATTTACACAGTACTCATATGAAATTATTTATATTGATAATTCCTCGACTGATTGCACCGTGCAAAACATCAAAGCCATGGCATTAGAGGACAAGCGAATCAAACTTATTGTGAATGCCCGCAATTTTGGCCACATCCGGTCTCCCCACCACGCATTTCTCCAAGCTAAAGGGTCCGCTGTGATCAACATGGCCTCTGATCTGCAAGACCCACCGGAACTAATCCGGGACTTCCTGTTGAAGTGGGAGGAGGGCTTCAAGATTGTTGTTGCCATCAAGACAGGAACCAAGGATTCCAAGACAATGTGGGCGTTTCGTCAGTCCTACTATCACCTATTGGGCAAGATAGCTGATGTACAGGTCCTTCAAAATTTCACTGGATTTGGACTCTATGATCGGCAAGTGGTAGAAATCATCCGCCAGTTTGATGATCGGTATCCCTATCTGCGGGGGATGATATCTGAGATCGGCTTTAAATGGGCGGAAGTCCCTTTTTCTCAACCACTTCGTATGCGTGGAATTACAAAAAATAATTTCTATACACTTTATGATATGGCGATGCTCGGCATTACCTGCCATTCAAAGGTGCCTCTCCGCCTTGCAGCCATGGCTGGTTTTTTTCTCGCCTTGGTCAGTCTGATGATATCTCTGGCTTATCTCGGATTGAAATTGCTCTATTGGAATACCTTCAGTATGGGCATGGCGCCGGTAGTGATCGGAGTCTTTTTCTTTGGGTCTGTGCAACTCTTTTTTATCGGACTACTCGGTGAGTATGTTGCCGCCGTGCACACCCAAGTTCTGAAGCGACCGCTTGTCATTGAACAGGAGCGGGTGAATTTTGAGGACTGAACTCGGCTTTGAGCAACATGGCGGGAAGTCTCGCTTTTTGCAATTGTGGCGCGGTCACGAAAAGTTGCGGTTTCTGGTCATCGGAGTCTACAACACCGTATTCGGCTATCTGGCCTTTGCAGGTATGTACCTGCTCCTCCGGAGCCGCGTACACTATCTCGGTATCCTGGTGCTGGCCCATATCCTAGCGGTCATTAACGCATTTCTGGGACACAAAATCTTGACCTTTAGAGTCCAAGGTCACCTCATCGTTGATTTCCTGCGTTTCAACCTCACCTACCTTGGCTCGCTGATCGTCGGTCTAGGTGGTTTGCCGTTTCTTGTGGAAATTATGCATCTGCACCCACTGACAAGCCAGGCCATACTGATTTGCATCAGTACATTCGGGAGTTATCTCATGCACAAAAACATCTCATTTCGGCGTCATTAGAGAAACAGTTTAACCTTCGCGATGCCAAGCAAGTGTTCGACTAATGGTGGCCATCAGGTTGACAGTGGGCTCAAGGTTGATTTCCTGGTGAATCCGATGCAAGGCCGGAACGTAGCGGGAGGTCGGGAGGTCTGGTCGCGGGCCATGGGTCATGTGCAACCTTGAATTGGACGCTTCTCCAATGGCACTTGCCAACTCGCGGATGCTTACGTCGGCCTCGCTTCCCACGTGATAAGGGCCAGAGCTCCCTCGGATCATGAGGGCCCACAGCCAGGCGGCGAGCTCCGAGGCGTAGAGGTAGGAGCGGCGGGCAGTGCCATCGCCGGCGACCCGGATGGGGCCTCCCGCCAGGGCGTCGCGGATGAAGTTGCCGAAGGCGAAGTGCTGATCCAGAGGCAAGTGCGGTCCTGCGAAGGCGAAGCAGCGGGCGATGGGGCAGGGAAAGCCCCGGTCCGCAGCAGCCGCCGTGGCCAGGCGTTCGGATTCCCGCTTGCCCTGGGCATAGGCCTGGGCGGGATCATCCGTGTCCGGGGCAAGGGGGTGATCCTCGGGGATGTGAGTGAGTCCGGCCGGCTGGGGCCCATAGACCGCGCCGCTGCTGATCAGCAGGAAGCGGGGCTGGGGCTGTCTGGTAGCGAAGTGCAGAACCCGCCTGGTTCCCTCCACCATGGTCTGGCGCATGGCGGCTGGATCCGAACGGTAGTCCCGGGCGTCCGAGGAGGCGGCGCCGTGGAGGATGTGGCTGAACGGGCCGATGGGGAAGCTGAAGTCCGCGACATCGCCCTGCTGGCAGTGCAGCCAGGGAGCCTGGGCCAGGTGGGGCATGGCGTCCAGAAAGCGCTGGGGGTTGCGGCTCAGGACGGTGGCGACCACGCCCAGCTCCAGAGCCTGGTTGGCGGCGCCCAGTGTCTCCAGCAGCCACTTCCCGAAGAAGCCTGTGCCTCCGGTGATGAAGATGCGGGCGCCGCGAAGGGAGGACCAATCTCCCGTCAGGGAGACCGCTTCGGCCAGCTCTGCGCTGGGCAGCGGATGGGACATCAGGCCATCCCGAGTCCCTCGGCGAGGGAGGCGGCGATGAAATCCAGCATCGCGTCGGTGAGCCCGGGATAGGTGCCCACCCAGAAAGTGCCCCTCATGATCCGGTCGGAGGCGGCAAGGTCTCCCACCACCCGGCAGGGGATGTCCTTGAAGGCGGGCTGTCGCAGCAGGTTGCCTCCGAAGAGCAGGCGGGTGCCGATCTTCCGGGTGTCGAGGTGGCGGATCAGGGTGTTGCGATCAACCGGCGCATCCTCACGCAGGGTGATGGGGAAGCCGAACCAGCTTGGGTTCCCGTGGGGCGTGGCCTCCGGGAGGACGAGCGCGGATTCCAGGGGGGCCAGGCGTGCCCGCAGGGCGTCGAAGTTCGCCCGACGCCGCTGGATGAAGCCGTCGAGCTTCTTCAGCTGGCTGACCCCCACGGCGGCCTGCATGTCGGTCAGCTTGAGGTTGTAGCCCAGGTGGCTGTAGGTGTACTTGTGGTCATAGCCCTGGGGCAGGTCGCCCAGCTGCCAGTCGAAGCGCCGGTGGCAGGTGTTGTCCATGCCGGGCTCGCACCAGCAGTCCCGGCCCCAGTCCCGGAAGGACTCGACGAGCTTCTTGAGCCTGGGATCATCCGTGAGGACCGCGCCGCCCTCGCCCATGGTGATGTGGTGGGCGGGGTAGAAGCTGACGGTGGCAAGGTCACCGAAGGTGCCGACCTTGCGGCCCCGGTATTCGGCGCCGACCGCGTCGCAGCAGTCCTCGATCACCCACAGGTGGTGCTGCTCGGCCAGGGCCATGACCTGGTCCAGGTCGAAGGGGTTGCCAAGGGTGTGCGCGAACAGGATGGCCCGGGTGCGGGGTCCGATGGCCTGCTCCATGGCGCTGGGATCCGCGTTGTAGGTGGGGATGTGCGCGTCCACAAAGACCGGCACGAGGCCGTTCTGGAGGATGGGCGCGACCGTGGTGGGGAAACCCGCAGCACAGGTGATGACCTCGTCCCCGGGCCGCAGGCGCCGCTCACCCAGCGTCGGTGAGGTCAGGGCCGTGAGCGCCAAGAGGTTCGCGCTGGAGCCCGAGTTGACCAGCAGGCAGTGCTTGAGGCCCCACCAGGCGGCGAAGCTGGCCTCGAACTCCCGGGCGAAGCGGCCCGTGGTGAGCCAGAAGTCCAGGGAGGCGTCGACGAGGTGCTGGACATCGGTGCCATCGAATACCTTGCCGCTTACGGGCACGGGCGTGGTGCCGGGCACAAAGGAGGTGGCTGGCCACTGCTCCGTGGCGTACTCCGCGACCAGTGCCAGGATGCGGGCCCGCAGCTCGTCGGCGCTCACGCCTGGGCCCCCAGGAAGGCCTGATACCAGGGAATCGTCTTGGCGAGCCCCTGCTCCAGGGTGTGCGTGGGCTCCCAGCCAAGCCGGGTCCGCGCCTTGGTTCCATCCAGGTACTGATCCTGAATCTCGGCTCTGGCGGTGTCCTGGATGACCGGCTCCAGATCGGCTCGGCCCATGGCACCGAGCACGGCCCGGGTGATCTCGAGCACGCTGACGCGGCTCTCGGGGCTGAAGTTGAAGGCCTCGCCGCGCACGCCTTCTTCACCGCCGCGGGCTCCGAGGCTTAAGTAGGCGTCCACCACGTCGTCGATGAAGATGTAGTCGCGGATGTTGCTGCCGTCGCTGCGCAGCACCGGGGCCCGG
>Ga0007882_10001475_pt1 | contig 13670 bp, 14 predicted proteins | sample CryBogCBH12Aug01_FD_71195 | JGI IMG/M metagenome (GOLD analysis project Ga0007882, IMG submission 71195) | Freshwater microbial communities from Crystal Bog, Wisconsin, USA - CBH12Aug09.1 | ecosystem: Environmental > Aquatic > Freshwater > Lake | place: Crystal Bog, Wisconsin, USA | collected... | reverse complement strand
GAGCCCTCACCCGCCGGCTCCAGCCCCAGCGCGGCCAGCGCCTTGGCCGCCTCGGGCCCCTGCAAGGCCAGCAGGCCATGCTCGTCGAGGTGGTTGAGCGTAATCTCGTCGGGCAGGTTCTCGCGCAGATGGGCGATGTCGTCCCACTGGCACGCGCCATTCACCACGAGGTAGAAATGGTCACCGCGATTGGTCACCATCAGATCGTCGAGAATGCCGCCATCCTCGGCCAGCAGCAGCGAATAACGCACCCGCCCCACCTTCAACGCGGCGATATCGGCGGGCAGCAGCGCCTCCAGCGCGGCCACCACGCCCTCGCCGGAAACCTCCAGCTGCCCCATGTGGCTCACATCAAACAGGCCAGCGTGCTCACGCGTCCACAGATGCTCGGCGATGATGCCCTCATACTGCACCGGCATGGCAAAGCCGGCAAACTCCACCATCCGGCCCCCACGCGCGCGATGCCAGCCATCCAGCGGCAACAGCATCGGCCCGGTGGGAACATCGGGGTCAGTCTCATAGGATAGTTCGAATTCGCTCACGAAACAGGGCTCCCGCGTTAAGTGCACCAGATAGTAGTGCCCCCCAGTGCTGAGCCCCCTCTGTCGCGGAAACCTGAGAGCTTCACCCGAGATTGCGTGGCCATAAGGCCCCACATTTCCGGGCTTCTTCCTTCGGCGGCCCCCGCGTAAGGCGAGGGCACTTTCCCCAAGCCAGCGGCAGCTCTTTCCAGAGTATCGCTATCGACCCCTCGCGGTCCTTTTGCCTGAGAGTTTCCGGGGCGGTTGCTCCTTCGGCGCCCGTGATTCGCGTGTGGGCGAATCAGCGAGGCTCTCCCACGCGGGTCAGCGACAGAAACCGCAATCGTCCGGCGCGGCGTGAGAGTCAAAAGGGAAGGCGCGAGTTATCCCCGAGGAGGGGGAAGTTTGAGAGTTTAGGTGCGAGGGGGTTACCCCCTCGCGCTCCCGGAACTGTCTGCGTGGCGCACTACCCCATTGTCGAGCTCCGCCGCGAAGCGGCCTTAAAGCCTGCGGCGCGGCGACCTAGCGCCAAGGGTGAACCGGGGCACAACGATGACAGTATTGGGAGCGCGAGGGTGTAACACCCTCGCACCTTCCCCTTAAATCCCTTGCACCCTACACATTACTCAGCCCCTCGGGCGTATTCCCAAAAATCCGCGCGTAAGCGGAAATGGCGAAACGGTCGGTCATGCCAGCGATGTAATCGGCGATATGACGGCTGCGCCAGGGCTCGGCGGCGGGCAGGCGGCTGGCCCAGCCCTCGCCCATCAGCGCTGGTTCCCCGGCGAAGGCGGCAAACAGGCTGGCGGTGACCTCGCGGGCGCGGGCGGCGGTGGCGAGCTGCTCGGGGTGGTAGTAGAGCCGCTCGTAGAGGAAGCGCTTGAGGCCCCGTTCCGCATCGGCCAGCGGCTCGGAAAAGGCGCAGCTTGCCCGCCCGGCGGCGCGCACATCGGCGATAGAGGCCATGCCCTGCGTGCGCTCGCGGGTCTGCTCCAGCACATCGTTCACCATCACCCCGATCTGGCTCCGCACCAGCTCGCGCAATTGGCGATCGCGCGGGGCGGTGGGAAAGCGCCGCTCCACCGCGCGCCAGTTCTCCGCCACGAAGGGCTGGGTGAGGAGATCATCGAGGCACAGGAAGCCCGCGCGCAGGCCATCGTCGATGTCGTGGTTGTCGTAGGCGATGTCGTCGGCCAGCGCGGCCACTTGCGCCTCCAGCCCGGCCCATTCGGCGAGATCGAGCGGGAAGGCGGCATCCAGCTCCGCCAGCGCCCACTTCGGAGCCGCCACCGGGCCATTATGCTTGGCGAGGCCTTCGAGCAGCTCCCACGTCAGGTTGAGCCCGTCGTGCTCGCAATAGGGGCTTTCGAGACGCATCAGGACCCGTAGGCAATGCGCGTTATGATCGAAGCCGCCATGCGGGGCGAGCGCTTCATTGAGCGCATCCTCGCCCGAATGACCGAACGGCGGGTGGCCGATATCATGCGCCAGGCACAGCGCCTCGGTGAGGTCCTCGTCCAGCCCCAGCGCGCGGGCGATCACCCGGCCGATCTGCGCCACTTCAAGGCTGTGGGTCAGGCGCACGCGATAGTGGTCGCCATCGGGGGCGACGAACACCTGCGTTTTATGGCGCAGCCGGCGGAAGGCGATCGAATGGATGATGCGGTCGCGGTCGCGCTGATAGATGCTGCGCGGGCCGCGCGCGATGGCGCCTTCCAGCGCGAATTCGCGCCCGCGCGACGACGCGGGGTCGCACCCCAGCGGGGATAGCGTCACTTATCCAGCCCGGAAAAGCACACCGCCGCCGCTTTGACCGTAACCTTGATGACCTCGGGATCCTTGATCCGCCGCACCGCCAGCGCAAACTCGAAGGGGTTGTTGGTATGGCCCTTGAGCACAGCCAACTGGCGCAGCTGATCGAACGAGAGGTGATCGACCATATGCTGCGCCATGCAGCGGGCGTTATCTTCCGCGAGCCCCGCATTCAGCAGCGCCGTCTCCACCCGATCCCGCTCGACATTCTGCACGCAGCCGCCGCACACCAGCGGCAAGGCGAGGGCGAGCGAGGTTAGCCAACGCATAGTCCTCGCTCGCCTCGTCATTTTTAGTGCGCCAGCGCCTTGATGATGTCTTCGACCATCTTCTTGGCATCGGCCAGCAGCATCATCGTCTGATCCATATAGAACACGTCGTTGTCCACGCCGGAATAGCCCACGCCGCTCATCGAGCGCTTGATGAACATCACCGTCTTGGCCTTGTCCACATCGAACACCGGCATACCATAGATCGGGCTGGACTTGTCGCTCTTGGCGGCAGGATTCACCACATCGTTGGCGCCGATGATGAAGGCGACATCGGCCTGCGCGAATTCGCTGTTGATGTCCTCCAGCTCGAAGACCTCGTCATACGGCACATTGGCCTCGGCGAGCAGCACGTTCATATGGCCGGGCATACGCCCCGCCACCGGGTGAATGGCGTATTTCACATTCACGCCATGCGCCTTCAGTTGATCGCCCATCTCGCGCAGCGCGTGCTGGGCCTGCGCCACCGCCATGCCATAGCCGGGGATGATGATGACGTTTTCCGCTTCCTTGAGCAGGAAGGCCGCGTCTTCGGCCGAGCCACGCTTCCACGGGCGCTGCTCTTTCGCCGCGCCGCCCGAAGTGTCTGCCACCGCGCCAAAGCCGCCCGCGATCACCGAGAGGAAGCTGCGGTTCATCGCCTTGCACATGATGTAGCTCAGGATCGCGCCCGAGGAGCCCACGAGGGCACCGGTGATGATCATCGCCGTGTTGTGCAGGGTGAAGCCCATCGCCGCCGCCGCCCAGCCCGAGTAGCTGTTCAGCATCGACACCACCACCGGCATGTCCGCGCCGCCAATCGGGATGATCAGCAGGAAGCCGATCAGGAAGCTGAGGCCGGTCACCACCGCGATCACCCACAGGCTCTGGTCCTGCGTGAAGTAACCCACGAGGCCGATGATCCCCAGCAGCGTGCCGAGATTGATCACATGGCGGAAGGGCAGCTGGATCGGCGCGCCGCTCATCTTGCCCGCGAGCTTGAGGAAGGCGATAACCGAGCCCGAGAAGGTGATCGCACCGATGGCGATGCCCAGGCCCATCTCGATGCGGCTTTGTGTGTGGATCAGCCCATCGGCCCCGGCAATGCCGAAAGCCACCGGGTTGAGATAGGCCGACCAGCCGACCAGCACCGCCGCCATGCCCACTAGGCTGTGGAAGGCGGCAACCAGCTGCGGCATATCGGTCATCGCGATCTTGCGCGCGGTGAACCAGCCGATGCCGCCGCCGATGGCCAGCGCCACGGCAATCTCGGGCAGGCTGGCGATGGCGTGGGTCAGCAGCGTCGTCACCACGGCAATGGTCATGCCGATGATGCCAAAGCGGTTGCCCCGGCGTGAGGTGGCCGGGCTGGAAAGCCCGCGCAGCGCCAGAATGAACAACACACCGGAAATCAGATAAGCGAGCGCCGCGAAGGCGTTGGGAGCGGAAGCTTCCATCACTTCTTCTCCTTCTTCTTATACATCGCGAGCATGCGCGCCGTGACGGCAAAGCCGCCGAAAATATTGACCGAAGCCAGCACCACCGCGCCCAGCCCCAGCCATTTGGAACTGGCCGAGCCAGAGGCCGCGGCCGCGATCAGCGCGCCCACCACGATCACCGAGGATATCGCGTTGGTCACCGCCATCAGCGGCGTGTGCAAGGCCGGGGTCACCGACCACACCACGTAATAGCCCACAAAGCAGGCCATCACGAAGATCGAGAGGATTGAGATAAATTCCATGTTCCTGTCCCCTCAGCCCAGCAGCCGTGCGTTGACGACCTTGCCACCCTGCGTCAGGCGGATGGCATTGCCGATTTCCTCGTCCAGCACTGGCTGGCCGGCTTCCTTGTCCCAGAAGGCGGAGAGGAAATTATAGAGATTGCGCGCGAACAACGCCGAGGCATCGGCGGCGAGATGCGCGGGGGTGTTGCTCCAGCCCATGATCTTCACGCCATGGCGCTCGACAATCTGATCAGCCACGCTGCCTTCCACATTGCCGCCCTGCGCCACGGCAAGGTCGAAAATGACCGAGCCCGGCTTCATGGTGGCAATCTGCGCGTCGGTGATGAGGCGGGGAGCGGCGCGCCCCGGAATCAGCGCGGTGGTGATCACGATATCCTGCTTGGCGATATGCGCCGAAACCAGCTCGGCCTGCGCCGCCTGATATTCGGGGCTCATCTCGGTGGCATAGCCGCCCGCGCCCTCGCCCTCGATGCCCGCCACATTCTCGACGAAGATCGGCTTGGCCCCCAGCGACTGGATCTGCTCTTTCGTGGCCGAGCGGACATCGGTGGCCGAAACCTGCGCGCCCAGGCGGCGCGCGGTGGCAATGGCCTGCAAGCCCGCCACGCCCACACCCATCACGAAAGCCTTGGCGGCCGTGATTGTGCCCGCCGCAGTCATCATCATCGGGAAAGCGCGGCCATAGGTGCCAGCGGCATCCACCACGGCCTTATAGCCGGAAAGATTCGACTGCGAGGAGAGGATATCCATGCTCTGTGCGCGGGTAATGCGCGGCATGAACTCCATCGCCAGCGCCTCAAAGCCCGCGCTGGCATAGGCATCGACGCGCTCGCGGGCGCCAAAGGGATCAAGCCCGGCCACCACCCACGCGCCCGGCTTTGCGCCAGCCAGCAGCGCCAGATCAGGCCCCTGCACGCCCAGCACGATATCCGCGCCCGCCACCACCGCCTTCGCCGCGCCGATCTCCGCACCCACGGCGGCATAATCGGCATCGGCGATGGAAGCGGTAAGCCCCGCCCCCGCTTCGATAGCCACCTGCGCGCCGAGCGCGATGAATTTCTTCACCGTTTCGGGGGTGATAGCGACACGCGTTTCCCCATTCGCCCGTTCCCGCAGAACAGCGATGCGTTGAGCCCCAGCCATGTCTGCGATCAGTGCGTGAGCAGGAAGATAACCAGCGCGGCAATCACAGCCACCACCGGGATCCCGAACTTGAACAGCGTCAGCATCCCCTCGTACGTCGAGCGCGCCGCCTGCATGTCGTGAACAGAAGCCATTCGCCGATTTCCCTTCCCATAGATCGGTTGAATTCTTTGCCGCGTTTATCCGCGCAAAGCGAAAGGCTCAAGGAGAAACCGCCTCCCCCGCCATAGAGCTAGCCCATCCATAGTCTCCATGCCTAAGTTAACAGGGTTTTTACCTCCTTCCGCTATCACCCAAAGCTTGCCGTAGTGGGCCGCAATGGGCCGTGAACGGGCCGGAGGATAATGGTCGAGACCGAACAGCGCCTGTTGATGCTGATCGATGATGAGCCCGCGCAATGCCGGCTTATCACGGCTCTCGCCGCGCGCGAGGGCTGGCGTACGCTGGTAGTGAGCGATGCGGAGGCCGCCATCGCCACGCTGGGCACGCGCCAGGGCATGCAGCTTTCCGCCATCCTGCTGGATCAGTGGGTGCCGGGCGACGACGCCTGCGGGTTGATCGCCGAGCTGCGCAGCCGACGGCCCAATCTGCCGATCCTGATGCTCACCACCAGCGCCTCGCCGCTGCTGGCGGTGGAAGCGATGCGCGCCGGGGCCACCGATTACCTCATCAAACCCATCGCGCCAGACCGCATGATGCAGGCGCTGCGCAGCGCCACCACCCGCGAAACCGCCAATTACCAGGCTGGGCGCGACGAACTTCAGCCACTTTCCGAGAAACTGGCGGTAAACCCCGATTTTGAAGCCATGATCGGCGCCGCCCCCACTTTCCGCACCGCGCTGGCCATCGCCGCCAAGGCCGCGCGCGGCCAGAGCCCGGTGCTGATCACCGGCGAGACCGGCACCGGCAAGGAAATGCTGGTGCGCGCCATTCACGCCGCTAGCCAGCGCGCCCGCCTGCCGCTGCGGATCATCAATATCGGCACCACCCCGGCCAATTCGCTCGAATCGGTGCTGTTTGGCCACGAGAAGGGCTCGTTCCCCGGCGCTTTCGAGCGGCAGATTGGCGCGATCCAGCACTGCGACGGGGCCACCCTCGCGCTCGACGAGGTGGATCGCCTGCCGATGTCGGTGCAGGAGCGGCTGGCCGAGGCGCTGACGCTGGGCTCGTGCCGCCCGATCGGTGCGCGCCACAGCTTCCGCGTTGATATCCGCTTCATTTTCGCCAGCAATCTCCCCCTGCCCGAGCTGATCGAGCATGGCGAATTCCTGCCCGATCTCTATTCCGCCATGTCGCAGGTCAGCATCACCCTGCCCTCGCTGCGGGCGCGTTCTGGCGATATTCCGGCGCTGGCCCGGCACTTCCTCGCCCGCATCGGCGAGCAGCCCGGCCTGCGCGCGCTGGGCATCACCGATGGCGCGCTGGCGCTGCTCTCGGCCTACGACTGGCCGGGCAATGTCCGCCAGCTGCAGGCCGCGCTGTTTCGCGCTGCCGTGTTCTGCGATGGCGACGCGCTGACCGCCGACGATTTCCCCCAGCTCACCGAGATGATCGGCATCGGCGCGGTGGGCGCGGTGACCGGCGTGACGCAGCACGAAAGCGCCGGCGTGATGCTCTACACCGCCGATGGCCATTTGCGCGCGCTGGAAGACATCGAGGCCGATGTTATCCGCCTCGCCATCGGGCATTACCGGGGGCGCATGACCGAGGTCGCCCGGCGATTGGGGATCGGGCGTTCGACGCTCTATCGCAAGCTTAGCGATCTGGGGATCGAGAGCGTGGCGTGAGGGGTTAGGGGTTAGAGATAGGGGTAGCCTTGGGGGTGGCGTTTAATGTGCCGGTTTCTCAAGAGAAACCGGTTGGCACCCCAAACCCCCATTATTGTCTTCGTCGCGCTATCATCTCGGCCTCGCGCCTTGCCGCGAAGCGGCGATAATAGCCTGCGGCGCGGCGACGTTGCTCCATGGCTGAACTGATGCGCCAAGGCTGACAGTAATGGGAGCGCGAGGGTGTAACACTCTCGCATCTATCCCTGCCCTTTACCCCTGCCCTTCTGAAAAATCCCCCAACGCCACATCCCGCAGCCCCCGCCACACATCGCGCGCCTGCACGCTTTCCGCCACATCGTGCACCCGGATCAGCTGCACCCCCGCCGCCATCGCCCTTGCCGCCAGCATCAGCGAGCCACCCAGCCGCTGATCCGCAGGAGCCTCGCGCGATAGTGCGCCGATCAACCGCTTGCGGCTGGCCCCCACCAGCAGCGGGCAGCCCAGCGCGTGAAACAGCTCCAGCGCGTTCATCAGCGCGAGGTTCTCGCTCAGCGATTTGCCAAAGCCGATGCCGGGATCGAGGATGATGTTGCCCGGCAATATGCCCGCCGCCAGCGCCGCATCGCGCCGCGCGCGCAGCCAATCGAACACATCGAGCACCACATCGCCATAGGCCGCGCCCCGGTGCAGATCGTCCCCCGCGCCGCCAGAGTTTCCGGGCGCATGCATCAGCACCACCGGCACCCCCGTCCGCGCGGCAAACGCCAGCGCGCCCGGATCATGGCGCAGCGCCGACACATCGTTGAAGATATGCGCCCCCGCCTTGAGCGCCGCCGCCATCACGTTCACCCGCCGCGTATCGACGCTGAGCGCCGCGCGAGAGCCCGCAAGCGCCTCCACCACCGGCACCACGCGGGCGATCTCGTCGCCTTCCCACACCGGGGCCGCGCCGGGGCGGGTGCTTTCGCCGCCGATGTCGATAATCGCCGCGCCTGCCGCCAGCATCTGCTGGGCATGGGCCACAGCCGCGTTCGAGGCGGAGAACTGCCCGCCATCGGAGAAGCTGTCGGGCGTGACATTAAGGATGCCCATGATCTGTGGCTGGTCGAGCGGGATACGCCGCGCGCCGCACAGCAGCGGGCCATGCGCCTGGCTCAAACCCGCCCATTGCGCCGCACCCTCTTGCGCCAGATCATCGGGCAGGCGGGCCAGCGCCGCCGCCATACCCGGCACATCCAGCAGCTCGCGCGAGAGGATTTGCCGCTCGGGGCCCTTCCCCCGCGAGCGGATCAGCGCAAAACGGCTGGCCCACACCAGCGAGCCCCCCAGCCGCGCCGCCTCCCCCGCAAGACTCTGCGGGCTGGCGGCATGGGCTATCGGGCGGATATAGAGGCTATCGGGCATGGCCTGCCCTAACGCGATCAGTCTTCGGTGGCGAGCAGGTAGAGCTGGCGGATGGTGTCGATCGGCTTCAGCGTGCCTTCATGCTCGATATGCCAATAGCTCCAGCCGTTGCACGAGGGGGCGCTTTGCAGCTTGGCCCCCAGCGCGTGGATCGAGCCAATATCGGTTTCTGCAGCCAGCGAGCCATCGGCGCGCACCACCGCGCGGTTGCGGCGCTTCTTGTCGAACAATAGCGCGCCGGGCGCGATCCAGCCGGTTTCCACCAGCGTGCCAAACGCCACCTTGGGCGCGGATCGGGGGCTGGCCATGGTGGTGATGGCACTCTCGTCCAGCTCCAGCGCCAGATCGATCCGCTCGCGCGCGGCGGCGGCGTAGGTGGTGTCGCGCTCGCAGCCGATCCAGTGGCGGCCAAGGCGCTTGGCCACCGCGCCGGTGGTGCCGGTGCCAAAGAACGGATCAAGCACCACATCGCCCGGCTTGGTGGTGGCCAGCATCACGCGATACAGCAGCCCCTCGGGCTTTTGCGTGGGATGCACCTTGGTGCCGTCCTTTTTCAGCCGCTCCTGCCCGCCGCAGATCGGCAGCACCCAGTCGCTCCGCATCTGCAACTCGTCGTTGAGGGTTTTCATGGCGCGGTAGTTGAAGGTGTATTTGGCCTTCTCGCCCTGGCTGGCCCAGATCAGCGTTTCGTGGGCATTGGTGAAGCGGGTGCCCTTGAAATTGGGCATGGGATTGGCCTTGCGCCACACGATGTCGTTGAGGATCCAGAAGCCGAGATCCTGCAGCGTGGCCCCCACGCGGAAGATGTTGTGATAGGAGCCGATCACCCACAGGCTGCCGTCGGGCTTGAGCACGCGGCGGGCTTCCGCCAGCCATTCGCGGGTGAAGCGGTCGTAGGTGGCGAAGCTGTCGAACTTGTCCCAATCCTGGGTGACGGCATCGACATGACTGCCATCGGGGCGCGAAAGATCCCCGCCCAGCTGCAGATTATACGGCGGATCGGCAAACACCATATCCACGCTGGCCGAGGGCAGCGAACGCATCGCCGCAATGCAATCGCCGGGGATGATCTGACCCAAGGGCAGATCGCGCAGGTCGACAGGGGGGGCCTTGACCGGGCGCGCCTTGGCGACGCGCGCCTTTGGAGCAAGCACCTTTTCGCGGGTGAGAAGCTGAACCATGACTGTCAATAAACCCCTTTTGAGCCCCCTAGGGTGAGTCAAACCGGAGTCCGCGTCAAGCCCAAGACGGGCCGCGACTCCCCGTGAATCCTAGGATGTTATGGTTAACAAGGTGTCAAAGGGGGTTTTGCACAGGCCATTGCCACTACATATCGAGTCCCGCCCAAGGCGCGGACTCGATATGTAGTGAAGGGGCCCGGCGCGGCTCTGGCAGGAAAATATTTCGCGCTCGAACTTAGCCCTTGCCGAAATCAAGCACCGCCCGCGCCACCGGGGCAAAGCTACGGCGATGATGCGGCGTGGGGCCAAGGCGGGCGAGCGCGGCCATATGCTCGGCCGTGCCATAGCCCGCGTTGCGCTCCCAGCCATAGCCGGGGTGCAGCTGCGCCAGCGCGCACATCAGGCGGTCGCGGTGCTCCTTGGCGAGGATCGAGGCGGCGGAGATGGCGGGCTCGGTGGCATCGCCGCCCACGATGGCGCGGGCCGGCCAGCGCCATTCCGCCACGCGCCCCACGGGGGTGAGATTGCCATCGACCAGCACCAGCGCGGGCTCGCTGCCCCCGGCCTCGATCAGCGCCGAGACGGCGAGCGTCATCGCCCGCATCGTGGCGGCAAAGATGTTCAGGCGGTCGATCTCGTCCACCTCCACCACGCCGAGGCCCCAGCGGCAGCGCGCCTTGATCTCCACCTCCAGCACGGCGCGGCGGCGGGCGCTGAGCTTCTTCGAATCAGCCAGCCCCACGATACCCTCGGCAGGCAGCAGCACGGCCCCCGCCACCACCGGCCCCGCCAGAGGGCCCCGCCCGGCCTCGTCCACACCAATCACAAGGATAACGGCATACTCTCAGCCACTATGGCAAGCTCACACGCCCTGCATGGCATCGAGCAGCGCCTTGAAATCGGCGGTTCGCGCGATGGTGGGGGCGTTCCCGTCCGGGTCATGCATTTCAAACAGCGCATCGCTATCGCCGCGCACGCTGTAGAAAATGACCGCACCATCGGGGCCGCCCCCTTCGTCGTGCGGATCGCCGCCCAGCCCGGCCGTATAGCTGCCGGTGGGGCGCGATTCCCGCAAGGTGCCGTCCGGCTCGTAGATGACGTGGTCACCCTCGATCACGAAGGTGTGGGTGATCGCCAGATGGTGGTGAACGACCGACTTGGTATTCGGCGCGAAGCGGACCAGAAAATCCGCGCTGTTCCTGGCTTCATCCACAAAGAGGATCGAGGCAAACATGCCCTCTATCCCGGGATAGGGTATCCATTGAACGGTGCGATCGTCGAAACGATGGCTGCCTAAGGCTCCAGCGGCAATCCCATTCATGGCTATCTCTCCCGGGGCGACACTATCGCCAGCGCGGGGGTGCTCCCCGCTGCGCGAGGAGGGCTAGCAGGCCGCGTTTCGCTTGACTAGGCCACGGATCATCCCGTGCGATTACCCGCCATCCCAGAGAGTCGTTGCGCCTTTGGGGCTTACGCCCTATCCGCCGCCCCGACCATGACCAGCCAACCCACCCTCATCCCGCTCGAAACCGTCGATCCCACGCTGATCGAGGCGCTGCTCGATAGCGCCTTCGAACCCGAGCGCCACACCCGCACCGCCTATAAGGTGCGCGCGGGGATGGATTGGCTGCCCACCCTCAGCTTCGCCGCGCTCGACGGGGAAATTGATGGCAGCGAGCATCTCGTCGGCACCATCCAGTGCTGGCCGGTGGCGCTGACCGATCCTGCGGGCAAGCCACATCCGATGATTATGGTGGGGCCTGTGGCGGTGCTGCCAGAGTTGCAGGGTCTGGGCTATGGCAAGGCGCTGGTCACCGCCGCGCTGGCCGCGCTCGATCCGCGCGCGCCGCTACCGCAGGTGATGATCGGCGATCCCGAGTATTACGGGCGTTTCTGGGGCTTTGCCAATGCCGCCACCGCCGGATGGAGCCTGCCCGGCCCCTTCGAGCAGCACCGCCTGCTGGTGCGTTGCGATAATCCCGCCGTGCTGCCGCGCGAGGGGATGCTGGGGCCATGGCCGCGCTGATACAATGGGTCGCCCTCTTGGCGCGGCCCGTGTGATCTGGCAGGGCTAGACCATGCCCTATGATCCGCCCCCCGATCTGGCCTCGCTCAGCCTCGCCGATGTCGCCGCGCTGCTGGTGGAGCGCAGGCTGCCGCCGGTCGATAGCTGGCACCCCGAGCAAAGTGGCGACAGCGAGATGCGGATCGCGGCGGATGGCCGCTGGTATCATCAGGGCGGCGAGATCACCCGCCCGGCGATGGTGCGGGCCTTCTCCACCCTGCTGCGTCGGGATGATAAAGGGCAACACTGGCTGGTGACCCCGGCGGAAATGCTGACCATCGTGGTGGACGACGCCGCCTTTCTCGCGGTGGATGTGGCCCAGGAGGGGGAGGCTTTGATCTTCCGCCTCAACACCGACGAATTCGTGATTGCCGGGCCCGAGCATCCGCTGATGGCGCGGGGCAGTATTGATTCTCCCGCGCTTTATCTCGCCGTGCGGCATGGGGTGGAGGCAAGGATAAACCGCTCCACCTGGGGACAACTGGTGGAAATTGCGCTGGCTGGCCAAGAGCGTGGCCAGCGGGACGAGGCTCCCGGCGTCGCCAGCCTTGGCGCCCGTTTCCCGCTGGTGCCGGCATGAGCAGCCTGCTCGAAGCCCTTCGCCGCCACTATCGCGCGGGCCACGCCAAGCCCGCGCCGCCGCTGTGGGGCGACCCGCGCACCGAAGGGGTCACCGCCTTCAAGCCCGCCTCGGTGCTGATCGCCATCACCGAGAAGAATGAGCCCGGCGTGCTGCTGATCCACCGCCCCGACACCATGCGCGCCCACCCCGGCCAGATCGCGCTTCCCGGCGGGCGGCGCGATCCGGGCGAGGATGCCATTCAGGCGGCGCTGCGCGAGGCGGAGGAGGAGCTGGGGATCGACCCGGCGCAGGTCCGCGTGATCGGCACAAGCGATGTCTTCCACAGCGGATCGGGCTATGAGATCACCCCGGTGATCGCCGTGGTGCCGGGCGATATCGCCATCACCCCCAATCCCGCCGAGGTGGCCAGCTGGTTCGAGGTGCCGCTGGCCCATGTGCTAAATCCCGCCAACCACGCGGTGCGCGAGCTGGAGCGCAACGGCAAGATCATCCCCTTCATCGAGATCCTGTGGCAGGGCCATATGATCTGGGGCGTCACCGGGGCGATCTTGTCCAATCTCTCGAAGCGGCTGGAATGGGGCCGATAGATGGCTGCGTTGCCCACCACCCTGCCCCCGGCATCATGGACCCTCCGCGCCGATCTCGCCGCGCTGATCGTGGCGCTGGGTGCTGGCAAGGCGCGCTATGTGGGCGGAGCGGTGCGCGATACGCTGCTGGGCGTGCCGGTGAAGGATATCGACATCGCCACGGTGCTGCTGCCCGAGGCAGTGATCGCCGCCTGCGCCGAGGCGGGTATCCGCACCATCCCCACCGGCATCGCGCATGGCACCGTCACCGCGCTGCTGGCGGATGGCCCGGTGGAAATCACCACGCTGCGCCACGATGTCTCCACCGATGGCCGCCGCGCCACCGTGGCCTTCGCGGCAGACTGGCGCGAGGATGCCGCCCGCCGCGATTTTACCATCAACGCGCTTTATGCCGAGCCCGAGAGCGGCGCGATTGCCGATTATTTTGGTGGGCTGGCGGATCTCGCCGCGCGCCGGGTGCGCTTTATCGGCGATGCCCGCGAACGCATCCGCGAGGATCATCTGCGGATCTTGCGCTATTTCCGCTTTCAGGCGCGGTTTGGATCGCTGCCCGCCGATGGGGAGGCGGAAGCGGCCTGCGCCGAGCTGGCCCCGATGCTCAAGGGCCTCAGCC
>Ga0007882_10001474_pt1 | contig 13675 bp, 11 predicted proteins | sample CryBogCBH12Aug01_FD_71195 | JGI IMG/M metagenome (GOLD analysis project Ga0007882, IMG submission 71195) | Freshwater microbial communities from Crystal Bog, Wisconsin, USA - CBH12Aug09.1 | ecosystem: Environmental > Aquatic > Freshwater > Lake | place: Crystal Bog, Wisconsin, USA | collected... | reverse complement strand
CAAGCAGTCCGCCAAAAAAGATTCCACCGCCAGCACACCGGCCCCCGCCAAAGCGGCCACCCCGGCGGCGGCCCCGGCCCCAGCCGCCCCGCCGCCAGCCAAACCTTCCCCCAAATGAACTGGTCGCGCCAGGGCGCGATTGGCCTCGGCCTGCTCCTCTGCGCGGCCGTCCGGGCCGAACTGCCCCCGGGCCAGGCCGGCATCCGGAGTTTCAGCGGCCAGTTTGTCGTCACCCGGGACGGCGCCACCGACCTGCTCGAACGTTTTCCCGACCTCCGGAACGACCCGAATTTGCTGCGGCTGGATCCCCCGCTGCTGACCGTGACCGCCGAACGCGCCCGGGAATTCATCCAGCACCGGCTGGGTCTGGGCGAGACTTCCCCCCGGCGCGGCACGATTCGCTTTCAACTCCGGCCGGCGGTGGGCTTGGATGATCCCGTCACCATCACGGCCCGCCCCTTTAACGGGGTTTGGACTTACACCGTGGAACTGCCGGATCTCCTCGACCGCGTCCGCCTGGCTCGCACCCTCACCGGCGTCATCCTCACCGAGCGCGCCAATGAGCCAGCGTTGGCTGATGGCGGTACCGCCCCGGTTCCGGCCTGGCTGGCCGATGGCCTCGCCCAGCAACTGCTCGCCGGTGAAAATGCCGATATCCTCCTCTCCTCGCCCGGCCGATCCACCGCCCTGCTGGCCTGGGTCGGCACGGATTCCGCCCACGCCTCCTCCCCCATTCAAACCCGCGCCGGCAGCCCCGAAAGCCGGGTCATGAAAAAAAAGCGCGGGGTGGATCCGCTCGACCAGTCCCGCCGGGTGCTGCAACTGGACAATGCCCTGACCTTTGACCAGTTGAGCTGGCCGGACGAAACCCAATGCGCCGGCGATGACGGCGGCGTTTATTATGCCAGCGCGCAACTGTTCCTGACCGAGTTGCTCGCCCTCCGCAACGGCCCGGCCCGGGTGCGGGACATGCTCCTCCGCCTGCCCGCCTGCATGAACTGGCAGACCGCCTTCTTTCAGGCCTTTCAAGACGATTTCACCCGCCCGCTGGAGGTGGAAAAATGGTGGGCGCTCCGCGTCGTGACCTTCACCGCCCACGAACCTGGCCCGCGCTGGACCCTCGCTGCCAGCCGCGAAAAGCTGGATGCGCTCCTGCGCATTCCCGCCGAAATCCGCAGTGGCTCCAACTCCCTGCCGGTGCTCGCCGACATTTCCCTGCAATCGGCCTTGCAAGGGTTTGCCCCGGCAGAGCAGGCCACACTGCTCCAGGGCTGTTTGCGTGACCTGCAACTCGCCCAAATTCGCCTGGCCGCGCCGTATGTGGTGCTCGCCCGCGACTACAGCATTGTGCTGGCGGACTGCCTTGGCGAACCCCACCGCACCCTCCAACTGGGCCGCGCTGGCCGCGCCACCCCGGCCACCTACCACCCGCTGAACTTGGCGGCGGCCCTGAAAAAACTGGATGCCCTGGACGCCCGCCGCCGCCTGCTCGCCCGGCAATTGAAGCTGGTCAGCGCGGAATGACGGGTTTTCCCCCGCTTGACAGCCCCCAATTCGCATTTATAGTGCGAAATACTGACATCATGCAGCCTGACAATTCATCTGCCGCCGACGAGCCGCCTGGCTCCCGCAATCCCTCCCTGCTAAAAGAATTCCGTCCCGCCGGCCGCGGCCCCTGGGCCGGGGTTCCGGACGCCGACTGGAACGACTGGCACTGGCAGCTCAAGCACCGCATCACCACCGTGGTGCAGTTGCGCGAACTCCTGCCCGGCCTCACGCCGGAAGAACTGGCCGGGGCCACCCTCGCCAACCACAAACTCGCGCTGGGCATCACCCCCTATTTTTTCAACCTCATTGACCCGGCGGATGAAAACTGCCCCGTGCGCCGCCAGATGATTCCCCGCGTGGAGGAAACCCGCACCGCCCCCTGGGAAATGAGCGATCCCTGCGGCGAAGACAGCCATTCCCCCGTGCCCGGCCTGGTGCATCGCTATCCCGACCGCGTGTTGTTTTTGGTCACTGACCGTTGCGCCAGCTACTGCCGCTATTGCACGCGCTCCCGGCTCGTCAGCAACGCGAGCGGCTACGATTTCCATCCCGAATACGACAAGCAGATCGCCTACATCGCCGCGCACCCGGAAATCCGCGACGTCCTCCTCAGCGGCGGCGACCCCCTGCTGCTCAGCGACGAAAAGCTGGAGAACCTGCTCAGCCGGCTGCGCGCCATCCCGCATGTGGAATTTTTGCGCATCGGCACGCGCATTCCCATCTTCCTGCCGCAGCGCATCACCCCCGAGTTTTGCGCCATGCTGAAGCAGTTTCATCCGCTGTTTATCAGCATCCATTCCAACCATCCGCGTGAGCTGACCGTGGAAGCCCGCGCCGCGCTGGGCCGGCTGGCTGATGCGGGCGTGCCGCTGGGCAACCAGAGCGTGTTGCTCCGCCACGTGAATGACCATGCGGACGTGATGAAGGCACTCATGCAGAAGCTGCTCATGTGCCGGGTGAAGCCGTATTACATCTACCAGTGCGATTTGATTGCCGGCTCCGCCCACCTGCGCGCCAGCGTGGCGCAGGGGCTGGAGATCATGGAAAAGCTGCGCGGCCACACCACCGGCTACGCCGTGCCCACCTATGTGATTGACGCCCCCGGCGGCGGCGGCAAGGTGCCGGTGAACCCGGAATATGTGCTCTGCCGCAATGCCGGCCGCGTGCTCATCCGGAATTTCGAGGGCAAAATCTTTGAATATCCCGAGGCCGCCGACGGCACGCCCCGGGCGGCCGCCCCGGTGGAAATTCTGCCCTCTGAATTGGGCTGACAGCTCAACCCAGAGTAACGCGGCAGGCTGAATCATGTGGAGTGCGCGGACGCGTCCGCGCTTTGGTCGCTGCGACGCGTCGCACCGACCAAAGCGGCAACCCGTTGCCGCAAAACCCTCGCGTTCTCCGCGCCTCTCGGCGTCTGCGTTGATTCCTTTTCCGGCCGACTCCGCCGTTTGGCAACGAACCGAATAAGCATGGAACGAACATTCAACGGTATCGACGAAACCACACCGACAAGCCGGAGCCGAAGCCCCTTGAAATCCCACTACCCGCGTCTGGTTGGCCCTGTGGCCTACCCCCGCTGGCGGCGGTAAATTCCGGCCCCGGCCAGTAAGCTCAGCGCACTCAGAGCGGTCGGTGAGGGTTCCGGCACCGGCGTGGTCGCGGTCACCGCCCAAGCCGCCAGCAGGTCGCTGCTCTCATAGCCATGGCCGGGATAGCCGTAATAAAAGTTAAAATCCGTCACGTCGGCATCCGTCCAGTAAACCGTGCTGACGTCGGCGGCAAAATCATTGGGGCCGATGCCAAAATGCACTTCGGCCCCGTATTTATGATCTGTGCCCGCCAACTGACTGAAGAGCGAAGTGAATTGATCCGGGTTGGGGATTTGCCAGTTTCCAGCAGCCACGCCGCCATAGCTGAGTTGCGCCGCCCAAGTCTGGGCGTCCGCCCAAGCGAAGTTTTCCCCGGACAAGTTTCCATCCTGTGTCCAGTAGAGCGCAGTCGCCGAGTCATAGAGCAAACCTTCGCCGCCGACATTTTCGTAGGTCAGCGTGGCCTGCGCGCCCGTCGGCAAAACCGCGAGCAGCAAAACCCCGGCCAGGGCGACGGACGGGCTAAAATGTTTCCAATTCATAAATGTCTCCTGATTGGTAGGACCTACCCAATAATGGCCATCGTATCGCACCTTTCCAGCTTGAAAAGTGACAAATGTGAAAAATCATGCGGCTGATGGAATCGGCAACCGAGACGTTAAAGTTGAATTAATTGGGCAGCACCCTAGTTTGGCACCTCGCCACGGCGCTGTGGCTGCGACGCCCTCGTCGCAGTCAGGGTCGCCGCCACGGGGCAAAATGCAGCCGGTTTTGCGCCAATTTGAGCCGGGGGACGGTGAATAATTCAGCGCGGCCCGCCCTTGACAGTATCCGCACTAATCTTCATTTTCATGGGATTGTTTTTTTAATGAATTTTTAATGACATGAGCACTTCACACAATTTGTTCGGAACTTTGCAGCCCTTCACCCTGGGCAACGGCCAGACGGCAAACTTTTATTCCCTCCCCGCGCTCGAAAAAGCCGGCGTCGGCCCCATCTCCAAACTGCCCGTCTCCATCCGGCTGGTGCTGGAATCCGTCCTTCGCAATTGCGACGGCAAAAAGGTGCTGGAGGCGAATGTGCGCGAGCTGGCCAACTGGCGGCCCGTGGAAACGCGCACGGCGGAAATCCCCTTCGTGGTCGCGCGCATCGTGCTGCAGGATTTCACCGGGGTGCCGCTGCTGGTGGACTTGGCCGCCATGCGCAGCGCGGTCGAGAAACTCGGCAAGAACCCCAAAATCATCGAGCCGCTGGTGCCGGTGGACTTGGTGGTGGATCACTCGGTGCAGGTGGATTTCGCCGGCACGGCGGATTCGCTGCTCAAGAATCTCGACTTGGAATTCACCCGCAACCGCGAGCGCTACCAGTTCCTGAAATGGGGCATGCAGGCCTTTGACACCTTCAAGGTGGTACCGCCGGGCATTGGCATTGTGCACCAGGTCAATTTGGAATATCTCGCCAAGGGCGTACTGAACGCGGGCGGTGTTTATTATCCGGACACCCTGGTGGGCACGGATTCGCACACGACCATGATCAACGGCATCGGCATCGTGGGCTGGGGCGTGGGCGGCATCGAGGCCGAGGCGGGCATGCTCGGTCAGCCGGTGTATTTCCTGACACCCGACGTGGTGGGCGTGCACCTGACCGGCGCGCTGCGCGAGGGCGTCACGGCCACGGACCTGGCCCTGACCGTCACGCAGATTCTCCGCAAGGCCAAGGTGGTGGGCAAGTTCGTGGAATTTTTCGGCCCCGGCGCGGCGGCGCTGCCGGTGGTGGACCGCGCCACCATCGCCAACATGGCCCCGGAATACGGCGCCACCATGGGCTTCTTCCCGATTGACGCCGAATGCGTCAACTACCTGCGCGCCACCGGCCGCAGCGAGGAAGCTATCAAGACTTACGAGAATTATTACAAGGCGCAGGGGCTTTGGGGCATTCCCCAGAAGGGCGACCTTACCTATTCGCAGGAACTGGAACTGGATTTGGCCACGGTCGTGCCGAGCGTGGCCGGCCCGAAGCGCCCGCAGGATCGCATCGAACTGCCGAAGCTGAAGCATGAATTCACGGCGGCCTTCAGCAAGCCGGTGGCGGAAAGCGGCTTTGGGATGAAGGCCGAGGATTTGCACCGCACCAAGGCGGACGTGGTGCAGGACGGCAAGGGCCGGTTCGCCATCGGCCACGGGTCGGTGCTGATTGCGGCCATCACGAGCTGCACCAACACCTCGAACCCGAGCGTGATGCTCGCGGCGGGTCTCCTCGCCAAGAAGGCGGTGGAACGCGGCCTGAGCGTCGGCCCGGCGGTGAAAGCGTCGCTGGCCCCGGGCTCGCGCGTGGTGACGGATTATTTGGACAAGACCGGCCTGCAACCGTATCTGGACAAGCTGGGCTTCAACCTCGTGGGCTACGGCTGCACGACGTGCATCGGCAACTCCGGGCCGCTGGCCGCGCCCATCGAGGACGCGGTGGTGAAGAACAACCTCGTCGCGGCGGCGGTGCTCTCCGGCAACCGCAATTTCGAGGCGCGCGTCCACCAGAACATCAAGGCGAATTTCCTGATGTCGCCGCCGCTGGTGGTGGCGTTCGCGCTGGCCGGCCAGGTGGACATTGACCTGGCGAACGACCCGCTCGGCACGGGCCGGGACGGCAAGCCGGTGTTCCTCCGGGACATCTGGCCGTCGCTGCGCGAAGTGCGCGACCTGCTGCAAGCCGCCCTGCAACCCGAAGTCTTCCGCCGGCTCTACCAGGATTTTGCCGCGCAGAATCCCAAGTGGAACGAAATTCCGGCCAGCACCGGCAACGTGTATGAATGGGACCGCCAATCCACCTACATCCAGGAACCGCCGTTCTTCACGAACTTCTCGCTCACGCCCGGCAGCATCCGGCCCATCACCAACGCCCGCGCGCTGGCCGTGTTCGGCGACAGCGTGACGACCGACCACATTTCGCCCGCCGGCTCCATCAAGAAGACGTCGCCCGCCGGGAAATATCTCATCGAAAACGGCGTGAAGGCGGAGGACTTCAACAGCTACGGTTCGCGCCGCGGCAACGACCGCGTGATGACGCGCGGGACGTTCGCCAATGTGCGCATCAAGAACCTGATGCTGGCGGGCCAGGAAGGCGGCGATACGCTGCTGCAACCCGAAGGCACCAAGCTCTCCATCTATGACGCCGCCATCGAATACCAGAAGCGCGGCACGCCGCTGATTGTGTTTGCCGGCCAGGAATACGGCACCGGCTCCTCGCGCGACTGGGCCGCCAAGGGCACGAACCTGCTGGGCGTGAAGGCGGTCGTGGCGCAGAGCTTTGAGCGCATCCACCGCAGCAACCTCGTGGGCATGGGCGTGCTGCCCCTGCAATTCAAGGAAGGCACCACCGCGCAGTCGCTGAAGCTGGATGGCAGCGAGAGCTACGACATCGTGGGCCTGGACGCCAACATCAAGCCGCAGCAGGACCTGACCCTGAAAATTACGCGCAAGGATGGCACCGTGGAAAACGTGGCCGTGCGCTGCCGGATTGATACGCCCATTGAAATTGACTACTACCAGCACGGTGGAATTCTGCCCTTCGTGCTGCGCCAGTTGGTGGCGCAGGCGTAAGCCCGCCGCCGGCGAAAGCCGGGCATTTCTCCGCCGGCGGTCTCAACGACCGTCGGCGGTATTGTTTTGGGGCGGCCCCAAACCGGCCGGAGCGCAGAGCATTGCTCTGCGAGTTGCGAGTCCCGCCTTGTACCTTTGCGATGCAGCTCAACCACGGATGAACCCATGGTTCCGCGCTCCGGGAGGTGGGGCTCGCTCCCGCCCCGGGATATTTTTTGACCCCGCCCGGCTTTTTTCCTAATCTGGTCGCACCGAAACATTCATCAAACCAGTTGTTTGCGGCAACCACTACCATTATGAAATACGGCTTGAACATCCGCCCGGACGGGGCACTGGACTTTCTCTCCCTGGGCGCGCTCGTGCACCGGCTCGACCCGGGCATCATCCCCTTCCGCAAGGCCACGCATTGCGACATCCACGTGAGCGGCGGCGAATTCAATGTGGCCGCCAACCTGGCGGACTGTTTCCGCCTGAACACCGGCATCGCCTCGGCGATGGTGGATTATCCGGTCGGCGACCTGGTGGCCGAACGCGTCCGCGCCATGGGCGTGAAGCCGTTCTACAAGCCGTTCAAGCACGACGGTGTGCGCGGGCCGAACTTGGCCACGGTGTATTCGGATCGCGGGCAGGGCGTGCGCGCCCCGGTGGTGTTTTACAACCGCAGCAACGAGGCGGCGGGCCTGCTCAAGCCGGGGGATTTCGACTGGGCCGGGATTTTTGGCCGGGGCGTCCGCTGGTTCCATAGCGGCGGGATTTTTGCCGCGCTCTCGGACACCACGGGCGAACTGATTGTGGAGGCGATGAAGGCCGCCAAGGCCGCCGGCGCGGTGACGTCGTTTGACCTGAACTATCGCCAGAAGCTCTGGGACATCTGGGGCGGCCAGGCGAAGGCATTGGACGTGCTGGGCCGCATTGTGGCGCACGTGGACGTGCTGGTCGGCAACGAGGAGGATTTGCAAAAGGGCCTCGGCATTGAAGGTCAGGATGTGGAAAGCAAATCGAAGCTCGACCCGAGCGCGTTTTACGCGGTCATTGGCCAGGCGGTGAAAAAGTTTCCGAATGTCAAAATCGTGGCGACCACGCTGCGGGAAGTCCACTCGACCAACCGCCATTCCTGGGGCGCGGTGGCTTGGGTGAACGGCCAGACGTATCAGTCGCCGACGTGCGAACTGGACGTGGTGGATCGCGTGGGCGGCGGGGATGGCTATGCGGCCGGCTTCTTCTACGGGCTGCTCACGGGCGCGTCCGAGCAGGAGGCGGTGAACCTGGGCTGGGCGCATGGCGCGCTGCTCACCACCTATCCGGGCGACACGACCATGGCCACGGTCGAACAGGTCAAGGCGTTTGCCAAGGGCGGTTCGGCCCGCATCCAGCGTTGAGTTATGCTGTATTTTGCGCACGGCTCGGCCACGGCGAACCTGTCCCCGGCAGATTTGCGGGCGGGGCTGTTTGCCGCCCTAGAACGGCTGGGGCCGCGCCGGCGCGTGCTGGCCGTACCGCCGGATTTCACCCGGTTCCATTCGCAGGCGGGCCGGCTGACGGCATTGGTGCACGAGTTCTACGGCGACCGCCTCACGGATGTGCTGCCCGCGCTCGGCACCCATTCGGCGATGACGCCGGAGCAGATTTCGGAAATGTTTCCGGGCGTGCCGGGCGACCGGTTCCGGGTTCACAACTGGCGCACGGGCATCACCACGCTGGGTGAGGTGCCGGCGGCATTTGTGCGCGAGGTGTCGGAGGGCGCGGTGGAGTTTCCCTGGCCCGCCCAGGTGGCCAAGCTGATTGCGGAGGGCGGGCATGACCTGATTTTGTCCATCGGCCAGGTGGTGCCGCACGAGGTGATTGGCATGGCCAATTACAACAAGAACATCTTCGTGGGCACGGGCGGCGCGGAGGGCATCAACAAGAGCCATTTTGTCGGCGCGGCGTATGGCATGGAACGGATGATGGGCCGGGCGAACACGCCGGTGCGACGCATCCTGAATTATGCGTCAGAGCATTTCACAAAGTACCTGCCGATTGTCTATGTGCATACGGTGGTGGGTCGGGAGGCGGACGGCCGATTGGTGGTACGCGGCCTGTATGTGAGCGACGATGCCTCGGGCTTCGAGGCGGCAGCGGCGCTGTCATTGGCAGTGAATTTCGAAATGCTGGCTGAGCCGTTGAAGAAAGTAGTGGTGTGGCTGGATCCGGCGGAGTTCAAGAGCACGTGGCTGGGGAACAAGGCGGTTTACCGCACGCGCATGGCGATGGCGGACGGGGGTGAACTCATCATTCTCGCGCCGGGGTTGAAGGAATTTGGCGAGGACGCGGAGATTGACCGGCTCATCCGCAAATACGGCTATCGCGGCACGCCAGCCACGCTGGCGGCGGTGCAGGCGAACCCGGAGCTGCAGGCAAATTTGAGCGCAGCGGCGCATCTGATCCACGGCTCCAGCGAGGGCCGCTTCAACATTACCTATTGCCCCGGCGGGCTGACGCGGGCGGAGATTGAAGGCGTGAACTTCCGCTACGCCGATCTGGCGGCGATGAGCCAGCGCTATCATCCGCAGACGCTCAAGGACGGCTGGAACACGCTGCCGGACGGCGAGCGAATCTTTTTCATCTCCAATCCGGCGCTGGGCCTGTGGGCGTGCCGGGGACGGTTTGCGGAGTAGGCGGGGTTCATTCCCACCGGCGGAACGGGAACCCGTTTTTTTCCAGATAGCTGCCGCAGCGCGGGCAGCGGCCCGGATCTTTCCACACCTCAATCCGGTGCCGGGGCGAGGCCGGGCAGGCCAGCTTGAACGTTTCCCAGATAAACGGCCGCGCCGGACGCGGGGCACCGGGAGTTGCGGCGAATTCCTGCCGGGCCGCTTCGCGCAGAAAGGGCGGTGGAATGGTGCGTTCCGGGAGAAAGCCCGTGGTTCGGCGGGCCGCGCCGACGTGTTCCGCCAGACGGCGCACACGGGTGCAGACATCAAATAATTCGCGGCAGTCGAGGCAGACGATGGTTTGCACGGAGCAATGAACGCCATCATCCGTGCCGCCGGAAACCCGCACCCGGTATTGGCACAGCGGACAGTCAAACTGGAAAGTCCGGCCCATGTTCCGACCAATTCATACACCCGCGCCCGGAAACAAGCAATCCTGATTCTCGCGAGGCACCGGGCGGGCAGCGCCCTGCCCGCCACCGCCCTACCCAAAATTTGATTTTGGCAGGGCAAAGCTGCCGCTTTGCCCCATCTATTATTTTCCCAGCTTTGGGGTGGCGATACTCCTGGGATAGTACGATTGCGGGTTCCGTCATGACGACATCTCCCTTTCAACCCAGCTTGCCCCGCCTCCCGGCCGGTCTCGCGGCCTCCGCCATCCGGAGGAAAGTATGGGCGACGCGGCCGTGCCCTACGGATTTTCTCCCTCTCCACCATTTACAAAATAACGGAGAAGGCCGGGGTGAGGAGGTGCTCTGATTATTGTGTCTTGAGTCCGATATCACCCCGGCCTTGCTTAAACCTAAAAAAACTTGACATAATAATTAGAATTAGCAGGATTACCCATAGGGGCCCGACGTGGGCGGGGTTAATTCAGAATCAGAAACCAAGTTGTACAACCTAAAAACAAAGATCGCATGAATACCAAAACCATCTTGCTGGCCGGCACCCTTCTGACCGCCGCCCTCGCCGCCCGTGCCGACGGCACCATCACCTGGGCCTGGTCCACCACCATCGGCCCCGGCATTCCCTTCGGCAGCGGTACTTTTACTTCTGACGCCACCGAGACCACGAGTGGTGCCAACACCGGGTATTTGGTCACGGACATGACTGGTTCCATTGGGGCGGGTCCGATCTACCCGATAACAGGATTGGGTGGCATCGGAGATTTTAACTATTATGCCCCGACGGATAATTTGCTCATCCCGACTTCAGCTACGACCGCGACGGTTGATGCGGGTGGGGTTGCCTTTTATATCCAAGGCAATGGCGAGGCGCTGTTTCTTAATATAGGGCCGTTAACGGGGTTGATCGTTGGCGGCTCGGGGGAACCCGTTTCTCTGAGCATCACTGAAATCAGCGAATCTGTGCCTGAACCGGGCGTGACCGCGCTGGCCGTGGCCGGCGGCCTTGGTCTGCTGGGCTTCCGCCGCAAGCAATAAATAGTTGGTTTGGCCCGGAGCGCAATCGGGGTGGGGACGGCTCGTCCCCACCTTTTGAATTTTGGGTGTCAAACGCCGGGGACAAGCTGTCCCCGCCCCATGCATTCGCCCCCGCTTGGCGCTGGACTTTCCCGCCCCGGCTTCCCACATTGCAGCATGGCTTTGCCCTACAAAATTGCCACGCTGCTCTACTGCTTCAATGAGCGCGATGACGTACTCCTGCTCGAACGTGCGCAGGAGCCGAATCGCGGCCTCTGGAGCCCCTGCGGCGGCAAGCTCAAGATGGAGCTGGGTGAATCCCCCTACGCCTGCGCCTGCCGGGAAGCCCGGGAGGAAACCGGCCAGATTCTACAGCCCTCCGACCTGCATCTGGCCGGCCTCATCAGCGAGCATGGTTATCAGGGCCAGACCCATTGGCTGATGTTTCTGTTTGAGGTGAAGGTGAAACTGGCAACGCTGCCGCCGCCCCATGCCGAGGGCCGGTTTGAATTTTTCCCGCGCGCGGCGATTGCCGGGCTGAACATTCCGCAGACGGATCGCGAGCAAATCTGGCCGTGGTTCTGGCGGTTTCGCGGCGGCTTCTTCGCCGCGCACTGCCATTGCCATCCGGACGGCCGCAACGACTGGACGCTCGAGGAGGTGCAGGCGCATGGCCACCCAGTTTAAACCGATACCTGGAACCGGGGAGCACGCCCGCCCCGGGCGTGGCCGGGTGCGCCCCGCGCCCGGCTCCGGCGCGTTCGGAACGCAACCGGGTTCGCTCCTCCTGCGTGCGCCCGGGGCGGGCGCGCTCCCCAAGGCGGGGAAAAATCGCGGAAGCCACCTGGTTTTTCGGTTAATCCCGTCGGGGAATTGGAATCAATATTTAAACCATGAGCGAACCCATCATTGACCTGCACAGCGACGAATATTTCATGGGCGAAGCCCTGCGCCAGGCCGCCAAGGCCTACGAGGCGGAGGAGGTGCCCGTGGGCGCGGTGATTGTGCGCGCCGGCCGGATTATCGCCCGCGCCAGCAACCAGGTGGAAATGCTCAAGGACGCCACCGCCCACGCCGAAATGCTGGCGCTGACCCAGGCACAAAGCGCCGTGGGCGACTGGCGCCTGACCGACTGCACCCTCTTCGTGACCAAGGAACCCTGCCCCATGTGTGCCGGGGCCGTGGTGCACACGCGGCTGGCCCGAGTGGTCTTCGGAGCCGGGGACGCCAAGGGCGGGGCGGCGGGCGGCGCGCTGAATTTGCTACAGTTTCCCACGCTGAACCACCGGTGCGAAATCACCGCCGGCGTGCGCTTGGACGAATGCCGCGCACTGCTGAAAAACTTTTTTGCCGAACAGCGTGCGGCAAAAACACCGTGAGTTTGCGCGGATTTAAGGTATATTGGCCCCATGTCCGAAATCGTGACCAACCACAAGGCCCGCCGCGACTACACCATCCTCGACACCTTCGAGGCGGGTATCGTGCTGCACGGCACGGAGGTCAAGGCCCTGCGCGCCGGGCGCGGTCAGATTGGCGATGCCTTTGCCCGGGTGGAAAAAGAGGAGGCCTGGCTTTACAACGCGCACATTGACGAATACTCCCATGGCAACGTGCAGAACCACAAGACCAAGGCCCCGCGCAAGCTGCTGCTGCACAAGACGGAAATTCGCAAGCTGGCGGAAACCGGCAACATCAAGGGCCACGCCATCTTCCCGCTCTCGTTCTATTGGAAGAACGGCAAGGTGAAAGTCGCCCTGGCCGTCGGCAAGGGCAAGCAGTCCTTCGACAAGCGCGAAGACCTCAAGAAACGCGATTCCGACCTGGAAATGAAGCGCGCCACCATGCGCCACGTGCGCGGGTGAGCGGACAAGTGGGCGGGCCAACTGTTGACGACGCTGTCTTTGGAAGAAGCCCACAAATACTCACTTTATTCTTTCCGTGAAACCCGTTGAGTTTGTAGACAATTTAGTCCGAACCAAGTCAGTTTTTTGACTTCGGTTTCTTGAGTTCCCGGTAGATGATTGCCGCCAAACCCGCCAAAATTGTTGTCGTTCCGCATAAGATGAACGACGAAATGATGAAAAGCAAAACCTCCCACGAATATCCAGAGCCTACCGGAGATATCGCATCAACTGCTCTTGATGCCTCCGGACTTATTTTCATGGCAAATGAAACCCACGAGAATGCCGACCAAAGAATTCCGCTGAAAACTCCGCCCACAATAACACAAAACTTGAGGTTGCGGCGTGGATGCAAACACCTTAAGAAACAAAGTTCAATGGCTACAGTTGAAACTACCATACTGAGCAAATATAAATGCATGTTCATAGTGGCTATTCCTCACCGCCGCAGGAAACACACCCGGCTCGTCCAATCCCACCGGGCCGAGGCTTGGGCCAGCTGGAGCAGGGCGCGCATCAGGCCGCCAATGTCCGAGGCAGGCACGGTCTTTTCATCTACGAATACCACGCCGCCATGGGACCGTCCGGCTTCGGCCCAGTTCTTGAGCAGCGGGGGAATCGTCCGCCGGTCATAGGTGACCAGGATCAGCTTTTGGGCCGCTGCCGCTGACAAAATCAGTTCATCCGACGCCCCCAAAAACCGGCCGTCTTCCCATTCCGCAAGCGCCAGCACCGGCCGCGCGGCGGATTGCCGCCGCAGCCCCCGGGCGACCGCCGGCGAAATCTGTTCGTCCAGCAGGAAGCGGGGCATGTCAGCGTTTGCCAGCCGGCCGGCCGACGATAAATTCCTCCGCCGCCGGCAGCATTTGGGCGAGGGTGGCAAAGTTCATGGCCTCGTGCTCCGCCAAGGCGCGGTTGATTTCCTCG
>Ga0007882_10001473_pt1 | contig 13676 bp, 8 predicted proteins | sample CryBogCBH12Aug01_FD_71195 | JGI IMG/M metagenome (GOLD analysis project Ga0007882, IMG submission 71195) | Freshwater microbial communities from Crystal Bog, Wisconsin, USA - CBH12Aug09.1 | ecosystem: Environmental > Aquatic > Freshwater > Lake | place: Crystal Bog, Wisconsin, USA | collected... | reverse complement strand
ATGTGGGCATAAAATTCCTTATCCAGTCCACCAACCTCATGATACAGGTCTGCACGTACTACAAGACACCCACCGGATGCCCAAAATACTTCTATATTATCATCGTATTGCCCTAAATCTTTTTCAATATCAAAGAAAATCCTCCCTCTGCAAAAAAGATACCCCAAGTAGTCCATAAACCCGCCACCTGCACCTGCATATTCAAAATATTCCCGTTCTTTCCAATAACGGATCTTGGGCTGACATGCTGCCAAGCTGCTGTTGCACTCCATAGCCTTATGCAATGGCGGAAACCAGCCCTCGGTTACTTCAAAATCAGCACTCAGCAAAATATAATATTTCGCCTTTATCTGTTGTAAGGCTTCATAATATCCAAAGGCAAACCCATGGTTTACCTTGATATGTAGAGTAGTAACTTCGGGAAAATTGGTTTTAACGTATTCAAGGGTATCGTCTTTAGAAGCATTGTCTGCTACAATCACATCATAGCCCGTATATGCCTCAGCAATAATTTTGGGTAAAAATAAGTCATGCCACTTCTTTCCATTGTAGCTCAATATTACAACGGCAGTATCCTGTTGGCATACAATCATAAAAAGGGAGAACCGCTAAGGATTATTTATACTTTGGCTCGTAAAGTGTATTATCCGGAACATTTACATTTTCATTCTTCGGATACTTATGTTCATACAGATTATAGCAGCCTGACCATGCGAATATAAAAAACCCAAAGAAGCCCAATAAAAACATCAGGCGGGATTTTGAAGGCTTATCGTGATTGATATCCATCGGGTTATCAAGATCAGTATTGTTGATGTTATGCTGATTATTCATGAATAAAACTAGTTTCGTTGCAAAAATAATAGTATTTCTTTCAAATTCACAATATTTTTACCATTCTTTAGTTTTTGTTTTCCGAGAAGGGGCATTATGAGGCAATATTTAAACTGGAAATCATACCTGGTATTCATGGCACTACTTATAGTAAGTGCTTCACTGCTTTATACATCCGAGCTTGCCCACAGACTGGCAGATGAAGAGAAGAAAAAAGTGGTTCAGCTTGCAGATGCCATTAAATCACTGTCCAAATCTACCGGAAATCAGGAGACTTCATTAGCGAGTAACATCATTACCCAAAACACAACAATCCCGCTAATTATTACCGATGACAAAGGAAAAATAACAAGTATTAATAATATAGATACAGCGCGTGTCCCAAACTCAAACCAATTTTTGCTTACAAAACTTGCCGAGTTCAAGGAGATACACCCGGGTATTGTGGCTGATTGGGGCAATGGAAAGGACTTTGTTTATTATGGCGAATCTTACTTACTTACCCAACTAAGGTATTTTCCGTATGTACAACTCACTATAATATGTGTCTTCCTTATAGTAGTATTGGTTGCCATATCTGCTGCCCACCGTTCATTACAGAATCAGGTTTGGGTTGGATTATCGAAAGAGACTGCCCATCAGTTAGGTACTCCTTTAAGTTCTATTGAAGCATGGCTTGAGATACTCAGGGACCACGAAGAAAACAGTGAAGCAGTTATTGAAATGCAGAAAGATCTGGACAGGCTAAAGCTTGTTGCAGACCGCTTCAGCAAGGTAGGGAGTGCCCCGGGTCTGGAGGAGGAGAATCTGGTGGCAAGGCTCAGTGATATGGTATCTTATATGCAGAAGCGCGCACCCCAAAAGGTAGAGATAAACCTGCATACGGAAGAACACGACATACCCGTAAATATAAGTGGACCACTATTTGATTGGGTAATGGAAAATCTGATACGCAATGCCCTGGATGCAATGGCTGGCAGTGGACAAATAGATATTACAGTTGCCAATTTTCCACAACAGGTATGGATTGACGTACAGGATAATGGCAAGGGAATACCAAGCTATCAGGTAAAAAAGATATTCACACCCGGCTTTACCACAAAAAAACGGGGTTGGGGACTCGGCTTATCCCTTGCACGCCGTATAATAGAAAAATACCATCACGGTTCCATCTTTGTGAAGCAGTCGGAAGTAGGCAAGGGCACTACATTCAGGATTATTTTGAGGCGGTGACCGACTTATTAAAGCAATCTGCCGGATACATTTGTATAAAATAACTTTTTACCTATCTTTACACCCCCTCAGATGCGGCGGTGGCGAAACTGGTAGACGCACTACTTTGAGGTGGTAGCGCCTGTAACGGGCGTGGGAGTTCGAATCTCCTCTGCCGCACACAAGGAGACAAACAGGTTTCAACCCCTGATTGTCTCCTTTCTTTTTGGCCTGAAACGCTTGACAGGCTTGCAATTAGTTCGAATATAGAATTTACTCTTTGTGTTCGAAATGCTCCTTTTTTCTTGTCATAGACAATTCCGTCAGGAAACACTAGTTTTTGTAATTTTTCCTTTTGCTCAACATTGCTGGAATCCCACTCTGTTGCGAGTCCTACAGAAATTCCCACTGCTTTTTCTAATGCTCCCAAAGGGTTCGAAATGCCAGTTGTCAATTGCGACAGTTTTTTAACGATGTCCTTATGTTCATCCTCAAACTTTAAACGGAATTTATCGTAGGTTACCTTGTTCATATCCTTAGTAACATAGTAGCTTTCCTCAATATTTTCAATTTTGCCTTCTACCTCGGCGAGTTGTTTTTTATAGTTCTGCTCCAATTCAACACTCTCTTTATTTATCTCGTTCCATACCGATTCCATTTTTTTGATCAGGGGGGCTTTCAGCTCTTCTCTAATGTTGTAGTCTTCAAGCAAATTCATAAACATCTTGTGTATGGCTTTTGCGCTTTTGTTACACTTACATCCGGTTGTCCTGCATTTATAGTACCATAGGCCCCTTGCCTTCACTATATAACCAGTAAACGGCTCATTACAATCAGCGCAACGGATAAATACCTTTAAAGGCACTTCTTCCTGCCGCTGTTTGTGTGACACGCCATAGCCGGAATTACTTTGGTGTATTTCATTGACCTTCAGGAATAGTTCCGTTGAAATTAGCTTTTCGTGTTCTCCTTCAACTATTTCCCCTTCCAGCATATTGTGACTCAGCAGGCCGCAGTAAAAAGGATTTTTCAGAAGCTTTGTGAGATGCTGCTTGTTTAACCTTACCCCCATACTCCGCAGCTTATCCAGAATTTCCTCATTTTTCATGCCTTCACTTTTCCAGATGAAAGCTCTCTTAATCTTCTTGCCGATTTCATTTATCTTAATACTTCTTACGCCGTTGATCTTGACTACATCATAACCGATAGGAGGTTTTGCTACCCAAATGCCTCTCTTGAACTTCTCTCTCATTCCGGCTACTGAACGTTGTTTTCTTAGCTCGTTATCGTATTGAGAGAAGATGAATTGAATGGATTGTTGCAACACTCCACTTGGGTTGGATGTATCTGTAGGCTGAGTGACGGCAAAAACTTCTATGCCATACTTCTCTCTTAGTTCCTGCGCCAGCTTTATAGCCCCGCCACCGGTGCGGCTAAAACGGTCAAGCATGTAAACAAGTACATGCGAAATTTTACCCTTGTTTTTCTTGATGAATTCTAGCATTCGCTGAAACTCCTTACGACCATCGGTTTTAGCACTTTCATAAGTGCCGCCGAAATATCCTGCTACGCTTATATTGTTCCGCTGAGAATAGTCATCAATGGCCTTGCGCTGGTATTCCAACGATAGGTTTGTATCAGCCTGTTCTTTGCTTGAAACTCTCGTGTAAACCACAGCCATTTTTGCTTGTGATAGGCGAGTTGTTTTATCATTAGTTTTAGCAAAACGTGCAAAAGTTGATTGTGTGTTCATGCGGCTATTTTTTGAAGCATTTCTTCTTGCTGTAAATTTACAACTATTTGATTATCAATTACATGTGATTTTTGTGAAGCATTTCTTAAAAGTATGGCAGCCAATTGATCAAGGCTGTTTAATACATCCTTTGCTTCTTCATCTGAGTAATGTTCACAACCTTTAAATGAACGTAACCATTCCGGTGTGTCCGTACAATTTAGCGAATTTACTTTGTTCTTGTTCTCTGTTTTACGCATCTCAATAATTTTTTAGTTTTTCTACCTGCTATTGTCAATCCTAAATTGCTTCCTTTTTGAATGTTTTGTTCTTCAACTGCAATGATTGTTCTTGCCGCAAATTTATAATTGCGACATAGTGCCTTTTCCTGGTATGTGCTGAGTATTGCTGAGTTATGTAGAACTCGGCTGAATAATGCAGAACAATGTGGAATCGTGAAGACCAATCGGTAATAATTAGCTTGAATCAAGAGTCGATTGATTGCGACTGGAAAACTTAAATGCAAATTGCGTTGATGTGTTCATGCCAGATGGTTTACATTATATACTGCAATTGGCACACCATAAAAATGGGCATTTTTGACAAAATATCCGGTTCAAATGAAATCTAATTCTCGTCTAATTTTCCGGAAATCGCAGGTAAATCGCCGTCAAATAGCGAAAAATATATTTATTTTGTTGTTGTCAAAAAGACGGAAGTCAGGTATGACGATGTCATGAAATGTTGGCAGTTTTCGGACAGTACTATCTTGGGAACGGGTTAGAAACCGTTTTATTATTCTAATTTTCCTGCATTGACAGTTCGTTATGTTGACAAATTATGTTTGTCATGAGATGACGGCGGGTGCTAGCGGGAGTGCTATACTGAATCACTGATATTAGAGTACCTGAAATCTAATTACTATACGCCATTTCGGTTAAAGCACTCGTCGTATGTAATTGCAGCCAGCTCGTAAAACCAATCCCTTATTAATATTACTTGCTCATCAGTATACTGAGTACCCCACTCTCCTAATACCTCTCTGCATTTTGATAAAGGTATTTTATCAGAGCTTTCTATATTTTGTCTTGTGCTTTCTCTTAATAGTCTTTCTTTAGTACTGTTTTTTTTTCTTTTCATGTAAAACGTTTTGTTTTTAGTAAAAAAAATTGCTTTTCAACATGGAGGGTGCATCCAACTATGCCCGGAACCGGTAATGTTACCAAAATATGAAATTTGCAATCTGGATTTGGAATAACCCTGTAAATCAATATCAGGATTAACAAAAGCTGGTGGTAAACCTATTTCAAGGACTTGACAGGACGAGACAAGGTAGATTCAAATCAATTTGACTGAGATTTACTCCCCATTTAATTTTCTAAGCAGAATAATTAGATTATTCTTAGATTTGGGTTGATATACTTTGCCTACGGATTAACCGCAATACGGAAACATGGACAAAAACATTCAAAAAGAGACGTTTCATCTGGAGTTTACTATCAAAAAGCTCAAAAAAAAGCTGGAGGACAAGCGAAAAGAGCTTGAAAATGTCACTTCTCAATTGAATCAGGCACTATTGGAGAATGAAAAGTTGAAAAGAAAGATCAGAAAGTATGAAAAACCGAAAGATGAATACGATTATAGATGGAGTTGGATCAGTAAAATAGTTTTTATTGTTGCACAGGCAAAAAAACCGTTGCGTTCCGCAGAAATTATTCCTATCCTGCGGGTACGGGAGCCAGACCTTAATTTAAAAGCAAGTAAAGAAAAGTTCCTTTCGGCTTTTTTGAATGTTGCTATGCGCCACCAACGATTAATACCGTATAAGTTGAAAGGCGTAAGAGGGAATTATTACTGCTTGCCGGAATGGATTAATGAAGAGGGTGAACTTTCGCCGGATATGAAAAAGCTGATTTATTGAAAACGTGATTATTCTGGGAACATCATGTTTTTATCTTGTACCAATTATGTTACAATTAACCATAGTGAAAGATTATTAAAGGCTATTAAAGTTTCCATTACGTTTTTATGGCTAAACCCTGAAATAGCTATACACTTCCGTGAAAAATTGTCAATTTTACTATGCAGAAGCTCTATAACCTGTATTAAATCCGGGGTAGTTTGTATAAATATGCTGGTAAACATTCAAAGATCGTTCACTAACATCCTTATCAGTATATACGTCTTCAGGCAACCACAGCAACTGGTCGTAAATCATGCTCTTTACCTGAGCAGTTACCTGCCTGCTTTCACGCCAACGCTCTACTCTTAACTTTTCTGCCTTCAATTTTTCAAGAGTTGTCGCGGCAACTTCCTTCACTTTCTCAATTTGTTTATTTGAAAGTGTTTTACCCTCTTTCAGCAGGTCATAAATAGCAAGCGTTTCTTCGTCCAGTTGTTCCCGCATGGCACGGGCATCCTCGAATGACAAATCTTTGATGAAATCGGCAAGGGTATCAAATGTCCGCTGTGTATCGGCTTTATCCTTTCCCCGGTTATATTCATCAATGATCTTTTTATACCGCTCGTAAAAATCCAGCCTTAGCGGGTTGTCTCGGAGCATCTGCTCCAGTTTCTTTTCTACCGCTTGTTGTAGATTGAACAATGCTGTGTTTTTTCGCTCTGTTTTTGCAAAAGCGGCCCGGAGTTTGTCGAAATCCAGATCGCTAAGGTCTATTGATACCTCTTCTGGCTCGTTAACTCTGTCGGTGTCTAATACAACGCTTTCATTTACCACTTGCTGCAACTGCATTATAATTGTAGTAACATCGGCTATTTTGGTTTGCTGGTTAAGTTGCTGATAAATAGCTTCAATAGCATTAAACTTTCGGATAAAGGGCTTGGCTTCATCTTCCGGATATAATGCATGATACTTTCGGAAAACATCTCTTGCCAGTATCTCGAATGTGGTGCGGGTAGTTTCGTTTAAGCATACACAATCAACAGCCTTTCTAATATTGGCTATCTTTTCCATTGGCTTGGCATCAACATTACTCAATACGCCGAGATCAAAACCCAATTCTTTAAGATATCCTTTTACCGCCCGAATTGATTCGTTTAGCTCTTCGGCTAACTGTATTAAAAGTTCAACAGGTTTTTCTTCTTCCTTTCCTTTACCATTATCTTTTTTGTTGTCGCTTTCACCATAAACCGAATATGCCTTCTCCAACTGCTTATAAACGTTACCGTAATCTACGATCAGCCCATTCTCCTTTTCATCATCATACACTCTATTGGCACGGGCAATGGTCTGCATAAGGGTATGGCCTTTGATCGGCTTATCAAGATATACGGTCGAAACACACGGTACATCAAATCCGGTGATCCACATTGCGCATACTATTGCCAGCCGGAAAGGATTTTCTTCATCTTTAAACTCTTTATCAAGATCACGTTCCACCATTTTTTTACGGTGAAAGGCTATATCCAGATTCATTTTTCTGAATTTGTCAACCTCATTCTGTTCGGAGCTTACTATTACACAAACCTTTGTTTCCTGTACTTTCCGCAGTTTTTGCTGTAATGTCATTTCTTCTTGCAGGTCGGCAGATTGTTTGATTTTTTTGTTGATACCATCAATGTATAACTTCCAGTACTTCATGATGAGATCATACATGCGTACTGCGGTAGGTTTATCTAACGATACAAACATTGCCTTGCCCTGGTATCCTCTTTCATTGAAGTGCCAAACGAGGTCTTTGGCAATGGCATCCAGCCTTACCTCTGAGGTAAGTATCACATAGTCTTTCTGAAACAGGTAAGCCAGCTTCCGTTTCTGGTCGTCATCAATGGCTTCATTTTCCAATATTTCAGCCATCCGCTCATCGAGCTGCGGATTTTCTATACCCAATTTTTCGCCACGGTTCAGGTAACGGAGCGGCAGTGTAGCCCCATCAGTTATAGCCCGTTTAAAATCATATACCGAAACATACTCACCGAATATGTTCTTTGTCAATTCTTCTTCCTCCTTGATGATAGGAGTACCGGTAAAGCCTAAGTAAGAAGCATTAGGTATTCCATGATAGCGCATATTGCGGGCAAAAGTGCCGGACTGTGTGCGATGGGCTTCATCAGATATTACTATGATGTTTTTACGATCTGTTATTTCCGGGTATTCCGTTTCTATTTTAGGATCAATAGAAAATTTGTGAATCAGAGTGAATACATACCGATGGTTCTGTTGCAGTAATAAACGCAAATGATCTCTACCGCTCATGTCTTTACGACTTCCAGCAATTACCTGCTTATCTGTGACTGCACCTACTCCGGTGAATGTATCATATAACTGGCGTTCTAATTCACTACGATCGGCTACGATAAGGAAGGTATAGGAACCGCCTAGCCTGCGGTGTATTTTCTGACAAAGGAACACCATAGAATATGACTTGCCACTGCCCTGTGTATGCCAGAACACTCCTAGTTTACCTCTCAGGTCATCAATATTTTTAGCCTTGTCAATAACTTTGTTCACACCTATAAACTGGTGATTTTTCGCCATTATCTTCACCACATCGCCTCCGCTGTCATCAAACAGTAGGAAGTTTTCAAAGATATCCATCAGGTTTTCTTTGGCGCAGATACCCCGGAGCATAGTATCGAGGCTAACTATCCCTTCTTCCTCCTCTGAAATACGTTTCCAATCAAGAAAGAACTTGTACGGGCTGGTGATGGTACCCACTTTGGCATCGGTGCCATTGCTTAATATGATAAAGGCATTGCAATGAAATATCTGCGGTATGGTATCTTTGTAATCGGTAATGTTATCGTTGTAAGCATTGCGTAGGTCGGTATGATGGGCTTTCAGTTCAAAGAATACCAGCGGTATACCATTTACAAAGCCCACCACATCGGGCCTGCGGTTGTACAGCTCTCCCACTATTTCCAACTGGCGAACAGCCAGGAAATGATTTTGGGTAGGATCGTCGAAATTAAATACCCGTAGTTTGGGTTTTTCTATTTCGCCGTTGGCGTTGGTATAGCTTACAGGAATGCCATTTTTGAGCAACTCATATTTTTCTTTGTTAGTGCGACCAAATGTTTTATCGGCATTCTTTTCATTAATACTATCTACTGCATCGTAATATACCTTAGACGGCATACAGGGATTAAGCTGCTTCAATGCAGCCAACAGATAACGGTTAAGTATTACCTCCCCTTTATTTTCCCGGCCAAGCAATCCATTTTGCCCATATGTCTCCTGCTTCCATGCATAGCTCACCTGCCAGCCCAGCTCTTCCAATACATGTTGAGTGGCGGATTCTATTAAGTTATCTTCGGAGTATTCGTAAGACATATTAACTCTACTCTATTTTTTAATTCTTGCAACGGATTGTTATTATATCTTTTATTAGCTTCATTCCACAAATCTGTATTCCCTGAGTAACCATGAAAAGTTCCTTTTGAGTTGTATATGACATTACCCTCATTCTTAAAAAGTCGGCTTTTAATTATTGTTTCATATACTATAATAAACTCACCTTCATCCCAAAGGTCGTCAAGAAGAATTAAATAAAATACTAGCTGCTCACTAAAAGGTTTATCGGGAAGAATAAAGATAGCATTAGATATAATTTCCTGATTCTTCTGTAAGAATTCATCCTCCAATGAGTCAAGGTAAGTGCTTAAATCTGGTAAATTAATCTTTAATCTGAAAAACTTGCAAAAAACCGAAGTATTTGAATCCTTATCCCTAATTATTCTTTTCCATTCATCAAATTTATATTTTTTATAGTTAGTTGCCTTAACTTCTAACCAATACTTTCCGCTAAATAATAATATGGACTTTAGTAAATTAGTATTTGAGTTTAAATTAGCCGGAGGAAATAAATCAAAAAATCTATCTTTAGCATTTGACAACTCATTGATAGTTAAATGCTGGTCGAAATCAATTAGATGTGTAATAGTTTGAAAATCTAAATCACGAGAATCGATATTTAAAGGATGGTCCTCAATTCGCCAAATTAGCTCTTCCGCAGTAAATTGTTCATTAATATTACATTTGTTTAAAAAAGTGTGCTTAGCAATTTCATCTTTTCTGAAGAATTGCTTTGATTCACCCCAAACACTGTTGTTTACAACATATTCAACTGTCGCTTTAATTGATGTTACAGATCTATCAAACCCTTTATACCGCAACCAAAATAATCTTATTGCTCTAAAAAAAATTAGAATATCTGAATCTGGCTTTAATTTTATAAAGTAAAATATTGACCAAAGGAAAACCATTCTATTCTGTTCTGTACTCTTACTTGAATCCGTCCAATCAGTGTGCCAATTTGTATTGATATTATTAATCAGATGCTTTATTTCGTTCACGCATACATCAACCCAATCGCTATACTTAACTATACTTTTGAATGAATCTTTCTGAGAAAAAATCCTTTCAAATCCGATAAAATACGATTTAACAGCATCTAAAGTCAATAATTCAAATACTTGTTGCGGGTTTTGAAATGGAATAAACTTTACATCAGCTTCATTTGCTCTCTTAATAAGAAAACTTAAATAGTTTTCTAAATTTCCAACACTGAATAAAAATTGATTAAATCCATTATCAGCATTTGGCTCCTTACTTAATTTGTTACGCTTTTTCCAAAAAAAAGTTTGCCAATTCTCCCAATCTTTCCCGTACTCAAAAACTTCTTTCTCATTGAGCATAAGAGTTGCTTTGGCAACTTCATTACTAGCTAAAGCTTCTCCCCTGGCATTCATCGTAATATATAACTCCTCCCCCTGAGAGGTTGCCTCAGTTTTGAAGTGCCAAAAAACAATATAATTTAGCAGATAACTATAATATTTCCCGCCAGTATCAAATTCATTTTGAATTATTTGTATGGCATTCAGCATTGAGGCAATAGTTACATCAGTTTCATAATCCTTTAAAAACCACGTCTGTTCTGATATTTTTGAAAGATGCTCAAAAGTTGAAATATTCTTGACGAAATCATTTAAAAACTTACTGGTTAAGTTCCGAACTTTGTAATCGAAGCTCATTCCAATAAGTTCCTCGTATCTAACCAGAGATAAAAATTCATTTTTTTTCTTCTCCTTGAGGGCCAGAAAAAATAGTAGGAGAAATAACGTTGTAAAACGTTGCTGTCCATCAATGAGATTTTCGTCCAAAAACTTCTCGTGTTCAACTTTCACATAGTCTGGCTTATAAGAATACAGAAAACCAATATTTATTTTTCTATTATCCTTTGGCAAATTGCAGACTTCACAGCAAGGACCAATTTTCTTTTTAATGTCCTTAAGAAATTTAGATAAAACATCCGGGTTATTTCCCCAAACATATTCCCTTTGAATCTCTGGAATTATTAAATTATTTTGAGAGAGAAGTGTCAACAGGGTTTCTTCCTTTAAATATGCTTTGCTCTTTTTGCTCATAATGCTTTTTTGAAAAAAATCTCAATAGTGTCTGCGATATAACTTGCATTCGCTTTAATATCTCCTAAAGTCCATTTATTGAGATCAACAGCGACGTTATTTAAACTCTTTGTCTTCTGTTTAACAAAAACCTTCAATGTATGTTGTCGTACATATAGACCTCTTTCGGAATTTTCGATAACAGCACTTCTTTTATCTTGATAATAATCATTACCAAACCCTCTATTAATGGTAAGATGAAGCAATACTAGATTTCCTATTGAATTAATCGGAGTTTTTTTGTGGACTTCTTCTTCAAGATTTTTTAGGGCTAATGTTTTATTATCATCTTCAAGAGCGTCCCATTGTTCCTTAGAATAAGAAAAAATCAATTTTTTATCTGGTAGTTCTATGTTCTCATTTAGTCTGGTAATGTATTCAATTAAACTGCTGTAAGCATTGCGATTATCTCCCAACTCTATTAATGCCTTTGGGGTGCCAGGGTAAATATGTTCTTTATCTTCTTGATTCTTTTTGAAAAATACTGAGCGTAATTTTGGGAGAGGATTCCCTTTATCCCTTACTTTTGATAATTCAATAATATCCAAAAGAATCAGTATTTTCTCCAGTTCATATGTTTTAAACCAGTTAGTTGGATTATCAGCATCATAATCCCGTATTTTTAGAATCCAATGATTGATGCCGGTGTTGATATTTTTTTCCGGTTTAGGTTCTGGACCAAAAGTAATTTTACGGATTTCTGACTTAAGATAGTCTTTAAACTCCAGCCTAGTTATATTGCTAGTCCATCTCCGCCATATAACTCTGAAAGAGGTTGTACTATGAGCAAATAGAAATCCTAAAAAATGATAAATTTCTATATCCTCATACCAATCTCTCAAGGTTCTATTTAGCAAAATGATACTGTTGTAAAGTTTAATTGCTCTAGTGTTACCCGTTTCAAAGTACTTTAATCTGATATCTTTTTTTATGCTTACTTTTTCGCTATCATTATCGTCTATTTCAACCCACAACTTATACAGCAAGTTGATTGGATATGTTTCTTCATTGAATATAATTGTTTCATTTACTCCGGTATTCAATTTTGTGAAATTTCCAAAATAGGATCTTATTTCGCTTTGCTTCCACCAAGAATTAATATCATCCAATTCCCAACCTATCCGTACCCTTCGTTCGTTTAAGCGGACAACATCTTTTACCTCAGAAGAATCATATTCTTCCATTTCTTGTTTTGCAACTCGTGTAATAAGTATTGCTCTTACTAGGTCGGAACCGTCCAAATGAACTCGTCCAGTATTGAGATTCATAAACAGTTCCTGCTCTTCGGTATTGTCTATTCGGTTAATTATGAGCTTAACGTTTCTTAAAATTTTTTCTTTAAAAATTTCTTTTTTTACGTCTAAGTTATCTTTAAACCATCTTTCTATAGTTCGAATAGAATTGTACATGAAATATATATCTTGATAATCGAAGTCATGCTCAACCCCTGCCATTAGAACAAGAAACTTATCAAAATCAATACTATTCAATATTGTTTCCACTAATGAATTTTCATTAGCAATAACTCTTTGTAAAAAAATATTAGATGACTCCCTAACTGAGTAATGAATCTTATTTTTTACCTTATCTCCCTCTCCTAAATAAGTCAACAAAAGCGTTATTGTAGTTAATCTTTGTTGTCCGTCAACTACGTTTAGCATTCCTTTGGAAAGACTATTAGGCACCAATGTTATGTTCTGTAAACAGTAAAACAGATCTTCATCGCCTCCTGTTTCAAAACCTTTAACATCAACAAGCAATTCGGTAATCTTTTGGCTATCCCATTTGTATCCACGCTGATATTCGGGGATATTATACATTTGGCCAGGCGATAAATAAGTACCAAAAACTTGATCAATACTATAAATTAGTTCTGCCATCTTTTATTCTTTTAAGCAATATACATGCATTTTTTTCCTCATCACTTCAATATCTTTCTCCTTAACCCTCTTCAATCTCTTTGAAGAGCTATGCTCAAAATCACTGAAATCAAGTTCTATCAGGTTTATACCGTTTTTTGGTAAAACATCCCGGCGGCGCTGGTCGTAGAGCTTGCGCTGCTCGCCACGGGATGTTCCGCTCACGGTTTGTCGGCGGTCGAAGATCGCAACGGCTTCCGTGTGTTGCTTTTCCCGGTATTCTACTACAAGGTTGAGCGACTGATACCATGCATCAACTGGTAGCGGAGTGTTGGCATCACCTAATAAAAATGGGAACCGATGCTGCCTGATAGCCTTAATTCCCAATACATCATCGCAGAGGTCTATAATGTATGCCTCATCCTTGTCTTTGGGTGCAGATGTTCTTGTGGCCTTCTCTCGCAGGCTCCTGACGGGAGCTACATTCACGGTCATATCAGCCATTTTACTGCTGATTGTCCCTTCAATTTTCACTACGCTCATAAAATCATGCTCTGTATACCCACCACCAATTCCAAAATCAGAAGCATAGAAACCAATCTTCCTGATCTTAT
>Ga0007882_10001468_pt1 | contig 13696 bp, 9 predicted proteins | sample CryBogCBH12Aug01_FD_71195 | JGI IMG/M metagenome (GOLD analysis project Ga0007882, IMG submission 71195) | Freshwater microbial communities from Crystal Bog, Wisconsin, USA - CBH12Aug09.1 | ecosystem: Environmental > Aquatic > Freshwater > Lake | place: Crystal Bog, Wisconsin, USA | collected... | reverse complement strand
TCACGCCATGAAGCAAATCTCAAAAGGGAGCCCGTAGGCCCCTACGCTGGCGCTCGACCTTGTGCAAGATTTTGAGAATCAGACGGCGGCGCCGCCGCCGTCATGAATAGGACGGGTTAGCGCCACTTCGCCGGCCCAGGAAGCGGCGTCGTAGACCATCGAGCCGGGGAGAACCCCCAACAAGTTGACCACCGCATGCGCCGTGTCGCCGCGGGCGCCCACCGTCTGCCCGGTGGTCGGCACCAGCGAGGTGGAACCGGGCACGCGGGCAGTGTAGGCGGCGTAGGGCCCGGTGAGAATGATCACGCCGGGATCGCTGACCAGCGGCATATTGGCGCGGTAATTGAACTCGGTGCCCAGGCTGATGCCGGCGATTTCCTTGGCCAGGCTGACGCCGTAAAGATGAATGTTGCTGCCATAGGTCAGGTCGTATTTGCCGAGATTGGGATAACCAACCCCGGGCCGGCCGGTCAGCAGGGTGAGAGTGCCGGCCGCCGACGGTGTAATGCCGAGCTGCGGCGCCATGTCGCTGAACTGGCGGTAATAGAGCCCCAGCGTACCGTCCAGCATCTCCGGGCTCCAGCGGCCGGAAAGCCCCCAGGCGCCCAACTGATGCGGACGGACGTCGCAGCAGCGGGTGACATAGGGGTTCAGCAGCGGATTGGTATTGCTGAAGGCGTTGGCATAGGTCAGCTGGCCACCGAACTGGGCGACGTCATACATGCCGTAATAGGTGCCGTCCTCGGGGAAACGGTAGGGCTCCCATTGCAGAAAGTACTGGGCCGACAGCGACAAGGTATCGGTCGGCTGGACGTCCAGGCTGACATTGTTGAGGGGCCGGAACAGCTCCTTGGCTTCGGCACCGGGATTGGCATAGGCCTTGGCCACGTCGATGGGCGACTGACCATAGCTGATGCCGTTGACGGCACCGCCCAGAAACAGGCTCTCGCCCCAGATCACCGTATGCCGGCCGACCTTGAGACTGGTGGAAACGCCGCCGATGGTGGGGTTGGCGAAGACGAAGCCGTCCATCAATTCGCCCGAGGGGCCCTTGAAATAGCGCTTGGCATAGTTGCTGAGACCGGCTGCGGGCCGCCCGCTGGCATCAAACTGGTTGGGGGTGTAGGTCGGCTCCGCCGTCAGGCTGGCATAGGCCTGATCATACCAGAAGGTACCGCTGACACGGGCGCCGAAGATCTTCTTGTAGACGATGTCGGCTTCGCTCAGCAGATCGAGGCGATTGGTGACGATGCCGCTCTTGAAATTGGCGTCGCCGTCATTGGCGTTGGCGTCGCCGAGCAGCTTGCGGCTGGTCGCCTGGGCGCGTTCGCCCACGGTATAACGCACCGTATTGTCCCAGCGCGCCGATACATCCTTGTTGCCGAAATCGACATCGAAAGCCTGGGCCGCCGAAGGGCAGAGGCCGGATCCGACCATCGCGGCGACGACCGAACTGGCCTTCAAAGTGTTGGCAATCCGCCGGCCTGATTTCCGGTTCCTGAATGTCATGTCTCTTCTCCCCCCTGGGCTAGTTGGCCGTATCTGGTACCAGTACCGAGTCTAAAATTACGCCTATTCAAGGGGGGGAAGCCCCCCGCATCGGGGGGGATGGCTCAATCGGATTACCAGCAGGCCCCCACTGAATCGGCGAAAACCTTTTTAATCTATAAACAAGTAGATTTATAGATTAAATGAGAAGCCCATCCGGAAATCAACGGATATTTTCGCCCTGCCATTGAGGTCAGCGGTACTCAACCATCACGTCGTTGATCTTGCCGCTGAAAGTAAAGGGGGCCTGGTCGAAATATTCCAGAGATACCGGGGAACCGAGATCCTGCCCGACGTCGAAGCTTTCGGTGGCGGTGAACAGCACCGGCACGGTGAAGGGGATATCGCCCTTCGCAGCCTCTCCGCCATTGGCCCTGAGTGTCACGGTGGCCGGACCGCCGCGGCGGCGGGAGGCGTCCAGGTCGACGGTGATTTTCGCCGGCCCCACCGGTTGCGCCACACTGACCCTGGTGCGCACCAGGGCCATGCCGTTGTATTCGTAAACCAGTCGACCGTCCTTGGCATAGAGCGTCAACCCGCCGGAGACACCACCCATGGCGAACAGCACGCCGCTGGCATCGGGCGGGAAATCGGCGTCCACCGTGACCCGATTGTCGCGCGAGCGGATATTCGGCGCGGCGACCTCCGGCAGACGGCTGGTCCCGGCGCCGAAATGCCAGACGGTCCGTCCGGGCTCATGTTCGCGGCGATGGAAAAGGGCGGTAAAGCTGGCGCCGATGGGATAGACCTTGTTGGCCTTGGCATCTTCATCAAATCGGCCCGTCACCTCGGCCAACTTCGCGGGGTTGGCCGCCGCCACGTCCTCGGCCTGGGCGTAATCCCTGGTCAGGTCATAGAGCGCCCATTTGTCGTTTTCCGGCGACCAGGACAGCCAGCCGAATTTATCGCCGATCCAGGTCTGGCCGGTGATGATAGCCAGTTTTCCGGCGGTGGACACCAGGCGGCTCTGGTCGGCCACCCAGGGCTTGCGCGGTCCGAACACCGAGGCGATCCAGCCGTCCGCATATTCGGCCCGACTGCCCATGATTTCGAAATACTGATGGGTCTTGCGGTTGGCGGCGGCGGCGTCGCTGAAGGTATAGGCCAGGCTGACGCCGTCGATGGGCTCCTGGGCGACACCGTCGACCTTGTCGGGGGCCTGAATGCCGAGAACCTCGTAAACCGTCGGCGCGATGTCGACGACATGGCTGAACTGCCGGCGGATCGCTTTGTCGGCAGGAATGGCCTTGGGCCAGGACACCGCCAGGGGGGTCCTGGTTCCGCCGAAATAGCCGGCCACCAGTTTGGTGCCGACGAAGGGCGTCTCGCCGGCCCAGGCCCAGGCGGCGCTGTAATGCTCGTTGAGCCTGGGTCCACCGAGGGCGTCGAGGCCGCCATAGTCACGCTTCAGCGCGTCCAGATGCTGCTGCACGGTGGTGGTGATGCCATTGAGGCCGATGAGGTCGTTGATCGCCCCCTGCATGCCCTCCGACGACGCCCCGTTATCGGAAAAGACATAGAAAATCAGCGTATTGTCGCGAAGCCCCAGATGCTCCAGTTCATCCACCACCCGTCCCGCCTGAACATCGGCATGTTCGAGGAAACCGGCGAAGACCTCCATTTCGCGGGCATGGAAGGCTTTCTCCTCGGCGCTCAGGGATTCCCAGGCGGACATTTCCTCGGGGCGCGGCGTGGTGCGGGTATCGGCCGGAATCCAGCCAATCTCTTTCTGCCGCTTGAATACCCGTTGGCGATAATCGTCCCAGCCGGCGTCGAACTTGCCTTTGTATTTATCAGCCCATTCCTTTGGTACCTGATGCGGCGCATGCACCGCCCCGGGCGCCCAATACATGAAGAACGGTTGGCCCGGCGCCTTGGCCTGATGCTGGTTGAGCCAGCCGATGGCCTGGTCGGCGAGATCGGCGGAGAGGTGATACTTGGGATCGTTCGGCGGCTCGATAACCGTCGTGTCATTGACCAGGCGGGGGTGATACTGGTCCGTCTCGCCGCCGAGGAAGCCGTAAAAATGCTGGAAGCCGTAGCCGGTCGGCCAATGTTCGAAAGGCCCTTTGCGCGAGGTCTCGTCGGCCGGCGTGTTGTGCCATTTGCCGAAGCCGGCGGTGGCATAGCCGTGGCTGCGCAGAACCTGCGGCAGGGTGGCGGCGCTTTTCGGCATCAGCCCGGTATAGCCGGCGTCCTCGGAGGCCAGTTCGGTGACCGTGCCGTTGCCCACCCGATGATGATTGCGCCCGGTCAGCAGGGCCGCCCGGGTCGCCGAGCTGATGGCGGTGGTGTGGAAGGCGTTGTAAACGATGCCGCTGTCGGCGATGCGGGTCAGCGTCGGCGTATGGATTTCGCCGCCCACCGTGTCAGCCTGGGCGAACCCGGCATCATCCAGCAGGATGATCAGCACATTGGGCGCGGCGGCAGGCGCCGGTGTTTCGGCCGCCGACACCACAGGAGCCTGCAGAGCGCCGGCGCCGCACAGGATGGCACCCAGGGATTTGTTCATCGTCTTCTTCATAGCCCGTCTCCATCATCAGCCGTGCGGCAACTCATTGGTGGGGAGTGGTAAAACGCGACGGAATATGGCCGAACAGCGGCCGCAGCCATTTCCAGGGAAACGCCGGGACGATGCCGAGCTTGACGCGCCGCTCGACCAGATCGGCGATTTCGCGGGCCGCGCGCTGGGGCGACACGGCGAACGGCATCTTGCCGATATCGACCCCCTCGACGATGTCGGTCTTGACATATCCCGGCAGAATATTGGTGACGTGAATATTGCGGGCTTTCAATTCGATACGCGCCGAATCGAGATACATGGAAAACCCGGCTTTGCTTGCGCAGTAAGCCGCCTGCAGGGGAATCGGCTGCAGGGAGGCCAGGGATGAGATGCCGACCACCTGCCCTCGCCCGCGGCTGAGGAAATATGCGACGGCGGCATCCACCGTCGCGATGGCGCCGATCACATTGGTCCTGATCAATCGCACCTGCTTGTCGAGGTCGCCTTTGCCGATTTCGGTAACATCGTTCACCCCGGCGTTGACGATCACCACATCGACGCCGCCCAGCGCCTCGAACAATGTCTTGAGCCCAGGCGCCACCGTCAGTTCCTCGGCGACGTCGAGGCCGGACACCTCCACCCGGATCCCCTTCGATCCATGCTCGGCCAGGATCTCCCGGCGAAGCTCCTCCAGAACCGGCAGGCGCCGGGCGGTCAGGCCGAGATGACAACCGCGGCCCGCATATTCCAGGGCAAGGGCACGCCCGATCCCCGAGGACGCTCCGGTGATTACCACTGTGTTGGTCATTGGCGGTCCTCTTCATCGCCCGTTTTCAAAAAAACCGCTTCAACACGGCCAGCAGACCCCTCATGCCGAATATCCGCTTTTCCTGGCGGCGGCGACGGTCAGCAGATGCACCAGCCGTCGGGACAGCCGCTTGACATGCAGCATAAAGGCAAAGGGTCCGACCGGCAGCAAGGAGCGCCCCCGGCGCACGGCATCGACGATCGCCTCGGCAACCACCCGCGGATGCGCCCCATGGGTGTCGTAATAGGCCTGCAGCCTGGCCAGTTGGGCGTCGCCGATGGCCTCGGCGACATTGGCGCGGTTTTTGGTGATCTGGGTGTTGATGATGCCGGGGCAGACGCAGGTTACCCCCACCTGGCTGGCATGCAGTTCCAGCGCCAGGCTCTCGCACAGCCCCATCACCGCGAATTTCGACGCGGCATAGGCGCTCATATTGGGTGCCGGGGCGACGGCGGCCAAGGAGGCGACATTGACCACCCGGCGACGACCGCCGGCGGCCAGCATGGCCGGCAGAAAGAAATAGCAGCCATGGACGACCCCCATGAGATTGATGTCGACGACCCGCCGCCAGGAGCCCAGCGGACTGTCGAGGAACGGGCCGAGATAGCCGATGCCGGCATTATTGACCAGCACATCCAGCGGACCGGCCTCGGCCGTCACCTGCCCGGCGAAGGCGCGCATGGCCTCGGCGTCGGCGACGTTCACCACATGACTCCAGCAGGTGACGCCCAGCCCCCGGACCCGGCCGGCGACATCCTCGAGACCCAGCGGATCGATGTCCGAGATCACCAGATTGGCGCCCGCTTCGGCAAAGGCCAGCGCGGTCTCGCGGCCGATTCCGGCCGCCGCCCCGGTGACCAGGACGAGTTTGCCTTTGAGATTGGCGATCGGCATGACCTCTCCTATTCCTGGACGCCGACATAGACCTCGAAGAACCGCATCATCATCTCCTGCGGCACCGCCAGATTGGCCTGCAGGCTGGTCTTGACGCAGACAAGTCCGGGTTTGGCGGAGGCCTTGGCCCGCAGCAGGGCGCCCCCCAGATCACTCATGTCATCCACATATTCGCCGTAGCAGCCCAGGCCTTCGGCGATCTTGTCCCAGCGGACCTCGCTCATACGGGTGCCGAAGGTCTTGCCCCACCGCATCAGCTCGTTGGGTTCCTCCAGCGTCCAGGCGCCTTCGGCGCAGACCACAACGGTGATCTTCACCCCTTCGCGGGCGGCGGTTTCCAGTTCCATGATGTTGAAGCCGGCGGCGCCGTCGCCGGTGACGCAGACGACGTCGCGGTCGGGTGACGACAGCTTGGAGCCGATGGCCGAGGGGATGCCGGTGCCCAGCATGCCGAATTCAAGAATATTGTGCAGGGAGCTGGCCCGGGTCGGCGGCAGGAACAGACTGGCCCATAACGAGGTGTTGCCGCCGTCGACGGTATAGACGGCATCGCGTCCGAACACCTGCCCCACCGCCTGCATGGCATGCGCCGGGTGGATGCCGGGCCCCTGCCAGGTCATGACATCGCCGAACAGGCGGGTGAACCAAGCCTGCATGGCCTGGCGATAGCGCGGCAGGTCGCCTTCGTCACGCGGCGCCAGGGAACGGCCGCGCAGCTTGCCGGCCAATCCGCCGAGGGCGTCCTTGACATCGGCGACGATGCCCAGACTGACCGAGCGGGTAAGACCGAGATGACGGGGATCGATGTCGATCTGGATCAGCTTCTGCTTGGCCCCGTCACCCCAGTATTTGTCATGCGGCAGATCGAGATTGCCCATGCGCGACCCCGCCACCAGCAGCACATCGGCTTCCCGCCGCACCAGATCGCCGGCCTCGCCGAAACCGGCGATGAAATTGGCGTGATCGGAGGGCACGGTCGAACGGCCGGCCATGCTGGTCAGCACCGGACAACCGAGAAGCGAAACGATGTCCAGCAGTTCGGCGTTGGCGCCGCCGCGGTCGACCCCGGCGCCGGCGATCACCACCGGCCGGCGGGCGGCGGCCAGGATGGCGGCCGCTTCGTCGAGCTGGCGTTCCGAGGCTTGCGGCACCAGACCACGCGATGATGCCAAGGTAAACTGCGGCAGTCGGCTGGCATCGCCGGCGGCGTACAGCACCGGGGCGGGAATTTCCAGCTGTACCGGCCCCGGACGGCCCGACCACATCTCGCGCCCAGCCTGACGGACGATTTCCGGGATACGCTCCCAGGAGAGGATGGGGGCTCCCCATTTGACCGCCGGGCGGAACAGGTCCAACTGGTCCTGGCCCTGGAACGTCGACGGCGGCGACGGGTAGACGATCTCCAGGCGATGCTGCGAGGTGATGGCGATGACCGGCACGCCTTCGTGGCGGGCGGTGCACAGGCCGGGCAGCAGATTGGCCGAGCCGGGCCCGGGATTGCCCAGCACGCAGGCAACCTTTCCGGTGGTCTTGTAATATCCCTCGGCCATATGGACGCCGGCGGCCTCATGGCGGATCGGCACGAAACGCATGTTGTTGGCCTTGTCCATCGCCGCCAGCAGCGGGTCGATGTCAGGGCAAGGCAGGCCGAAAATCACCTCGACACCCTCTGCCGCCAAGGCGCGGGCCAATAATTCACCACCGGTCGTTTCGGACATTCCCATCTCCTGTGACACCGTGCTTGCAGGCAAGGTAGTCGGGGGGGAAAGCCTTCACCCCCCCTTCGGCAGGGGGTATGGCACAGGGGGGCGGCAGGCAGCTGTCGGCGTCATCGACCTGTCCCGCCAATCGCGCCCCCCCGAATTGTGGGGGTGATCGGCGGCCAATCACGTCCACTGTGGCCATGATGTTTGCAACCCCGAGGAATCTTATGGCCGGCATGTTCACCCAGATCGGCGTCCCGCTGTCGCTTTATTCCGGCAAAACTCGGGCCTACCTGCTGCACAAGCGCATTCCATTCGTCGAAAGGGGCAGCAATCTGTGGGAATACGGCATCACCATCCCACGGCGCACCAAAGCGGCCGCCGTGCCGGTCGTCATCACCCCGGAGGGCGAATATCTGCAGGACACCAGCGTCATCATTGACCGGCTGGAGGCCCGTTTTCCGCAGAATCCCGTGCTGCCGGCGACACCCATCCTTCGCTTCTCGGCCTATTTGTTTGAACTATGGGGAGACGAGTTCTGGCTGCCGCTGGCCATGCACACAAGGTGGAGCCATCCTGAAAACCGCCCGCTGTTCATCCACGATGCCGGAGACGCCTTGCTGTCGGGAATGCCCCGCTGGCTCAAGAACCTGATCGGCGCCAAGCACGCCCGATTGATGAAGAGCTACGCGGATGGTCTTCTCGGCATCAATGACGAGACCCGTCCTCTGCTGGATCGTTTCCTGCAGATCCATCTCGATGCCCTCGATGCGCATTTCGCCGATCATCCGTTCCTTTTCGGCACCTGCCCGTCGCTGGGCGACTTCGGTCTGATCGGTCCCCTTTACGCCCATATCGGCCGGGACCCCTGGTCCCGCCGGGAGCTGATCGTGCCGCGACGGCATCTGGCGGCCTGGATCGAAAGGATGTACCAACCGGACAGTTCGCTGAACGGACGGTTTTTTTCGGAGGATCGCCTCCCCGACAGCCTGACCGTGGCGCTGCGCTCGATCTTTGACGAGATGGTTCCATTTCTGGCCGGCTGCATCCAGGAGATCCGCAAAAGCCCGGCACTGCCCGCCGGGTCGCGCCGGGTTCCCCGTACGTTCAACGAAATCAGCCACCCTCTGGCGGGAGGCGTTTATCGGCGCCTGGCCTTGAGTTACCCTGTGTGGATGACCCAGCGCCTGCTCGGCGTCTTTGCCGCTCTTTCTCCCGACGACCAGGCGAGCCTGCGGACCTGGCTGCAATCCGTCGGCGGCGAGGGCGTCCTGCGACTTGATCCGCCGGCTGTCGAACGTGTCGGATTGGCCGCCGCCCGGCTCTGAAACAACGGATTACCCGCCTCCTTCGGCGGGAGGCATGGCCCAGGGAGGAAAGTGACAGGTGGCGGCCTTTCATCTGATGGCCAAACCGGCCGGAGCGGCCTGCAATCTTGCCTGCGGCTATTGCTTTTACCTTGAGAAGAAAGATCTTTTCCCGGCCGGCCGATCCCTGCGGATGACGCCGGAGACGCTGCGGGCCTATATCGCCGCGACCATCGCCGCGCAGAACATCCCCGAGGTGCAATTCACCTGGCAAGGCGGCGAGCCTTTGCTGATGGGGCTGGAATTCTTTCAGCTGGCCGTCGATCTGCAGCGGCAACTGGCCGACGGCAAGACCATCCGCAATACCATACAGACCAACGGCACGCTGCTTGACGACCGCTGGTGCGAATTTTTCCGCCGCGAGGGGTTCCTGGTCGGCCTGAGCCTGGACGGTCCGCGCCACATCCACGACCCCGGTCGCCCCGACAAACGCGGGCGGCCGAGCTTCGACGCCGTCCTGGCCGGTCTCAGGCGGCTCGGAAAGCATGAGGTCGAGGTCAATGTCCTGGTCACCGTCGCCCGCCATGTCGCCCCCCATCCGCAGGCGGTTTATGATTTTCTGAAGAGCGAAGGCGTCACCTTCATCCAGTTCAATCCGGTGGTGGAACGCATCGGTCTGCCGCCGCCGCCGGCGGCCCCCGGAGCCGCCGACGTCACCGCCGACACGGTCGGCGCCGCGGATTACGGCGACTTTCTCATCGGCGTGTTCGACGACTGGGTGCGCCATGATGTCGGCGTCGTCCATGTGATGAATTTCGAATGGGCGCTGGCCGCATGGTGCCAACTACCGGCCACCGTCTGCCTGTTCGCCCGGCGCTGCGGCGATGCCGCCATCGTCGAACATGACGGCAGCGTCTATTCCTGCGATCACTACGTCTATCCAGGGTATCGCCTGGGCAGTCTCGGCGAGGATGGTCCGGCGGCCATGCTGGCCTCGCCGGCCCAGCAGGCCTTTGGCGCCGCAAAGGAAACCTCGCTGCCGGACTATTGCCGCCAATGCCCGCATCTGTTCGCCTGTCGCGGCGAATGCCCGAAGAACCGTTTCGCGACGACGCCCGCTGGCGCGCCCGGGCTCAATTATCTCTGCCCCAGCTACAAGGCCTTTTTCCGCCATGTCACCCCGGCGATGAACGGCATGGCGCAATTGCTGGCCGCCGGCCGCCCGGCCGCCGAGGTGATGAAGGCCTTCAAGGGACCGCTGGCAATCGTGAAATCCCCTCCGCATAGGGTTTGAAGCCGCGAACCAGCATCTTTTCCAGCAACCCCCGCAGCAGGGGCCGGGCGAGCGCCCCCGGCAGCGGCGCCCGCGCGCGGAAACGGATCGACCAGGTGACCTCGGTCCCGGCGCCGGCGGGGCGCAGCAGCACCTCGCCCTGATGGTAGACGAAGGGCGAGCCGGCGATCACCCGGTAGCGGATGCGCCGCTTTTCCACCAGTTCGGTAACCTGTTCGACCACCGTACCGCCTGGCCCCTTCATCACCCGCTCGGAGCCGCGGCCGTCGCGGTCGGGATGGCCTTCCCGCGCCAGTCCGGCCACCCTGAAGCCGCTCCAATGGGACATCCGCTCTTGTTCCTTGAGCAGGGTCCAGACAAGGTCGGGCGGCGCCTCGACGATGACGCTTGCCTCCACCCGATGGGTGTCGGCCCGGGGCCGTTTTTCCGGCGGCAAAGGCTGGAACCCCCATTGCCGCTCGGCCTTGCCCGGCGCCATCCACAGGATTTCGACGGAAAAGCCCAGGGCATCGTTGACATAGACGACGCCGGCCCCCGGCAGATGGATCGGCCGGGCATTGGCGCGCGCTCCATGGGCCCGGGCGCGGCGGAAAATCTCGCCATGGTCGCGCCGGTTGCGGCTGCCGAAGGCGATATTGAGAATGCCCTGGTCGCAGATCCGATAGCCCTCGGGCCAGGGCCTGCCCAGCGGCTCGAGATATTGCACCGCCTCCACCAGCACGTCGCCGCATTGGAAGACGGCACGGCGGCATTTCGCCCCCGGCAACCCCCACAACCCCTCATGCTCGTCCCCGTGCAGACTGAGCGCCGCCTGCGGCCGGCCGCTGAGCGCCGTCAGATAGGCCACCGTGGCCGGCAGATCGGGAGTCGACAGGGTCACCGAGCGCACCGCCACCGGACAGTCGGTCCGTTCCCCGGCGACCGCCGACGGCAAGGGATCCTCCTCCATCAATTCGACGAACACCCCGTCCGGATTGCGCACGCAGGCCCGCCGGCGGCCGGGCCCGCCCTGCACCGCGGCCAGCGGCGTCGTTTCCAGGGCGGCGAGACGGCCGAGGGCGGCATCGAAATCGGCCACCCAGACGCCGATCCGCGTATAGCCGATGTCCGAGGGACGGGCATCATGCGCCATCAGGCGGGCCACCGGCCGGCAAAACTGAAACAGCTCGAGTTGGCACCAGGGATTGCGGCCGACCAGCCACCAGCAGGTCGACGCCGCCTTGGGCAGGCCCTGGATGAGGGCGGCAAGCGGGCTGCTGGTCATCAGCCGCGTCCCACCGGCCGGCAAAAATCCCAGACCCTCGCGGAACCAGCGCTCGGTCAGCGCCAGGTCGACGACGGAAAGGGCGATCTGGTTGACCGGCGGAAACACGGTCATGACCGGCACCGTTGAGTGCTGCGCAGCCAGCCGACAAGCAGGAAGCAGGCGAGCAACCCGGCGCCCAGCAACAGGCGCAGGTCGGGCATGACCACCTCTGACATTTCGAAGCGATAACGGGGCATCTCCACCTCACAACCAGAATGCCCCCGAAGCTAGTGCCCGGGCCCGGCGACGCGCACCCCCCTCGCCGGGGGGCACCGCCCCGTCAGTTGGCGGTGTCGAGAATGCCCAGCATGCGGGCGCGGTCGACCAGATGCTTGCGGGTGCCGGCGTTGAACTTGCCGAACAGGTTCTTGAGATGCCATTTGACGGTTTCGTCGCCGACATCCAGCACCAGTCCAATTTCCTTGTTGGTCATGTTGCGCGCCACCAGGTCCAGCACCTCGCTTTCCTTCGGCGTCAACAGGCCGTTCGGCGACGGCTTGACGGCCGGCGCGCTGAGCGACTGCGGCGCCGCGGCCGGTTGGACGCTGGTCTCCTCCTGACGCAGCCTTGCCGCCCAATCGACCAACAGCGGATGGCTGTCGGCCAGAATGCGGTTCAGTCCGAGCGCCTGGGCCAGATCCAGCGCCTCGCGGAACAGCGGCAGACCGTCCTCGCGGCGGTGGTTCATCACCAGCGCCCGCAGCAGTTTGATTTCGACGCTTTCGCGCCCCAGACGCAGCCGTTCGGCCAGTTCCCTGGCCCTATCGAGATGCTCGGCCGCCGGATCGAGATGCCAGCCGGCCAGGGCCGCATGGGCCTGGGCCAGATGGACCTTGAGCGCCATCAGCGGCGCGAAGATGGCTGCCCAAGGCGCGGGATCGGCCCCGGCGAAGGCATCCAGCCGCCGGCACAGCTCCTGGCAGGTCTCGCGGCGGGAGCGCAGGGCGTTGAGACGGATCTGCTCGGCCAGGCTGACCACGCAAAGCCGCGGCAGATGCCGTATCTCGCCGATGGCGTAAAGACCCTGCAGAAGATCCAGGGCGCGCCGCTCCTGCCCCGCCTCGGCGGCCAGCCGCGCCGCCGTCAGATAGCCGTGGATGATGGTGTCCGGGGTGCTGACCCGCTCCAGGGCATGCAGGCGGTCGGCCAGAACGGCCTCGGCCTCGCCGGTCAGGTTCTGCTCCCACAGGGAAGCGGCCAGGGCGGTGGCCAGCATCAGGGTTACCGGACTGCGTCGCCCGAGGTCGGCTTCCGCCCTGGACAAGGCCGGCCGCAGCACACCCTCGGCCAACAGCACCTGGCCGTCCCACAGATAACTGAGGCCGACGACCCAGGCGGCCCAACCGGCAACGCTGTCGATCTGCAGCGGCACCTCGTTGTTATGGGCCCGCAGCACATGATAACGGGTCTGTTCGGTGGCCCCGCGGAACAAGGCGAACAGGGCGGCCTGATTGGCCAGGGCGGGCCGCAGGAACGGCTCCAGTTCGGACAGCCGGCCGAACCATGGGGTGATGACCTCGATGGCGCGGTCAACATCGTCGGCAAAGAAGGCGGCGCCGGAAATGATCGCCGCGCTTTCGCCGCGTTCCGACAGGCTGCCGCCGGGATCATCGAGAACCGGCCGCACGAAGCCCGCCGCCTCGGCATGACGGTCGCTCAGCGCCAGGGCCCAGCCGATGGCCAGCCGCAGATGCGTCCGGTTTTCGATCACCGCCGCGGGCAGGCGCTCCATCCACTCGAAAACCTTGCTGAAATGTCCGCGACGGAGGATTTCGGTCAGGCATTTTTCGATCAGCCGATAGGCCAGTTCGTTGTCACCGGCGAGAAAGGCGTGCTGCGCCGCCACCTCGTACATTTCCCGCGCGGCCAGCCAACCGGCCGCCCGCCCGTGCAGGCCCTGGCGTTCGTCGCCGGGCAGGGCGTCGAAGCGGCTGCGCAGGAGGCGCCGCGCCAGGGAATGGATGCGCATCCAGGAGCTGTCCACCGCCTCGACGAAAATGGGGGTGGCCGCCCGCAACTGGCCAAGAAGATAATCGGCGTCCTCCTGCCCGGTCATCGCCTGGCACAGGCCGGGATGGATGGCATCGAGAATTGAGATCCGCACCATCAGGTCCGCCGACTTTGGCGGCAGCTTGGCCAGCAGGGCATCGATGAAATAGCTCTCGATGTGATGCGAGCCGGTGGACAGGTTCTCCACCGCCTCGCGCAGGCTGGCGCCTTTTTCGATCACCGCCATGGCCAGCCCCAGCCCCAACGGCCAGCCCTCGGTCAGGTCATGCAGGCGGGCGCAGTGATCGAGCTGGATATCGGTTCTGAAGCGGGCGGTCAGCAGG
>Ga0007882_10001466_pt1 | contig 13714 bp, 11 predicted proteins | sample CryBogCBH12Aug01_FD_71195 | JGI IMG/M metagenome (GOLD analysis project Ga0007882, IMG submission 71195) | Freshwater microbial communities from Crystal Bog, Wisconsin, USA - CBH12Aug09.1 | ecosystem: Environmental > Aquatic > Freshwater > Lake | place: Crystal Bog, Wisconsin, USA | collected... | reverse complement strand
ACTAAACAATACTTATGATTTGATTTAGAGTAAACCAATCACTTATTAAAGAGGCAATTCAAATGGCAACAAAACCCCCTCATTTTGATCCCAATGCATTTACGGATACGATGAAAGAATCCGCCCAACAAATTTGGCTAGCCGGGCTTGGCGCCTTCTCTAAGGCGCAGCAAGAGGGCGGCAAAGCATTTGAAACCCTCGTAAAAAACGGTATCGATTTACAAAGAAAAACGCAGGAAACTGCTGAAACCAAATTACACGAAGCTACTCAAAAGATGAGTGGAATCGCTCAAGAACTCAATCAAAAGGCAACTGGTCAGTGGGATAAATTAGAAACCATCTTTGAGGACCGGGTCGCAAAAGCCCTTCACAAAATGGGCGTCCCAAGTGCTGAACAATTAACGTCTTTACTCGAGCGAATCGAGGCTTTGGAGCAGCAATTAAGCGCTGCTCAGACCTCAAAGCGCAAAACAAGCTCTGAGCCCAAGACTAACGCCAGTCCAGGCGGCGACGCCTCTTAAGTACTCACACTGATAGAGAGCTCGCACTGCACCTTTGCAAAAAGAAATCTGCACTGGTAGGAACCCGAGTTTCTTTTTTTGGCTTCTGAGTTAGAGTGAATTTCTCTATCACTACTTAAAACGTGGCCCACCTCTTATGGCAACAAAAGCGCCTAGACGCACTGCTCAACGTATTTTGGACGCGTCCCTTGCGCTCTTTAATCGTTACGGCGAGCCAAACGTCTCAACCACGCTTATCTCCTCAGACCTAAACATTAGTCCGGGCAACCTTTACTACCACTTCCCCGCGAAGGAAGAGTTGGTAAATGCGCTTTTCGATCGTTACCAAAAAGCACTCATCCCTTTGCTTGCCGCGGCAACGGACATTCGTAACATTGAAGATGCTTGGTTTTTTATCCACTCCATTTTTGAGATCGTTTGGGAGTACCGTTTTTTATACAGGGACCTGAACGATCTGCTAAGCCGTAACAGGCTTCTCGAGTCTGAGATTAAAGACGTTATTCTTCATAAAACGAGCGCCTTTAAATCTTTGCTTCAAGGCCTTCAGCTCTCAAGTGCTTTGGATATAACCGTTGAGGAGCGTCAAGCCCTCGCAGTACACATGGTCGTGATATTGACTTGGTGGCTAAGTTACGAATATGTGCGAGATCCTAGAAACGCATTAGAGGACGCTAACGCACAACAATCAGTCCTTAAAGGAGCCGTTCAATTGCTTCGGCTCTTGCTACCTTACTTAGAGGCCCATGAGCGTGCACACTTACAAAACCTTTTAAAGGCTTATGACACCCAGGGTAGCGAAAGTATTTAGGCAAATAGCCCTTAAGCTCTTATACTTTTTTAAGCCAACAAAGACTCTACCAGTTTGACCCACACAGTTCCTCCCAACGGAATTAAATCATCGTTGAAGTCATAGCTTGGGTTGTGAAGCGTGCATGGTCCCTCTCCGTGCCCAACGTGGCGATGCGCGCCCTCTCCGTTGCCAATAAAGAAATAGGCTCCGGGCAACGCCTGAAGCATGTAGGAGAAGTCTTCCGCTCCCATTGTTGGTTCTTGTACATGGATGTGTTCGGGGCCAACAACTTGGTTCAGTACTTTTTTCACCTCCTCTACAGCACTCGCATGGTTCACTGTTGGCGGGTAATTGCGGTGAAATTGAAACTCACATTGGGCCTCATGTGCAGCGCACACATGTTCAGCAATAACCTGCATTCGTTTTTCAATCAGATCAAGCACTTCCAATGTGAACGTTCTGACGGTGCCCTGGAGAACGCACGTATCGGGCACAACGTTGGTTGCATGTCCGGCGTTGATCATCGTGACAGAGATAACCCCCGCATCAACAGGTTTTTTATTTCGGGTAATGATCGTTTGGAATGCCTGCACCATTTGACATGCAATGGGTACAGGATCAATTCCGTTATGAGGCAAGGCCGCGTGTGAGCCCTTTCCCTTGATTACGATTTTGAACTCATTGCTAGAGGCCATCACAGGCCCTGGACTCACCGCAAACTGCCCCACTCCTAGGCCAGGCCAGTTGTGCATTCCGTAGACTTGCTGCATCGGGTATTTTTTAAACAACCCGTCCTTGATCATCTCTCTTGCACCGCCTCCACCTTCCTCAGCGGGTTGGAAAATCACATAAACAGTTCCGTCAAAATTTCTATTTTTAGCCAAATGTTGTGCTGCGGCTAAAAGCATTGCTGTGTGGCCATCGTGTCCGCAAGCATGCATTTTGCCGGGGTGTTTGCTGGCGTGATCAAAGGTGTTTTTCTCCTGAATGGGTAACGCATCCATATCAGCCCTGAGTCCAATTGCTCGGGTACTCGTGCCCGCTTTGATAATACCAACGACCCCGGTCGTGCCCATACCTCTGTCAATCTCAATACCCCACTCCGTTAACTTCCGAGCAACTACATCTGCGGTTCTGTTTTCCTCAAAGCAAAGTTCGGGGTGAGCGTGTATATCCTTACGCAGTGCAACGATTGAACCGGCTTGAGTCACGATAGAGTCTAGGACATTCATTTTTTTACTTTCAAATAGCTAATTTCGCTTTTACTTTTATATCAGTTTGATCTAAATATAGGCTTTGACTTAAGTTTATACCAGACTTGAGGCTTTTGCTTAACGCTCGTTTCAGACCCGAAAAATCGAAAAATATCTAGCTACTTTGAGTTAAACCTAAGGCTTGCGGTGTGCAAAATACCGTCAAAAATCAGTCCATCTATGAGCTCAAACGGAGTGGATAAGTAGGGCTCCATTTTCCAACCCGCGCCCCCAGTAATCATGCAAAGGGGCTCAGCCCCCGTTCTCGCCCTTAGGTGCTGAACCATCTGCTCAATAGCACCAGCTATAGCGTAAGTGCCCCCACTGGTTAAAGCATCACTCGTGTTAGTTGGAAAGGTTTTAACCTCACCCGTTGGGACATGCAGACCCGCTGTGCCAGACTCCAAGGCCCTAAGCATAATCCCGTGGCCTGGCAGTATCAACCCTCCCATGAAATGACCGGTTGCATCCACAGCGTCAACCGTTACTGCGGTGCCGACCATCACAACCACCATTGGCCTTTGCTGGGCACCAAGAAGTCTAGCCCGGTGGCGCGCTAAGGCCCCAATCATCGCAACCCATCTGTCCGCGCCCAATCGGGTTGGATACTCATACCCATTGGTAAGACCTGCCTCAGCACTTGAGGGCACGATCCACTGTGGCTCTAAATCCCAAACCTCTAGCTGCTCCTCTACGCGTCGCCTAATTGCTTCACCGGCCACAATACAACCCAACATTCGAGAAGGCACAGGCAAATGCTTCCAAACTTCTTCGCCCAGATGATCAATGTTCTCTAAAAACACTGCCCCCTGCCCCAGCAACTTTGCCTGCGGGTTAAAACTATCGTATTGAGCCCACTTTAAGCGGGTATTACCCACATCTAAAGCTAAAAAAGTCATTTTTGCGTATCCATTGCAAACCATTGGCAAAAATCGCCAAACCCTGTCAGTAATAATTCAATGACAGGTCAATCTGATCTAATATCCATTTTCTCCCACTTTACGATCTTCTTAACGGCGCATCATGCAAATAATTGACTTATCTGCCACCGAACTCTCCTTGGCGATCCGCGAAAAGCGTTTATCCAGCGTAGAGGTTATGCAGGCTTACTTGGACCGCATCGAGGCGCAAAATCCCACTTACAACGCAATTATTAATTTATTGGACAGGCCCACGCTGATCAGTCTCGCAAAGGAAAAAGATCTTCAACTCTCCCGCGGTGAACCCGTTGGCTGGATGCACGGCATGCCCATAGCCATCAAAGATCTCGCGCTGACCGCAGGTATTAAGTCCACCATGGGCTCTCGCCTCCTAAAGGACTTTGTTCCAAGCGTTGACAGCCTCATGGTGGAGAGAATTAAAAATGCCGGTGCAATTGTGATTGGGAAGACCAATACACCAGAGTTTGGACTGGGCTCGCATACCTTTAACGATCTTTACGGCACTACTGCAAACGCTTTCGATCCCTCAAAATCTGCGGGCGGCAGCAGCGGTGGAGCAGCAGTTGCGCTTGCGCTAAAGATGCTACCGATTGCTGATGGCTCGGACTTCATGGGCAGTCTTCGCAACCCCGCCGGTTGGAACAATATTTTCGGTATGCGTCCGTCCCATGGCCGAGTACCCATGTACCCCGCAGCAGATGTTTATCTCTCAACCATGGGAACAGAGGGGCCCATGGCTCGTAATGTGCCCGACTTGGCCGCTTTACTGGAGATCCAATCTGGACCGGATCCGAGAACGCCTTACGCATTACAGGGTGGTAAAGATGAGTTACAAAATCTACCTCATCTCATTCAGAATAATCCAACACTCCAGCCTAATTGCAATTACATACGGGTGGGCTGGCTTGCTGATTTAAACGGCTACCTTCCCATGGAGAGCGGGGTGTTGGAGGTTTGCAATAAGTCGCTTGATCGTTTTGAAAGAGAGAGCAAAATCATCCGCGTAGAAGCTATTGCCCCGCGGTTTGATCCCAGACGAATCTGGCAGGCGTGGTTGACTTGGCGCAGCACTTTGATTGGTGCGCGCTTAAAGCCTTACCTGAGCAAGCCCGACAACAAAGAGCTCTTAAAACCTGAAGCGCTGTGGGAGTTTGAACAATCCCTTGGCGTAGACGCGCAAGCCCTCAGTCAGGCAAGCGCAGAGCGCACTGCGTTTTATCAACACATGTTAGAGCACTTTGAACACCATGACGTTTTAGCACTACCCGTATCTCAGGTTTGGCCTTTTGATAAAACATGGCGTTGGCCAAAACAAATTACTACGTCGCGCGGAACAGTTGCTATGGATACATATCACCGCTGGATGGAGGTTGTGATCTACGCCACCTTTGCGGGCTTGCCGTGCATCAGTGTGCCAGCTGGCTTTAATGATCAAGGTCTGCCCATGGGATTGCAACTGATTGGCAAGCCACAAGGGGACATAGAGCTCTTGAAGATAGCCAATCTCTTTGCCAAATCTATTTTATGAAATTGATGTATTTTTGCTATCTGCGCTTTGTGTATTTATTCAATTAGAATCTTATCAGAGCGTAGGTAAATTTATCAATAATTTAAATGAATAGATTAGATGAGCAGCTAAGCAGTGGAAGAAACTAACTCTGGGTTGCTCCTAACAAATTTATTTAATTTATTTGCAGAATCATTTTAAAATTTTAGATGCATAGTATTAAATTTGAAATTTTAATTCTCACCTTACTAGGCGGCGTGATCTTTGGGCTAGCTCATTGGTTTAACGACTTGATTTTCAGGCTCTTTGAGTTCTCTGATCACGTTAACTGGATTTACCTCCCCGCTTTCCTGCGCCTGGCCAATGTACTGATCCTAGGCCCCTTATTTGGCAGTATCTCAACGGCCGTAGGTGTTTGGCTCATTTGTTTTTTTCAAAACGATTTACTCAGTGTTGCACTTCTCAACTCACTCGCAGGTATTCTCGGTCCGCTTTTATCGTTTCGTGTCTTCACTATCTTTAAAGGCCGTGCGGCGCAAATCTCCTTTATCCAAGATCTTCTTATCCTCGCTGCAATTTATTCAGTGATGAATGCATTAACGCATCATCTTGCTTGGGCCATTGGGGAACCAGAAGAGTTTTTAAGTATCTCTCAGATTCCGATAATGATTTTTGGAGACTTTATAGGTGCGTGCCTGGGAGCTCTTTTATTCTCAGCCATCGCAAATAATTCTAAGATCTTAAATTTCGTCAAAAAACGAGCCGAGGATTAAAACCCAGATTAAGTATTGAGTTGTTGGCTAAGCTCTCGGATTAATTAATGCTAGCCAACAGTTCTCTTGCCCTTTGAAAGATCTACGCCGAGTTGCTTTAGTTTTCGGTACAGGTGCGTGCGCTCTAATCCCGTTTTCTCTGCCACCCGAGTCATAGAACCACCCTCTTGGACTAAATGGTACTCAAAGTAAGCCTTCTCAAATGCATCTCTTGCATCTCTAAGAGGCTGATTTAAATCGAAACTTTGCAAGTTTGACCAAGGTACGTTGTCGTTAGCGCCAGCTGAGTTAATATGGGAATTTTGAACGACATGAGTGTGCACCACATTTGGTGCGTAGCTACTTGCCCCGACATGCGCGGTCCTAACAGCGTTTACCGATGTGGGCGCAATACCAAGTGCTTTTGGCTTCCTAGCAAGGCCTTGCTCTACTGATTTAAGTAATTTTTGGAGCGTGATTGGTTTTTCTAGAAAAGCCAATGCTCCAATTCGAGTTGCCTCTACTGCGGTGTCAATCGTTGCATGTCCACTCATCATGATCACAGGCATAGTGAGTAAGCCCGAGGCTGACCACTCCTTTAATAGGCTGACGCCGTCGGTGTCGGGCATCCATATATCCAAGAGTACCAAATCAGGAGCACCTCTTAGCCTGGCCTCTCGGGCCTGAGCCGCGTTTTCGGCCAACTCAACGTTGTGCCCCTCATCATTGAGTATTTCGGAGAGAAGATCTCTAATTCCTAGCTCGTCATCAACCACTAATATATTTGCCATATTACAGTGTCAGGCCTTTTCGTTGTTTGTCATTGATATGTTACCCGGCTTTTGCGCTTGAAAAGAAATAGAGACTTTTGCACCCAATATAGCGCCGTGCTCTTCCATGTTTCTTATCTCAATTCTCGCATTATGCTCGTCCGCAATTTTCTTCACCACTGCCAATCCCAATCCAGTGCCCTTAACCTTTGTCGTAACGTAGGGCTCAAAGGCTCGTTGAAGCACCGATTCAGCAAAACCCGCCCCAGTATCCATGACCGTCATTCGCACTCTGTTTGAACGCTCCCGCCATTCGGTTTGTATCACAACCTCTTGCACCAAAGAAGCTTCACTCGCATCTTGCGCATTTTGCAATAAATTGTGGATCACCTGCCTGAGCAACTGCTCATCGCCCCAAATTAAGGGACATTTTGCATCAACAATTGATTTTATGACAACCTTTTCGTTTCCTGCCTCATAAAGATTTAATACATCCTTAATAAGCTGATTCAAATCTATAAGTTTTAGCTCTGCCTGAGGCATGCGACCAAACTCGCGAAACTCATTAACCAAGCGCTTCATCGCATCAACTTGGTCCACAATCGTTTTCACAGACTTCGTGAGTAATGCCTGATCCGCCTCAGCAATCTTGCCCTCTAATTTAGCAGCTAACCTCTCTGCGGAGAGTTGGATCGGCGTTAATGGATTCTTAATCTCATGCGCCAATCGCTTTGCCACCTCTCCCCAGGCCTGGGTTCGCTGGGCAGAGATGATCTCTGAAATATCATCAAACACCAGTAGCCAATCCGAATTAGGCAGCACCGCGCCCCTGGCGACCAAAGTCACCACACCGCCAGAATCCCCCATGCTGAGGGCACTTACCTCCTCCAGACCAGGAGGCGTAAATTCAAATGAGTCTTGCCAATGATCTAAGTCTTGCGCGGTCCTGTCGCTTGCGAAATTCTCAAACTGCAGTATGACCGCTTTCGTAAAGGAGCTGATCGCTTCGATTTGAAGTAAATTGCTGCCTAAATACTCATTCAAAGGAGTTTTGAGCACGCGCGCCGCACCCGGGTTTGCCGATAAAAGCTCACCTCCTGGGCGCATCACAATAACACCTGCCGTTAAATTATCTAAGATCGTTTGTAAATTCGCTCTCGCCAAATTCACCTGGTCCATACTACCTTGAACGACAGATCTAGAGTTGGCCAGTTGTTCAGTCATATCTGCGAACGCCCTGGTCAACCCATCCAACTCGTCTCGGCCGTCAAGCACTTGCTTGGGACTTAGGTCCCCCGCAGCAACGTCGCGCACCCCCATTGCCAATACAAGCAAGGGCTTAGCAAGTTGATTTCCCAATATTGCTGCCAATAAAACCGCACCAAATACAGCAAGAAACAAAGTCAGAGTCAGTGTGCCAATATACATGCGCTTTAAACCGTCCCTTGCAAGCGCTCTCTCTTGGTATTCTCGGTTGGCCTCTAAGACGGCCATTGCATTACTGACCAAGTTGGTTGGAAGGTTCTGCGTCACCTGCAATACCATTTGATCTGGTTTGATCCTGATTTTATTAACCGTCACCAAAACCAACACCTTCACTCTTGGAACAATACCAGTGCCGCTAAGCCCCTCCTCTAAACCCTCGACGCGCCAGGTATAGCCCTGCGATTTGACTCGCTTCATCTCAAGCGCGTTAGGGGGCTCAGGAAAGAGATCGTATTTAGCGGCGCCTACACTTGCCACAGGTTTTAAATCAGAGGTCCAAAGCACGACGTCTTCTGCGTTGCTGAGTTCTCTTATTTTTTCTAAATTAGGGGTCTGCGTCGTCTCGTTTACATCTACATTGGAGAGTAATGAGGACGCATCCTTCACCTTGTTACTCAAGTCCTGGGATATATTATCTAAAGTCGCTCGCCCCAAACTCAGTCCAGCATCTAAAGCCCCCTCTACCTTTACATCAAACCATGACTCTATTGAGCGGGATACGAATTGGTAAGAAACGGTATAGATTAGTATTCCGGGGACGATACCAATGAGCGCAAAAATAGCGGCCAACTTCAGTAAAAGTCGACTCCCGAATTTGCCCGCCCTAAGACGTTGCACGAGCCGGTAACCCGCCCAACCAATCACCAGCAGCAAAGCGCCAGCAACAACGGCGTTTAATGTAAAGAGTAGTTCATAGTTTTGCTCATACAGCTCCCACTTTTGAGTAGCCTGGGTTAGCAAAAACAAAAGGACCAATGACAAAGCTAACACAGCCGAGGTCACAATCCCTAACGCCCAACCCATACGCCTTTGGTTAAAGCGTTGTAATCCTAAATTAATCATTCGCTAGCATCAATGACTAAACGCTGTGAGCGAGTAAAGCTCAACGCCCAGTCCGAGTCCCCAATTGCACCCATTTGCAAGGGCCTAGGCAATTGAGATAAATCGAGTCGAAAGTTAAAGTTATAGTGATATTTTTCACTTGGATCAATTTGCTGACGCTCAGCGATCTTCCAACGCGTTACGCGCTTGACCATCGCTAAAGCCTCTGCAAGCGTATCAAAGCTTTGCCCCATAGCAACACCTAAGCCTGTGTTGGAGATAGGCTGGGAGGATATATATATTTTCCAGCGTCTGGATAAAGGCTGATAACTCAAGCGCATATGGCGCTCGTTATGCGTAACTAATTTATCGCTCCAATACCAACGGTCTTTTAGGACATCAACTTGCGCCACAAAAAATAAAGGAACCCCTTTGTTGAGCGCATCTTCTACGCCGGTGGGCAAATCAAAATCAAAGGTCGATTGGAGAAAATAACCGTCTTCCTCCGCTCTTACTCCAAAGTCACCACTTTGAAGCGTTTGCTGAGCGTGTGTGCCCACGTGAAAAATCAGCCCCAGCACAAGACCTGCCATGCGCAAGTACCCAAGGGCTGCGCGAAATAGGTCTAAGTGGTGCAAGCTAAATCTTCTGCAATAAGCTGTAGAAAAATCCGTCATGATCATTCAGGTCATTGTCCGTCACCAATGTGCCTTTTCCACTTGCCGTAGGTTGCAAATGTCCCGGTTGGGCGCAGATTCGCGCATCGGTGTTGCGCGTAAGAAACGATTGGATCTGGAGCTCTCCCTCTTGCTTAAAAATTGAGCAGGTGCAGTATAGTAAATACCCCCCCTTGGCCAAAACCTCCCAACTCTTATCCAATAACCGGTTCTGTAGATGGCCTAATTGTGCAACATCGCTTTCTCGCCTAAGCCAACGAATGTCGGGGTGTCGGCGCACAATTCCCGAGGCTGTGCAGGGTGCGTCAAGCAATACGGCATCAAATTGTTCTTTGCTCCACCAAGCGTTGAGATCCGCTGCATCAGCGCAGACCACCTGTGCTTTGACCCCAAGGCGCTCGCAACTCTCACGTACCTTCTCACACCTCGCCTCATCCACATCCAAGGCCGTTACCTCTAGCCCCTCAAACTCCAGCAAATGGGTTGTCTTACCCCCAGGCGCAGCGCATGCATCCAAAACTTTAAACCTATTATTGAATGTGACAAGCGTTTCGTTTGCTTGAGGCTCTGAGCCGATGTCTTTGCCTCGAGATCTGAGTGCATTGACCAAAATTTGTGCGGCCAACTGCGCACCTGCATCCTGGACTGTACACAGACCCGCCTCAAATCCCGGAATCTCTCGCACAGGAATGGGCTGTTCTAGCACCAATCCTTGTACTCCTTGGGGAGTAAATTTCAGACCACGCTCAACCCATTGCGCTGACAGATCCTCACGACTAATGCGCGACAAATTAACTCTTAGCGTGAGGGGAGGCGCTAAATTACCAACGCGAAGGATAGTCTCCCAATCCTTTGGATACTGCTCTCGCACTTTATTAATCCACCACTTCGGATAATTCCAAAAAGCCTCTGGTTGCTGAGCTACTTCACTCAGCAACGTTTCTCGCTCTCGAAAAAATCGCCTCAGACACGCATTAATAAAAGGCGCTTGTGCCTGCATCAAAACGTCTCGCTTAGCTGCCTCAACGGCTTGGCTAACCAGAGTGAATTCTGTATACATTGGATGATCGGGCGCGCTAGCAAGAGCCAAGCTCACACAAAGCAGTGAATGAGCCGGCTCCTTAGGAGCTTTGTTAGCAAGTTTTTTTAGTAACGCCCTAGCTGTGCCCAAACGTCGCAGTGTAAGAAACAAAAGCGACTGAACACCACCTCTCATCTCGGGTGACAATTCAATCAATACTTGCGAAGTCGAAGTGCCTTGACTCACCATTTGCAAACACGATTGTGTTGCCTGTAACTGTTGCCACAACGGGAGAGATTGAGGCTTATTCATTTATTAAGTTAAAGTTCTGGCCGGCTTAAAGTTAAAGAGTTTTGCAATTAAGAGCGCCGGAAACATATCTATTGCTTGGTTGTACTCGGTACTTACTGTATTAAATTTCTCCAACTCTGGTTGAAGCAGTACATCAATATCACTCCAGTTTTTCTTGAGCTCCTCTGGGACTGACAAATAATAAACATCGGGATGCACCAATGCGAGCCAAGCGCTTTCTAACTCCTCACTCGTCTCAACTAACTCATCAGCTGACTTGGGTAGCAAAGGGTGCTCATGCATGCGCGCCATCGCCATAGCAGCGTGATTGGCGCAGACCTGAAGCCTAGTCCAAAGGCTCGCGCCTAACTCTGGAGCAACGCTCGCTCGCCACCCGTTCGTTGCAGTGGCCGCACTCGTAATAGCCTCTTGTACTAAATCCTGGTACTTAAAGAGAATGGTCTCTAAGGCGTAGTATTGCTGAATGATTTGGTTTCTCAAGCGGACCAACCTGTTGTAGGCGCCGAGGGACCAAAAAATCAACAAAGCAACGCCGCACCAAAACCACCATGCATCAAATAGCATGAACCATCCTTTTAGTGATCAAATTGCACAATCTTTGAAGTGGTGCACAAATAGTCCAGCACTTAAAGAAAAGGGCGGCCTTTAGTTTAACAACTTTAGGCCACCCCGTTCCCATTTCAGATGGGTCTAGCTCAACTCAGCAACCCATCCACCGATTAACGCAAACTTACTCGGAAGCAGTACCCTCTTGGCTACTTGCCTCCACGTGCGCAGACTCTTGCCCCTCGCCTGGTTCGGCTGTAGCTTCTGCCAACTCCGCAGCTTCTGCCTCGGAGATCGCTCTTCGCTCGGCCTCGTCCATTGCATCTTTGACTTTGCGAGCTTGGTGGTATGCCATACCTGAACCCGCAGGAATCAAACGGCCCACGATTACGTTTTCTTTCAGTCCACGCAACTCGTCGCGCTTGCCCATAATGGCCGCTTCTGTCAGCACACGAGTAGTTTCTTGGAATGACGCTGCACTGATGAAACTGTCCGTGGACAAAGATGCCTTCGTAATACCCAGCAACAAGTTGCTGTATGTTGCAGGCATCTTGCCTTCAGCAAGTAATGCTTCGTTAACGTTGAGGATCTCAGAGCGTTCGACTTGTTCGCCGTTAATGTAGTTAGCGTCGCCTTGGTTCTCCACCACGACTCGTCTTAACATCTGACGAACAATCACTTCAATGTGCTTGTCATTGATCTTAACGCCCTGCAAGCGGTAAACGTCTTGTACCTCATCAACGATGTAACGCGCAAGTTCTTCCATACCCAGTAAGCGCAAAATATCTTGTGGATCTGCTGGTCCGTCAACAATGCTCTCGCCTTTGTTGACAACCTGGCCTTCGTGAACAACAATATTTTTCTCTTTGGGTACGAGTTCCTCGTGCACTCCGCCGTCGGGGTCCGTAATTTGCAAGCGAACCTTGCCTTTGGTCTCTTTACCAAAGGAGACTGTTCCTGTGATTTCTGCCAAGATACCTTTGTCTTTTGGTGTTCTTGCCTCAAAGAGCTCAGCAACACGTGGAAGACCACCGGTAATATCTCGGGTCTTTTGACCTTCAACAGGAATACGTGCCAAGACTTCGCCAGGGCCAACGTCTTGACCGTCTCTCACCTGAATCAAAGCCCCAACCTGGAAGCCTATCGTTACAGAGTGATCTGTACCAGGGATCTTGACTTCTTTGCCCGAGGCATCAATCAACTTAACCTGGGGACGAACGCTCTTTGTTGAGCCGCGACGCTTAGGATCGATAACGACCAACGTTGACAATCCTGTAACTTCGTCTAATTGCTTAGCAACAGTTAAGCCCTCTTCAACATTTTCAAACTGTACCTGTCCAGCAAACTCTGTAATCACCGGTCTAGTGAGAGGATCCCAGTTAGCTAAGATTGCTCCTGCCTTGATGCTTTGATCGGATTTAACAGACAAAATCGCACCGTACGGTACTTTATGACGCTCACGCTCACGTCCGTTGTCATCATGAATAATCACCTCGCCTGAGCGGGAGATCACAACCAACTCTTTCTTGCTGTTGGTCACATAACGCATCGTTGCGTTAAAGCCGATAACACCGTTCGATTTAGCTTCAACGCTTGAGGCAATAGCTGCACGTGAGGCGGCACCACCGATGTGGAATGTACGCATCGTAAGCTGCGTACCCGGCTCACCAATAGACTGAGCAGCGATAACACCTACGGCCTCGCCCACGTTGATGAGTCCACCGCGGCCCAAATCGCGACCGTAACATTTTGCGCACAAGCCAAAACGTGTTTCACAATTCAACGCTGTGCGAACTTTGATCTCATCTACACCGAGTGTTTCGATAAGATCTATATTGTCCTCATCCAACATCTCTCCTGTCGCAACTATGACTTCACGTGTCTCAGGATTGAGCACATCCTCGACAGCGGTACGACCGAGCACTCGGTCACGCAGCGATTCAATAACCTCACCACCTTCAACAATCGCTCTCATGAGTTGACCGTTGTGTGTGCCACAGTCAACTTCAGTGACAACCAAGTCTTGAGTCACATCAACCAAACGACGTGTCAAGTAACCTGAGTTAGCTGTCTTCAACGCCGTATCGGCCAATCCTTTACGAGCACCGTGGGTAGAGATGAAATATTGAAGAACGTTCAAACCCTCACGGAAGTTAGCAGTAATAGGTGTCTCAATGATTGAGCCATCAGGCTTTGCCATCAATCCACGCATACCGGCCAACTGCCTAATCTGCGCAGCAGATCCGCGAGCGCCAGAGTCTGCCATCATGTAGATGGAGTTAAATGACTCTTGTTCAACTTCGTTGTTGTGACGATC
>Ga0007882_10001465_pt1 | contig 13714 bp, 10 predicted proteins | sample CryBogCBH12Aug01_FD_71195 | JGI IMG/M metagenome (GOLD analysis project Ga0007882, IMG submission 71195) | Freshwater microbial communities from Crystal Bog, Wisconsin, USA - CBH12Aug09.1 | ecosystem: Environmental > Aquatic > Freshwater > Lake | place: Crystal Bog, Wisconsin, USA | collected... | reverse complement strand
TAGCTCAGATCCCAGTTGCCCCTTACTGCCGGTAACAAGAATATTCATGAGAAAAAAAGAAAAATATGAAGTGACAAATCCACATGCTTAGTAGCGCAACGTTTTCGAGCTAATGTGTTAACGGCTGAAAGGTCCTGGGATAAAGTGTTTCCTGCTTGAAATCGTTATAACAAAAACTCTCGACCAAATCAAAACGGGGCTGCATTGCATCTTTATCTGAAACTCTGATTACCTCTTCGGGAAGTTGCCACTCTATCGCGAGAGTTGGATCATTCCACAGTAAACCGGCATCGTGTGAGGGCATGTAATAATTATCACACTTGTAGGTAAAAACAGCCTCTTGAGAAAGTACAATAAATCCATGGGCAAACCCTTTAGGAACCCAAAGCATATTCTTCCTTTCGGCATCAAGCAAACATGCCACATGTTGACCATACCATGGCGATCCTAGACGTATATCGACAGCAACATCAAGGACACTTCCGTAAACCACACGCACCAGTTTTGATTGTGTAAAAGGTGGTTTCTGAAAATGAAGCCCTCGAAGCACTCCATGACCAGACTTCGACTCATTATCCTGCACAAACGCCACATTACCGACATGCTGCTCAAATATATCCAGCCGGAACGACTCAAAAAAATATCCCCGGTCATCTCCAAATACTTTCGGTTCAAAAATCAGGACATCAGGAATCCTTGTATTAATAACTCGCATAATCACAGCAGAATAAATATGACATAAAAGGAAATAAATATCGGAAAATTCAGAGGAACTCACCCCTGGGCATGGAGTCGCACTAGATACTGCCCGTACTGACTTTTCATAAGTGGCTTAGATAACCGTAACAGATCTTCATCACTGATCCAGCCGTTTCTCCATGCAATTTCTTCAGGGCAGGCAATTTTCAAACCCTGCCTTTTTTCAACAGTTTGAATGAAATTTCCTGCTTCCTGAAATGACTCATGAGTGCCTGTATCAAGCCAGGCAAACCCCCGACCCAGTATAGAACACTTCAACTGACCACGCCTCAGATACTCCTCATTAACCGCTGTAATTTCAAGCTCGCCCCGAGGTGAGGGTTTAACCTGTTTAGCTATTTCAATAACTGAGTTAGGGTAAAAATAAAGACCAACAACAGCATAATTTGATTTCGGGTGCTCCGGCTTTTCAGCAATTGAAAGAACATTTCCCCCTGTATCAAATTCTGCTACGCCATAACGTTCCGGATCGCTGACATAGTAGCCGAATATATTGGCTTTGCGCTCTTGCTGTACTATTTGAACTGCTGCTTCAAGCATTGGGCTGAAAGCATAACCGAAAAATATATTATCACCCAGAATTAGAGCAACATCATCACTGCCGATAAATGATTCACCAAGAATGAAAGCCTGAGCAAGCCCGTCAGGAGATGGTTGAATAACGTAAGAAAGAGAGAGACCCCAATCACTGCCATCTCCAAGCAACTTCCTGAACATCGGCTGGTCTTCAGGGGTTGTAATAATAAGAATATCCCTTATCCCAGACAGCATAAGCGTTGTCAGTGGATAATAAATCATAGGTTTGTCGTATACTGGCAACAGTTGTTTTGATATCCCCCTTGTAACTGGGTATAACCTGCTTCCTGATCCTCCTGCAAGAATAATTCCTTTCATAACTCTTGTTTTATTGATTGAGGTGACGTTCCCTCACACCTGCCTAAAAGTTTCGCGAATCAGGATAAAATCCCTGACATCCTGTTCTGCGAAGGAACACATGACAAGCAAATAACGAACATTGTCGATTTATGGTATCAGAGCTGCGATTTCAACACTTACCCGCATACACTTGCGGGCGGACTCAAGAGCTGTAAGTCCTTCCTCTTCATGAAAGAGGTCCCAAGGAAGCTGGTATGAGGATTCATCGCCATATTTAACCAGCATTTTTTCGTTAGAATCATATTTTTCAAGTGAAGGCAGCATCTCCCGGATCATCACGGCAATCTCCTCTGTAACAGTTCTTTCAGAAAGAAGCTGGAATAAATGCTTTCCTGGCTTATGGATAAAAGAAGAGACACCAAAAAGCATCAATACGGCAATAGCGGTATTTTCAACAACCAGTATTGAACCTGCAACACACGAGCGCCAATGCTTACGGATGAAATCCTCTTCCGCTTCATTAAGAAACCCACGAGCAAGTTCAAAACGATAATCGACATTTTTACGCGATTCCATATAAACCTCCTTTTACCATCCCTAAAAAAAACAAGTCTTTTATTTTACAAAAAAAACTACCCAACCAATAAACAGTATTTTAATTTACAAAAGACCCTTGAGCACCACTCATATGACTCTATTTTTTTACGCCAAGATTAAAACTCATTATTACCAACCAGAAATTACCCGATTAAATATGTCTTCAATAATCTGGCTAAGACAATAGCGAATAGCCTGCTGCTGCGCGACATAGTTACCGGCATAATAATCCGCAAATCCCACAAAGGATTGCTTAAAGAGTGTCTTTTTTTTCACTCGGTCGGTCATCGTAACCTGCACGACAAGCGTTATCCGATTTGAAATTGCCCTCTCCGTTTTACTGGAAAGCTGGCTCGGCGAATCAGAAAAAGAGATGATAGTCCCTTCAAGAAGAGCGTCTGCAAGAGCCTGAGATGGTGTAAAACGAAAAGAACTTTGAGCGTCTATTTTATCCACAAGAGCTCTGGTAAGTTCTGATCTGTACTGTGCGATACCGGCACCTGATCGGTCATCAAAAACCGGGATGGAAATAGTTTTGAGGTGTTGGGGAAACGACGCACCAGTAAAACTGTAACATCCTTGGAGAAAAGCCAGAATAAGAAACAAAGGCACGGCTCTGTATCTACTACCCTTGAGCATTGCAATCCTTGGATTAATAGGTTTGACGATCTATCCTTTTAAGCATTTTACGGAAGAGGTATGTCAGGAGCAACATTTTTTTTCTTCGTCCATTCAACGCGGAAAGGTATACACCGGTTTTCGAATCACTCCAATCAGATGCCAATTTTACAGCAAGATTAGCTGCGATCGAAGGGGGCTGTGCAAAAATATCAAGAATGGTGTTAAATGTAGACAGTTGACGGGAAAGTTCAGGAGTCGGGTTATCGGAACTGACCATGCCAGTGCGTACCAGCCCGGGATGCAGCAGCATGACAGAGATTCCAGTATGCCGATACTCTTCAGCTACAGCATAGGTAAAACGGGCAATTGCTGCTTTAGTGGAACCATAAGCACTTATCCATGGAGTGTTTGAACCCTTATCAGTGCCGGAACCAGCCAAATTGATTATTTTCCCTTTTATCTTTTCTTTGAGAAAATAGTTGATAGCTGCACGACAACCGTTATAGGTGCCTTTGAGGTTGGTATCAATAACTGTACCCCAAATTTCAGGATCGCTCTCTGTAATACTCCGGAATGGATCTGAAATCCCTGCATTATTGATAAAACAATCTATCCTGCCGAATCTGTTGGATGCAGCAACGATAAGTTGTTCCATATCAACAGTCGACGTGACATTGCAAACGCAACCGTATACAGTATTCGGGGGAAAGTCCAATACCGCCGACTGAACATTGGTATTTGAAGAAGAGGTTATAACCACCTTTGCGCCTTCCCTGACAAATTCCTGGGCGATGGCTTTACCAATCCCTCTGGTGGATCCGGTTATTATGGCAACCTTATTATCAAGTTTACCCATGCGCAGACTTCTCTTTGCTTACCGGCATTTACTTTTTTTTCCTGGCCCCATCAACCATGACCTGAAGTTCAGGCCGCCCAACGGCATAGGTTTCAATTGGGATTCCTTGTTCAATAGCCTGCCATGCCAGACGAATACTCGCTGCTCCAGCTTTGGGACCCATAGGATGACCAAAAATACCACGGCCGGGAACAAACCCGAAATCCGCACTGCCAACATGCTTGTAAACGGTTTCAAGAGTAAGCGCGGAATCGCTGCCACCAGGTACGGGAAGTGATCGTCTGATATGGCCGAAATCCTGAATACATTCCTGAATATTGTCTTTTACTTCATCTTCAGGTGTCATCATTCTGCCACCGAAACCGGGCATGATAATCGAGTCAAGACCTGCAAGACGCTGAAGTTTGGTCATTACCCGTGAATGAACTCCGTATTTTTCCATTCTGCTGAAAGCTGCGATGAACGGGAAGTGCCCGATAAGAGGAACCTTTGTATGTCTTGCAAGCATTCTGACAGCACTGAGTCCAACAGGAAGTGCATTAATCAGTAATGCATTCGCTCCGTTGCGAACTGCGATATCATGCTGATCGATCAGACGATCAACTTCATCGGTGATGTTGGCAAGATAAACTTTCGGTTCACCGGTCTCTTTTTCAGCCTTTAACCTTGCCTTTCCAAGAGCATTGGAACGGTCGATAAGAGTTGACCATTCTACATCAGCGAGCATTTCGTCGTCTTTCGCAATATCAAGCCCACCAAGCCAGCTCTGGTAAGCTATTTCGGCGAAATGTTCAGGACAGAGGCCAATGTTTGGTTTTACCACACCGAAAAAAATTGGCCTGTTATAAGCTTTCAGAAGATCGCGGATACCATCAATTCCAAACTTCGGGCCATCGAAGGCAAGAAGATAAGACTCCGGAAAACCGATATCAAGCAACTTGACTACCGGCACACCTGGAGTAAAAAAAACTCCTTCGCCACATACTGCAGAAAGAAGATTTGGCAACTTTGGTCCAAAATTTCGATGAGGGTGTGCAATGGTTACACGGCAAGCGTGAATTGCTCCGGTTTCGGAATGTTTGACCGGATAGCTCAGTTCCGGAAGCTCTCCCTCTACCTTCAGACTGATAACTTTGGCAGCATACTTCGGGCGAAAGTCTTCATCATAACCAACGCGGTTCCACTGTGCCGTAGATTGCTCGCTGCAGAAATGCGCAAGAGCCGTTTCAATATCTCCCACGCATTCCAGGTAGTATTCAAGCGTCAGGTAGTCAGCCATATTCAGCTGCTCCTTTGAGGTGAAGAACCCTTTAATATCCTCAGTGTTCATAACGAAATGTTATACCCTCTGTTCCGGTTTTGTGTATGTCGAAAAAAGGGTCCCCGTGAAAAAAATCAACCGGTAAATAAGTAGTACGGCATACACTTGGTATGCCGCAGGGAGGTAAAGTTTATTGAGACTATCCCTCAGCCTTTATGGAATTGAAATATTCGAAAGCATCCTGGGGATTCAACTGCTCATGCACTACCTTATTCACGGCTTTCATCATAGCAAGAGGTGCATCACTCTGGAAAATGTTTCGACCCATGTCAACACCCGATGCGCCACCCTGAATTGCACCCCAGGACATGGTCAGAGCTTCAAGTTCTGAAATTTTCTTGCCACCTGCCATAACAATCGGTACAGGACAAGATGCGATAATGGTTTCAAATTCTTCAGGGACATAATAGGTTTTAACAATCTGCGCTCCGAGCTCGGCTGCAATCCGGCATGCAAGCCTGAAGTATTTAGCATCACGCACCATATCCTTGCCGACTGCGGTCACCGCCATGGTAGGAATTCCATAACGAAGTCCCATATCAACAAGCCTTGTCATGTTGTGAATAGATCGGGTCTCATATTCACCGCCAACAAATATCTGAAGGGTTATTGCTGCGACATTCATGCGGATTGCGTCCTCAATGTCGACAGCAAGCTCTTCGTCGGAGAGTTCCTTGAGAATGCTTGGTCCACCGCTGCAACGCATGACTACAGCTTTGGTGAGGCTTGGAGGAACTGTGGTACGCAATATGCCTCGGGTCAGCATAATTGCATCAGCATAGGGCATCAGAGGTACGATATTGACATCAGGACGCTCAAGACCAGTAGTCGGCCCCTGAAAGTAGCCATGATCAATAGCAAGCATAACTGTTTTGCCGGTATCTGGTCTGAATATCCTCGACAGACGGTTTTTCATTCCCCAGTCAAGAGAATGAGCTCCTTTCAGGAAAAACCCATAGTTGTTAACCGGCGTATCGAGATGATACTCTTTAGCCTGCTTGTCTTTATCGTATTCAGCCATGATGATGAGTCTCCTCTTTTCAGTTAAGATTGTGTCTGTAATTATTTTTAATTCATCGCAGCGCGGCGGCAATATTACCGCCATCTACCGTAGTAATTGATCCTGTAGTTCTTGTTTCGAGTGCGAGGTGAACAAAAGCCTCCGCAACGTCTTCGGCAGTAACCTCTAACTGAAGCAGATTTCCTGCCATATATTCCTTTTCACTAAGTCCACGGGCTGTTGAACGAGCTTTGATCATCTCAGCGGTCAGCAGGCCACTACGGATGCGATCAGCATTGATTCCATTTGAACGAATACCATCACGTCCATGATCAAGGGCGTACTGACGAACAAGAAACATGGTCGCAGCTTTAGGGAGACCATAAGGGCCGAAGTCCGGACCCGGATTGACTGCCTGTTTAGAAACATTAAAAAGTAAGACACCGCCAGTACCCTGCAGTTTCATGACCCTTACTGCTTCCTGAGCTATAGAGTGGTGTGAAAAAAAGTTGAGTTCAAAACTTTTACGGAGCAATTCGTCAGACACTTCACCAATGCGACCCTGAATGGCAGCACCAACATTGGATACAACGATATCCAAACCACCAAACCGGCGACAGGTGGCATCGAATGCAGATCGTACAGCAGCTCGTGAAGTAACGTCACAGGCCAGAGCAAGAACATTACCGCCCAACTCCTCAGCTGCCCGCTCAAGTGATTCGAGAGAAAGATCGAGAATAACGAGTTCAGCACCTTTCTGGCGGAAGGCTTTAGCTGTAGCAAGACCAATACCGCTGGCTGCACCGGTTACCATGACGACTTTACCGGCAAATACATCGTGATGAACTTTGTTCATCTTAGCCTGCTCCATGTCCCAGTACTCTATTTCAAAGGCTTCACGATCACTGATTGATTCAAATTTACCAAACGATTCAGCATCAAGTATGGCCTTGGCAGTACAAGCCGCAATGTCAGCATTGACAGCCGCTGAATCAGCTCTTCTACCAAGTCCGAATAAACCGAGACCGGGAACCAGAACCACTCTCGGCAGCGGATCGAGCATGGTTACCTGCATGCCTGTCAACTGCTGCTGGGCAGTAAAATAGTCTATATATTGTTGACAATAACGATGAACAGCTTCCCCTACTGCAACTTTGAATCCGGGTATATCAGAAGCATCCGGGGGTGGAAGAACAAGAGGCTTGTTTTTTGTTCGAATGATAAAGTCAGGAGTCATAGCTCCTTTTTGACTCATAACTTCGAGTTCAGCACTATTGACATAATCAAGTATTGCGTCAGAGGTACGGAAATCGAGAATGAACTGGTTGTATTGCCGAGTACCAGGAGCTTTTTCTTCAACGCATGCGCCCCTGATGATCGGAGCGGTTACTTCAACTGAAGCTATTGATTCTGGAAGATTAACTGAAGTAAAGGTTTTCCGTCCCGAACTTAGAATCCGATCTTCAAGCCTGGTGACGGCTTCGATCATACGGTTGTAGGCTTCTTCAGCGGTTGCTCCAAACGTGACCAATCCATGTTTCTGGAGTACAAGGCCTTTAATCTCAGGGTTTTTCTCATAAACAACGGCTGCCGATCGGGCAAGACCTATGCCTGGCTTTATATAGTCAACAGAGCCAAAGCTTTCACCGAGAGTATCGCGACAAAGCTTAACACCATCCGGCTGATTACTTATGGTAAGCAGGGCAAATGAGTGAGTATGTAAAATAAATCTGTGCGGAAGAAAAGCGTGAAGGAGTGTTTCGATTGAAGGAGTCAGCCTCTGTTCAGCCATGTGATCTGTCAGACTGAACATATTCAGGAGCAAAAGATATTTAAACTCTTTTGTTGAAAACCGTCGAAGCGCATCCTCACTGACATGGTCGTTTCGGGTAAAGAGCTCTCCGAGTTTGCGAAGGGGGCCAAGCCGGAGTGGAGTATAATCAAAGCCGGTAACCTTACTTAAATCAATGCCACTGGCTTTAATCAAGAGCACTTCAGCGCGGTTACCAAGCATATCAGCCAGATCGCATTTAACCGAGGTGTTCCCTCCACCATGCATTACCAGCGAACTTTCGCTGCCAAGCAAACGTGAAGCGTACACCAGTTCTGCCAATTCAGATGGTATCTCGGGCGAGCTACACTGCTCTCTTACAGAGCGTTGAAGATCAGTGTCGTTCCAGAGGTTCTGCATAAGATAATTATACATCTCACACCGTTACCCGGCGTGTATTGTTAAAAATAACGAACGGTAAAAAAGAGACCTGATTCAGTGGTGGCTTTTCTTTTGTTTCTTTTCATGCCAACCTTCAATAAAAAATCCAGCACAGTAAATAATGAGAAAACCAGGGATGACTGTTCCAAGAAAAGTGAGCTTATCAGCAGTGGACTGCACTTGACCGGAAGACCATATCAACCATACCAGCACAAACCAGGCTGGTCCAACGAACAGAAAGGTAGTATTCCAAAGTTTCTTAAAACTGTATTTCATTGGCTTTTGAGCGTCTTAACAAAAAGAAAAAAAATCCAGTCAGATTTGACCATCAAGCCGGAGTTTACGTTCGTTGAGTTTTTCAAGAATGATTCTCACCAGATACTGCAGCGCATTGATCACATAGGTAAAATATGCCAGAAAAGCTTCCCAGATAAGAACATGTTCAGGATAGCCAAGGAAAGTCATGAAAAAATAAAGAAGGTGAAAAACAGCTGCTACAGTACTGCCGACATCTTCCCACAAAAACTCTTTTGAGTATACCCATTTATTAAAAATCTCCTTTTCAAAAAACATGCCCGTTATGAAAAGAAGAGCAAAGAAAAGCGTTTTAAACAGAATGGCAATACTGACCCAGTAAAAACTGGTAACGAACAGGCCATTTGCAAAAAGGGCGGTAGTGGTGACTCCCGCAACAAACAGTAAAAACTGGATGGGTGCAAGAATAATCTGAATATCAGTCCAGATGGAGGCGTTTCGTTTAACGAGCTGTTCAGGGGTATAGCGCGGCATCTCTGTTTATGCTTAACTGATATAGTAATAGATTGTGTGTGACGAGGACTTCCCGACACCAAACCTGCACATTCACAATTAAAGCTTGGAATATAGCAAAATTGAAGAGAGAGAAAAAGCCTCGCGGGAAAAGAGAGGCATGCTTAAGTGTAATACAGGAAAGACCATCCAACCCAGGGAACCAAGACGAAATCAACGCAAAAACGGCAGTAAAAAGTAATGAAAACGACTAAACAGTTACCTGAGGGGGATAAGAGAGAAATTTACTGCGTTTGAGCCATTTTTTGGGGTTAAAAACCTGTTATTTCAAAAGAAATAAATCCTATGTTTTTTTTGAAGATATTTTTTTATAACTCCTTTTTTTATTGATTCTTTTGATCGTTTTTTCTCAATTTTCAGGGCGATAAAACTGGACGAATTGGACACCCTAAGGGGTTATGCAAACCTGTTACGTAATAATACACCTGTAGGTGTATTATTAAAGTATTTATCATAGTCTGGTTTTTTGCAAAAACGCCTGTGTATTGACTTGATCGGATGCTCCAATCACAAAATCAGTGCATTTCGAAGGAATAATTATGTAACTTTTTTACATGCATATTTGAAGTTGTTGTGGTTCAAGATACCTGATTGATCACTATCCGATTTTAATCCTATGTCCGACAATACCCACGCTTTTCCTAATGATGAGCCTCCTGAAATACAGGTTCACTCGCATGATCGATATCATTCGGTGATGAACAGGTGTGCGGCATTACCTCCCCTTGTGACAGCTGTAGTGCATCCAGTTGATGAATTTATCATTACATCCGTCGCTCATGCTGCACTCGAAAATCTGATTATTCCTGTATTGGTTGGCCCTGTCGCTCGTATCATGGATGCAGCTGCCAAAGCCAGAATTGATATTACCGCGTGGAAGATTATTGATGCGAAGCATAGCAATGAAGCTGCCGAAAAGGCAGTTGCATTAACGATTAAAGGTGTAACTCAAGCTATTATGAAGGGCTCGCTGCATACTGATGAATTGCTGCACCCTATAGTAGCTCCAGATTCAGGATTACACATAGGAAGACGGTTTTCACATTCCTATGTTATTGATACGGCGAGTTACCATAAATGGCTGATCATTACTGATGCTGTCGTTAATATTGCTCCGGATCTTAGGATAAAAGCAGATATCTGTCGAAATGCTCTTGATGTCTGGCATGCTTTGAGCAACGAGACTCGATTGCCAAAGATAGCTGTGCTGGCAGCTGTGGAAATTATCAATCAGAAAATGCAGGCAACGCTTGACGCAGCAGCTTTATGCAAAATGGCTGAACGCAGGCAAATTACCGGTTGCATTATTGATGGCCCACTGGCGTTTGACAATGCGATCAGTAAAGATGCCGCGGCTGAAAAAGGAATTGTATCAGCTGTTGCTGGAGACCCTGATATTTTAGTGGCCCCGGATATTGAGGCCGGAAACATTCTTGCGAAACAGTTGACATTCTTAAATCATGCCGATGCAGCAGGAATCGTTATGGGCGCAAGGGTACCAATCATCCTCACCAGCCGCGCTGATACACTACGCATCCATCTTCTATCCTGTGCGTTAGCCGTATTAGTCGCAAAAGCTCGTCAGGAGAGTTGTATGCAATAATTGGTCAAGAAGTATCCTCAGGTGCAAATGGGCAAACCAATCACATTGGCCTTCAGAACTCGATATTGGTCTCATTCAATTGAAACACACGAGTAGTGTTGCTGATGAATGCACATATCTTATCATCAATACACAATGAGATTGGTGGTGCAGAACTGTCGCTTCCCCGTATCGTGAGTGAATCATGAGTGAGTCGAAGATTGAGTGAATGACCTCGGTAGCGGATGCGCATATCGAGTCGTTCTATTGCCTTTGGTAATTCAGGATGAAACCGCAGAACATTGCCCCTTGCTTCCATTCCTGTCAATACACGCTGAACCAGATCAACGGTTCCAGCCATAGCCCCAAGATGTACTCCCTCTGCGGTTGTTCCATGCTGAATATCGCTGACGTCGCTCTGAAGGGCCTCAGAAAAAAAATGAATTGCACGTTGCCGGTCGGAACGAGCCAGTACCCAGGCAGAAACCACACGTGAGAGTGTGGAACCTTCGGTTGAACGATCAATATAGTAAGCGATGTTTCGAGGAATTGTCTCGTATTCGAAAGGATAGTCCAGACGTTTAAACAAATCGCCGATCTCTTCAGCGGAAAAAAGATAAAACAACATCAGTACATCGGGTTGTTTCGACAGTTTATAACGGTTTGCACTATCATTCTCCTGCTCGAGTATGAGATCAATACGCTGAATATTTCCATACCGTGCACGGTAATCATCCAGATCAATCTCCTGCAATTTTTCGTAGCCCTCGAACTGACTTATTATTCCGTTATCCTGGAACGGCAAAAACATCCTGCTGCTGATATCCTTCCAACGCGCGATTTCCTCATCCGTTATGTCCAGCCGTGTTGTGAGTTCAGCGTGACGAACATCTGAGAGCAAATCAAGCACTTCCAGGGCTCGGCACAACACCCACACTGCCATGAGGTTGGTATAGGCATTATTGTTGAGGCCGGGTGTTGCTGAATCCGGATAGGCATCGTGAAATTCGTCCGGCCCCATCACTCCCTGGATTTCGTAACGACTTCTGTCATGATTGAAAACAGTGATACTCGACCAGAAGATGGCTATATCAAGGATCAACTCCGCGCCATAAGAATAAAGAAACTCGACATCATGGGTAACCTGGTAATATTGCCATACATTATGAACAATAGCACTACCTATATGACGCTGTAAAAACGAGTTGTCGGCAACCCAGTGCTGTGAGCGCGGATTGAGATTGAATTTCTGAGTCTCTTCCTGTCCGTTACTGCCACTTTGCCATGGAAACATAGCCCCCTTATATCCTGCTTCAGTGGCTGCAACTCTGGCTTCTTTCAGTCGCCGATAACGATACATCAGCAGCGACCTGGTAATTTCGGGCATGCGATAATTGAAAAACGGGAAAATGAAGATTTCGTCCCAGAATATATGCCCCTGGTAAGCTTCCCCTGTCCATCCTCTTGCTGGTATTCCTATATCAAGCCCTATGGAATTTGGTGATACAGCCTGCAGGAGATGAAACATATTCAAGCGAAGCAGCATCGGGACGTTTAACGGCAAGGTTCCGGTTGTTCTTATATGAACGTCAAAACGTCGCCACAGATAGCTCCAGGTGAGGATATGACGCGCAAAAATGGTATCGAAGTTACCTGCACGAGCGAGCGATTTATGAGACTCAAACCCGCACTCCGAAATGCCAAGGTCGCGTGAAGTATAGAAGGCGGCTACTTTTTCCAGAATCAGCGTTTCGCCTTTATTAATATCGAAGCGAAACTCCTGACCGATATATCCTGGCTCCTCAATATGTTTGCGCTCGACCTTGAGAGGTTTTCCGTCAATAAATGCCTGCGTTCTTGCTGCCTCTGCTATATGAATATTCGACTGGCTGGTACTCACCAGCAAGTATTCGCCATCTTCGCCAACTGGGAAACTGTCAACCGTCTCGATATGACGGTTATTGAACTTTTGGTAAAGCTTCGCTCCCGCGTTGATAATGCGTCCATCGATAGCCGATTGCACGGTGACTCCAGCCGACCAGTTTTCAGCATATAACGTCAGTTCAAGTGCTCCAAGATGCATATCGCTCATTGATATAAAAGAGCGCTCGTTGAGGGTAGTTCGCCGACCCTGGCCATCTTCGAAGCGAATGCTGCGGAATAACATTCCTTCCCTCAGATCGAGTTCCTGGCGGTACGCCAAAAGTTTTGCGTGTCGAGGATCGAACCATTCCTGACCGTCAATCCGAAACTTGAGTATAAGCCAGTTAGGGCAATTCACGATATCCTCATTTTCGACAATAAGCCCGTAAATAGCCGTGCGCAATCGATTGTAGGTTCCGGCGAAATAGGTCCCAGGATAGTGAATGCCATCAGGCATCGACCCAAATGCCGATCCTCGCATAGTGACATAGCCATTCCCAAGGGAGCACAAGGCTTCACGGATACCCTCCTGTGCCGGATCAAAACCATCAAACCTTAATGACCAGGATAATGATGATTCGTCTGACACACGTACTTGATCCAGATCAGTCACCACTATATCAGCACCTGCATCTCGAAGCGCCTCGGCGTGCCCGGTACGATCAAGACCTATAACGTAACCGAATAAACCGCCACGAGCAGCCTCAATCCCTGCAATAGAATTCTCGATGATAACGGTACGCCAAGGTTCAACCCCGGTAAGCCTTGCTGCTTCCAAAAAGACATCCGGTGCCGGATTACCCTTGATTTTGAGACGGGTGATGTCTATTCCATCCACATAGGCTTCAAACATTTGGGACATTCCACAAGCCTCAAGAACCTCTCTACAGTGATTACCGGAAGAGGTGACAACCGTTTTAATGTTACAGGCCCTAAGTTTTCGCACCAAGGCTACCGAGGATTCATATACTTCAATAACCTTCTGCTGCAGGTGTGATATGAAATAGCTGTCTTTCAAATTACCCAGCCCACAGATGCTTTGCACATCCGGACCGTCTTCAGGTGATCCCCATGGCAGATTAATACCGCGAGACTTGAGAAAAGCTGATGCGCCATCGTAATGCGGTTTACCATCAAGA
>Ga0007882_10001464_pt1 | contig 13715 bp, 20 predicted proteins | sample CryBogCBH12Aug01_FD_71195 | JGI IMG/M metagenome (GOLD analysis project Ga0007882, IMG submission 71195) | Freshwater microbial communities from Crystal Bog, Wisconsin, USA - CBH12Aug09.1 | ecosystem: Environmental > Aquatic > Freshwater > Lake | place: Crystal Bog, Wisconsin, USA | collected... | reverse complement strand
GGCTCCGGATTTGGTAACTCTGTAGTGAACATGTTTCCACCTATTTAAGTGGAGACATGTTCACTTAGTCAGCGATCCTAGGCAATATGTGTTGCCCAGACGCTTACTTTTGTACAGCAAACGCATCAACCAGTAACTGATAGGATTGCGGCGTAGTTTTAAACAAACGAACATCTTCGACGGTGACTATCTTATCCAGGTAAGGCTTGAGCCCATTACTCTCAACTACTGTTGCTAGCATCTCTCGACTACCGTTGGACAAAATCGCAGTAGCTACGCCTCTTTCTTTTAGTCGCTTCAAAACGCTTAACGTATCGGCAAACCCAGTGAGTTTGGCATACTGATCCATCAGGCGTTTTTCATTTTCTGAAGATAGCGATAAGCCTAAGCGTTTGCAGGTGTAACGCAGGGACAGCGCAGTAAGATCCCAGAAAGGCAAATAGTATTTGCTTCCCTTAGGATCAGGATCGCTCATTGTGACCAGGCGCGTGTATTCTATCTGTCGGTCGCGCCACAGCAAGGCGAAGGCTTGACCAGCACCTGGATAAAGCTCGTCAGCCAGCTGACCCATCGAGTAGACGTCGAATAATGTCCCATAGGCGTCGAACGCAACTAGCTTGTACATAGCCATCACTCCCTTGTTTAGAGGCAAATTTTACTCGTCGATCAAATTTACACTTGCAATTAGTCTGAATGCGTACTAATATAGTCTGAACACGTACTAAAATATTTACAATGCATGCTAATCAGGGCTCAGCCGAAATGAATTATTTGTCATTGATCAGGGAACTGGTCAGCACGTACCAAGCTTTTGAGCATTACTCGACCAGCCACATCAAGACGATGGGACTAACCATGACCCAATTCGACATTCTGGCAACACTGGGAAATCAACCCCCAATGACTTGTAAAGAGTTAGGCGAAAAAACGCTTATCTTGAAAGGAACGATGACGGGGGTATTAGAGAGACTCGAAACAAAAAAATTGATCAAAAAAATACCCAATGAATGTGATGGCCGAAGTTACAAGATTGGCTTGACGCCCGCAGGCGAAAAGCTGTTTCAACAGGCCTTCCCTACTCATCTCAAATATCTTGAAGAGGCCTTCAGCAAATTAAGCAAAAAAGACTTAAAGCAAACCGTAGACGCACTAAGAGTAGTAAAGACTCTTTTTAATTAATCAATTTATCAACACGCCATAAACTGGACTTATCAAATGAAAAACTACCAAAATACCTTAAACCTCCTTGGTCGCTTGCTCCTCGCCACCATGTTTTTACCTGCCGGATTAGCGAAGCTGAATGCATTTGAGGACACTGCCGGCTATTTTGCATCCCTTGGCCTACCGATGCCTGCCGTCGCGCTTGCAATTGCCATTTCTGTTGAAGTGTTGGGTTCAATTGCTCTCATTGTGGGCTACCAGACACGCGCTGTCTCAGTGATCATGGCAATCTTCACTTTGGCAGCCTCTTTTGCTGGCCATCCCTTCTGGAACGTTCCGGCGGACCAAGTGCTTGTCACGCAATTGATGTTTTTTAAGAATATTGCGATTATCGGTGGGTTCCTTATTTTGGCCTCTGCCGGTGCTGGCAAATTCAGTATTGATGGCCGTAAAGAAGCCAACTAGTCAGCGAAGCCTTCAAAGGCTTCACATACCTTAACCAAAGTCTCAGACTAATCGTTTTTATTAAAGGAATACATTATGTTGAACACAATCGACGCAATTAAACAAAGAACCTCAGCTAATAACTTCGATCCCACCCATGTTTTGAGCAAGCCCGAAATCGAAGAGCTGGTCAGCTTGGCCATCGAGTCACCTACTTCATTCAATATGCAAAACTGGCGAGTGATTGCCATCACGAGTCCGGAAGCAAAAGAACAATTCAAAGCCTTGGCCTATGGCCAGCCTAAAGTCAAAGACGCTGCGGTGACCTTTGTTTTTATTGGCAAAATGAAAGGTCACGAGGCTTTGCCAGCGCTTGTCAAACCTTTGTTCGACGCCAAAGTGATTGATCAAGCTGCCTACGATGGTTGGATCAATATGGCTAACGGCATGTATGCTGGCAAAGATCAGATACAGCGCGACGAGGCTATCCGCTCGGCTTCTTTTGCTGCCATGACGCTAATGTATGCTGCTCAAGCAAAAGGCCTGGTTTCAGGTGCGATGATTGGTTTTGATCCAGTGGGTGTGGCAGCAGCTTGCGGCCTAAGCGATCAAGAATTCCCAGTCTTGATGCTTGCTGTGGGTAAAGCAGCAGCGGGAAACTGGCCACGTAAGCCACGTTTGACGGTAGATCGGGTGCTATCGGTTAAGTAATTGAACCGGCGGGAGGGGCGCCATGTGCATTGGCGTTAGCCAGCGCCCATCCCCTTCTCTTGGTGTGTCTGGACTAAAGCGGGCACTGCCATTCGAGCCCGGATTAAATACATCGATGCTCGCTATACTGCACAATACACAAAGTCGCCCATGCACTATTAACCAACACGAGAGAGAGATAGCATGACTGATTCGACCGCATACATTCCACCAAAAGTTTGGACTTGGTCTCAGCCGAGCGGCGGGACTTTCGCCAACATTAATCGCCCAATCGCGGGCGCTACTCACGACAAAGCGTTACCGGTCGGCCGCCATCCGCTGCAGCTATATTCTTTGGGTACCCCCAACGGCGTAAAAATCACCATCATGCTTGAAGAGCTTCTTGCATTAGGCCATACCGGTGCGGAGTACGACGCCTGGCTGGTCAATATCCGCGAAGGCGATCAGTTCGGCTCAGGCTTTGTCGACGTCAATCCAAACTCAAAGATCCCAGCTTTGATGGATCACAGCGGCGCCAAGCCACAGCGTGTCTTTGAGTCTGGCTCCATCTTGCTTTATCTTGCTGAGAAATTTAACGCCTTTTTACCCAAAGACATTGCGGCTCGTACCGAGACCTTGAACTGGTTATTCTGGCAAATGGGTAGCGCCCCTTATCTGGGTGGCGGCTTCGGTCACTTCTACGCCTACGCCCCCACAAAAATCGAATACGCTATTGATCGCTTTGCCATGGAAGTCAAGCGCGAGCTTGATGTCCTTGACCGTCGCTTAGCCGATAACGAGTACCTGGCTGGCAACGAATACACTATCGCTGATATGGCTGTTTTCCCCTGGTACGGCGGGCTGGTCAAAGGCTGGTCGTATGGTGCCGCTGAGTTTCTGAGTGTTCAGGACTACAAACATGTCCAGCGTTGGGCAGAGCTTATTTATAGTCGCCCTGCCGTCAAACGTGGCCGTATGGTCAATCGTATGACAGGTGAACCGCACGAGCAGTTACGCGAACGGCATGACGCCAGTGATTTCGACACCAGGACTCAAGATAAGATCGGCGCAAATTAGCAACCAGGCTTGGCTTAGGCCGATTCTGGTCTGCGCAGCTTCACCAGTTGCTCTTTACCCACGGTGAAATAGTCTGCTGGGCCACCGGCCCTAAGCACATGACCGGCCTCGGCAGTGTCGTAGATCCCATCTTTCAGCAACGCCTGACTGATGTGGATCTTAACGACCTCACCCAACACTAACCAGGTGGGCACTTTTTCGCCTGAAATCCCCTTTAACTGAAGAATATCAGTGCATTTGCACTCAAAAGCAACCTTGGCCTCTGCCACTCTCGGCGGAGTCACCAGCGATGATTGCGCTTTTGTCAGGCCTGCCGCATCAAACTCGCTCACTTCTGGTGGGTAAGAAAAACAAGATTGATTCATCTGCTGAAGCAAATCAAAGGTGACTAAGTTCCAGACAAACTCGCCTGTCTCTTCAACGTTTCTAACGGTGTCTTTGTATCCGACACTAGAGAAACCAATGATGGGCGGGACATAGTTAAACGCATTAAAAAAGCTATAAGGGGCCAAATTGACAACCCCTGCTTTGCTCTGTGTTGAAATCCAGCCAATGGGGCGAGGCCCAACAATCGAATTGAATGGATCATGCGGCAAGCCGTGGCCGTTTTTTGGCTCATAAGAATAAAAATCAGTCATCAAAAATCCCTAAACAGTCAGTTGCGGTTGCCGCTTGATTTGAACAACTAGAACAGCCGCGACGATACAGGCCAGCCCGGCTGCAAACAGGGCAGGGTTATAGGTCAGCATGAGCGTACGAGTGAGGCCAGCCCCGTAAGCTGCTGCCGCTGCGCCCAATTGGTGTGCCGCAAACACCCAACCAAAAATTGCACCAGCTCGTTCCTTACCGAAGTTCTGGGCAGCGAGCTTAACGGTTGGCGGCACAGTCGCAATCCAGTCAAGGCCATAGAACATGGCAAACACTGACAGACCGTAAAGCGAAAAGGTCGAGAATGGCAACCAGAAGAGCGACAGGCCACGTAAGCCGTAGTACCAAAAGAGCAGTTTGCGATTGTCATAACGATCCGACAAGTAACCCGACAGGGTTGTACCCACTAGATCAAAAGCGCCCATTAGCGCCAAGACAGAGGCCGCCGGCACTGCCTCAAGGCCATTGTCGGCGCAAAGAGAGATGAAATGCGTTTGCAGCAAACCATTAGTGCTCAAACCACAAATAAAAAAGCTTCCAGCGAGAATCCAAAAAACCTTATTGCGGGACGCTTCAGCAAGCAAGACAAAAGGCCCCCAGACATTAAACGGCACCCTGGCTGGTGGAGTACTGCCAGCTTGACCTTCAGGCTCGCCAAACGCCCGCAAACCAACATCCTGGGGGTGGTCACGCATCAATAATGTTGCGAGCAGCCCCACGCAAGCACAGGCGACAACAATAGGTGCCACAGCGTAACGCCAACCGAGGTGCTCAATAATCCAGGCCGCAGCAGGCAGGAATAAAAGCTGGCCCGTCGCTGTGCTTGCCGCAAACAAGCCCACTACCAATCCGCGATTAGTGGTGAACCAGCGGTTTGCGACAATGGCGCCAAGAACGAGGGCCGTCAAGCCAGTGCCACAACCCAAGACTAGGCCCCACAGCAAAAACAGTTGCCATAGCTCTGTCACAGCTGGGGCCAATGCCATTGCAATCGCTATAAAACAAGCTGCGGTCACCATGATCCGACGCAGCCCGAATCTCGCAATAAAAATTGCAGCGAAAGGCCCAAGTAAACCAAACAGCGCGAAGCGCACGGCGAATACCGACGACAACTGATCGGTTGTCCATCCGAACTCTTTGCTCAGGGGTTGCAACATTGCACCCGGCAGCCCTAGTGCCGCTGACGTCGTCAGCATCGCAAGAAACGTCACCAGCGCAATCACCCATGCATAATGAATATGGCGGCGTTCTAGAAAAACACTTATTGATCGAGCTAACATTTTCGACTTCCTCGAATTAACAGCAACACCGTGACATTCAGACAAACAGTCATCAAACAGCCCCCTGCCTCAGAAAATATTAACCTTTCCGAGAGCTTGTTGACGTCTTAATACTGAAGTACAAGGTAGATAGACTGATAATTTCGTCAAAGATCGACACCAACAAGGACAACGCCTCATGCTTAAACTCTACTTTCATCCGTCTCCAAACCCGATCAAGGTAGCCTTGTACCTCGAGGAAACACAGACCCCCTACGAGATTGTCGTGACTGATACCCGCAAAGGCGACCAGCACAAGCCTGAGTTTCGTCTGATTAATCCAAATGGTAAAACACCCGCACTTGTTGACGGTGATGTCCAAGTTTTCGACAGCACCGCAATCATGCTTTATTTAGGTGAGAAGATCGGTAAGTTCATGCCTGCCAAGAGCCCAGCGGCGCATGCTGAGTTCTACTCCTGGTTAATGTTTCTGGCGACAGGTATTGGCCCCTACTGTGGTCAGCTGGTTCACTTCAAACACTTCGCCCCCGAGAAACTCGACTACGCTGTCAATCGTTACGACTTTGAAGCTTGGCGTCATTGGGATATCTTGGAAGCCCGTCTCGCCAAACAGCCTTATATGCTTGACGAATACGGGATTCTGGATATGTCAGTCTGGGCTTGGGCGCGGATGATCCCATTTTTCTTTGGTGCCGACGCGTGGGACAAACTACCAAGCGTTAAACGCCTCCTGGATGAAATCAATGCAAAGCCTACTGCTCAGGCTGTAGAGGCCATTAAAACTAAGCACACTTTTAAAATGGAAGTCGACGAGGAGTCGAGAAAAAATCTCTTCCCAAGTAACGAACGTTTGAAGAAATAAGGCAAAAGTCGAGCTGAACGGACCCTTGCCAGCAATACCTATTTAAGGGAGTGTAAAAACATGGGTACGCAGACTGCGATCACGCTGAGACATATCGTTGCAACAAAACCATTTATCCACAACATGTACTTATTCGATATTTTCAAGTCTGATACGTCAGCCCGGTACCCGACAAACTCATCCTTACACTGAGAAACGGTAGTTTTCACCTCCGCTAGTTCAGCGGACATGTGGTTTTCAAATCTAATGAGCCTGGCGGCAACTTGATTTACCTTTTCATCGACTTGCATAACCTTGCATTCGACCTGCATGACCTTGGATTCCACTTGCAGGACTTTAGATTCGACTTGTAGAACCTTTGCCCCGATCTGTGAGACGGTCGCCTCAAGTTGGTCCGTTTTAGCTTCTATGCGGTCAGAATTGGACTCAAGATGGTTGATTTGCAGCTTGACGTCATGACTCAGTTGCAGAAAATCTGCCTTCGTCGCGTATTTGTCGTGCTCTTCATCATAGACACTCTGAAGCACTTGAGCGTGAACTTCAGCCTGATCACGTGGCACGCCTGCGTCAACCAAACGAGTGGCAACTGACAGCGAATTAAATGTACTCATAAGAAACCCTCAAAAAAGATGCGCAAATCAAGCAAAGCGCTGGTAGCAGTCTGACTGTTTTGCAGGGCAAATTCAATGATTTTTGGGCAGCAATTACAAAGCATTACAAATCTGGACTGTAACCAGTGGCATTGTGAGTTCTCGATCTCGCAGCTGCTTGTTGTGGCGGTCAATAATGAGATCGATTGCTTTAAAGATGCTTGCGGTGACATAGAATGGCTTATCGGCAGCTGTGCGCTATCATCTCCCAAAGAGAAATAGCTCCTGTGCTGTGAAAAATGCAAGACAGCCGTGAAGCACGGCATGCCTAAACCGGAAGATCCAAATGACGTTAATTGACCAATTACAGTGGCGCTACGCAACCAAGAAGTTTGATTCAACAAGAGTTGTCGCCGCAGACAAAATCGACAGGATTCTTGAGGCTGTGCGTTTGTCTGCCAGTTCGAGCGGCTTACAACCTTATGAATTATTTGTCATTACGAACAAAGAGCTTAGAGAACAAATCAAACCTATTGCGATGAATCAGGCTCAAGTGACGGACTGTTCTCATTTGATCGTTTTTGCCGCTTGGGACAATTACACTGCCGAGCGCATTAATGAAAACTTCGACAGAACTGAGACGATACGCAACTTAAAGACCGAATCGGGAACAGCCTATCGCCAGATGTTGCTTAATCTATATCCCGCCAGGGATCCTGAGCTGAATTTTTCTCACGCAGCAAAACAAGCTTACATTGCTTTGGGCACCGCATTGATCGCCGCTGCAGTAGAAGGTGTAGACGCTACCCCGATGGAGGGCTTCAATCCTCAAGCGCTCGATGAACTGCTGAACCTAAAGGAAAAAGGATTACGCAGTGCCGTCATCCTGCCCCTGGGATACCGGAAAGCGGATGAGGATTGGTTGGCAAGCCTGAAGAAGGTTCGCACACCAAGCGAGCGCTTTGTTAATTGGTTACGTTAAAGGGCATTGAACCTATCATGACGAAAGCAAATCGATTAGCGGAATCCCGAATACTTATTGTGGATGACATGGGCATTATGCGCCGAGTCATGGAGAATTCGCTTAAAGAGATTGGCTACATCAAGTTGACGGAGGCGAGAGATGGGCATGGCGCCTTGGCTTTGCTTAACCAGCAAGAGTTTGATTTGGTCATCACCGATCTGGACATGCCTGTGCTCGACGGTATCGGGCTTTTGAAAGCCATGAAGGCCAACGAACGCCTTGCCAAGACACCCGTTCTAGTCGTTTCTGCCGAAACCGAACGGCACAAGATCGTCAGCGCAATCACGAGTGGCGCTCACGGCTACATTATCAAACCCTTTGCTATCGCTAAATTAAGAAGCAAAATAAACGAGATTTTAGACAAGGTTGAGCTTCAGGGATCGCAACCAAAGAGCGCCGAGTAATACGAAAATGCCCAGCGATTAATGGGTAACTGCAGAGATCAAAGGTGATACTGTCCGCTGATCCGCGTAACCGCCCCACCACCAAAAATTACCCGAATGCCGTGCTCAAGGTCTGCGATAGATGCCAGGCTGACAATATTAGGGTTCGACAGCTCGGAGTTTTGTTCAATTCTAATAGCTGATCCATCCCACTTACCAATACGATGCAGGTGATAGCCCAGCGCTGCGTTGCCCGACCCAGTCGCTGGGTCTTCCAGATAGCCAAACGTCGCCGCAAAAACTCGCGATCGAATTTGATTCTGTGAATTCGAAGTATCAGTCGTAAAAATAGTAATGACATCAAGATCAAAGCGCTGGCAGAATTTTAAAACCGCATCAAAATCAGGTCGTAATTCGGTTACGTCAGACAGGGATTTCATGGGGATGCATAATGTCTGGTTACCCGCGTTAACCAGCCCCAGCGGCACGGACTGATCGATTTGATCCAAAGCTATATTCATGGCGAGGCAAATCTCGTCCAGGCCCATTTCAATTGCAGAGTAAATCGGGGTAGGGGCGTGAATAAAAACGGCGTCTTCTTGCGCCACTTTATTCTCAACTGGTAAAACTCCCTTGTTGGTGTGCAGTTGAATAACCGAATGTTGAGCAACCACTGGGTCTGCCTTAATTAAGTCATACATCATCCCGACAGTTGCGTGGCCACAAAACTGCACCTCACGCTCGGACGAAAAATAACGAACATGGAAAACACCGGGAGCCGTCCGCGAAAGAAACGCCACTTCGCTGACAAAGCCTTGTAACTCTGCAGCTATCCGTTGCATTTGTGCGTCGCTTATTGACCCGGGGGAATCCAGCAGTACGAGACCAGCTGGGTTACCAGCGGATGTTGGGGTCGCGAAGGCATCGATTTTTTTGAACTGAAAGCTGGGCATGTGTAAACTCTTTGGCGTGCTTTAACGAAGTGACCAGTGGTATTGAGTCTTAATCATACCCAACAAAGTCAAGACGAAGAGCCTGTCTTGTAGTTCGATCGAAAGGCCCCGGGTGGACGACCAAATTTACGCCTAAATGCCGCGATAAAGTTATTGACATGTGCGTAACCGATTGCGTGAGAGATGCCTTTGATCGACTGAGACCCCAGTTCAAGCGCATGCCGTGCTTGCTCAAGGCGGTGGTTTGTCAAAAACGAAAAAATGGACTCGCCATACTCAGCGATGAACTCCTTATTAAGCTGGTTTGGCGTGACGCCAAAGTGCTTGCCTAAACTGTTCAGCGTAGGTGTCTCGCGACCAAGAGAGAGCAGGTACTTGTGTACTGTCTTCGCCTTGGATTTTGCTGGCTTCGTCTGAAACTTGGCAAGATCGGTATTTAAATAGATAGACAGGCTACAAAGGTAATCCAAGATACCCGCATGCAACCTGAGCGCCCTCAGAGAACCGGTGAGCCTATCGTCGAGGCAATCATCAAGTATTTGTGAAATAGTCAGAGGCACCTTAAAGGCTGGATTAACCGAATTCAGTGCAGTAATCCCAATTATCTTCAGCATTGAGTATGAGAGGTCTTCTCCCATTAAGAGAGTCATTTGATTCATTGGGATAAGCACACCTGTCATATCCAGATCTGACGCAGTATCAAAGGTTTCCTCGACTGAGTACTTTTTTACATGCGCAAATCCGTCCACGCCTGGTACTCTTCGGACCCTCTCTGGCCATAGATCAGGTTCTGACATGACAAGCGACCCTCTGTGTACAAGGGATATACCAAGTACAGGATTATCGTAGGCCACGCTAAACCTGCCTAGACTGATCTCGGGTGGACAGACATCTCGATTGAAGCGGTGAGAGCTTCTGACGAGCACCATGCCGTCCGAAGTTTGGGTATGGGAAGAATATCCTTGAGCCCATCCTGCTGGATAGGGATATTGCACTCGTTTTGTCTCGATTGCTGCACCCACTTCGACTGCAGCAGCTGCTGAATCGGTTGACTCAAGTAACCATTCAATTTTGTGTGCTGGTGTCGGACTCGCCACGTTTCAACCTTTTTATTTTTCGTTTTGTTTCGAAGGATGCTATGAGCTGGTCAATCCTGTGTAAAGAGTTTTCATATCCCGCAAATAAGGGGTGTGCGGTTATCAAACAATGAATGGTGCTTGTTGATTTTTCATGGAAGAAACATGTCTTTGCATTGCATTTTGTTCAGCTACTAAAGTGCAAACAGCTTCAAAATATCGGGGGTTGCAGCCAAGCAGGAAGTATGAGCTCCGTCTGGGATGAGTAGTCGAAAGACTCTATTAAATTTGATGCGAGATCTAGATGATAAAAACTAACCTAGCCATAGAATCGATAGAGGTGGATATTGAGTTTATGAATGCGTTAGAGGCGCCTGTTTTTATCAAAAACAGTGAGGGTATCTACACCTACTGTAACGATGCTTTTCTCAGATTCTTGAATTTGCCTGAACACAGGGTGGCGGGACATACCGCTTACGACATTGCCCCAGCGGCTCTGGCAAATTCGTACACATGTGCCGATAAAGTACTGTTTGAGTCTGGTAGAAATCAGACCTATGAGTCAGTCGTTAAACAAACTGGCGGGCTGTATGACGTTGTTTTTACAAAATCGATCTTAAAAGATCCGACCAATCAAATCGCGGGCTTTATTGGTACCGTCCGACTGCTACAACAGCCGGTGGATTTAACAGCGTCTGTGAAGGGCAACCTGAGTCAGCGAGAGACAGAGGTACTGAATTTGTTAATGACCGGCGAGGCAATCAAAAAGATCGCCGCTACCCTAGGTATATCTCGTTACACAGTGAGCGATCACTTGAAATCAATTTATCGCAAGCTTGATGTTCACTCAAAAAGTGAGGCGTTATACAAAGTTCTTGGCCAAAATCATCTGCCTTTTGAAGACAATCGAAAATGGGCTTAGGTGTAATCAAGACAAGCGGCTAAGTGCTGACTTCATAAATTGAAAGCAATTGTTTCTGTAGTCTTGCTGATGGACAAACAACTACATTAATGTATTGAACAGGGGAGTGGCGACGATATCATCGACGTCACTTTTAGGCCCCAGGAACACAGCATGGAAAACAGAATGACTGCACTTGAAAACCGTTTTGATACGATTCTTCCTACCTTAGCCACCAAAGCCGATGTTAAAGCCCTCGAGGTCAAACTTACTGAGTCGTCCGCTCAACTCGAGTTGAAACTTGCAGAGTCGTCTGCTCAACATCAAAACAGTCTTAATAAATTAGAGATAAAGTTACTCGATATCATTCATCAAGAGATCAAAGCCGTTGGCTACAAGATAGATTCGAACAATTGGCGCATGATCGCCTGGATGACAACGGTTGTGATGATGGCGTTTGCGGGTGTGTTCTATATCGCTAGATACGTGCCGGCTGCCTAACCACGGCCGCATTGCACGGCTACCGACTTTCCTTATTCGACCGACAGATAAAGAAAAAATTAATTCAGAGCGAATTTAATTTGTGAGATCAATCCCCTGAAACATGGGATGTCGGCACTCAGCCCCAGCCGCTACAGTGTCAATCCCATTAAATAGATAGGATCGGTCGGCGTGATTACGATTACGAGTTTCAATTACGTGACAAACGGTGAATATTATTCAGCAAAACTGGCAACCGCTGAACAGCTGGCAAATTTTCTAGCAGAGGATCCTGCACGAGGTGTTAACGGAAACTGTAAATGCGGGACAGAACCGCAGTGCTTCGAGGGAAATGTCTGGCGCTGCGAAGCAAGCGGTCAAGTTGGTTGTTTTTGGTATGTGACGAACGAGCAATGTTGAAATCGTCCCGTGTGTAAGACGATAGACACCTTGAAATCCTGAAATACAGCCCCTAGATAAGCATTGTCTGGATGCCTTAGGGGCATATTGTGGTAATACATTGTTATACATTTTAGGTTTCGTAGTGATAAAATATGCGGACAAATAGTTAGCGGGGGGGTTTTGTGGAAATCGTACTAAAAAAGATGGGTAACAGCACGGCACTCGTCATGCCACCACCCGTTCTGAAAGACCTGGGGTTGAGTGTTGGTCATCACATGACACTGAACACTACGCCAGATGGCAAGATCGTTCTGACTCCCAAGCGCAGATATGCATTGGCCGATATGATTTCTCAGTGCGACTTGAATGCGCCAATGCCAGCAGACCTTAGACTGTGGGATGTTGCCCGTCCTGCCGGGCAAGAAGTGCAGTGGTGAAGGTTTTTGAGAGAGGAGATATCGTCAACGTTCCTCTGGATCCGACTGTCGGACATGAACAGCGCGGTACTCGACCAGCCCTTGTGTTAACGACCAAAGAATTTAACAAGCTTGGTGACGTCTTGGTTGCCCCAATTACTCAAGGTGGCGATTACGCGAGGTATGCGGGGTTTGCCGTTACGTTAATAGGCACCGGGTGCAAGACCCAAGGCGTTGCGCTCTTGAATAAGATACGCATGCTTGACCTCGCTGGGCGTAAAGCACGGAAGGTTGAAAGTGTGCCTCAAGTCGTGCTCGATGATGCGCTAGCGCGACTGCAAGCCATCGTCGAGTAGCTCGTATAGTTGGCACATGTACTGGCACCCGAGCGGTACTTAAAAAGCATCAAATTCAAGCTAACACCGCCCCACGGGAGGCATGAGAAGTAAGCCAGATTTCAAAAGTATGGTCGTGAAATGGAAAACTATTAGGCTATGACATGGTTGGAGCGAGTGGTATTGCGGGCGGCAAGTTAATTGAAAATTATGCCTACGGAGCGATCTTCGGTGCCTTAGCCGGGGATGCTGCTGGCGCGAGCCTGGAATTTCTCTGGCGAGTACCTGAACCACACGAAGTTGACCGTGCGCTTCAAATGGTTGGAGGTGGGGGATGGGAAACTGCCCCCGGTCAAATTACTGATGACGGTGAGATGACGATAGCTTGCCTGCGGGCTCTCGCAGGCAGGAAGACTTACCCAATAAATGATGTAGCTCGCAATTATGTAGATTGGGCGAACTCGTCTCCCTTTGATATTGGTACAACGACTAGAAATGCGCTGCGTTACCTGACCAGTGTTCCTGTTGGACACCACGCTGAAGCCGTTATGGAACAGTCACATCGCTTGAATATGCACTCAAAGGCTAACGGGTCACTTATGCGAGCCAGTGCCATTGGAGTCTGGGCGTCATTCGTGTCAGTTGAGGAGGCAATTGGCGCGGCTAAATTAGACGGCTTACTCACCCATCCTAATGTATCTTGCCAATACGCCACAGCCGCTTACGTTGTTGCTATTCGGCACCTAATGCAAAATGTCGGCGATGCTGAAGGCGCTATCGCAGTGGCACTCGAAGCGCTGATGGAGGACGACGCACAAGAGGTTGCAATGTGGCTAGAGGAAGCACTTGAAGATCGAATTGAACCAGCTTATCCAAACGCTGGTTTCGTTAAAGTGGCTTTTGGGCTTGCCTTCTCGCATCTCCTGAAACGGTCTACTTATGAACAGGCACTGTATGACACGCTTTCATTGGGCGGCGATAGTGATACTAATG
>Ga0007882_10001463_pt1 | contig 13720 bp, 17 predicted proteins | sample CryBogCBH12Aug01_FD_71195 | JGI IMG/M metagenome (GOLD analysis project Ga0007882, IMG submission 71195) | Freshwater microbial communities from Crystal Bog, Wisconsin, USA - CBH12Aug09.1 | ecosystem: Environmental > Aquatic > Freshwater > Lake | place: Crystal Bog, Wisconsin, USA | collected... | reverse complement strand
GCAAAAGCACCCCATCAACTACAATCGCCGTCATTGCATTCATCATTGCTCACTGCCTCTGCGCCATGCTCACTAAACGACACCCATCAAAGTGTCGCAAGCACGTTGGCACAGAGGGCTCTGCCAACTTACGTTCGGTGATGTCGCGACCAACAGATTGGGTCTCGACCAAATGCCCCTCATGGTCAAAGAACCCACGGTTTACGAACTGCAGCCAGCGCAGTTCTCCGCTCCCTGAATGGACGCGATTTTCAATTACGACGACTGGGTTGTTGGGTGTAAGAGTTTTTAGTTGTGCTTCGACATAGGGAATGTCATCGGGATAGGCCTGAGGATACCATTTATTGCCAACCAAACTGGTGACCGGCTGTCCGAAAAATTGGGCGTAGACTTCGTTGACGAAAATCATCGTGCCGTCAGGTCGGTAACGTCCGATAAGGTCAGTCTGGTCCTTGACCACGGCACGGTACCGCTCTTCACTCGCCCGCAATGCTGCTTCGGCCATATAGCGATCAGTGATGTCCGCAAAGGCACCAACCGCACCCCAGATTGATCCGTTCTCATTACGCAAGGGGCAGGCGTTGCCATAAAGCCAAGTGCGGACTCCATCAATGAAGCGCAACTCAAACTGTATTCCATTTACTGTTTCGCCTCGGGCAGCGCGCTGCACCGGCAAATCATTCGCGGGCACTTGGACGCCGTCCATGTCAAAGACCTCGAAACTCCGAGGAACACTGGCATCTGGAGAGGATTTGCTGACGTTAGACCCCTTGGGGGCCCTGAGTATGGCCTCGGCGGCAGCATTTGCGAACATGGTGGCGCAGGCAACGTCCTCTGCTACAAATACCAGTGCGGGGACGGTGTCGAGAATTTGCCGCAAATCGCTGGACATCCAATCGTCTTGGCTGCGTCTTGCGCCGACGATCTGGTCGAGTTGGCCTATTGCGTCGATGGTGTCCCGATCAGGCATGATTCGCACACCGCCCCCATCAAATTGAGAAGCCAATAAGAACCATTCATCAAATTAGCCTGGGCCAGAATAATCCAGCGGAACGCCTTCTAACAGCCCCTGGTGCTCTGCAATTTAAGATTGAGGCAGTCCGTTCTGCCTGGCAATAAAGCTATTCAGTCCAAGTGATGGCTCTGGGTCAAATTTACCCGTTGACCTGCCTACCGTCGACTGTCCGGAAAGTGATTGCAGCAGTTACCCAGCGAAGCAGTTGCCACCGGCCGGAATGGGTCATTCGAGCGGTTCGATGTCAACATGCCGAATGACGCCATTCCCAGATAGCGGCCACAAAGCCGCGGTTGCAATGGGTCGGACTATAGGCAGCCAGCGCCGGATCCAACAAATTTGCGATCTTCCGGTCATTTTTGCGTGAGGGTAGGTATGTTCCGATTCTTACGCCGCGATTCCTTGGCCCGCTATCCTGTTCGTCCGGGCATGGAGACGCAGAGTGGCTGAAGTCGAACCTGATACCGGGTTATACCGGCACGTCGATCCGCTTGCTGCACTGAACAGTTGCGTGTCGCTGGAACTCAGGCTGGCCGCCATTCACGAGGGCCTTTACGCCCAGCTGCCTTTTGTCGACCGCATATCGGTCGCCGCCTATGACCCGGCGACTGACCTGATCAAGACATTCCTCGCGAGTTCGCCGGGGCGAAACAACTTGGTGCGGTACGAGGCCCATCTGGCCGATTGTCCTTCCCTCGCCGAGACCAGGCGAGCCGGTCGTCCTCGCGTCGTCAATGATCTCGCTCTGTTCCTGGACGGAAGCCAGATCCACACAAAAGTCCTCACCGAGGAGGGATACCGTTCCAGCTATACCGTTCCCATGTACCTGAATGGCTTGTTCTGGGGGTTCATCTTCTTCAACTCGCGGACACCCGGTCTGTTGTCGGGGGGCGCGCTATACACTCTCGACGTTTTCGCACACCTCATCTCGGCGATCGTGACCGCCGAGATGATGGCCGTGCGTCTCCTTGCGGCTTGCGTCAAGACGGCCCACGACATGGTGCACTTCCGCGACCCGGAGACCGGCGCACATATCGACCGTATGGCGCGTTACGCCCGCCTCATCGCCCAGCATCTCGCGGCGGTCGGCGCTGCCAACCTCGACGACGCGACCATTGAGCGCATCATCGCCTTCGCTCCTTTACACGACATCGGCAAACTCGCCCTGCCCGACCGGATCCTTTTCAAAGCCGGCCCGCTTTTGGAGTTGGAGCGAAAAGAGATGCAGCAGCATACGGTGCGCGGCCTGGAGATGATCGAAGCGATCACTCATAACTTTGGCTTGGAGCATCTGGACGGTCTTGACCTGCTGCGGCATATCGCCGAATCGCACCATGAAGCAATGGATGGAAGCGGCTATCCCCATGGGCTGCACGACAGCGAAATCCCCATTGAGGCCCGCATTGTCGCCGTTGCCGACGTCTTCGACGCCCTCACCAGCAGACGCCCTTACAAACCCTCCTGGTCAAACGACGAGGCCCTCTCATGGCTGCGCAAAATGGCGCGCTCCAAGTTCGACGAAGACTGTGTCGAGGCGCTCCTTTTCAATGCCGGCAAACTGAAGGAGATTCAGGCGCAATTTGCCGATCCGGCGTTTCCTGCAAATGTTGTCACCTGATGCTCAGCACAACAGGATGTCATCCTTTCCATGACATCTCGGCGGTACGATCCCGGAAAGCCGCCCCGCGATCAGGAGATTGGAGTAGCAGATGAAGAAGCCAGCCAAATCGAGCAAAAAAATCCGCACTAACAGGTGCAAAGCCGAGCATAAGGCCACATGCGCCCCCGCCAGCGGTTGAGCCTATTGGTCCGATCCTGACACACAAGGGCGGGTGGGGTTGGATGGAGGAGGTGTGCGGCAGTTCACCTTACCCCAGACCTGTCGCCACGCGTGTCGGCCCTCGATGACTCTTCTGTGCCAGGAAGAGCCAGTCAACTTATCCCCGGCGAGTGAGTGCAATGGCTTTCAGCCAGTCGTCGCACTGGTCTTGGTTGCCTCAGGTGTGCCTGGAGCGGCAACCTATCAAAGAAGGCGCGGTCGGACGGTGATCGTGAGGATCCGGGTTCCGGCCAAGTGCCCGTACTCAGCGTGGATTCCGGGGGTGTCACGCGATCAAGTGAAGCAGGCACTATGGGGATCGGCCTACGATACCAGACGTCACCCATCAAAGTGTCGCAAGCACGTTGGCACATTGGGACATCAGCTTTTTGGTCGCGAATGTAAGGAGGATATAAATGCCCTCACAAATAGACAGTCTCAAAGAGACCATAGCACAGATGACGGCACTTCATGGCAAGGACAACCCATTTGTGAGGGACTTGCAAGTGCAGTTGAGCCATCACGAACAGTCAACCTCGGAGACGACGGATCCCACTCCCGGCGACACTTTCTTACCCTGATTGAACACGGGGTCTCAGCCTCCGAGTAGAATCCGGCGACAACCGAATCCACTCGGGTCAACCGGCTCTCACTTGCGAAGGTTCATCACAGGGATCTCTTGAAGAAAGAGTTGTACCGTAGTTCCTTGCTGCCAAGCGTTCGCGCCGGGGTCAAGGTTCGGCCATAGAATACCGTCGCGGTTCGTCTTGATCGTCTGCTGGCTGGTGCCAAACCGCGCATCGCGGTCCTCGACCAACTGCTGCGTGACCTGGCCGGCTTCGGTGAAGCCCATCATCAACTGGGGGATACCTGTCGGGAAACCCGGATGACGGTCGATCTGCCAAGTGTGCCAAGTCTTGCCATACGTGGTCACGAAGTCCTTCATAACGGCATATTCTGCCGTCTCTGTGACGCCGGGGGCGATCAACAGGCCCGACTTTACCTCGTAGTTATGGCTATGCCACAGGCGCTTTTCCTCATCGGGAAGAGATTTGAAGACGCGCTCGCTGACGATGTATTCTATGCCAATCAGCTTCGCGTTCGGCTGATTCGAGTCATAGATAACGCACTGATGAAAATCCTCGGTCAGATGTGAGCAGAAGTGATTGGCCTCCACCTGCCGGCCCATGTCATCGGCATAGAAGTGAAAGCCATTCAGAAATTCGCTCAGGGCCTCGATGGGGCGTCCTGACTGAGTTGCTTCTGCTGCCGCATCCGACATGCGTCCATCTGCAGAAACCTGGGAACTTGGGCTCGGCTCACCCTGCATGCTCTGCGCAAAGGTAGGTCGGCCAAAGATTGCGGCCAGAGGAGCCGTTGCCGTCATTGCAAGCAACGCCCGATTAAAGACCCGGCGAGACGCAAAATCTTTCAGCAAAGACATGCTGGAACTCCTCTGGAGAGCCTGGAAATGGAGGACGCTGACAGGTGTGTGAGGAGGCTCTAATGCCATGCGGTTCCGCAGCTACCCGGCGATGTAATGAACCAGCTGGTCGATGGTGAAGTTCTGTTCGGAGATGATCTCTTTCACCAAGTCGCCGCTAGATATAAGGCCGACCAGCTTTCCGCCATCCAGGACGGGTAGATGGTGCAAGCGTTTTTCAGTAATTAGCGCCATGCATTCCTTTTTGGTCTGATGCGGTTTCACATACATGACCGGCGCGGACACGATCTCGCGCACCTCTGTTTATTTCGCCGATCTGTCCATGAGGTACCTCCTAAGTGCTTTTTAATCTCGCGACAGTTGGCCGGGTCAATCCCAGAGATTCTCGCCTTCGAACTTTTGGGTTTGCCCTTTTGCCGGCTCGCTTATCCCTGACCGCCCCTCTTCTGATCCGGTCGGGAAAGGGCTCGACTTTCCATCGGCGAGGCCTGCAGAGAATGCGTTTTCCCATGCCTCCTCTTCCTGCTGGCTGCCCATTTGACGCCTCCCTGTTGGCGCCCCTGCGCAATACCTGTTCCGGCCGGACGCCTTCGCGTCGTAAAGTCCGGCGTCGGCAGCCGCAACGAGAGCCGCCGAACACAGGTCCCGGGTGGGTGTCATCGTGGCGACCCCCAGACTCACGGTCACGTATGGCGCGGCAGCCGACAGAGCATGCGGGATACCCAAGGCCTGCACGCGGTCGAGCATTCTCTGGGCGACCGCCGTCGCGCCATCGAGGATCTCTTGGGGCAGCACCACTGCAAATTCTTCGCCGCCGTAACGGGCAACGGTATCGGAGGGACGACGTACGCATTCGCTCAAGGCCCCCGCGACGGACGACAGGCAGGAATCTCCCGCCTGATGTCCGTAGCAGTCGTTGAAGTGCTTGAAATGGTCGATGTCGACCATGATGAGGGCGATGGAAAATCCGGAACGCTCGCATCGGCGCCATTCCCGGTCCAGTACGTCATCGAAACAGCGCCGATTGGCGACGCCGGTCAGTCCATCTGTCAAAGTCATCCGCCTCAATAGATCACTCTGCCGTTTCAGGGTCAGATGCAGACGCACGCGCGCACGCACCACCGCCCCGTTAATCGGCTTGGAGATGAAGTCGACGGCTCCCGCGTCAAGGGCGCGGATCTCGTCCTCCGGACGGCTCAGGGATGTGACGAAAATGACGGGAATCTCACTGGTCTGCGCGGACTTCTTCAGTTCAGCGCAAACGGCAAATCCATCTATTCCGGGCATGATGGCATCAAGCAGGACCAGATCCGGAAGCTGGGTGCGAGCGATCTCCAAGGCCTCCTCCCCGTCCAGGGCGAACACCACCTCGTACTCGTCCTTGAGATTTTCCTGCAGGATGCGGACGATCTCCATAGCGTCATCGACCACCAGAACCCGACCTTTCTGGGGCATGTCATTCCAACTCATGCAGCACCATTTGGACATCGTCCTGTTCCATTCGACACTGGACGATGAAATCCAATCACCACCTGTTCAGCACAACGCCCTTTCAACTCCGTCGAGGCTTAGCGAAATATCCATATTGGCGGTGCTGCCAGGACCTGGGCCCGCCGCACTTATTCATACTTTGCCGACGGCGATATTCTTGAACCACCCTACCAAGACAGGTCCCGTCGCCGGAGAATCGGAATCTACTCAATACCTTTCCTGATCGTGACTGCGCAGGAGCAGTCCGGCCCGGTGGTCGCTGACTAACAGGACAATCCAGTTGTCGCCTTCTTATGCTAAATTATCGCAGAGTTTGGCCCTCTGGCAAAAAATGCCGACAACGGTGTCCCCCCACCACAATGGTTTAATCGGATCGGATACTCCCGCCCTAGCCTAATGGGGCAAGACCCTGCAGAGCCATTGCTTGGTTTCGGTTATCCGGCGCAACGGGATCTCACCGCCAGCCGAAAGACAGGCAGAAGTTAAGTGGCGGACATCGGCCATCCGGCGGTCATCGCAATCCTGACCGCTTGCGCCCGGTTGACGGCACCGATCTTGCGATAGACGTTGCGCACATGGCTCTTGATGGTGATTTCATGAAGATAAAGGAGCCGAGCAATTTCCTTGTTGGTTTGCCCCGCAATCAAATAACCCAATATTTCCCGTTCGGAGATTGTCAGGTTAGACAGCGGCATCGTCTCTGCCTTGCGCTCGATGCTGCTTTCCATCAGTACGCTGGGCGGCAGATAGGATTCTCCGTCCAGAACAAGGCGCAGGGCATTGATCAGGGCCATCCCGCTGATGGTCTTGGGGATGTATCCCGCGACACCAGCCCGCACGGCGGCTAGGACCTCGTCCCGTTCCACGTGACCGGAAAGGATGACCACCGGCACCGTCGGATGCAGGCGGCGAATCACCTCCACCCCTTGAAGCCCATTCATGCCCGGCATCTTCAGATCAAGCAAAACCAGTCGCAGATGGTCAGTTGATTTGGCATGTCTGAGGTCGTCGTCAAAATTGGCGGCGTCCAGGATCTTAGCATCCGGATCGAGTTCGAACAGAAATGGCCTTAATCCATCCCGCACGAGATTGTGGTCATCTGCCACCAGGATTTGCATTGATTTCCCTCTCTGTGCAGGACTACTCCGCACCAAACTTTATCCGACATTTCCCGGATGGATGGCACATTCCGATGCCAACTGGAGATGGAATAACGGAATGGTATCCTGAAACGCTCTCCCGGTAACTAGCCAGAACGGCATATGCCTTTTGTGGCCAAGTGATTGTCTGGTTTGGGGGCGAGAGACCACTTCGACGACAACCAGCAGGAAACCCGCTGCCATCCAGACAACCGCCATAAAAACCTGAGGTAGATTTATGTGTGTAAGCGGAAAATCAAAAGAGTGGAGCTGCCATTGCAGGCGAGGTGGCATCTTGGTTTCGCACTTTACCCGTCCATGCCGTGGCCGATGTGGCGATCCGCAGTCCTATTGTCGTGCCGATGAAATAAAAGGGGCCACCACGCAGGGGGTGCGCGGCGGCCCAGTCGTCCGAGATGGTTGGGGCGACCCTCGGTGAGGTGACGCCACTGAGGCGTCGATGTTGTCTAATCATCCAGTGGCGGCGGTTGCTTTGCCAATCTATGCTTAGGTCGAGGTGATGCGTGTCAAAGGTATTAGCCAAGCCTCGGCGCAGTTCCTTTTACAACCCGAAGAGAACACGTGTGTAAAATCACGTGGGGGCCACCTCATCGGAAACTTTGGGTCAGGGTCTACAGCCTGATGCCGCTGTTTGCCTAGATGGCCGTTTTGTGATTCAACCGGCCTGAGGCGCCCATGACGGCAATGGTCAACCGCCGGTACCCGGCGCCCGCCGACGACCGTCGGCACCACCTCCGAATGCAGCCGGTCACTCAAATAGCCCAGACCGCGGCGGGCGCTGGCCGACGCGAGGCCGCAGTGGCCCCTGCAGGCGGTGGTGAAGCCGTTCGGCCGGCGACACCGGGGGGACCCCATGCCGGGCAGCATCTCCTGCGCCCCGGCCCGCACGACAACGGGCTGTGGCGGGGCTGTGCCCTCATAGACGAGGATGCTGGTGCAGTTCACAAAAATACGGTCACCGGCAAAACCGATTTTTACCCGATGGCCGGCGCCGATCAGCTTGGCCAGGGACGCCAGCGCAAAGCCGCCTATTTGAACAAGCATCGTCCATTCTCCCTCGGCCGCAATTTCGGCGGTGAGCATCGGCGTCACAATCCGCAAGCCTGTGTCGCAGGGTTCAAGCGCCATTCAGTCTGCGAAATTGCTGTCGCATCTCTCAATCCATTCCAAATAGTGCCCGGTGGCGTCGATCAGGTCGTCGCTGGCGACAACAACCTCGCATTGGGCCTTCATTGGCTTACTCCTGCTCGACGGCCAGTATTAGAGTCTACCGATTTCCCACCAGCTCATGCACCAGCATGGCCACCTCGGCGCGGGTTGCCCTTTCATCAGGGATGCTGATCTCGTAGCAATAGCCGGCCGCGCCAGGGCGGCCTGGGGCGAACTCCACCCTGTCCCAGTCCAATGACCGGCACGCATGGAGGATGTCCCGCAACGGCGAATAGTTGTCGTTTAACTCGTTGGCGGACCAAATACTATCCTGGCCGGCCCAGCGCAACAGGACCTCGCCGATGGTGTCGTCTTCGCCGAACAGCTTCGTTGGGCTAGGGCGTCGGGCTTGGGTCATTCCTCCGTTGCCTCGCCATCCGGTGGGGCAGGCGGGCGGTGCTGACGCTCGGAAGGGTGTCTGACGTAACTGCTCAAAAGCGGCCCTCTTAGCCCCAAGGTATTGCTGAAGATCGGGTCGTCCGTCGAAGCGTGCGGCCAATCCGGCACCGGCCGGTTCGGCTTTCTAAACGTGGATTGTTCTGCATTCGTCGTCGGCAACTCGGTCGATTCATCGCCCATTCGAGTCGTCCTTTGAAACTTCGATGGCGGGGGGTGGCTGTTTTTGAAAGTCGGTTGTCGATGGCGGCTTCGATCTGTCGAGTAGCTTCTGCCCGAAGTAGATCGACTTGCCGGCCAGTGGATGATCGGGGGAGACCTCCGATACGTTCGCTCTGCCGCCGAAAATCATGGCTTATTTCTCCCTCGCAGAATAGTTATCCCCTTCGACCGCCCTAGCGGAATGACACAGGGTTTTCCCTTGGCAGTTCGGTCCCGGCTCGTTGCCGGGCTTGCCTTTCGTGACTGGAAATCTGCGCTCTTAAGTCCTGCGCGGATGAGGCGTCCTCACCATACTTGGCTATCACGTATGCCAATGATTGCTTTAGACTTTCTATCTGCGTAAATGTTTTAGCGGATTCCGCTAACGGCGTAGCGACGGCAGGGTCGGATTTTTCTTGGTATGACATGGTGACCTCCTTCGTTGCTGGACTTGCCAGCCGCATCCCCGTTTGGGTGGCACCTTGCCGAGGTGGGCAGGTTGCCGGCGCCGCGATGGCGCGCTCTCGATGCGCTTAAAATCCTGTCACGTTTGGTGGCGGCACACCATCGCCGTCTTCACACTGCAGCTACGCCGCCCGCCCATTCAGGTTGGCCAGATCAGCGATGCGCTGGCGTCGATGGCCAGAACAGCGAAGCCATCTTTGGTCATCTCAAAAGCCGGGTAAAGCTGGCCGTCCTGGTCGTTGGTGTAGGGGGTGTGTCCAAAGTTGGACACACCCCATTCCTTGGTTTCCGCCAGGATGTTGCGGATGTCGCGCAGCGCGGGGCCGGGCCGCAAAAAAGCCGGGCGTCAGGCCCGGCTCTGTCGGCGCGACCGGAAGGGGGCGTCAGGCGTCGGTCAGGCCTAGCCGCACATCAATCCGATCCAACCGGCTTTCCAGGCGGTCGATTCGCAATGACTGGCCAGCGTAGTCGCTATGCAAGCCGGCAATCCCGATGTCGATGGCGGTCAGACGTTGCTTGACCAACTGCATGTCCTCTCGAAGCGCGGCCGTATCGGCCAGCACCTTCTGCAACATCGCCATGATCAGTTCCAAAGTTGGCTCAGCCATCACATCCTCCTGATGCCGCAGCTTACGATAGCGGCCCGCTTTTTTCCACTGGCGTCGTGTCTAGGCCGCCGCCTTGGCCAGATCGGCCTGCAGGGCGCCGATCCGACGGCGCTGCACCAATATGGTCTCGACGTAACCCGGCACCGGCACCTTCCCCCGGCGCCATTTCCAGACAGCGACCGGCGACACGCCGCACCATGCGGCAAGGTACGAGAAGGGGATGTTCTCTGTTTTGAGGGTCTTGTTCAGTTGGTCAGCGGTTATCATCGGCGGCGGTCCTTAACTGTGATACAGGTTAACCAAGTTTCCGTATCATATCAGAAAAGCGCAGAAATGCAGGTGTTTTCGTGCCTGCTGGGGCGTGGGAATGGCGCAGAATTGGGGGCGGAGGGGCATCCCGGAGAACCGGCAGGAACCGGGATAACGCCAGCCTGCTAACAGGTACGCGGCGCAGTACGCGCGCGAGAGGGTTTTGCCGCCAAGCGCGCGCGGCTTGCGGTGGTGGGGAATAGATCGAACTGGGTAAACAGTTCGATATATCCGGGGCGACACGCGGATGAACCCGCAGAACCGGGCACCAATTCAAACAGGGCCTTATTCAAATAGGGCCTTATTCAAATAGGAGATGCTGGGGCCGCCAGTACGGTCGTGCTGCAGATCGGCGGCGAATGCGTCCCAGCGGGCGCTGGGGTGTGGGTGGTCTGATGGGTGATGAAGCGAAGGCCGTCAAGGATGCCCAGGAAGGGTTGGCATGTGGCGGAAGGTGCATCCGCCCACCCCCGATCCTAAGGGGCAGCCTCGGCTGCTACCGCGTCCCCTGTCCTAGCATAATTTTCGCTCCGCAACGCGGCAACAATGCCGACGACTTCCCTGTACAAGTCGGCCAGCACGCCGGCCGAAATGCCGTTCTTCGGTTCGACAAGGTGCAGTGTATCGCCGTCAGCCACCAGCACGGCACCTTGCCGGCGGGCAGCATCCATCCAAGCCAGTGCGACTCCAGGATTGCCGGCGAGGCCGCCAGCAGGCCAGGTGTGCATCTTGCGGCCATCGGTGAGAGTAACGGCGTCCTTTGCCCGCCGAGCCTTGATTGCGGTGAGGGTTCGCTTAACATCCGCCAACACGGTGTCGTGCTCAGCTTGTAATGCCGTTTGCCGTAGGTTGACGTTGTTTTCTGGTGTACCGGGTGTTCTCGGTGTTCCGGTGGCGGTTTCGTTAGTGTTTCCGGCGGAACACCGTTCGGTATCGCCGGTGTTCCAAGTGTTCCATGAGGGCTTGGCCGCCTCGGCGTTATCGGTCGGAACACCGGGAACACCGGGGATTGTTGCCGGTGTTCGGTGTGCCGCATACTCAGAAATGGCGGGTCTCTGCGGGTACTTAGTGGCTGGAACACCGGGAACACCGGGAACACCACAAAACAAGGTGTTCCCGCGTGAAATCGGCTTAATTGTTGCGAAAACGCTGAAGTCAGGCATCGTCGCCCCCCATGATGGCCGGCAGAATGTGATAAACACGATTCTTGCCTTCACCGCCGGGAAGCTGTTGAGATACAGCCATTTTCCCGCCGGAACCGGGTTTTAACATTCTGACTTCGGCCAGTGCTTTTGCGGCGGCCGTTGCGTCCAGTCCGGCGCAAACCTCGGATTTCCAGACTTCCGGCAGGACAAAGTACTCAATTCCGCTATTCGTTTTCCGCCGGAACCCGGCGCGGTTAACCGTTGTGCGGTGCATCTCAGTATTGGACCCTTCATACCCTTCCCATGGTGTGAAGCGTGACTCGCCGTGCAGTTCAATGAACCGCCGCACCGCAGAGATTGCGGCCGATTTCTCGGCAGCGCCGATCCCGCCGCGATTAGATAGCCAATCGGCAAGACACCGTGCGGCGGCGTTGTTGGCCTCGCCTTGCTGCCACGGCAGGATGCCGAGTTGGATTGCCAATTCGCCGGCGGCAGCAATCAAGCCGAACCTCCGCGCAACACGGGAAACCTGGCCATCAGCGCCAGCGGGAACATTCTCGGCGGTGAACTCAGACCGGAACCCGATGACGACGGATTTTATCGCGTCGATATTGGCCGCGACTTCCCGCAAATAAGCGCGAAGCGCAGTCCCGTAATAGCGGCTGGCAGCGGCCTTGAGGCTATCGGCGAAGCCGTTTGCGCTGGATGCGCCGGGCAGGGTCTCGAAGGCGCCAAATCCGGCACCGGCATCAATCGGTAAATCGATAACCCGGACTTCCTGGCCAGCAGCAACGCGACGGTGACGGCCATCCTCGGCCAGCTTATCGGCCAAGCTGATTTCGCCGTTTGAGAGGAATAGAAGTCGCCATTCGGCAACTTCCCTGGCCTCGCCGCCTCGACCAGCGCGGCTTTTGCCGGCGCCGTTTGCAAGCATATAAGCGACGGCGCCGGCCGCCTTGGCGTCAACTTGCGATAGCTCGTCAAGACACAGCAGGCTATCGCAGTGCATGGCGGCGACCGATTCCAGGCTGTTATCGGTAGCCCGCCACTGTCGGACATAGCCTTTCAAACCACCACCACCGCACACCGATCCGGCCACCGCCATGACTGTGGACTTGCCGCCTGAACTGGCGCCGCGCATGTGCATGCCCCCGGACTCGTCGCCGGTGATGGCGAGTAGCGGCGCCGCGAATGCCATGCAAACTGCTAACACAAGCCGCGAATTGCCGATGCATGGCAAGGCGACGAACTCTTGCCATTCTTCCAACGTGCCGGCCTGGTAAAAGGCGTGTGCCCCGCTGGCGACCGTCTGGAAAATGACGTGTTCACCAGTCGCCTGGCCTATGGCGCCGTCAGGAAGAACGAAGGCACTGCCATTCCAGCCGAGGCGATTGACGCAACGTGCCTTGCCGTCCGGCCTAGCCGTCTGGATGTATTCGGCAAGCCACTGTCGCGCCTTCGGATTAGCAGACAGGATCAAGCCGAGAGATAGAAGTACCCGCCTGTATTCCGTGCCATCGCTGGCAAGCATTTCCATCGGCATGGCCCATGTCTTTTCATGGAAATCGTTGTCTCGGATTACGAGCAGTCGCCCCCATGCCTCGCCATTGGCGTTACGAGTTTCAGATGCAACTTTGAGGTATGAGCAAAACCATTTCCATTCCGTGCTATCCTCAAGTTCGAGCTTTACCTCGACTCCTCGTTCCGTCAGCCGGTACGGACTCTCGTGGCTCGATTTTCCGGTTTCCTCGGTCCGCGGCTTTCCAAACGCAAGGCGGATCCGCTCACGCTCCGCCGCATCGTGATAGGCACAAAAGAATGCAGGGTCTTCCTGCCGTTGTTTGACGTGTTCGGCTGTCCAACCTTCGGCCAGCGCGTCGGCCAAATCCCATTTTGGCGGGCAATCGCCGCTCCGCAGTTCAATTGCACCATCGGCGGCAATTTGGTACGCCCCAATCCTGTCCGGCTTCAATTCTTCGATTCTTGCCGCATCGCATTCTGGCCCGGCGTCAATAGCGCGGATTAAGCCGCACACCGCATCACCGAACTGGCGGCCAGCGTCATCATTGTCAGTGGCCATAATAACGTGGCGGCCGGAAAGCGGCATCCAGTCGGTTTTCTGCGGGGCCTTAGCGCCGTTCATCGGCGTAGTGACAATGAAATCGGGAAATAGTACTGCCGCCGCATCGACGGATTTCTCACCTTCGCATACCATTACCAGCTTGTCTGGGTTGGCCACGATGGCTGCCAGGTTATAGAGCGGCGGCTTGTCGTCGCCGGTCCATCCCTTCCAGTGCCAAGTCGTCCAGGGTTTGCCGTTCTTGCCCGGAATGGTGCCATGCCGGAACGGGCGGAACTCTTTTTTCTGCTTTCCGGTGGCCGCATCGATCATGGGATTACCGGCGCCGTCAGTCAGGTTGAAACGGCACAGGTAACCGACAGGTTCATCGGCGGCATT
>Ga0007882_10001460_pt1 | contig 13729 bp, 10 predicted proteins | sample CryBogCBH12Aug01_FD_71195 | JGI IMG/M metagenome (GOLD analysis project Ga0007882, IMG submission 71195) | Freshwater microbial communities from Crystal Bog, Wisconsin, USA - CBH12Aug09.1 | ecosystem: Environmental > Aquatic > Freshwater > Lake | place: Crystal Bog, Wisconsin, USA | collected... | reverse complement strand
CCGGTGACCTTCCGCGGCATCGACCATCAGTCGACGCTCGGCACCTGGGTCGGCAAGACCGCCGTCGAGGACGGCGCCGGCATCATGATCGACAGCAGCTACCGGGATGGCGGAAAATACCTGCCGCCGGCCGAAGATGTCAGACGAATGCGGCCGGGCGGCTGAAAAAAATCCTCGTCGGCGCGCTCGCCGATTGCCTCGGCGCGAGGAGGATGCCATCCTGTCGCTGCTCAAAAGGGATAGAATTGTTGACCGAAAGCGCCTTACAACAGCGGGACTATAAGACAGAACGCGACCTTTTTGCGAAGTTGTCGTTCTGTTGGGCCGACCTGGTGTTCGAGGTCGACCAGCATTTGAACGTTGCTTTCGTCGAAGGGGCGACCAAGGCGTTTTTCGGCCGGCCCAAGGACGACCTGCTGGGGTCGTCGTTCCGCGACATCATCGCCCCCGCCGATATTCCGATGGTCGGCCAGGAACTGAAAAAGATTCTGCAGACGGCGGGACGCATCAACGAAAAGGTGATCCGCGTGGTCGGCCCCGACGGCAATCTGCTGTGGATGTCGATGTCCGCCTATTGCCTGGATGCGGTCAAAGGCAAGCTCTATATCGGCCTGCGCCTGGCCAGTCCCGAGGCCAAGGCGGCGGCGCTGACCGTCGGCCGTGCGGAAAACGGCGGGCTTTTCGACGGCGGCAGTTTTGCCGAACTGGCCGCTGATCGCCTGAAGAAGATCCAGTCGGCCGGCGAGAACGCCGAAGTCACCCTGGTGTCGATCCCGGCCATCAAGGAGTTGCAGGACCGTCTCGACAGCAAGTCCAACGACGTCCTCAGCCGCCAGGTCGGCGAATTGCTGAAAGCCAATTCGGTAGGCGGCGATTCCGCCGCCAAGGTCGGCGACGGGCAGTACTCGATCCTGCATGCCGCCGGCACCAATGTCGACGACATGATCAAGCAGATCGAGGTGATGACCAAGAAGGTCGATCCCACCGGCCAGGGCGTCGATGTCGAAACCGCCACCATGACCATGGACGGCACCGAGATCAGCGAAGAGGACCTGGCCAAGGGCCTGCTCTATACCCTGAACAAATTCCGCGATTCAGACGAGAGCATGAATATCAAGGACCTCACCACCAACATGTCGGCCCTGGTCGGCGAGGCGGTGCAGGAGGTGAACGCCTTCAAATCGGTGGTGGCGCTGTCTGAATTCTATGTCGCCCTGCAGCCCATCGTGCAGATCCAGACCGGTGAGATCCATCATTACGAGGCCTTGTGCCGTTTCGACGCCAAGCCCGGAGAATCGCCGTTCAAGACCATTACCTTCGCCGAGGAAACCGGCCTGATCCACGAATTCGACCTCGCCATGGCCAAGAAAGTCGTCGAGTGGCTGGCCAAATTTCCCCGCAACAACGACAAATACCGGGCCGCGGTCAATGTCTCGGGCTTTTCCATCGGCAAGCCGTCCTATGTCGACGCCTTGATGAAAATGCTGAAGGAGAATTCCTGGACCCAGGGCAAGCTGATGTTCGAGATCACCGAAAGCTCCCGCATGAGCGATCTCGACGCCGCCAACAACTTCATCCAGAACCTGCGCAAGCGCGGCTATCACGTCTGCCTTGACGACTTCGGCGCCGGCGCGGCGTCGTTCCAATACCTGTCGGTGCTCGATGTCGATGTGGTCAAGCTCGACGGCTCGGCGGTCAAAAACGCGCAAAAGGCGGCCAAGGGACGGGCCTTCCTGTCGGCCCTGACCGAACTGTGCCGGCGGATGTCGGTGGAAACCATCGCCGAGATGGTCGACACCCCCGACACCCTCAACTTCTGCCGCGATTGCGGCTGCAACTACGTCCAGGGCTATCTGTTCGGCAAACCTTCGCCCGACCTCAAGAACTTCAATCCATTGCCCGAACTCAGCCTGTTCCAGAAGACCGCCTCCTCGGTCAAGGCAAAGTAATCGGCCGGCGGTGCCCACCGCCATTTGCACTCGCAAAAATAGTTGGATTTACACCCAGTATTTACTGAAAATAATCCTTGATTGCCAAATCGGTTGTCAAGGCATGGCCGATTGTGCGATTAATACCAAAGTCATGGCCATTCTTTGGAATGGCTATAGACTTAATATATAAGAAGGGAACCGGTTCAGCTGGATCAGATCGCAGGCGATGCACCTTCCCATTGAACTTGACCGCGCTTTGGACGTCCCCCTGCAGAACCAGCTCTATGAGCAACTGCGCGGGTTGATACTGTCCGGACGGTTGAAGGGCAATACCCGCCTGATCGCCACGCGCTTCCTCGCCGAACAGCTGGGCATTTCCCGCACCACCGTCCTGCTGGCCTATGAGCGGCTGATTTCCGAAGGGTATCTGGAAACCCGCCCGGCGGTCGGCACCTATGTCTGCACCAACCTGCCCGACCAGCCGCCGATTGCCGTGCCGCCGCCCAGCCGCGACTGCGAGTTTCTGCCGCAGGCGACGCTGCGCCCACCGGCCATCTGCATGCCGCCGCCGCCGGCGTCCTTCAACAGCAAGCCGGCCATCGATTTCTGGCATGGCCCCGATCAGAGCATCTTCCCCCTGCGCATCTGGCAGCGCATCACCCATCAGGTCCTGGAAAATTGCGGCCGCGACATCAGCCAGCCGCCACCCACCGCCGGCATCGAGCCGCTGCGCTCGGCGATCGCCGAATGGCTGGCCGTCCATCGCGGCATCGTCGTCGACCAGGAACAGGTGATCGTCGTCGCCGGGCGCCAGCAGGCCTATAACGTCGCCAGCCGCATGTTCCTCAACCGCGGCGACCCGGTGGTGGTCGAATGGCCGGGCGACGATGGCGCCTCCTGCCTGTTCGACAGCCTGGGCGCCAGGCTGTGCCGGGTGCCGGTGGACGAGCAGGGGTTGATGGTCGACCGCCTGCCGGACGGTCCGGCGGTGCTGGCCCATGTCACCCCCTGCCACCAGACGCCGCTCGGCGGCACCTTGCCGGTGGAACGGCGTGAAAAACTGATCCAATGGGCCCGCAAGGCCGGCGCCTATATCATCGAGGACGACTGCAACGGCGACTTTCGCTATCGCGGCATGGGGCCGCCGTCCCTGAAGAGTCTCGACCCTTACGGCCTGGTGTTGTTCGCCGGAACCTTTTCACGCAGCATCGGCGCCGGTTTGCGGGTCGGCTATCTGGTGGTGCCGCCGGAACTGGCGGGCCCGGCCAACGCCCAGAAGGCACTGCTCGACAACGGCAATCCCTGGCTGGAACAGATGGTGCTGGCCGAATTCATCGCCTCGGGCGAGTATGACCGCCATCTTCGCCGCGTCCGCAAAACCTATCTCGACCGCCGCGACTGCCTGCTGTCGGCCTTCCGCCTGCATTTCGGCGAAGTCCGCCTCGGCGGCACCGACGCCGGCACCCATGTCACCTGGTTCCTCGACATCGGACAGCCCAGGGCACAGATCGTAAAGACCCTGGCGCATAGCCAGGGCATCGGCGTATACACCGTCTGCAACGACGATCTGACCGACGGGCGGCGTCCGCCTTTCGCCGACGAGGCGGTGATCCTCGGCTACTCCTCGCTCGACGAACAGCAGATCCGAGCCGGTGTCGCCGGTCTCGCCCAGGTGATGAACGGCTGGCGCTCGGCCGGCTGATCGTCCGACTCATCTACCGCCTCACAGGGGAATTTGCGATGCGACTTCCGGTTTTTGTGCTGACCCTTGCTCTGATTCCCGCCGCCGTCATGGCGCAGATGCCCACCGGGCCGATGCCCAACGGCAAGCTGCCGCCGGGACATCCCAATACCGGCCAGGCGCAGCCGGCCCCGCCGGCGGCCGAGATGACCAATAGCGGCGTCGTCCAGGAGACCATCGCCGCCAGTCCTTATGTCTATATCCGCGCCCAGCAGATCGGTGGCGAAATCTGGCTGGCGGCGCCCGCCATCGAGTTGAAGACCGGCCAGACCATCCGCTGGCCGGACGGCATGGTGATGAACAAGTTCTTCAGCAAGACGCTGAACCGCACCTTCGACACGGTGTATTTCGTCTCGGTCGTCCAGCCGCAGAACTAGTTCCGCTTCGGCTGTTTATTATTTTCACCACGAAGGCGCGAAGGCACGAAGAGATAATAATCTTCTTCGTGCCGCGTTAATTCAGTGGGACCGGCGTCCCTGCCGGTCTTTGGCGCGAAGCGGCGGAAACTTTTGGTTTTTGGCTTCGCCAAAACACCGGCAGGGACGCCGGTGCCACTGAGCCTCCAGGGGTCTAATAACTTTTTCTTCGTGCCTTCGTGTCTCAAGACTTTCAGTGGGTCCGGCGTCCCTGCCGGACTCCGCCGCAAAGCGGCGGAAACAGTCGCCTTTCGGCTTTGCCGAAACACCGGCGCGGAGGCCGGTGCCACTGAGCCTCCAGGGGTCTAATAACTTTTTCTTCGTGCCTTCGTGTCTCAAGATTTTCAGTGGGTCCGGCGTCCCTGCCGGACTCCGCCGCAAAGCGGCGGAAACAGTCGGCTTTTGGCTTTGCCGAAACACCGGCGCGGAGGCCGGTGCCACTGAGCCTCCAGGGGTCTAATAACTTTTTCTTCGTGCCTTCGTGGTGAAAACAAACAAAAACGCCGGCCCAAAGGGCCGGCGTTCCTGTATCCAACCTCAGACGAGGTTTACCACTTGACGCGGAGCGCCGCCCCAACGGTATGCACCGTGTAGCTGGGGTTGTTGTCGCCGTTCAGCACGAAGTTGTAGTAGAGCGGCGAAACAGCGGCCTGCGAGTAGGTCCAGTCGCTGGAATTCAGCTTCTGGAAGGTATACCCCGTCCACACCGACATCGCGTCGTTGAACTGGTACTCGCCGCTGAGGCGGAAGCTGTTCAACGTGTTCTTGGTGTCCGGCAGCGGGGTCATGTTGTCGAAGGTCAGGTTGTTGGAACAGCTGAGCGGCGTCGCCGCGCAGTTGTTGGCCGGATTGAGCACGATCCCGTTGTTCATGTCCTGGGTCAGGATCGCCGTGTCACCATAGGAGAAGTTGTAGACCGCGGAGATCTTCAACTTGTCCATCGGCTTCCAGTTGGCCGATGCGCCCACCGTATGCGACGTATCGGTCGTCTTGGTGGTGAACACCGGATTGCCCGGCTGATTGAAGGCCGCGCCCTGATACATCTCCGTATAGGAGTAGAACAGGTTGTAGTTGGCCTTGGCGTTCGGTGCGTAGGAGATATTGGGGTTGATCTCCCACTGGGTGCTGTTCTTCACGCCATAGGTGTTGCTGGGGTAGTAATCCGCGGCAACACTGCCGGTCAGCTCGAGATCCAGACCCGGACGGGCCGCCCAGTCGATGCTTTCCTTGATCTCATGACGATTACGCGCCGACTGCGAGTAAGGAACGAAGCCGGACGGATCGGGATGGCCGTTCTGCAGACCGCCGCTGAGAGCCTGCCACGGAGCAACATAGCCGCAGGTGGTGGCGCTGATCCAGGTGCAGTTCTGCAACCGGGCGGTCCGGTTGGAGTAGGTATAGCCCAAGGACCCCGTCACATCGGTCAGCAGGGTGCTGTTGACCCGCGCCGTCGCCGCGTTTTCCGTGTTGCGGCTGACGGACAGATACTTGCTGTCCTTGATGCTGTAGGTGTCGGAAACGGTGATCTTGGTTTCCGGCAGGATCATGTAGCCGGCTTCCAGCACCGCCTTTTCCTTGAGGAAACGGTAGGGCAGATTCTGCGCCACCGCACCGCCGTCGGTCAGGGTACCGTCGGTCACCACATTGGCATATTGCCGTGATGGCGTCAGATTATCCCGGTCGTCGATGGTCACAGCCGCCTTGACGTTAAGCTTCGGCATCGGCCGCGAGGTGACCGTCAGATTGCCGAACCAGTTCTCGGCAATGCCGGCCAGGCTGTTGCCCAAAGTCGCCGCCGAACCCCAGGAGGCCGGAAGGCTCTGGATGGCCGCGGTATTGGACACCGGATTGAAGGCGTCGTCCTGATAGTTGACGCCATACTGGAAGGTCCCGGCGACGCGGGTGTTCCAATCCATATTATAGGCGGCCTGGGCCTTGACCTGATGCGACGAGGTGCTGGGCGGCAGCGAATAGGCGGCCGTCAGCGGGATATAGGATGGCGCCACCTGGCCGGCGGCCAGGGCGGCCCCACCCGAGATGGAGTTCCACAACGGCGACACGATGCCCGCCCCCGACAAGCCGGCGGCGTACAGAGCGCCCGCCGAACCGGCACCGGAATTGGCCGGCGCCCCACCGCCCCACTGGATGGTCTGGAAGGGATCCTGGGCGGCGAAGTTGTTGTTGTTGTCGGTGAACTTGGTGAAGGTGTAGGTGACGCTGGCCTGCAGCTTTTTGGTGGTGTAGGCCGCCTTCGCCTGATACCGGTCATTGTCGTAATTAACCGGTTCGGGGAAGTACATCATGCTGGTGGTCAGGCCGCCGGGGAAATAATTGTAGCTGCCATTGGCCATTTTCACCGCGGTCGAAGCGATGTTCGGATAGGACACCGAGGTCGAGGCGAACACCATGGAATTCTCCTTGGTGCCTTCCTTGTGCTCGTGGGTCAGGTTGCCGTTGACGCTCCAATTACCCCAAATGTAATTGAAATCGCCGCCGACCCGGTCGCGCTGGGTCTTGACGTCCTGCACCGACAACTGCCCGGCGATGGACGGCCAGTTCGCCTCATTGGCGGCATTGGCCGGAGTGGCCTGCGCCACCGAGCAGATCTGCGAGACCGTCGACGTGGTGCCGGCCGGGCAGGTCGGATAGTTGAGCGGCGTCACCGGAGCGACGGTGCCGCCCCGGGTCAGGCCGCCGGCCAGGGTGCCCTTGCCGGTGGTGTCGAACACCGTGTGGAACGAATTGGACTGCCAATAAGGCACCCCGTCGTACCAGATCTTGGCCGACCACTTGCCCTGTTCGCCATATTTGAAGCTGGCGCTGCGGGAGTTGAGGCCGAGATTGTCACCGGTCAGTTCCCAGTAGGTGGTGGTTCCCGAGTCCCAGGCGTCGCGGCCGCGGACCAGGAAATCGCCGATGCCGGTACCGCCGTTCTTGGTGTCGCCGGAATACTGGCCGAACTTGAAGGACCGCTTGCTGGTGTAAAGGCTGCCCGCCTCGACGGAGTTGTCGAGGGAGGGAGCGGCCTTCTGGGCCGGGGCGGCGCTGCCGACATCAAAGTCGTCAGCTTGGGCAACGGCCAGCGGAAGCATGCAGGTGCTTGCCAGCAGGGCGGCCCGGAGAGTGTATCTGATAGTCATATTACACCTCTATATCCTGTCGTGGTCGCCTTAGCGGTTGAAGTAGTTGCCGGCCGGGCTGTTGGAGCCGTGAATCTGCGAATGGCAGTTCACGCAGCCGCGATCGAGCAGACGTGGGCTCAGTGCCGAAATCACCGCACCGGTGTTGTTGGCCACGGCGCCGGTCGCTGTTCCTACCGCCGGCAACGTGGTTGCGTTTCCGGGCAGCATGTTGGCGTTCCACGACCCACCCTTGTGGGTGTCATCGCTGTGGCAGTTGGTGCAGACGAACGGCAGATGGGTCTTCAACAGACGCGCTTCGTTCGATCCATGCGGTGTGTGGCAGTTGAGGCAGCTGTCGCGAACCGCTTCATGTTCCCACAGGAACGGACCGCGCTTCTCGGCATGGCAGAGATAGCAGGTCTCGTTGACATTGACCTCTTTCAACAGCTTCTCGCCACCGGTGCCATGGGGGTTGTGGCAATCGGCGCAGACCACCTTGCCTTCGTTGATCGGGTGATGGGAGAACTTGAAGCTGTCGGCACGACGGGCGGCGTGACAGGTGTAGCACTTCTCCGGCTGGGTCGACTTGACCAGCACCGGATCCTTCTGCACATGGACGGTATGGCAGTTGTTGCAGGCAACCTGGTTGCTTTCATGCTGGCTGCCGGCCCAGTCCATCCTCAGGCCATTTTCATGGCATTCCAGACACATCTTGTTGCGGGCCTCCGGCGAAGAGGTGGCCGGGCCTTTGAACACCACCGTCGGAGCGACGCGCTTCTGGCCCTGGGCCGGCGTGCTCTGGTAGTGGGCCTGGCTGTCGCCATGGCAGGAGGTGCAGCCTCCCTGACCCATCGGCGAGCGGCTATCGCCCTTGACGCCGTGGGGGGTCTTGAAAATGGCCGTGGCGTCAATCGGCGCCCGGTCGTGACATTTGAGGCACACCGTCACCCCGTCCGAGGCTTCCGCCGCCTGGCCGGAGTTGCTGAGCAACATGATGGCGAAGCCGGACAACAGTCCGATCACCAGGTTTCTGAGGATCATCTTTAACTCCCCCCGTCTGACAATGCAGAGTTCAGGTTCACAATACAGAGATCGCGCCGGTCTCCCGACAGGCCGATCGATCATCGAGCTTATGACCGAGTGACGCGACATCTGGTAGGACCAGCTATGCAAAAATGAATGATACCAGTTACTCTGGTCCGCCACATGTTGCACAAATATCACAAGGATTTCCCTGGAAATTAATATCGCGCGACACTTTGCAACCTTGGCGCGGACACTGATCATCCATTTGAATGGCACCGCCCATATGACTATGGTGTCGAATGACCAGAAGGACCGAACGGATTGTTGTGCTGCTGTTCGTCGCGGCGGCGATGCTTGTCCATATCGTAAAATTCCTCGGGGTCGCCGATACCGAGCTGACGGTCTGGGGCGACCGCGACCTCTGGCGCGCCCTGGAGATCGCCAATCAATGGCCAATCCTGGGACCGGAGACCAATGGCGGCCTGCGGACCCCCGGCGGGGCCTTCTATCTGCTGCTGGCCGCCGGCCAGGCGGTCGCCCCCGGCTATCTGTCGGCCAATATCCTGGTGCTGGCGCTGTTCGCCGGCGCCAGCGCCGTCCTCGGCCTGGTGGTCGGCCGCGACGTCTCGCCGCTGGCCGGCGCCGTCACCGCCGCCGCCTTCGCCGGCTCGGGCCTGCTGTGGCAGGCGCTCGGCATCTGGAACCCCGGCTATCTGCCGTTCTTCGCCGCCGTCCTGTCGCTATCGGTGTTTCGCTTCCTGACCACCGGCGCCCCCCTGCCGCTCGCCCTGGCGGCGGCATCCCTGGCCTTCGGCCTGCAGATCCATCTGCAGATCTCGACGCTGGCGGCCGGATTGCTGCTGGCCGCCCTGCTGGCCAGGCCGCGGCTGACCTGGCGCCATGGCCTGGCGGCGCTGACCGGCTTTGTCCTGCCCTATCTGCCGACCCTGTCGGCCGATGCCTTTCGACTGCTGGCCGCTGCCGCCGCCCTGCCGGGCGAGGCGGTCGCCACCTATGGCTCGCTGGCCTTCGACTGGATGCAGAAGCTGACCCTGGTCTATGAGGTGTTCGGCGGCACCGGGACGGCGATGCGCTCGCCGGGACCGTGGGGCCTGGCCCTCGACGGCGGCGACCTGCTGGCGGTCGGTCTCGGCGCCGCTGCCCTGGTCTCGGCCGTCTGGACCGGCTGGCGGCAGCGGCGGCTGCCGGCGGACGGCGTCTTCGCCGTCGCCGTCACCGTTTATCTGGGCATCAGCATGGTCACCTTCGTCAATCTGCGCCATATGGTGGCGGTGGTGCCGGCGGCGGCGGTGGCGGTCGGTTTGGCCGCCGACCGCCTGTATCGCTGGACCGCCGGCCGCGGCATCGCCGCCCGCGCGGCGACGGCGGCGGTGCTGCTGCTGCTGGCGGCGCGCCCGCTGGCTTTGGCCGTGTCCGGCCTGTCTCCGGTGGCCTTTTCGCCCGAATCGGCCCTGGCCCAGCAGGAAATCGCCGCCACCCTGAAGCCGTCCTTCTATGCCGGCCACCAGGCCTTCGAAGACCATGCCGCCCTGTTCCAGCGCACACCGCGCGGCAGCTTGCTGCTGGTACAGGGCGGCATCGCCGATCATCTGGCGTCGATCTACCGCACCACGCCGGCGGCGGCGACCGCCGCCGATCGCGACGACTGCCTGGCCATCCTGCCGCGCGCCGCCGTCACCGGCGATCCGCGGCCGCAGCTGAGCGCCGCCATGCGCGGCATCACCCCGCGCTTCGACGCTACGCCGCCCCTGGAAAGCGCGCATTTCCTGTATTTCCCCTACACCACCGAGGACGGAAACTGTCTCAAGACCTTCCCCAATGCCTATATCCCGGCGGGCGGCGAGGGCGAGATTGGCGTCTCCATCGAGACGGCCGGAGCGGGACGCTACCGGGCGGTGCTGGTCGGCCGCGGCTTGCGCGGCTACACCGGCCTGCCGTTCCGCGCTCTGTCGGCGCCGGTGCTGTGCCTGGCCGGCGACGGCCCGGGCGTGGTGGTGCAGCCGCTGGCCCGGCTCACCGTCGGCTCGCCGCAGGCGGGAACCCTGGCGCCCTGGCGATCGCCGGACTTCGCCTTGCCCGACGGCCGCTACCGGCTGTGGCTGACCGCCTTCGACGAGCGCAAGGGGCGCGCCGTGGAAATGCCGCTGGACGGTGTTTCGCTGCCGGGCGCCGTCAGAACCGCCGATGCCGGTCCCCTGCCCGACGGTTGTCCCCGTGCAAAACGTTAGGCGCCATTTCGCCGGCCGCGCCGCCACCTATCAGGCCGACTGCGGACGCGGTCTGTGGGCCTGGCAGCGCCGGCGGGAAGAAGCCCGGCTGTTTTCCCTCACCGGCCCGGTCGCCGGCCGCACGGCGCTTGATCTCGGCTGCGGCAGCGGCTTCTACGCCCGTCGTCTGGCGGACCGGGGGGCGGAGGCGGTGACTGCGGTGGATTTGTCGCCGGAAATGATCGCGGCTTTGGATGACCCGCGGATCGCCGCCAGGGTCGGCGATCTGGCCACCGTCCGCCTGGAGCGCCGCTTCGATCTGGTTATCCTGGCCGGCGCCCTGGAATTCTCCCCCGCCCCGGCGGCCGCTCTGGCCAATGCCGGCAACCATCTGGCCGAGGGTGGCCGCCTGGTCGCCCTGCTGCCCCGGGACAACTGGGCCGGCCGTCTTTACCGGCGCTTTCACCGGCGCCACGGCATCACCGTCGGTCTGTTCAGCCGCCGCGACCTCGATGGCCTGGCCGCGCCGGCCGGACTGGCGGTAGAAGCCTGGCGAACCGTCTTCCCCTTCGCCGCCGCCTGCCGGATGGTCCGGCGATGAGCCGCATCCTGTTCCTGGTCAACGGTTTGGGACTTGGCAATGCCACCCGCTGCCAGGCGATCATCGACAGGCTGCGGACGGCCGGCGCCGACATCGCCGTCGCCACCTCGGACAACGGCCTGTGGTTCTTCGAGGACCAGCCCGGACTGCGGTCGCTGACCGCCATTCCCTCGCTCCGCTACGGTGCCAGCCAGGGCCGCATCAGCATCGCCGCCACGCTGGGACAACTCGCCGCCATGCGGGCCACCCTGGCCGCCGCCGAACGCGCCGTGGGCGAGGTGATCCGCAGCTTCCGGCCGCGGGTCGTGGTCTCTGACTCGGTTTACGCCCTCGGCCCGGTGCGCCGCGCCGGGCTGCCGCTCTGCGCCGTCAACAATGCCGACATGGTGGTCCGCGCCATGGCCGCCTTCGCTGACCGGCCGCCGGGGGTACTGCCGCAATTCCTTGCCGTCGAACTGGCGGACTATCTGTTTCATCGCTGGCGGCCCGATCTGGTGATCAGCCCCCGCCTCGACCCGACCGACCGCCGTCAGACCGGCAATCAACACGCCGTCGGCCCCATCGTCCGCGACGGTTTTGTCGGCGATGCCGCCCCTCGCGGCACCCCTAAGCGGGTGGTGATCATGTTGTCGGGATCGGCCTTCGGCACGCCGGTCTCCCTGCGCCATACCCATCCCGGCCTGCAGATCGACATCATCGGCCGCCGCGGCACCGACAGCCCCGGGGTGGTCTATCACGGCAAGCTGCGGGACAGCCGCTCGCTGATGCGTCGCGCCGACCTGCTGGTGGTCAACGGCGGCTGCAGCGCCGTCTCCGAAGCGCTGATGCTGCGCAAGCCGGTGGTGGTGATCCCGGTACCGCGCCATGCCGAGCAATGGATCAATGCCCGCATCGTCCGTCATCTCGGCGTCGGCTTCGAGGCTGCCGAGGCCGAACTTGAAGACGCCATGGCCGGCGCGTTGGCCCGCATCGACAGCCTGCGGGACGCCTATCGGGCGCTGCCGGCCTTCACCGACGGCGCGGCAGAGGCGGCGATACTCATCCAGGGGCTGATGCGTCGATGAGGTCGGTGATCCGCTTCGGCCAATACGGTTCGGTGGCCGCCCTGTCGGCGGCCTCCGACTGGCTGGCCTTCAGCCTCCTGGTCTCGGCGCTGGGCGCCGGCCATCTGGCCAGCCTGATGACGGCGCGGATCATCGGCGGTCTGGTCTCCTTCGCCGCCAACCGGCACTGGACCTTCTCGGGCGGCAACACCCTCGGCCTCAGCCGCAACGGCCGCCGCTTCCTGCTGCTCTACGGGTTTTCCTATCTGCTGTCGGCGGGGCTGTTCAGCCTGCTGACACAGGGCTCGCTGCCCGCCTACCCGGCCAAGCTGATCACCGACCTGACCTGCTTCCTGGTCAATTTCGCCGTCATGAAGGCTTATGTCTTCGCCCAGGCGGTCGAACCACGCGACTTCTGGAATGGCCGCATCCTCGCCTGGGAGGCATCGCGCTATGACGGCCCGCAAAATGTCGCGTCATCGTCGCTGCGCGCCCGTCAGGACCTGGCCCTGGCCCTGCTGGCCCCGTATCTGCCCGGCCGCCGGGTGGTCGAACTGGGCTGCGGCAGCGGCCGTCTGGCCGAACGCCTGATCGCCGCCGGCGCCATTTCCTATCACGGCTACGACCTGTCGCCGGTGGCCGTCGCCGAAGCCCGCCGCCATGTCCCGTCGCCGCAGATCACCTTTTCCGAGGCTCCGGTCGACGCGGTGCCGGCCACCGGCGACGCTCTGGTGATTTCCCTGGGTTTGCTTGACTGGCTGGCCCCGGACGAGATCGCCCGGGTGCTGGCGCTTGGCGCCGACGGCCTGTGGCTGCACAGCCTGTCGGAAGTTCGCCCGTCACCGCAGCAATTGATCCATCGCCTCTACAGCCGCCTTGCCTACCGCGCCGGCTACCGTCCCGCTTACCATCGGATCAGCCAGATCGACGCCCTGCTGGCCGGCCAGGGTTTGCCGCCGGCCCGGGTCTTCCGCCACCGGTCTCTCAGGTTCGGCGCCTTCATTGCCAATTTTGATCCGCCGCCCGCTTGCAGTCGCCTTTGGCGGTGACCTTGCCGTCTTCGGTTTTAAGAAAATAGCCATAGTCGTCGATGCTGACGGTTGTCTTTACCGGGCGGCCATCTTTCCCCGGCGTTTCAATGTCTTCGACGATGCTGATATCGGTCTTGCGCAAGGTGACGCGGCCGGCGCCGTCCTGCCAGACATCACCAAAGCGGTGACCATCGAACAGTCCCGCTTTGGCGTCCCAAATGAAACTTATCTGGAGAGGCTTCGCGCCGCCATCCCGATACTCGCAAACATACGTTACCGGATTGGCGAAAGCCGGGCCGGCCACCAGGAGCAGAAGGAAAAGAAGGACCGGCACCGGGTTACTGCGGGCAGCCGCAACTCAGCTCGCCGCGGTCCCCGCCGGCGGCGGCCGGACCAAGCGCCGACAGATATTCGGCAATCTCGATGGCTTCCTCATCGGTGACATTGAGGGCGTTCTCATGCATCGGATCCTTGGGACCGGTGATCGGCCGCACCTCGGTCTTGAAGTCCTTGATCTGGCGGAACAGATAGCCGGCATGCTGGCCGGCCAGGCGCGGTACCAGATCCTTGCCCTGGCCGTTGTCGCCATG
>Ga0007882_10001457_pt1 | contig 13736 bp, 8 predicted proteins | sample CryBogCBH12Aug01_FD_71195 | JGI IMG/M metagenome (GOLD analysis project Ga0007882, IMG submission 71195) | Freshwater microbial communities from Crystal Bog, Wisconsin, USA - CBH12Aug09.1 | ecosystem: Environmental > Aquatic > Freshwater > Lake | place: Crystal Bog, Wisconsin, USA | collected... | reverse complement strand
CCCATCAGTCTCACCAAGGAATATTGGGCTTTGACACCGCTCCAAGACCCAGCACATTACATGAACGAGCGGACATTTGATGTGCTACGAAATCCGGACATCTTTATTCGCTATCGACATTTCATTTCTCCTCTCCATTATTAAAAGCCCTCACAACCCCAAGAAGAGCGAAATATGATTGACTTTGGCAAAAATAGCTGGAGGTTTGCCGCGGCAGCGCCAATGTCGCTTCGCCTTGACTATAATGGTCCCTCCCTTTGCACACCTGCCCGATAATCCAAAGTTGCCGATCAAACCGGCGTTTGGATCGATTTAAGACGGCGGGAGCAAGTGCCCGGCACCCAAGCTCGCGGCGTTGGGCTGCTAATTCTGTGGGATTGATTTTTACATTTCAACGCGCAAGGGCTGGTTGGCCTCATCAATCGCCAAGCCCCGGGCCAACCACCAAAGCGAACGCCACCCAGCAGCGTCAGGCCCAACTTGAACTGCGAATGGCCAATTATTCATAGATAGTCATTGAAATTATTGGTTTTTTTTGCCCAATTTCCGTGGTCGGAAAATGAAAAGTTTACTTCTCAACAAATATCAAAAAACCAGCCTCCTCAATGGCGCTCTTTGGATCAATCCGAAAGGAAAAACGACGGGGCTTGACCTCCCGCCACCAGCATAGCCTCTCGCCTGTTCAAGCGCTCCCGCAGTCGGTTCAGATGCCGCAGGGACAGGAAATGAGAATAAATCAGGGGGAGAACATCGCTGCGACGAAGGTCAAGAAACGCATCATCCGACAATTCCCGAAGTTTCTGTTCATTGACGGAAAACACGCCTTCGAGAACCTTTTCCTCCTGATCCGTTTTCAGCGCCAAACTCATCGGCTCCAGAAGGTCAGTTTCGGCAAGCCGGCTCATCAGATCGCGCGTCACCTGCCCCTGCGCCTCCAACTCAAAGAACAAGCGGATGACCCGACCGACGGGGGTATCCATGTCGTCACCATTCGATTGGCCGAACAGCGGTTCGCCTTCGGTTTCCGAGAGTAGACCACAGTCCCCATCGATCATGAGCACTGGCTCCGCCGCTGGGTCCCCGTCCGGGCGACCTATAACGAAGGGATAGCGCCTTAGCAAAGCGGGAATGTACTGACCGGTCCAGGCCCCATTCTCTTCGACGAAAAGGTTCTCATTCTGCCGCAGCGCAAACAGTGCCACGGGAACCAGACCGCCTTCTTTCTCGATGAAAAACACAGGGTAGTTGGCAGCCGCGGCAGCAATCTCCGTGGCGACTATTTCGCATACGGAAACCTGCGCCAAGTGCAGGAAGGACGAGGGATCCCTTAGACGCATTTTTCCGAGAGTGTCTTTGTTCACGGGCAGATATGCCATTGGATACTCCTTCCACACCCAGCCGGTCACCAATCATATCGAGTTCTGGCGGGCGGGACTAGGTGCCAGAACGCGTGTGGCTTTGTCAAGGACGCTGGCGCGCCAAAACGGAATCCATTGCCTGCCAGCTTCCGGCCTGCGCAATCCTGCAGGATAGGCCCGTCTCCTGGAGCCGCTTTACCGCTCAATCCAGGATAGCCGGTCCGATTGACGAAAGGCCACCGGCATTACTTTCGAAGAGGTCATCGACCCCCAGGCACCCGAGTAATTTGAAGCCCTGGCCCGACAGGTAGTCGCGGAGTTCCGTCGAATTCCGATTATTTTCGATCGATAGCGCCCGAACAGTGAATCGTTGGAAGTCAATAGTCTTCAGAATATCAAGCTCACTTCCTTCAACATCGACTGACAGATAATCGATAATATGGAGCCCGTGTTTCTCCAAAAGATGATCCAAACGCACTGTCGGCACCTTGATGATCTCTGTGGCCGAAGATGATCGCACGACATCCAGTAGGACTTTATCATAACCAGCGAGCAGGCCGCCCATTTGGCAATATCCGTCAATGACTCGAAGAAATTCAGCCTCACCATCCCTGTCGGCGACGCAGCATTGGACGCAAACAGCGGAGCGGGCCAGCCTTAGCCGACCAAAGGGTTCAGGATCAGGCTCCACGCAGAGACCGCGCCAGTTGAGAAATTTCTCGAAAAACAGAGTGTTGCTGCCGGTAACCCCGTCGAAGGCGCCAATATCCACAAACACTCCGTCCCGCTTTCCTTTGAAGACATGGTCATCGAGAAAACGGTCCTGACCGTATTGGGAAAAATAGGACAAGCATTTACCCAGGCGCTTACTTATTAACCAATCCAAGGTTTGGATCTCAAAGCCTGCGGCATCCACCTCCATTGCAAGCTTGGCGGCCCTCTCAGCCTTTTGAAGATTGTCTATCGCCGCCTGCAGGCCAGCCTGGGCACTGGCTCGCAATGCCTGGGGGTGAGGCGGGGCAATTGCTGCAAATCGGTCGAAACAGGCGACGGCTTGACCAGGCTTTTCCAGATCACAAAGCGCCTTGCCAAAAGAACCCCAGGCCTCACCATAATCGGGCTGAAGAACGATTGCCGTCTTACTGGCCTGTCCGGCTTGGCGGAGCTGGCCAAGAGCGCTGAGGGCGCAAGCCAAGTTGTTATGGAAATGCGCCGCATCGGAATCAGCAACCAGCGCCCGGCGGATCAAATTGGCGGCAAGGCCCTGATTGCCGGCCTTGTGAGCACAAAGGCCGAGCTGATGGAGAACCTCCGGATGTCCAGGCATGGCGGTGAGGATAATCCGGTAAAGCCCTTCAGCTTCAGACCAACAATCAGCTTGTTGGCGGCTTTGCGCTTGCGCGAAGATTTCCTCGACAGTGTGTTCGGTTTCGTTCATGGACTGAACTATGCTGGGCAAATATGGGGAAAGGCAAGAGCAGCGGCATGCCCGGCAAACCCACCGACATTGCCCAGGACAATAATTTCGACCCGATGACGAACGACATTATGAACTGGCCCGAAGCGTCAAGGAACTTCCACCGGCAGGGAGGTCACGTCCATCCGATGGGCCGCAGCATACTCTCAGCCCTGGAACACCGCGACCGCTCAGCATTTTCAGTTCATCTCTACACTGAAGCGGCCCACCCCGATGACGTCACGCGCCAATTCCGAGAAATATCGCCGGATCGCCGACAGTGGCGCAAAAGAAGATGGGAAATACGCCACATGGTGGCGTCGTCGTTATGTGACCTGGTTGCCTGGACCAGATCACTGGAACGTTGCTATCGGGCGGTTTGGCGGCATCATGACCATCGATAAGTCCCTTGAGCAAGGCATGGCCCTGCTCGGTGTCGGTCGCCTCGGGGATGCCATCCCCTTTCTGTTGCGGGCCGCAGTCTTGTCACCCTCTGCCGCCGATGCCTGGCAGGCACTCGGGACGACGGCTCATCAACAAGACAAGGTTGATTTTGCCGTTGCCTGTTTGACCAGGGCGGTCTTGCTCGACGACCGCCAGCCCGCGGCCTTGGTCAATCTGGGAATAGCCCTCAAAAAAGCCGGCCATCTTGACGGCGCCATTGCTATGGCCCGACAGGCGCTGCGGCTCGACGCCGGCTTGGCCGAAGCGCATAGCAATTTAGCCAATGCTTTAAAAGAACGGGCGCGGTTCGCACTTGCCGGCGACCATGGGCAACGGGCGGTTGTCTTGCGGCCTGATTTTGCTAATGCCTACAACAATCTGGGCAATCTGCGGCTGGCCGAAGGTCAGCTTGCGGGGGCATGCAGCTTATGCTGGCAGGCGTTGCGGATTAGCCCCAGCCATGCAGAAGCGGCGAATAATCTTGGCCTGAGCCTGCAGGAAAAGGGACAGACGGAACAAGCGTCGGCGGTTTTCCACCGCTCCCTTTGCCTCCAGCCTGCGGCTTGCTCAGCGCTCAACAATCTAGGGTTTGCCGGCATTGCGCTGGGTACCGTGAACGCGGCAATGGCCTGTTTTCAGCGGGCCTTGGCTTGCCATCCCGATTTCTTTGCCGCTGCGCTCAACCGGTCGTTGGCCAGCGTCTACCGTGAGGACCTGGACAGCGCCAGTTTGACCCGCCTGCAACAGGATTGCGGCGCCATCCTCGCCAAAGGGGTGAACCCAGTGGCTCCGGCCAGGCCGAGGACCGAGACAGACAACCGCTTGCGAATCGGTTATGTTTCCGCCGATCTTCGGCAGCATCCAGTCGGTGAAAGCATGCTGGAAGTCTTCCGCCAACACGACCGCCGGCAATTCCGCATCCATGTCTACGCCCAAAATTTCCGGCCCGATAAAATCACCGCCGATTGCAAAATAGCGGTAGACGGATGGACCGATATTAACGGGCTCAGTGACTTGGAAGCGGCCGAGCTGATGGGCCAAGACGGAAGCGACATCCTGGTTTTTCTGGCATCGCGCTTTGATGGCAACCGGCCGCGGATCGCCGCCTGGCACCCGGCGCCTGTGCAGATCAGTTTGCATGATGTGGCCAGCAGCGGCATGGCGGCTATCGATTATATTATCGCTGACCGCTGGTTGATCCCGGGCCATGGGCGGGAGTATTTTTCCGAACGGCGGCTGCGTCTGCCCCATTTCTATCTCTCCCCTTGGCCAGAGACCTTACCGGATATCGCAGTCACCACCGGATCCGAGAGCATGGTGTTCGGGTGCTTCAATAATCCCACCAAGATTTCCGACGGCCTGCTGGCAATTTGGGGGCAAATTCTCACCGCCGTTCCAGACAGCCGTCTGGTTCTCAAATATTTCAACCGCTATGAGAATATGGCGGTACGTCGACGCATCGAGGCAGGACTGGTCAGGGCGGGAGCCTCGGCGCGTCAACTCGACTTCGCCGGCGGCGGTGAATCACGAACCGCGCTGTTCAGCCGCTGCAATCAGATCGATCTGGCGCTCGACACCTGGCCGTTCAGCGGTTCGACGACCACCTTCCAGGCCTTGTGCATGGGGCTCCCTGTCGTCACTTGGCCATGGGACCGCATGGTGTCGCGGTGGACCGCGGCCATGCTGGTCCGAGTTGGTTTGTCGGAGCTGATTGCCCGGTCGCCGCATGACTATCTGTCGACAGCGCTGGCGGTGGCGGAGGACAGAGCTGGTTGGCGCCAACGCCGGCCGCTGATTCGCCAACAGGCCAGGCAAGCCTTCACCGATGCGCGAACCTGGACCCACCATCTCGAACGGCTGTATCGGACGGTTGCGGCAAAGCATGGGTTGGGCCGGCAATGAATGGTGAAAGCCACCGTCGGGCGTCCGTTATCGAAGCTCCCGGCATGGCCGAATGTCACGCCGAGCTGGGCAACTTCTTGTGGCGGCAAGCCCGTTTGCCGGAGGCCGCGGTCGTTTTGCGCCGCGCCATTCGCTGCGCTCCAGCGGAGGCAAGCCACAGCAACGGCCTGGGCAATATTTTCAAGGATTGTGGACAGCTCGGGGTAGCTGAGCACTGTTACCGGCGGTCAATTGTTTTGGCGCCGGACCGGGTTGAACCGCTATTCAACCGGGCCACGGTGCTGTGGGAACAGGGCAGGCAGGATGAGGGGCAGGCAGCCCTGACGCGGGCAGGCGGCTTGCGGCCTGACCAGCCGCAGGTGGCAATGAGTCTGGTCCTGCACCGCCTTTACCTTCCGGCCTGCCAACCGGGCGAGTTGTTGATCTCGGCGCGGAAATGGTGCGCGATCTTTGCCGCGAAATCCTTGCCGATTGATAAAAATCACCAAGAGCTCCGCAGGCTTGGATTCGTCTCCGGCGACTTTCACAGTCATGCCGTTGCCTATCTGGTCATACCGACCATCGAAGCTTTGCGGCGGCGGGGTTATCACCTGATTTGCTATTCTAACAGCGCCATCGAGGACGGTATGACGCGGCGGTACCGCGCCGCGGCCCACCAGTGGCGACAGATCGATGCCATGACCGATGACGAGGTGGTCGCCCAGATCAGCGGTGACGGCATCGATGTCCTGTTTGACCTGTCGGGTTTCACCGGGCGCAGCAGGCTTGCCCTATTCGCGCGAAAGCCGGCACCTCTGCAGATCGCCTGGGCCGGCTATCCGGGAACCACCGGACTTGGCGCGATGGACTACATCCTTGCTGACCGCCATCAACTGCCCCTTGAGGCGGAGGCCTGGTACACCGAGAAGTCACTCCGCCCCGCCGACAACTACATCGCCTTCGAACCTCCGGCGGACACTCCCGAGCCGGGGCCATTGCCGGCACTGGCCAATGGGCGGATTACGTTCGGCAGCTTCAACAGCTTGAAAAAAATCAGCCAGCCGGTGTTGGCACTGTGGGTCCGCATTCTGGAGCGGCTGCCGGAAGCGAGGCTGATTATGAAAACTCCGGCGCTCAGCTGCGCCGCCACCCGCGGGCTCGTCACGAAACGCTTTGCCGCGGCCGGCATCGCGGCGGAAAGGCTGGCCCTCCTTGGCGCATCGACACCGGCCGCCCATCGGGCAGCCATGGCGGCGGCCGACATCGCGCTGGACAGCTTTCCCTACTCCGGAGGAGTGACCACGTTGGAGGCTCTGTGGATGGGGCTGCCGGTTATCACCCTTCCGGGAGAAACCTTCGCCAGCCGCCATTCCTTGGGCTATCTGGCGACTCTCGGACTGCAGGAACTGGTGGCCGCCGATGCAGAGGACTATGTCCGCAAGGCCGTTGAACTGGCCACGGACACCGAACGCCTGGACGCTTTGCGAAGCGGTCTGCGTCGGCGCATGGCCAACTCCCCGCTAACCGACGTCGAAGGTTTCGCCGACCGGTTGTCGGCATCGCTGGAAGGCCTGTGGCAAACCCGGCAACTGCCTTTCGACGCCGCCTTGGCGATGCACCACGATGGCCGGCTATTTTCCGCCTCGATAATGTATCGCCATATTCTCGCCATCGACCCCGGCCACGCCGACGCTCTGCATATGCTGGGCCTGGCCTGTCACCAGCAGGGGGACCCGGCGCGGGCGGCGCGCCTCCTCAGCACCGCGGCCAATATCTGGCCGCGGACGGCTGAGATTCACGCCAATCTGGGTGCCGTGCTTAAGGCTCTCGGCCGGCTCGACGAGGCCCTGGCATCATTGAGCCGGGCGCTGCAACTGCAACCTGACAACGCCGACACGCTCATCACGCTGGGTGAGACACGGCGGCTCACCGGCCACAGGTCAGCCGGCGCAATCTTAAGGCGAGCCCTCGCTTTGGCCCCCGCGGCAGCCAAAGCCCATAATAATTTGGGAGTGCTGGTGCAAACAGGCGGAGCCCCGCGGCAGGCCATGACCTTCCTGAGCAGGGCCTGTGCGAGCTGCCCCGACCTCGCCGATGCCTTCAACAATATAGGCATATGCCTGCAAGAAGAAAGGCAGATGGAGGCGGCCGAGCAATGGTTGCGGGCTGCCCTTGCCCTGCAACCCGGCTTGCCCATCGCTCGCTGGAACCTGTCCGTACTGCTGCTGGGCCAGGGGCGCCTGGCGGAGGGCTGGCGCTATTACGAAGCCCGCTGCGAGCTCGAGGAGCCGGTGAGCAGAAGACCCGATCTGCCGTTCCCGCAATGGCGGGGCGAAGAGCTGCGGGGAAAATCGGTGTTGATATGGTTTGAACAGGGGTTCGGCGATCAGATCCAGTTCTGCCGATGCGCCTCCTTGCTCAAACGGTCCGGAGCGAAGCGGATCACGCTGGTTTGTGTGCCGGAGCTTCTTGCTTTGTTCCAGAGCCTGGCGGGGGTTGACTGCCTGGTCCCGACGAATTGTCAGACGGATCTGCCTGTCCATGATTTTTGGACATTCCCTTTAAGCATTCCGCATTACTTGCAAACCACGCTGGCCACCATCCCGGCCGAACTGCCCTATCTTTCCCCGCCACCCGGCAGGATCGAGGAATGGCGGCGGCGCCACCCGCCTCAAGGCTTCACCATCGGCTTGGTTTGGCGAGGCAACCCGGCGCATCACAATGACCGGCATCGGTCGCTGCCCGGCCTCGCCACCTTGGCCCCGCTGTGGTCAATTCCCGGTGTCACCTTCGTCAGCCTTCAGAGCGGCGCCACGGAGGCGGATTCGCCACCACCTGGCCAGCCGTTACTGGCCTTGGGCGGTAGGATCGGCGATTTCGCCGATACGGCGGCTATTGTCAGCCAACTCGATCTGGTGATTTCTGTTGATACCTCCGTCGTTCATCTGGCGGGTGCTCTCGGACGGCCATGTTGGCTGCTGCTGACGGCGGTCCGGCCCGATTGGCGCTGGCTGGAGGACCGCACCGATTCACCCTGGTATCCGCAGGTCTTGCGGATCTTCCGCCAGGACGAAGCGGACAATTGGGCGACGGTGGTCGAGCGGGTCAGCGCCGCTCTCAAGGAGCACATGGAAGATTCGCCGCAATGACCATGCACGAAGCCAGCGTCGAGGAAGCCTTCTGCAGCGCGGTGGATTATCATCGCGGCGGTAAACTGCAGACTGCCGCCCAGCTTTACGCGGGGGTCCTGGAACGCCAGCCCGACCACGCCGAGGCCTGCCACAATTTGGGCGTTCTAATGGCACAGGTGACACCGGCGTCGGCCAGTCCCCAAACGGCAATCCATTGTTTCCTGCGTAGCCTGGTGTTCCGCCCGAGTTTTGCCGACGCGCTCAGCAATCTGGGCAATGTCTGCCACGAGTTAGGCCTGCTGGAAGGAGCCTTGAGAAGCTACCAGCGCGCCTCCTGTCTGCAGCCGGATCGCGGCGAACTGCGCTACAATCTGGGAACCGCTCTGCTACTCGGCCGACACTATCGGCAAGGCTGGGCGGAATATGCCTGGCGATGGGGGCCTCAATCATCCTGGCCTCGCCGAAGCGAGTTTTCCGCCCCATGCTGGACCGGCGAGTCCTTGGCCGGCCGCACCATCCTCCTGCATGCCGAGCAGGGAATGGGTGACGCCATACAGTTCTGCCGTTTCGCACCGATGGTCGCGGCACAGGGAGGGCAGGTGGTTCTGGAGGTCCAGCGTCCGCTCTGCCGCCTGTTAACCACTCTTCCTGGCGTTACCCGGATTCTAGCCCAGGGCGAGGCGCACCCGCCCCATGATTTCCATTGTCCGCTTATGCTGCTGGGCGGCATTTTCTGTCCGGACCCCGAGCATATCCCGGCTGCGCCACCCTATTTGACAGCGGACGCGCGGCGGGCTGAGGTCTGGCGGCAACATCTGGCCGGCCCCGGCATGAAAATCGGCATCTGCTGGCAAGGCAATCCCAAAGCGGCGGTTGAAAAAGGGCGTTCAGCGCCACTAGCCTGTTTTGCGCCGTTGGGCAGGATTCCTGGGGCACGGCTGATCAGCCTGCAGAAACAACACGGACTCGATCAATTGCAGGGTCTGCCCGCCGGCATGCGGGTGGAAACATTGGGCAACGACTTTGACTCAGGGGAAAATGCCTTTCTCGATACGGTCGCAGTTATGATGAACCTGGACCTAGTGGTCACTGTCGACACGGTGACCGCCCATCTGGCCGGCGCACTGGATCGCCCGGTGTGGATGGCCCTCCAGAAAATCCCTTATTGGGTCTGGGGGATCGAGGGGGAGAAAACGTCCTGGTATCCTCGGACCCGGCTGTTCCGCCAGACTGATCCAGGCGATTGGTCACCGGTATTTTCCCGAATGGCCGCGGAAATCTCTTCGCGGCCGTGATGGCTCTTTCACCAGCCCCAATCTCGGTTATATTTTCGCCACTTCACAACCAGCCTAGGGAGCCGAAATGTCCGATTGGACCGAAGGCTATGTCAGCGATATCGGCTATATCAGCGGCTATTATCCCTCCCTCTCCCCGGTACTTCAGCGGTTCACCCTGCTGGCCGGCGGCTTCGCCCCTCCTTCGCCGACGGGCAATTATCTGGAACTGGGGTTCGGCCACGGCTTGTCGGCGGTCATTCATGCCGCCGCCACCCTGCATCCGGTCTGGGGCACCGATTTTCTGCCGTCCTTCGCCGCCAATGCGCTTAGCCTGGCAGAGTCGGCGGCAATCGAGGTCCACCTGTTTGACGACGGTTTCGCCGAACTCGATCAACGGGACGACCTGCCAAATTTCGATTTTATCAGCGCCCATGGCGTGTGGAGTTGGATTTCCGGCGACAACCGGCAGGCGATCAGCAGGCTCCTGAGACGGCGCCTTGCGGTGGGCGGGATCTGCTATCTGAGCTATAATACACAGCCAGGATGGACAGCCACTTTACCGCTGCGCCATCTGCTGACCTTGCACGCCAATCTGGCGGGAAGCTCCGAACAGGGAATCGCCGGACGTATCGACGCCGCCCTGACTTTTGCACATCGGCTCGCACAAAACTCCATTGGATATTTTCACGAGATACCCTCAGCATTAAAGATGCTGGGAGAAATGACAAACTCAGATCATAATGTTCTTGCCCATGAATACTTTAACAAGGACTGGCATCCCCTGCCATTTTCGGAGGTTATCGAGTCGCTCAAAGAGGCGAAACTCGAATTTTGCCTTACATCACGGCTACTTGATCTTGTTACGGACATAGATTTCCCGCCAGAAGGCTATGCATTATTGAACAGCGTCCGTCATCCTGTTCTGCGGCAGACTGCTCGCGATTTGATGCTGAATACACGGCACCGCCGGGACCTCTTCATGCGGGGCCCCCGGCGGCTGGCGGCTACCGAACAAAAGGAGCTTCTGCTGGCCACCCCGTTCGCTCTTCTCCACCGGCCGGAAACCGTGCCCTTGAAGATAACGACCAATATGGGGGAGATCCATCTCGATAAGGCCATTTATATCCCACTCCTGGAGGCGATGGCGGCCAATGGCCACCAACCGCAAACGCTTGGCGAGTTGTGGGAAAAGATACCGCAAGCCAGTTTTCCGCAAATCCTGCAGGCAATAATCCTGCTGGCCGGCACCGAAGTCATCCATCCCGCACAGACGGCGGATACCATCGACAGGGTCCGCGGTCGCGTCGCGGCGCTGAACCGTGAATTATGCCGGCGGGCGCTGAACGGCGCCCAGTTCCCGGGATTGGCCTCGGCCGTCACGGGATCCGGAGTCGGCGTCTCAACCATGCACCAACTCTTCCTGTCGGCCAGAGCAGTGGGCCATGAAAGCCCGGCCGACATGGCGTCCTATGTCTTGACTGTCCTGCAAAGCCTTGGCAGAAGCCTTCTCAAAGACGGCCAGCCGCTGGACGATAACGCTGAACCAAGGGCCTATCTGGTCAGAGAGGCCGTGGAATTCGTGGACAAGCGTCTGCCGGTCCTGCAGTCGTTGGCAATCGCCGAATAGTCAAAAAAGGGGTCCATCGTGACTGTATTGGTGGAAATTTCACCCGGTGAACTGATTGACAAGATCACCATTCTGAAAATAAAGCGGACGAAAATTACCGATACCGACAAACGACGTAATGTCGAATATGAATATCAACTGCTGATGGATTTGCAAAAATCAGCCATTCCTTTCGACGATCAGATTAATGTCCTGCAAGCAGACCTGCAGAAAGTTAACGAAATACTTTGGCAGATTGAAGATGACATCCGCGACCATGAAAAACGAAAGGATTTCGGGCCAAGTTTCATTGCCCTGGCTCGCTCCGTGTACCACCAGAATGACCGCCGTGCGGCGACCAAACGTCAAATCAATGACCGGCTGCATAGCGCAATCATCGAAGAAAAGTCCTACACAGACTATCAGTCATGACCGTCGCGCGGTCCGCTACCGACCGCATTCTCGAGCAGGCCGTCGCGTGCCACCAGGCGGGCCGGCTGAATGAAGCGGAGCGAACTTACCGCCATCTTCTGGCCGGGGAGCCAGGGCATGCCGACGGACTCAATCTCCTTGGTGTCCTTAATCACCAAACCGGTCGCAATCAAGCCGCAGCCCGCCTGATTGCGGCGGCTATCACCATAAACGGGGGGCTCGCCGAATTTCACAGCCATCTGGGAATCGTGATGAAGGCCATGGGCCAGGCGGAGGCCGCCCTTGCCTGTTACCGCCGGGCAGGGTCCTTGGCGCCGCATTTCGCCGACGCCCCGACCAATGCTTGCGAAATCCTCCTCGGACTGGGACGGCCCGGAGAAGCCCGCCAGGCGGCCAGATACGCCATCGCCCTGTCGCCCGACCTGCCCGCCGCCTACCATAACGCCTCGATCAGCCTGCGGGACCTGGGAGCCACCGCCGAAGCGCTGGTCCTCGGACGGCAGACGGTCATCCTGGACCCCCAACTGGCGGCAGCTTGGAACGGGCTCGGTGGCAGCTTGCTCGATCGGCAGCGGATCGACTTTTCTATCGACTGCCTGTACCGCTCCATCATCCTGCAGCCGGCAACTATCGAATTTCTGCAAAACCTGGCTAGTACCTTAATCCGGCAGGGAAGCCACCGGCAGGCGGAACAGTTTCTGCGCCGCGTCCTGCAAATGGCCCCAAAGGATGGCAAGGCGGGTTGCACCCTGACTGGACTTTACCAGGACGCTCATCGTTTCGCCGAGGCCGAGGTGGTCGCCGGCGCCAGCGGAAATGACGGGTTAGCCATCCGCATCAAGCTGACCCTGCCGCGGCTCCTCGCAAACTACACTCAGATCGAGGAAGTCCGCCGCCGGCTCAGCCAATCCGTCAGCGAACTGATAAAGCATCCGCTGTCCGCCGGAGATCCGGTGCGGGAGATCGGATGCCCGCTTTTCTATTTGGCCTATCACGGACTGAATGACCGGCCACTTATAGAAGCCGCCCACCATGCCTTACGCCTGTCCTGCCCAAGCCTTGATTATCGGTCGCCATGGCTGGATAAGCCGCGACGCCAGACACGGCTGCGCATCGGCTTCATCTCGGCCTTCCTTTTCGGCCATACCATCGGCCTGTTGAACCAAGGGCTGATCCGCAAGCTCGATCGCCGCCGCTTCGAGGTGATCGTCATCCACACCGCAGATGCCCGGCAGGATGACATACGCTCACTTATTGACCAATCAGCAGACCGGATTGTCGTTCTTCCGGACAAGCTGACTGCCGCCCGCAAAATGATTGCCGAATTGAAACTCGACATTTTGCATTTCCCGGATCTCGGGATGGATCCGTTCACCTACTACCTGGCATTCGCGCGACTTGCGCCGGTCCAGACCACCTGCTGGGGGCATCCGAATACCATGGGCCTGGACAGCATCGACTACTTTCTCTCCTTCGCCACCGCCGAAACCGTCGAAGCCGATGACCATTATCATGAAACGCTGGTGCGCCTGGACCGCCCATGCGTCTATTACGAACCGCTGATCGCCGCCACAACCGGTTGCGATCGCGCGTCATTCGGACTGCCGGCCGATCGGACTTTATACGGATGTCCCCAATCCCTGTTCAAATTCCATCCGGACTTCGACCAAGTCCTGGGCCGGATTCTGCAAGAAGATCCCAAAGGACTGGTGGTGACCCTGGAGGGCCATCACCCAAGATGGACCCAACTGCTCAAGGAGCGCTGGCGCGAGGGTCATCCCGACCTGGAGGGCCGGCTTTTGTTCCTGCCGCGGCAGGCTACCGGCCGGTTCCTTGCATTGCAGGCTCAGATGGACGTACTCCTTGACCCGTTGCATTTCGGCGGCGGAAACACCTTTTACGAGTCCCAGCTCTACGGCATTCCAACGGTGACTTGGCCCAGTCCATTCCTGAGGGGGCGACTGGCGACCGGCTTTTACCGGCTGATGGACATGGAAGAGGCGCCGATCGCGGAATCCTTCGACGACTATGTCATACCAGCGGCCGAAAAGGCTGACTCGCGTCAAGGGGCTTGCGTCCGGTGAGTCACCGTGATTCGCTACATGTTGTAGCAAATCACGGAGGGGACATGCCGCCAGCAGTAACGGTGAC
>Ga0007882_10001453_pt1 | contig 13750 bp, 14 predicted proteins | sample CryBogCBH12Aug01_FD_71195 | JGI IMG/M metagenome (GOLD analysis project Ga0007882, IMG submission 71195) | Freshwater microbial communities from Crystal Bog, Wisconsin, USA - CBH12Aug09.1 | ecosystem: Environmental > Aquatic > Freshwater > Lake | place: Crystal Bog, Wisconsin, USA | collected... | reverse complement strand
CGTCCCGGCGGCAATTTTGGCATCAGCCAGTTGTGCGGCTTGCAGTGCTTGTTGGTCGGTGATGGTGATATAGGCATTGAGTTCAGGGTAACGTTTGATACGGCCCAAAAAGTGTTGGGTCAGTTCAACACTGGAAAATTGCCCTGAACGCAGTCCGTGGGCTAATTGGCTAATGGTTTGGCTATGCATATTAAGGGATTCCCTTTACTCAATAACTTTAGGTACGAGGTAAAGCCCGTCTTGTGTTTGCGGGGCAATGGCTTGAAAATGGTCGCGCTGGTTTTGTTCGGTGACCACATCGGGACGTAAGCGTTGGCATTGGTCTAAGGGGTGTGCCATGGGTTTGATGCCCGTAGTGTCCAATGTTTCCATTTGCACCATTAACGCCAATAGTCCGGACAGGTCTTGTGCATAACTGGCAATATCTTCATTTTCTATTCCCAATCGTGCCAAGTGCGCGATTTTATTGACATCATTTTCCGATAACGACATTTTTTACTCCATTGAAAGCAAAGTCATATAAATATGATACTTTATATCTTGCCCAAATACCCGCTTGATTGATAAAGTAACAATATTTTTTCTTCCATAGGACACAGGTAATAATGTTCAAACGAATTCGCGGCCTTTTCTCAAATGATCTCTCGATAGATTTAGGGACCGCCAATACCTTGATATACATTCCCGGACAAGGAATTGTCCTTAACGAGCCTTCGGTCGTCGCAATCAAAGAGGACAAGGTACGCGGTCAAAAGAGCATTGCCGCTGTGGGGATTGAGGCCAAACGGATGTTAGGGAGGACACCAGGCAATATCACCGCAATTAGGCCGCTAAAAGATGGTGTCATTGCTGACTTTGCCGTAACTGAACGCATGTTGCGTTTTTTTATTGAAAAAGTTCATAAAAACAAGATGCTACGACCTAGTCCACGGATACTGATTTGTGTGCCTTGCGGTTCCACGCAAGTGGAGCGTCGGGCCATCCGTGAGTCGGCGGCAATGGCTGGGGCAAGGGAGGTGTATCTGATTGAGGAACCCATGTCCGCCGCTATTGGGGCGGGCTTGCCAGTTGATGAGGCGTGCGGGTCGATGGTGCTGGATATCGGTGGAGGCACTTCCGAGGTGGCTGTCATTTCCATTAATGGCATTGTGTATTCCAATTCGGTGCGCATTGGTGGCGACCGTTTTGATGAGGCCATCATCAATTATGTGCGCCGTAATTATGGCACGCTCATTGGTGAAGCCACCGCCGAACGTATCAAGCTGGAAATTGGCACGGCTTATCCGGGTAGCGAGGTTAAAGAGATTGAGGTGAATGGTCGTAATCTTGCTGAGGGGGTGCCCCGTAGTTTTGCCTTGAACAGCAACGAAATCCTTGAGGCGTTGCAAGAGCCATTATCGGGTATTGTCGGTACAGTCAAAATGGCTTTGGAACAAACCCCACCCGAGTTAGGTTCTGACGTTGCCAATCGGGGCATTTATCTGACGGGTGGCGGAGCATTGCTTAAGGATATTGACCGCCTGATCGCCGAAGAAACTGGCTTGCCGGTTTACATTGCCGACGATCCGTTGACCTGTGTGGCGCGTGGCGGCGGTATGGTGCTGGAGCGTTTGGACAAAAAAAGCCTCTCCACATTTTCGCTGGAATAAAAATCTTCTAGTGCTGTAAATTATGCCACCTAGGCTTGCTAGGCCACTTGATTATTTAATTGCATGGATGCAATAGGTAATTTTTTTGAGCGGTGTGGAATCCTGAATAAACTATTGGGAAATAGTGGCTGGGGATATCAATCGAGGAGTTGTACTATTAAACTGTTATTTGCCACTGGCCCTTCCATTAACACCCGTCTGCTTGTGGCTGTCATCACCTCTATCGCGTTGTTGGTCACCGAGCATAATAACCAACAACTGGATAAGTTGCGCTCGTTTTTATCATTTGTAGTCGATCCGCTTAAATATTTGGTCAGTGTGCCTACTAATTTGCTGCAAAATGCTTCCGATACCATCAGAACCTATGCGTCTTTGAAAGAAGAGAACCAGAAACTGCACGAAAGCCAATTGATCCATCAAACACGTTTGTTAAAACTGGAAGCGCTGGAGAAAGAAAATATCCGTCTTAGGGCCTTGTTGGACAATTCTTTTAAATTGGGCGAACAAGTGCTGGTGGCAGAGATTTTATCGGTTAAGGCGGCTCCTTTTGAGCACATTGTCACTGTCAATAAGGGCACCCGTTTTGGTGTCCATCCCCAGCAACCAGTATTGGATGCCAACGGAGTGGTTGGACAAGTGTTCAGGTCGCAACCGTTGACGGCTGATATTATGCTGATCACTGACCTTAACCACGCCATTCCTGTGGAAGTCAACCGCAACGGATTGCTGACCATTGCTGTTGGCAGCGGCAACCTTAACCAACTGATTTTGCCTTATTTGCCCAATAACGCCGACATTCATCCGGGTGACTTGCTGATCACATCGGGTTTGGGCGGTACTTTTCCACAAGGTTATCCGGTTGCCGTGGTCGATCAGTTCACCTCGCAGCCCAACAAACCCTTTGCCAGCATCACCGCCACCCCCAAGGCCCAGCTTGACCGTAACCGTGAGCTGATGATTGTCTGGAGCAATGCCGCCCCGATACCGCTGACGGGTAAACCCGCAAACGAAACTACAGAAGAAAAACAACATGCCCAACCATGATTTCTACGGCCCAGGCCGCATTATTATGACAATTGTGGCGGCTATGTGCCTGAGAATAGCCCCTTGGCCTGCTGCTGTCGTGCCGTTCAACCCCGACTGGGTATTGCTGGTGTTGATTTACTGGGGGCTTACCCTTCCTGAGCGGGTCGGTATTTTTCATGCCTGGTTTTTTGGCCTGCTGACGGATGTGCTGACTGGCAGGTTATTGGGCCAATACGCCTTGGCGTATTCGCTGGTGATCTATATTTGCTTGAAATTACATAAGCGTTTACGGCAGTTTCCCCTGTTGCAACAAGAGTTGTTCATTTTTTTCTGCTTGTTGCTGTCACAATTGTTACTTTTTTTGATTAAGAATTTGCAAAATCCAGCGCAACTTCATGCCGCATTCTGGATACCTGTGTTTACCGGCACACTGTTCTGGCCGGTGGTCTATTTTGCCCTGCGTTTTGTCAATTTGGCCCGAAGCTTGAAATGATGCTGAACATCCAGTCGTATCCCCATCATGTCCAATAGCTTTAATATCAAAAATAACGTCTTTGAAAATCGGCTATTCCTTAACCGCATTGTCGCCGCTTTTATAACCATTATTGTATTGGCGTCAGGCTTGGTGGTGCGTCTGGTTTATTTGCAGGTCGTCGGTCACGAGCATTATGCTTCACTTGCCAAAGACAACAGTATAAAAATTGTGCCGCTGGTGCCTACGCGCGGCATGATTTACGACCGTAAAGGTAAGATATTGGCAGAAAACCGTTCTTCTTACAGCTTGGAATTGACTCCCGAACAAATGCCCGATGTCGATGGTACGCTGAAACGTCTGCAAAAGCTGCTCGATATTCCTGACGAGACGATAGAGACTTACCAGAAACAGCGTAGGCGTCAAAAGCAATTCACCAGTAGCCCTTTGCTGATCGGTTTGAACGAGCTGGAATTGGCAAAATTTGCTGTGGTTAGGCCATATTTTCCGGGCGTTGATATCCGTACCCGATTGGTCAGGCATTATCCTTACGGTGAAATCACTTCGCATGTGGTCGGTTATGTGGGGCGGATTAGCGAAACTGAACTAAAAGATTTGCCGGTGGCTGAATATCGGGGTTCCAGCCATATTGGCAAGCTGGGCATAGAAAGCTCGTACGAAAATGCTTTGCATGGCAAAACGGGTTATGCGGAAATAGAAACCAATGTCCAAGCAAGGCCATTGAACACGCTCAGCGAGACAATGGCTACGCCGGGGTCGGATTTGCACCTGACCTTGGACATAGATTTGCAAAAAACCGCCTATGATGCCTTGGAAAATTATAATGGTGCAGTGGTTGCCATCGATATCAAAACCGGCGGGGTGCTGGTGTTTGTCAGCCGTCCTGGGTTTGACCCCAACCCCTTTGTGGTGGGTATTGATAATGCCACCTACCAAAGCCTACAAAATTCTGATAACCAACCGCTATTTAATCGCGCATTGCGTGGCTTGTACCCGCCAGGCTCAACTGTGAAACCCTTTATTGCCTTGGCGGGGCTTGAATACAACACTATCAGCGCCCAGCAAAAGCTGTTTTGTCCGGGGTATTACCAATTGCCTGGGGCTAGCCATAAATACCGTGATTGGAAACGCGGCGGACACGGTTCGGTGAATTTAAACCAAGCCATTACAGAATCCTGTGATGTCTATTTTTATCGGCTGGCTTCCATGCTGGGCATTGACAATCTCCATGAGTTTTTACAGAAATTTGGTTTTGGCGAAAAGACAGGCATTGATTTGCTGGGCGAAAAAAGCGGTATTTTGCCTTCGCGCGAATGGAAGCAGCAGCAAAAAAACCGTGCTTGGTATCCGGGCGACACCTTAATCACCGGCATTGGCCAAGGTTACCACCAAGTGACCCCTTTGCAGCTAGCCCGCGCTACTGCGACGCTCGCCAATCGAGGCAATATCGTCACCCCGTTTTTGGTTGACCGGCTTGTCACTGCCCAAGTTAGCCAACCGGGGCCGGAAATTCACCAAGGTGTGATCCCGTTAAAGCCGGAAAACCTTAATAACGTTATCGAAGGTATGGTTAATGTGGTGCATAGTCAGCGCGGCACAGCTAAAGGCATCAATCGGGGTCTCAAGTACATTATTGCTGGCAAGACGGGTACCGCCCAGGTTATGGGCATCAAGCAAAACGCCCGTTATAACGAGAATGAAATAGATTTCAAATACCGTGACCATGCGCTGTTTATTGCTTTTGCACCTGCCGACAATCCGCAAATTGCCGTGGCGGTGATCGCGGAAAACGGCGGGCATGGCGGCTCGGTCGCTGCGCCAATAGCAGGTGCAGTTATCAAGCAATATCTGAGCGAACAGCCCTAGGAATGCCATGAAAACCGAAAATCGCCACGAACATTTTGAACCGCCCTCACTGCTGGGCAATTTGTTAAGAAGTTTGCATATTGATATCCCCCTGTTTATTGGCTTGGTATTGGCTGCTTTGCTCAGCTTTATAATTTTGTATAGTGCGGCGGGGCAAGAAATGGCGGTGTTATACCGCCAAGCTGCCCGTATTGGTTTGGCTTTTGCCTTAATGGCGGCCTTGGCGCACGTCAATCCCAACCAGTTTAAGCAATACTCCACTATTTTATTTAGCTTTGGCATCATATTGCTGCTTGCCGTATTGGTGATGGGCGAAATTGGCAAGGGCGCACAGCGTTGGCTGGACTTAGGTTTTTTTCGTTTCCAGCCATCGGAGATGATAAAGTTGACCACCCCCATGATGGTGGCAAGGTATTTATCAGAACACCGGTTGCCTCCCAAAACCGGGCAACTTTTGATTGCCTCCGGGTTGATTTTGTTGCCAACGTTGTTGATAGCCAAGCAGCCGGATTTGGGCACTGCTATTTTGGTCGCCAGTTCGGGTGCAGGGGTGTTATTTTTTGCCGGATTGTCATGGGCTTTCATTGCTGCCATTATTGCTGCCTTAGCTTCGTTGACCCCCATTATTTGGCATTTTATGCACGGTTACCAACGTGATCGGGTATTGACTTTTTTAAACCCAGAAGCTGACCCGCTAGGCCGCGGTTATCATATTATCCAATCGAAAATTGCCATTGGTTCCGGTGGTATTTATGGCAAGGGTTGGTTGGGCAGCACCCAGTCTGAATTGGAGTTTTTGCCGGAAAGTTCCACTGATTTTATTTTTGCCGTATTTGCTGAAGAATTTGGCTTATTTGGCTGTGTCGGCTTGTTGTTGCTGTATTTGTTGATTATTGCCCGCTGCTTGCATATCGCCAGTCAGGCTCAAGACACTTATTGCCGCTTATTGGCAAGCAGCTTGGCATTTACGTTTTTTGTCTATGTGTTTGTGAATATCGGTATGGTGATAGGGGTTTTGCCAGTGGTTGGGGTGCCGTTGCCTTTAATCAGTTACGGTGGCACTTCTATTGTCACTTTGCTGGCAGGATTCGGGATTTTGATGTCCATCCATACCCACAAAAAGCGTTTGTCACGCTAATGGGATACTTTTTTTATTTGACCATTGTATTTTGTTGTTGGGGAGTGATGGGCTGTACATCCGCCATAAAAAATAACCAAACGGTTTTTATAGCGGATATGACCGGTCGGCATCAATTTGACCCCGAGATTTTAAATGATTGGTTCGACCAAGTTGATATTAAGGATGACATCCTAAAAAAAATCGCCAAGCCCTCAGAAGCCTTGTCTTGGCATGAATACCGCAGTATTTTTTTGACCGCCCACCGAATTGATGAAGGGGTACAGTTTTGGCAAGCCAACCAAGCTGCACTTGCCGCCGCCGAACAGCAATACGGCGTGCCAGCGGCCGTTATTGTGGCCATATTGGGTGTGGAGACCCGCTATGGGCGACATCCGGGCAAATACCGTGTCATTGATGCACTGGCTACGCTCGCTTTTGCCTACCCGCCACGCAGTGCATTTTTTCGTAGTGAATTGGAGCAATTTTTACTACTGTGCCGCGAACAAAACTTTGATCCGTTGGCGTTAAATGGTTCTTACGCGGGGGCAATGGGTATGCCGCAATTTATGCCCAGTAGTTTCCGCCATTATGCGGTTGATTTTGACTACGATCGGCGTAGCGATATTTGGCAAAACCCTGCCGATAGCATCGCCAGCATTGCCAATTACTTGGCGCTAAACCAATGGCAGCGGGGCGGGGTTGTAGCTGTGTCCCTGAGCAATCCAAGGCAATCAAGCCGCTACAAAAATAAATTAAGCCAAAACCTTAAGCCGGATTTGAAGGTGGCAGATTTGGCGCTGCTTGATTTGCAACCCGCCGAACCGTTTCCGGCAGATGCCAATTTTAAGTTGTTGGCTTTTGCGGGTGTCGAGGGCGAACAGCTATGGGCAGGCATGGATAATTTTTATGTTATCACCCGTTATAACCACAGCCCGCTATACGCCTTGGCGGTTTACCAGTTAAGCCAAGCAATTGTGCAGAAAAAGCAACGCTTCGTATACCAGTGATACCAAACAAATCGATGTTGGCATGTTACAATTGCGATTGTTTTAGCGAGTCCATTAGTAGAGAGCGATGACCCCTATTAGCCGTTTTACCCTGATCTTATTTCTTTGTTTTCAAACAGCTGTTCTGTTTGCCCAGCCCCCAGCAGTTGCGGCAATGGATTTGACAGTGCCGGCGGCCCCCAATTTGGCGGCGGAGGCTTATTTCCTGCAGGATTTTTATACTGGCAAAGTGCTTGCCGAGAATAATGCCGACAAGCGTCTGGCGCCTGCCAGCCTGACTAAAATCATGACAGTCTATGTTGTTTTCCGGGAAATTGGTGGTGGTCGCTTGCATTTGGATGATGTAGCGACCATTAGCCAGAAAGCCCGTGAAACTTCGGGTTCGCGCATGTTTTTAGAAATTAACAGCCAAGTTAAAATTGAGGATTTGCTCAAAGGTGTCATTATCCAATCAGGTAACGATGCGAGTGTTGCTTTGGCGGAACATGTTGCGGGCAGTGAAGAGACTTTTGCCGAATTGATGAACCAACATGCGGTCAGGTTAGGCATGGCCAACACTCATTTTGTCAATGCTGATGGTTTGCCCAACCCTGACCATTACACATCCGCCCGCGATTTGGCAACGCTCACCAGTGCGTTGATCAAGGAATTTCCTGAATACTACAAATGGTTCTCGCAACAGGAGTTCACTTATAACAACATCACCCAACACAACCGGAATCTGTTGCTGGGGCGTGACGAGACGGTGGATGGTGTAAAAACGGGGTTTACCGATGAAGCAGGCTACTGCTTGGTGGCTTCCGCCTTGCGCGAAGACATGCGCCTAATTTCCGTTGTCTTGGGTACTAAAAGTGCACTGGCCCGTGCACGGGAAAACCAAACACTGCTCAATTATGGCTATCGTTTTTACGAATCGCACCGTTTGTATGAAGGCAAAAAATCATTGCAGGAAGTCCGGGTATGGAAAGGCAATAGCCAGACCTTGCATTTAGGATTGGCAGAAGACCTTTATGTCATTATCCCGCGCCGTCAATACAAAGGCTTGAATGCGGTGATAAGCGTAGATAAAAAAATCACCGCACCGATCAGGCAAGGTGATGCATTCGGAAAACTCAAGGTGTCTTTACAAGACAACCTGTTGTTTGAAAAAAATCTGGTGGCGTTGGAACCGGTCGAATCCGGCAATATTTTGCGCCGTCTCTATGACAGCACATTGTTGATGATGGAGAAATCCGACGATGGAAAATAAGACCGTTTATCTTAATGGCAGTTACTTGCCGCTTAATGAGGCTAAAGTGTCAGTGCTTGACCGTGGCTTCTTGTTTGGTGACGGTGTGTATGAGGTGATCCCTTGTTATTCAGGTCATTTGTTCCGTCTCCAAGACCATTTGCAGCGGTTAGAAAATAGTCTGGCGGGGATACGCTTGGCTAATCCGTTTAGCAACGGACAGTGGCAAGCCATTTTACAACCATTGTTGACGGGTGTCGGTGACGAATATATTTATTTGCAAGTCACCCGTGGTGTTGCCAATAAACGCGACCACGCTTTTCCTGAAAACGTACCCGCCACCGTGTTTGCTATGGGGTCAAAAATTGCGCCGTTCCCGGGGCGCGAAACGGGTGTAAAAGCAATCACCTTGGATGACCTGCGTTGGTCGCTTTGTAATATTAAAGCAATTACATTGCTGGGCAATATCTTGCACCGCCAAGCAGCGGTTGAGAAAAATTGTGCTGAAGCCTTGTTGGTTAAGGATGGCATGGTCACCGAAGGGGCTGCCAGCAATGTTTTTGCCGTCATTGATGGTGTGCTGGTGACACCACCTAAAAGCAACCAGATTTTGCCCGGCATCACCCGTGATGTCATTTTGGAACTGGCCTTGCAAAACAACATAACTTATAGCGAAGAGAATTTCAGTTTACCGGCACTGCAATCCGCCTCTGAGATTTGGGTGACCAGTTCTACGCGTGAAATTGTCCCTGTGGTGGAACTCGACGGTCAAGCGATCGGCAATGGCACACCAGGGCCGATTTTTCACGCCATGAACGCGATTTTCCAAGCTTACAAACAGTCTTTAAAAGTAGAAGATATTATTATTAAAGAAGATGAAGATGAAGAAGATGATCTTATTTGGCCTATGGGCTATGGTAAAAGAACAGAAATTAGTGAGCGAAGATTAAGGAATATTAAAAAAAATGATCCTCAATTATATTGGAAAATGATCAATTGTGATTAACATTTTAATTAAAGGAATAAAATAATGACACAAAATGTTATAACTGAAAGAAAAAAATTTCACAATCTTATGATATGTATGCTACCGCTGAATTAGCGGTTTCCCATCAATTATGAAAGAAGAAACTTTTTTTGAATTCCCCTGCCAATTTCCAATTAAGGCAATGGGCAAGACGGATTTGGAATTCGATTTGCTGGTACTGGAAATAGTCCGCCGTCATAGCGAGGTGGTTAACGGTCAGGAAGTCAAAGCCCGACCCAGCAAAGATGGTAATTATGTATCCGTGACGGTATTGATTGAGGCAACCAGCAAAAAGCAATTGGATGCGATTTATCAGGAGCTGCACGACCATCCGCTGGTGTTGATGACGTTGTAAATGTAACAATGGTATGACTTGTAAACTCATAACCTATACCTCCTAGATGGTAGTATCAAAAAATCTAAGCCTACAAGACTACCAGCAAACATGGCGGGCAATGCAAGCCTTCACGCAAACCCGCCATGCCGAAACAGAAGATGAAATCTGGTTAGTGGAACACCCGCCGGTTTACACATTAGGGCTAAACGGCAAATACGAACATATCCTAAACCCAACAGGGATACCTGTCATTAAAACAGACCGGGGCGGACAAGTCACTTATCATGGGCCGGGGCAGGTGGTGATTTATACGTTACTGGACATACGGCGCTTGCAGATCAACATCCGGCAACTGGTGAGTTTGCTGGAACAGGCTATGATTGACACATTGGCACATTACCAAATAGCTGCTATTGCTAGGGCAGATGCGCCGGGTGTTTATGTCAACAGCAAAAAAATCGGTTCTATTGGGCTAAGGATTAAAAATCATTGCAGCTACCACGGTTTAAGCCTTAATAATCAAATGGACTTGCAGCCTTTTTTGGGGATTAACCCATGCGGCTATGCCGGGCTGGAAGTCACGCAATTGGCGGATTTGGGGGTTAGGATAAACAATACCGAACTCGCCGACCGTATCATCCACACTATCATTACGACAATACAGCCATGAGTTATCAAGCCCCTTCCCGAGCAACCCCAGATTCCCATCAGCGCAGTGCCGAAAAATTGGCACGTATTCCCATTAAAGTTGAACAACCACAAACAGCATTACGTAAGCCGGATTGGATACGGGTAAAACTGGGGGCTAATGACGAAGTCACCCGCATTAAGCAGCTATTGCGCGAACACAGCTTACATACGGTCTGTGAAGAAGCTGCCTGTCCTAATTTGGGCGAATGTTTCAGTCATGGTACGGCCACTTTTATGATTATGGGTGACTTATGTACCCGCCGCTGCCCATTTTGCGATGTTGCCCACGGTAAACCGCTGCCCTTAGACAGCAACGAACCGCAACATCTTGCCGAAGCCATAAAAACCTTGGCTTTAAAATATGTAGTGATCACCTCGGTTGACCGTGATGATTTGCGTGACGGCGGGGCCGGCCATTTTGCAGAATGCATAAAACGAACCCGTGAACTGTCACCGGCTACAAAAATTGAAATTTTAGTGCCTGACTTTCGGGGACGCCTGGATAAAGCAGTCACCATTCTGGCTGAACAGCCGTGTGATGTGTTCAACCATAATCTGGAAACTGTCCCTCGGCTATACCCACAAGCCAGGCCGGGAGCTGATTACCAAAGTTCACTGAATTTGTTGCAGCGTTTCCAACAGGCGCAGCCCGAGGTGCCGACAAAGTCAGGCCTGATGCTAGGCATTGGCGAAACCGCTGAAGAAGTCCACCAAGTCATGAAAGATTTGCTGGCACACGGCTGTTCAATGCTGACACTAGGGCAATATTTGCAACCCAGCAAAGCGCATTTGCCTGTGCAGTGTTATGTGACTCCCGAAGAATTTACCCGATACGGTGTAATTGCCCAACAATTGGGTTTCAAGCAAGTTGCCAGTGCGCCGATGGTGCGGTCTTCCTACCATGCCGATTTGCAGGCGGAAAAGCTGCTCAGTGATTGAACCTGATAATAATGGGGCGACCGCTTTGCTGTTTGTCTACGGGACTTTACGAAAACAGCACCTAAGCCAATACCACCGGGCGTTTGCTAAGGATTGGCAATGGCTTTGCAAGGGTTATTTGTGTGGCAAATTATATGAAGCAGGCGGCTATCCGGGTGCTGTACTTTCAGAAAATGCGAATGATCGGGTGCTGGGTGAGATTTACGCAATCAATGATAGTGCAGCTACATTCAGGCGCTTGGATACGTATGAGGAGTGTACGGACAGCTTTCCAAAACCTCATGAATATATCCGCACGCAGCACCTTGTTTATGGGCAAAATGGTCAGGCCATGATGGCTTGGGTTTATCTTTACAATTGGGACACCAATCCTTTGACGCACATCCCATCCGGTGATTATTTGGCTTAGGCTACAGTTTATGGGCTTATCATCCCTGCATGGCACAAAATTAACAGCCCGCTACTGGATAGACGATATCGACGCGTTTTGTCATGTCCGGTGAAATGACCCCCCGATTTTGTGTTAATCTACCGCATTGGTTTTTTCTGGAATTTACCTAGTCAGTTATGCGAACTCGCGTTAAAATTTGCGGTTTTACCCGTACCCAAGATGCGTTAAATGCGGCTCGCCTAGGGGTTGATGCCATTGGCTTGGTGTTTTATCCGCCTAGTCCACGCCATATAGAAATTAGCACGGCAATGGGGATTGTTGGCGCATTGCCTGCATTTACCACAGTGGTCGGTTTGTTTGTTGATGCACAAGCCGCCGAGATATATGAGGTGATGGCGAATGTGCCTATAGATTGCCTACAATTTCACGGCGATGAAAGGCCCGACTATTGCCGTAGCTTTGGCAAGCGCTATATCAAGGCAGTCAGGATGCAAGCCGGTGTTGATGTGCATCAGCTTGCACAAGACTACTACGATGCCGATGGTTTGTTGCTGGATGCCTACCATGCCCATGCCAAAGGGGGGAGCGGCGTGCGTTTTGATTGGGATTTAATCCCGAATGACTGTCGCTTGCCCATCATTCTGGCAGGTGGATTGGACTGCGGCAATGCCAAGGCGGCCATCACAGCGGTCAGGCCATACGCGCTGGATGTCAGTAGTGGCGTAGAAGCCAGTAAAGGTATTAAAGACACGCAAAAAATGCGTGCGTTTATAATGGAAGTTATGCAAGAGGATACGATAACACTATGACAGAAAATTACACCATGCCGGATGCACGCGGACATTTTGGCCCTTACGGCGGCATGTTTGTTGCCGAAACGTTGATACCGCCCATTCAAGAACTCAATGCTGCCTACCAACACTATTTGGGTGATGCTGATTTTATCGCCGAGCTTGACAAAGACTTGCAATATTATGTGGGTCGTCCCTCGCCACTATACCATGCCGAACGCTGGAGCCGCGAATTGGGGGGGGCGCAAATTTACTTGAAACGCGAAGATTTGAACCATACCGGTTCGCACAAAATCAATAACACTGTGGGTCAGGCATTGTTGGCCAAGCGTATGGGTAAAACCCGTATTATTGCAGAGACAGGCGCCGGTCAGCACGGCGTGGCAACCGCCACAGTGGCTGCACGTTTGGGGTTGGAATGCGTGGTTTACATGGGGGCTGTTGATGTTGCGAGGCAATCGCTAAACGTGTATCGTATGAAACTGTTGGGTGCAACCGTGGTAGCTGTTGAATCCGGTTCAAAAACATTGAAAGATGCATTGAATGAAGCTTTGCGGGATTGGGTGACCAACGTTGACAACACCTTCTATATCATTGGCACGGTGGCTGGCCCCCACCCTTATCCAGCCATGGTGCGTGATTTTCAAGCCATTATTGGGCGTGAAGCCAAACAGCAATGCTTGGAGGCGACCGGCAAATTACCCGATGCTTTGGTGGCTTGTGTGGGTGGTGGCTCAAACGCCATTGGGCTTTTCCACCCCTTTATTGATGATGCCCAAGTAGCCCTGTACGGCGTTGAGGCGGCAGGTGACGGTATCGAAACGGGGCGACATTCCGCGCCTTTGTCGGCCGGTCGTCCCGGTGTGCTGCATGGCAACCGCACTTATCTTATGGCGGATGACGATGGTGAAATTATTGAAACCCATTCAATTTCCGCTGGCTTGGATTATCCCGGCGTAGGCCCCGAACACGCTTGGCTGAAAGATACAGGGCGTGCCCAGTATGTCAGCATCACCGACAACGAAGCCTTAGAAGGCTTTTACGCACTGACCCGCATGGAAGGTATCATACCCGCGTTGGAATCCAGCCATGCTATGGCTTACACCATGAAACTCGCGCCTACCCTGCAACCAGAGCAAACCATTATTGTTAACTTATCCGGTCGCGGCGACAAGGACATGCAAAC
>Ga0007882_10001451_pt1 | contig 13751 bp, 7 predicted proteins | sample CryBogCBH12Aug01_FD_71195 | JGI IMG/M metagenome (GOLD analysis project Ga0007882, IMG submission 71195) | Freshwater microbial communities from Crystal Bog, Wisconsin, USA - CBH12Aug09.1 | ecosystem: Environmental > Aquatic > Freshwater > Lake | place: Crystal Bog, Wisconsin, USA | collected... | reverse complement strand
AGGCCCTGGCCGCCGCCTGGGGACTGGACGCCGAACGCGTCGTTTGCGGCTGCGGCTCGGATGACCTGCTGCAGTTGCTGGTGCATGCCTATGTCGGCAGCGGCGACGAGGTGCTGTACAGCGAGCACGGTTTCCTGATCTATCCCATCGCCGCCAAGGCGGTGGGGGCGACGCCGGTGGCCGCCGCCGAGACCGAGCTGACCACCTCGGTGGACAGCCTGCTGGCCAAGGTGACGCCGCGGACCCGCGCCGTCTTCATCGCCAATCCCAACAATCCCACCGGGACCTATCTGCCGGCCGAGGAAATGCGGCGCCTGCGCGAGGGCCTGCCGGACGGCGTGTTGCTGGTCATCGACGCCGCCTATGCCGAATATGTCAGCCGCAACGATTACAGCGCCGGCGCCGACCTGGTGGACCAGCGCGACGACGTGGTGATGACGCGGACTTTCTCCAAGATCTACGCCATGGGCGGGCTGCGCCTCGGCTGGGCCTATTGTCCGCCGGCGGTGGCCGAGGTGCTGAACCGCATCCGCGGACCGTTCAATGTCTCCTCGGCGGCCCAGGCGGCGGGGTTGGCGGCGGTCGAGGATGCCGGTTTTCTCGACCTGTCGCGCCGCCATAACGATTATTGGCGGCCCTGGCTGGTCGACGAACTGACCCGGTTGGGGCTGGAGGTGGTTCCCGCCGTCGCCAATTTCATCCTCGTCCGCTTCCCGCCGACAGGCGGGCGGAGCGCCGCCGAGGCCGATGCCTTTCTACGCCGGCGCGGCATCATCGTGCGTGGCGTGGCGGCTTACGGGCTTCCGGATTATTTGCGCATAACGATCGGCAGTGGCGATGAAATGCGGGCCGTGGCGGCCGCGCTCGGCGATTTCATGGGGGCATGATGGCAACGGTATTCGAAAAAGTCGCCATCATCGGCATCGGCCTTATCGGCTCTTCGCTGGCGCGGGTACTGCGCGGCCAGGGGCTGGCCCGTCTGCTGGTGGCGCTGGACGCCAATGCCGACCACCGGCGCCAGGCCGTGGAACTGGGCATCGTCGATCTGGCGACCGACGCCATGGACCAGGCCGTGACCGGGGCCGATCTGGTGATCATTGCCGTGCCGATGGGCGCCTATGCCTCGGTGGCGGAGGCGATGGCGCCGCATCTCGGCAAAGGGGCCATCGTCACCGATGTCGGTTCGGTGAAGCTGGCGGCGATCCGCGATATCGGGCCGCTGCTGCCGGAGGGTGTGCATTTCATCCCCGGCCATCCCATCGCCGGCACCGAGCATTCCGGCCCGGCGGCCGGGTTCGCCGAACTGTTTCACGGCCGCTGGTGCGTTCTGACGCCGCCGCCCGGCACCGACGAGACGGCGATCCAACGCGTTGTCGGCTTGTGGGAAGCCGGCGGCAGCATGGTAGAGATCATGGATGCCGGCCATCATGACCGGGTGCTGGCCATTACCTCCCACCTGCCGCATCTGATCGCCTATACCATCGTCGGCACCGCCACCGACCTCGAGACCTCGCTGCAGCAGGAAGTGGTCAAATTCTCCGCCTCGGGGTTCCGCGATTTCACCCGTATCGCCGCCTCCGATCCGGTGATGTGGCGCGACATTTTCCTCAACAACCGCGAGGCGGTGCTGGATGTCCTGCAGCGCTTCAATGAGGATCTGACGGCCTTGCAGCGGGCCATCCGCTGGGGCGAAGGCGACAAGCTGCAGGAATTGTTCAGCCGTACCCGCGGCATCCGCCGCTCGATCATTGATGCAAACCAGGCGTAGAAGAACTTTGCCTGCCGAGTAACCCTGCCGGAAAATACATCTAAGGTATAATATTTGAATAGGCTCTGGCCTATTCATCCGGTTATATCTTTTCGTATCTTCGCGTAGTTTCTGCGCTGAACTTGCCGCCACACTGAGCCGGCGGCATTTATCGCCCTCGGAGCATCGGCAGATGACGACCACCAAAGGCCCCAAGACCCTCGCCACAGCAGCCGATCCGGCGAAAGTGGCGGCCGCGAAAAATCCGCTCAGGAAGCCCGCCGCCCGCAGGCAGGTCCTCGACGCGGAGCCGGAGGCGGTTACCGAAGTGCCCCTTTACTATGTCGGCATCGGCGCTTCGGCGGGTGGCCTGGAGGCCTTGCGGCCCTTCATCGCCGGCCTGCCGACCCATGCCAATATGACCTATATCGTGGCGCAGCATATGTCCCCCGACCACCGCAGCCTTATGGTGGAACTGCTGGCGAGGGAAACCACCCTGAATGTCGAGGAGGCGAGCAACAACCTGCCGCCGAAAGCCGACACCATTTACGTGGCGCCCCCCAATTCCGACGTGACGGTGACCAACGGCAAGCTGCATCTCAGCAAGCCGACCAATACCGTCGGTCCCAAGCCGTCAGTGGACCGGTTTTTCGTCAGCCTGGCCGACGATCAGGAAGACCATGCCATCGGCATCATCCTTTCCGGCACCGGTTCCGACGGCGCGCGCGGCATCAAGGCGATCAAGGCGGCGGGCGGAATCACCATCGCCCAGGAGCCGAAATCGGCCAAATATGACAGCATGCCCAACGCCGCCATCCGCGCCGGCGGCGCCGATCTGGTGTTGCCGCCTCACGAAATCGCCCATCAACTGAGCGCCATCGTCCAGCGGCCGCGGGCGTCCATCATCGACGATCCGGATGAAACCCCGCCATCGACGATCCGCGGCATCATCCGTCAGATTGCCACCCATACCGGCATGGATTTCTCGAATTACAAGGATGCCACCATCTCGCGGCAGATCCTGCGACGGATGGCGGCGATGCAGGTGCCCAGCCTTGACGCCTATGGTGAATACATCGCCAGGAACCGCAAGGAGCTCAACGAGCTGGCGGCGAATTTCCTGATTTGCGTGACTTCGTTCTTTCGCGATCCCGATTCGTTCGTCGCCGTTCGCCGCATCCTGCGCGAAGTGCTGAAGACCAAGCAGCCCGGTGACGAGATCCGGGTTTGGATTCCCGGCTGCGCCACCGGCGAGGAGGTCTATACCGTCGCCATCATCATCGCCGAGGAATTGGGCGAATACCGGGACAAGTATCGCATCCAGTTATTTGCCACCGATATCAACAGCGATTCGGTGGCCACGGCACGGGCCGGCATCTATCCGGAAGCGGCGCTGAGTGAACTCGACAGTACCCTGATCGCCCGTTATTTCTCGACCCAGGACGGCATGTACAGGATCGACCAGAGCCTGCGCGACATGACCCTGTTCGCCCGCCAGGACCTTGTGCAGGATCCGCCCTTCGTGCGCCTTGACATGATCAGTTGCCGCAATCTCCTGATCTATTTCAAAGCGGATCTGCAAGAGCGGGTGTTGAAGATCTTTCATTATTCGCTGCGTAACAACGGCATCCTTTTTCTCGGCAAGTCGGAGGCGGTCGGCAAACTCGGCAACCTGTTCGCCGAGAAAGACCGCAAGCACAAGATCTTCCTCAAGCGACAGGTCGCCTCCCCCATTGTCGGAAGCTTTCCGCGCCTGCGCGCCGTCCAGGGTGTCGGCGCAGGCGAAGTGCTGTCGGACAAGGCCATGGCGACGCCGGCCTCGGTCCTCGGGCAGGATCGCCTGTTCGAGCTTTACACCCCGCCCAGCCTGCTGATGACCGGAGCCGGCGATCTTCTCGAGGTTTTCGGGGACTGCGGCAGTTTCCTCACCATCAAGACCGGCAAGCCCGACTTCAGCGTCTTTACCCTGATCAAGCCGGCTTTCCGCGCCGAATTGCGCGCCTTTGCCCATCGGGTCGGCCGCACCAAGCAGAGTTCGACATCGAGCCCGGTGGAACTGGTCGAGAACGGCAAACCCAAATATTACCGCATGGCGGTGCATTCCGTCGGTCAGTCGGCCGATGAAGCCGATCTGTTGCTGGTCTGCTTCGAAGACGCCGAGGATCGGCGGGTGCCGCTGGTGGATGGCGTAGAGTCGACTCTTGACGCCACCCGTCACATCGCCGAACTCGAACAGGAAATCGTCCTTAACCGCGAGAACCTGCAGTCGGTGATTGAGGAGTTGGAGACAGCCAACGAAGAACTTCAGTCGCTCAACGAAGAAGCGCAGGCTGGGAATGAGGAGCTGCAGGCCTCGAACGAAGAACTGGAGACCGCTAACGAGGAACTGCAGGCCTCGAACGAGGAATTGATTACGGTCAATGATGAGCTTGGGTCGAGAACTCTGGAGTTGAGTGAGACAAATAACGATCTTTTTAATATTTTAAATAGCCTATATAAGGCACTGCTGGTCATAGATCGCAATCTTATTGTCACCCGCTATAATAGCATCGCCATGGAATTTTTTGATATTGCGGCAAATACAAAGCCAAATCTTGCGACGGTGACGGCTCACTTTCATGCTCCCGATATGCTGGATCATATCGGCAAGGTCCTCAGGACAGGAACGCTGGATGAACTGGAGTTCCGCCGCGAAGACGGTAAGTCCTTCCTGCTCAGGCTGACACCCTTTACCGACAGCACTCACAAAGGGATCGACGGGGTGGTGATGACGATCATTGACATCACCGAAAGAAAGATCGCCGAGGACCGGCTGAGATTGTCGGCATCGGTCTTCGAACATGCCTCGGAAGCGACGGTCATTACCGATGCCAAGAACAGGATCATTTCGGTCAACAAGGCCTTTACGGACATTACCGGCTACACGGCCGAGGAGGCCATCGGGCAGACGCCTCGCCTGATGAACTCGGGATTGCATCCCAAGGAATTCTTCCAGCATATGTGGCACAGCCTGTTGTCCACCGGTGTCTGGCAGGGTGAAATCCGCAATCGCCGCAAGAATGGCGATATCTACACCGAGTGGCTGTCGATCAATGTGTTGAAGGACGAGAATGCCGAAATCGTCCGCCATATCGCCGTGTTCAGCGACATCACCGATGCCAAATTGGCGCAGGAAACCATCGAGCGCCAGGCGACATTCGATACCCTGACCGGCCTGCCCAACCGCAATCTGACGATGGACCGGCTGAAGCAGCTGATGTCGTTCAATCGCCGCCAGGGCCGCATGTTCGCGGTGATGTTCATGGATCTCGACCACTTCAAGCTGGTCAATGACGCCCTTGGCCATGCCGCCGGCGACGAGCTTCTGGTCAAGATCGCGGCGCGCGTCAAGGGCGTGCTGCGCGATTCGGATTCGGTGGGCCGGATGGGCGGCGACGAGTTCATCGTGTTGCTGGGTGAAATCAACAGCGTCGAAGACATCGTGCCCATCGCCACCAAGATTCTGAGCGAGGTCCGCCAGCCCCTGCTGGTGGCCGGTCACACCCTGCAGACGGCGACCAGCATAGGCATCACCGTCTATCCACTGGATGGCGATACGCCCGAGTCGATGTTGAAAAACGCCGACAGCGCCATGTATGAGGCGAAAAAGAACGGCCGCGACACCTTTTGTTTCTTCACCAGCCGCATGCAGGACGAGGCAAACAAGCGCCACTGGATTGACAGTGAACTGAATACCGCGGTCAGCGACGAACGCCTGCATGTCTACTACCAGCCGATAATTCAGCTCGATACGATGGCCTTGGTCGGGGCCGAAGCCCTGCTGCGCTGGCAGCATCCGACAAAGGGGTTCATCCCTCCCGACGTCTTCATCCCGGTGGCCGAGCAGAACGGGGTGATCGGCAAGCTGAGCCAATGGGTGTTCGAAACCGGGCTGGCGGACTGGCAGCGCTGGACCACGGAGTCCGCAACCCGGATGTCGCTGGCCTTCAACCTTTCGGCGGCACAGTTCGTGGCGCGCAATCACATCGAACAGTTGATCCGAATGCTGGCCGCGAGCGACCTTGCCCGTGAACGCAATATCACCGTTGAGATCACCGAAAGCCTGAAACTGTCGGACAACACCGAGTATCTTGAGATTCTGCGGCAAATGCGGGAGTGCGGCTGCCGCGTCGCCATGGATGACTTCGGTACCGGCTATTCGTCGCTGAGCTACCTCAAGCGGTTGCCCATCGACATCATCAAAATCGATAAGTCCTTTGTCTGCGACATCACCAGCGACCCCGCCGATGCCGCGACGGTCCGCGCCATTCTGCAGATGGCCTCGGCCTTCGGCATGACGACGGTGGCGGAAGGCGTCGAAACCGAAGAACAACTGGCGTTCCTGAAGGAACATGGTTGTGACTTCGCGCAGGGTTTTCTGTTCAGCCGACCGCTGCCATTCCCGGAGTTTACCGCATTCGCGCGGCGGTGGGGGCAGGTGCCCTCTACGACATCTATGATTACGTCGTAATGTGAGAGCGTACTTTCGGCCTCCGAAGTGGTAAATTTATAAATCACTGCGCTGCGTCTGCGGTCTGTCCCGCCGTGGCCGGCGTTACGGCTTTACGGGGCAATCAGGGGGGCTGCCATGATAAAAAGACGCTCTTTTCTTATCCTATCGACCGTTATCCTGTTGTTCGGAAGCCTAGGAGGTGCCCGCGCTGAAGAGTTTGGCACCCGGGATGACGCCAAGGCCATGGTCGAGAAGGCTGCTACGTTCCTGAAGGCGCAAGGCAAAGAGAAAGCTCTTGCGGAATTCAGTAATCCGAAAGGTCAGTTCATTGACCGGGATCTTTATATCATTGCCTACTCACTTGACGGGATCCGTCTCTCGCATCCCTACAACCCGAAATTGGTTGGCAAGACCGTGACGGATGTGACGGATTTCGACGGCAAGCAATATGGCCTGGAGATTATCCAGACCGCCAAAACCAAAGGCACCGGTTGGGTGGATTACAAGTTTACCGATCCGGTGACCAAGAAAATGGCGGACAAGAGCCTGTATGTTCAGAAGGTCGATGACACAATTCTGGGTTGCGGTATCTACAAGCGTTGACCTTGGTACTCATTCAGCGATCGTTTTTCTGCGCGGGGGCACTGGAATGTCGGGTTTTATCCAGCAAATCAGGATCAAACAGAAACTGGCGGTGGCGCCGGTTCTGATCGTCCTCGCCGCGGTCGCATTGGGCGGGTTGGTCTGGAAGATGACGGCTGCCCAGGATAGCGCGTTGGATCAGCTCTATCATGAAGGTTTTGCCAGGAAGCAGCTGATCAATGATTTCGCCGGCACTCTGATCGCCATCAATGGCGGCCTTTACCGCTCCATCACCTGGCAGAATGCCGGGGTCGGGGAGAAAGTCGTCAAGGACTCGATCGACGCCACGGCTGCCTTGCTGAATGGTGTGCCGGGTCAGTTGGAGGTCCTCGACAGAGCCGTTGGAACGTCGACGGAACAGCGCGCTATGCTGGCCGACGTTCGTACGGCGGCGTTGGCCTATGTGAAGAAGGCTCGCGAGGCCATCGAGATGATCGACGGCGACCCGGTCATGGCGGTGACATTGCTGCGCCAGACCGAGCGGCTGTATGTGAAAGTCGACCAGACGGTCACCGACTGGTCGGGCTTGCAGAAGCGGGAGAGCGACGCCCTGTTTGAAAAAACCAGAGAGAACTCCCACAGCTCCGTGGTGTGGTTTTTTCTGACCATGGCCGGAGCGTTCTGCTCGGCCATTGTCATTATCCAACTGGTCGGTCATGGGATCTCGGCCGATATCAGTAAAATGACGCTGGTGATGAGCCGCCTGGCATCCGGAGACACCGATGTGACGGTGCCGGCGTCGTCGCGGCGCGACGAAATCGGAGATATGGGCCGCGCCGTCGAAGTGTTCAAAGACCACGCCATCCAGGCCGAACGGGTCCGTGGCGAGCGGGAGGAGGAGCGGGCAAGGGCGGCGCAAGAAAGGGTGACCGCCATCAACGAGTTGTCGGATGTCTTCGAGACCACGGTGAGCGCCAAGGTCGCCGCCGTCGAGCAGGCCACCCATGGGATCGGTATGACCGCCCAGGCGATGGCCAACCGATCGCAAAACAGTGGCGGCCGTTCGCTCGATGTCGGTGAGGCGGCGGCGATCACCAACGAACGGGCGGCGGATGCGGCGGAGTCCACCCGCCAGCTGTCTGAATCGGTAAACGAGATCGCCCGGCAGATCGGCCATTCCAGTCAGGTTTCCCGCCAGGCGGTGGGGGAAGTCAACGCCATGTCCGAACGCATGGGCGGATTGTCCAATGCGGTCAGGACCATCGGCGAGGTCGTTCAGTTGATCAACGATATCGCCAGCCAAACCAATCTTCTGGCCCTCAATGCGACCATCGAGGCGGCCCGGGCGGGAGATGCGGGGAAAGGCTTCGCGGTGGTGGCCGGTGAAGTGAAGAACCTGGCCAGTCAGACGGCGAAGGCGACGGATGACATCGCCCGGCAGATCAATGCGGTGCAGGATTCGACACGCTCCATGGCCGACAGCATCGGTTCGGTGGTGGAAACCATCCGCTCTCTCGATCAGGCGTCCTCCGCCATTGCCGGCGCGGTACAGGAACAGGAGGCGGCGACGCGGGCCATCGCCGACAGCATCGGCGAGGTCGCCGTGCAGGCCCAGAAGGTTTCCGCCAGCGTCGCCGAGCTTGCCAAGTCGTCGACCATGGCCTGCGCCGGCACGGTGCGGGTGATCTGGAGTGCTGGCAGCCTCGCCGAGGTGGTGCGCGAACTCAACCAGGAAGCCGTCGGTTTCATCGAGCGGGTTCGCCGCTGAGGATGGTGCCACGGGCAGGGACGCCCATGCCACTCACCCATCTACTTGAAGAATCAGTGGCACGGGCGTCCCTGCCCGTGGGGCTAAGCCTAAGGTCATATGCCGTTGGGCTTGCTTACTAGGTCCTCAGGATAGGTTACTATCCTATTGTTCTACCTCAAGTGACGAACTCGTTGGCTGTCCGGTTGAAAGATGCCGGGGCCAGGCCTTGGCGGCCGCGTCACGGGTTTCGGTCGCGGTTTGGGTGATATCGTGAACACGCTGACCACCTCCTTCGTAAATTTTACCGGTCTGCCGCAATGGCGACGGGGCGATCTCAATAATCTTGCGCTGTTCGCGACGCTGGGGGCGGTCCTTGCTCTGATCGGATACCTGTTTTGGAGCGGCTATGAGACCAACCTCCGCGCGGCGTTAATCACTACCGACAATCTGGCCATGATCCTGGCCGACGATATCGAGAGTTCATTCGATCGGGCGCAAAGTGATCTTCGCGGCCTGGCCCTGCAGGTCACCGGCGAGGATCTTTCCGGTCATGTCCCGGAGGCGCGGCGCCGGGACATCGAGGCGCGGATAGCTGCCCATTTGTTGGCTTTTCCGGCGATGGTCAACTATCACGTCTTTGACGCCAATGGCCAAGTCGTGTTCGGGGCGGGAAAGGCTAACCGGACGCAGGCATTTAATGTGAGTGACCGAGCCTGGTTCCAGCAGCTGCGCGACGATCCCCGCCGCGATTTCGTTATGTCCGACCTGCTTGTCGCCAAATCCGCGCAAAGCCAGGCGATCATTCTCGGTATTGCCATCCGCGACGGTGACGGCCGGTTCGTGGGGGTGGTCAACGCTGTCGTCAATCTCACTTATTTCCAGACCCTGGTCGACAGGCTCGACATTGGCACCAAGGGGATGGTTGCCGTTCGGCGTAAGGATGATGGTCGTCTGATCCTTCGCCGCCCGCCCATGGGCGCGGAGGACAATGTCAAACGCGTCTCTTCGCGTCGGATGCTTACGAGCTACCCGTTGACCGTAACCGTCGCCTTGGCCGCCGACGACTTTCTGGCGCCATGGCGAGCGCAGACAGCTTTGCTCGGGGTAACGGCCCTGGTGCTGCTCGTTTCTCTGATCAGGCTTTATCGCCGCGAACAAAGCGCGCGCGCGCGCGTCGGAAAGATCGCCGAGGATTTAAAGCAAAGCGAGGCCCATCTCAGTGACGAGGCGGCTCGCCTGGATCTGATCCTGTCCTCGGCCGGTGAAGGAATCTATGGCATCGACGCCAACGGTCATTTTCTCTTCATCAACCCGTCCGCCCGTCGTTTTCTCGGCATCGCCGACGATGTCGACCTGATCGGGCAGTCGGCTCATGCCTGGAACAGGCATAGCGGCGCCGACGCCAGGCCTTGCTCCAATGATACTTGCCATGTGATACGGACGATCCGCGACGGCATCAGCCGCCATTCGGACAACCAATTTTTCCGCCGTCAGGACGGGACCTTGTTTCCGGTGGAACTGTCGGCCAATGCCATGGTCAGGGATGGTGCCTGCTCCGGAGCGGTGGTGACCTTTCGCGATATCTCCGACCGCAAGGAGGTGGAAGCGCGGCTCCGTGACAGTGAGGAACGCTTCCGCAGCCTGGTGGAAGGCACCACCGACTGGGTGTGGGAAACCGATAAAGATCATCGCTTCAGCTGGATCTCCCAGTCACTCGACCCGGTGCTCGGCATTCCGTCCACGACCCTTCTCGGCAGGCTTCGCCGGGACCTGGTATCGCCCGAGCACGAAATCGAGGCGTCCCAGTGGCAGGCGCATCTCGCGGATCTTGATGCCCGTCGGGCCTTCCGCGACTATCGCTATTGGATACAGGCCAGCGATGGGCAGGCCAGATGGATCAGCGTCAGTGGCGCGCCTCGCTTCGATGAGCGGGGGGGCTTTCTCGGTTATCGCGGCTGCGGAACGGACATTACCGCGCAGGCCGACACGGCCCAGCGTCTGAGGATGCTGTCGACCGCGGTCGAGCGGTCGCCGGTGTCGGTGGTCATTACCGATGTGAACGGCACCATCGAATACGTTAACTCGCACTTTACCGCGGTGACCGGCTACGAGGCGGTGGAGGCAATCGGCGGCAATTCCCGCATGGTCTCGTCGGGACTTACGTCGATCGAGACCTACCGGGACATGTGGGCGACCATCACCGCGGGGCAGCGGTGGGTCGGCGAACTGCGCAATCGGCGCAAGAGCGGTGAATTGTACTGGGAGATGGTGGTGATCGCCCCGGTGCTGGACGATGGCGGGAAGGTCTCCCACTATGTTTCCATCAAGGAAGATGTCACCGAACGCCGCGACCTGCAGGACAAGTTGAAGCAAACCAACTCTGACCTGGAGCAGTTCGCTTATGTGGCGTCGCATGATTTGCGCCAGCCGTTGCGGATGATCAGCAGTTATCTGTCGATAGCCCAGGACCGCCTTGGTCCACAGCTTGATGACGACACCAGGAAGTACTTCGGCTATGCCGTCGGCGGAGCCAAGCGGATGGACCGGTTAATCCTCGACCTGCTCGACTATTCCCGCACCGGGAAACGCGCCGAGTCGGGCCCGGTGATGCTTGCCGAGGTGGTCGCCGATGCCCTTGCCAATCTGACGGTGGCGATCAGTGAAGCCGAGGCGGAGGTCGTCGTCGCCGAGGACTTGCCGACGGTGAAGGGCGACGAGATGGACCTGATCCGCCTGTTTCAGAACCTGATCGGCAATGCCGTCAAATACCGGGCGCCGGAGCGCCGTCCGCGAATTGAAATCGGTTGTCGCCGCTCGGGCCCTGACCTCCTGGTCACGGTCAGCGACAACGGCATGGGCATCGCGCCCAGTGATCGTGAGCGGGCTTTCGGCATCTTCCAGAGACTGGTGCCCAAGGACCAATATGAAGGCAACGGCATCGGTCTGGCGGTATGCAAGAAGATCGTCGAGCAGCATGGCGGACGGATCTGGATAGAACCCAGTCAGGGAGAGGGAACGACCTTTATTTTTTCCTTACCTGCCGCCTGAAAAGCTTTTGTTGTATGCCCCTAAAGCTGTAGCACGCGACCTGTTTGCTAAAGCGGTTCCGCCTTGGCGGCGGCGGCGACGATGATGTCGCCGAATTCACGCAGGAACACCGAGCCCTTGACGGTCCGCTGGATCAGTACGCTGCGGCGATCGGTGTCGTCCAATTTGCGGCGGACCAGACCGAATTCGCCCAGGCGGTCGAGGGCGCGGGTCACCGCCGGTTTGGAAATGTTGAGGGCGATGGCCAGGCCGCGCACCGTGTGCGGCGGCGGCGACAGATAGACGGTCAACAGCAGGGCCATCTGGCGGGCCGACAGATCCGGCGCCTCACGCCGCACGCTCTCGACGATTGCTCCGCGCCACAGATCGAGAGCCTGAACTGCCTTGAGATCGATACCCATGCCTAGGATTGCCTAAATCGTTTCGCGGACGAAATTAGCTGAGGCTTGCCCCGGCGGCAATCGCAAAGCGTTGGTGGACAAAACGATAGAGGGCACGCAAAGCGGTGGCCTCGCCGCCTTCGGGGCGTCCATGGCGCGGCGCCGGGTTCCAGGCGAACAGGTCGAGATGCGCCCAGGGGGTGGTGGGCGAGACGAATTCCTGCAAAAACAGGGCGGCGGTGATGGCGCCGGCGAAAGGGCTGTCGGAGGCATTGGTGAGATCGGCGATCTTGCTGTCGAGCAGGCGGCGATAGGGTGCCCACAGCGGCAACCGCCAAAGGCGGTCGCCTTCCACTTCGCCGGCCGCCAGCAGGTCCCCGGCGAGGATATCGTCGGGGCTGAACAGGGCCGGCAGGTCCGGGCCCAGGGCCGTCCGCGCGGCGCCGGTCAAGGTGGCGAGATCGAGCAGCAAAGCGGGTTTTTCACGGTCCGCCTCGCAGAGCGCATCGGCCAGCAGCAGCCGGCCTTCGGCATCGGTGTTGCCGATTTCGACGCTGAGGCCCTTGCGCGTGCGGATCACGTCGAGCGGGCGGTAGGCATTGCCGGAGACGGCGTTCTCCACCGCCGGAATCAGCAGGCGCAGGCAGACCGGCAGTCCGGCATCCATGATCATCTGGGCCAGGCCAAGGGTGATGGCGGCGCCGCCCATGTCCTTTTTCATCAATTTCATATTGGCTGATGATTTCAGGTCGAGGCCGCCGCTGTCGAAGCACACCCCCTTGCCGACCAGGGTCACCTTCGGCGCCTTGTCGGGTCCCCAGCGCAGGTCGATCAGTCGCGGCAGTCGCGGCGAGGCGCGGCCGACGGCATGGATGGCGGGGTAGTTTTCCTGCAGCAGGGAGTCGCCGACGATGGCACGGCAGCGTCCGCCGGCCCGCTCGGCCATCGCCATGGCGGTCGCCGCGAGTTCCTCGGGCCCCATATCCGAGGCCGGCGTATTGATCAGGTCGCGGACCAGAACCGTGGCCGCCACGCTGCGCGCAACATGGCCGCGGTTGGCGTTTGCCGGCCAGGCCAGCAGCGGCCAGTCGCGGCCATTGCGCCCGAGATAGCGGGTGAACTGGTAGCAGGCCAATTCCCAGGCCATGGCCGCGCGGTCGGCGGCATCCGGCGCCAAGGTGGCATCCAGGCGGTAAAAGCCTTTGCCAAGTTTTCCCGGCAGATGCGCCCAACTCCACGGGTCGGTGTCATCATGGCCGAACAGCACGCGTTCGGGGCGGCCTTTGGCATTGCCCAGCAGGCATAGACTGCCCGGCTCGGCGGTGAAATTCTGCGCTTCGATCCAGGCTTTTGCCGCCGTCGCCTGCAACGGCAGCCACTCGGCGAATTGCTCGCGGGACAGCGGCAGGATGGCGACGGCGTCAGCGTCGACGGCTTCGGTGAGATATTTGACCATGGCCACAGCATGCGCAAAGTTGGTGGCGAAGAAAAGAGGCTAGCCGAGGGGGAAGGCTTGGCCGATCATGGCCGCAGGTAAACTTCCCGGAGGCCGAGCATGTCCAATCTCACCCTGGTCATCGGCAGCAAGCGCTTCTCTTCCTGGTCTTTGCGTCCCTGGCTGGCCCTGTCACAGGCCGGGCTGGGGTTCGACGAGGTGGTCATCCGCTTGCGCCAGCCCGACAGCAAGGCAAAGATCCTGGCCCATTCGCCCAGCGGCAAGGTGCCCCTGCTGAAGGACGGCGATCTCATGGT
>Ga0007882_10001447_pt1 | contig 13759 bp, 8 predicted proteins | sample CryBogCBH12Aug01_FD_71195 | JGI IMG/M metagenome (GOLD analysis project Ga0007882, IMG submission 71195) | Freshwater microbial communities from Crystal Bog, Wisconsin, USA - CBH12Aug09.1 | ecosystem: Environmental > Aquatic > Freshwater > Lake | place: Crystal Bog, Wisconsin, USA | collected... | reverse complement strand
GGAGCCAAGTGTTTGGAGTAATCTGACCACCCGCAGTGGTATAGGTATAATCCGCCGTTCCACCCACAGTGGAAACCAGCCGGATGGCGAAACTGCTACCATTGGGCGTCCAAAGATCAATATGCAAATGTGTTTTGGAGGAGATATTTTGCAAATTGCCCTCAAACCCGATGCCTCCATAATTGACAGCTTTATAGCTCTTCAAGACGCTCGTCGTCGACGGTATCGTGTAGTCGCCTGTGGCTCCCCAGCCACCCCAACTTTCATAGAAGTTCACGCCGGTAATATTGACGTAAGTTCCGCTGCTGTTCCATAAGGCGATCACGCTGCCCGCCGGCGAAGTCGGCGCGGCTGGTGCCACGGTGGGAAGCGCCGCCCAGACGTTCGTCGCCGCCAGCACGAACAGTGTTAGGAGGAGGAATAATTTGTTTGATGGTTTTACCGGCGCAGTTTGATATTGGCCGGATGTTTTTTTTGTTTGGGCTGTATTCATTGTGTTTTGATGGTTCTGGTTTGTCGTTATTACGCGGGTGACAATCCAACCATACACCCAACCCCTCAAATGCCTAGCTAGCCAAGCGGCTAGTTTTTCACGCCCTGCCCCTGCTTGAATTTCAGCGCCGCCTCCGTCCGCGAATGGACGTGCAGCTTCTCATAAATGTGCTGCAGATGCCATTTCACGGCCGCCACCGTCACGCCGAGTCGCTCCGCAATCGCCTTGTTGCCGTGGCCGTGCATCACCAACTCCAACACCTCGCGCTCCCGGTCGGAAAGGTTGTCCATCTCTTGCGCCGCCGCCACCTGACCCCGAAACTGCCCGATCACCTTGCGCGCGATTTCCGGCGTCATCGGCACGCCACCCTCATGCGCCTCCTTGATGGCGGCAATGACTTTTTCCGGCTGTGCCCGCTTGAGCAAGTAGCCACATGCGCCCGCCCGCAGGGCCTGAAAAATGCGCTCCGAATCCTCATACACCGTCACGATGACGATGTGAACCTTGGGCATCTGCTCCTTGAGTTTGGCTGTGCATTCCACGCCGGTGGAATCCGGCAACTGGATGTCCATAAGCACCACGTCCGGCACCACCTTGGGAATATTTTTCAGCGCCTCCGCCACCGTGCCGCAGGTGCAAACGCACTGAAAACCCGCCGTGCGGTTGAGTAGGGTCTCGAATCCTTCGCGCACGGTTTTGTTGTCCTCGACGATGGCAACCTTAATCATAAGTTTTCATTGGGGAGCGGGGCGTGGAAGCAGACAGTCGTTCCCAGCTTCGGGTCGCTGACGACTTCGCACGAACCTCCCAGGCCCCGCATTCGCTCGCTCATGTTCGCAATCCCGTCATCGCCCGCCTGCCGGATTTGCGGATCAAAACCATGCCCATTGTCCGCCACCTCCACCATCAGGTTGCTGTCGCGCACGGAAATCCGCAGCCACACCTGCGTGGCCGCCGCGTGGCGAAGAACATTGTTGAGTGCTTCTTTGAAGGCAAAGAAAAGTTCCTGCCGGAATTTCGGGTTCAGCGGATGATCTGGCAAATCCTCGGCGATATCCAAACCGCAAGTGATAGCGGCCATGCCGAGCAACCGTTCGGCGTAGGCACCAAAATAACTCGCCAGCGAAGCAATGGTGTCGTTGCGGGGATTCACCGCCCAGACGATTTCATCAAGTGAAGTCACCATTTGGCCCGCCGTCCCGGTCAGTTCCGTAAGGTAGCGCTCCTTTTCGTCGGGTGACGTGGTCTGACTCTTGGCCAGCGAGGCGAGCATATTCACCTCGGTCAACCGCGAGCCAAGGTCATCGTGCAAGTCGTGGGCCACACGCGCGCGCTCCTGCTCGATTTCGCGACGGCGCTCGGCCAGTTGGCGTTGCTGAATCTGGATTTCCAACTCGCGCGTCCGCTCCGCCACTTGCCGCCGCAACACCGCAATCCAGCCGAAGGCGGCCAGGGTGGCCAAGGCGAACGCACCGGCGATCCACAACATTTTTTCCAAGGTCCACCAAGACGGCGCCTCCAGCAGAACCACGTCGTCTGGCGAACGGAGCAGGATGCTGAATGATTTTGCCCGCCAGTTTTCACCCGCCTCCCACTTGCCGGGTTCAATCCGGCATACGCCCGTCACGGCCACGCGACTGCCGTTGGCCAGCCGGATAAAATTATCGCGTCCGTCGGTCTGCTTGAGACTGGCCTGAAAAATAAAATTACTGGCCTGCAAAATCAGGAATTGTTCATTGGCGTGCTGGGTGCGGTCAATTAACCGGCCGGTAACTTGAATCAACTGGCAATCGTGGTCGCCTTTCAACGCTCCATCGGCGGTCAGTGGCAGGGCGGCCAAAGTCGGCCCCGTGGAAATTTTCCGGTAAACCGCATCTTGCAGCAACGGCGTGTAATCGCCTTGACCAACGAAACCCAAGGCTTCCACCCGATCTCCCAGAGCCAGTTGAATATGTTCCTTGGTCTGAATCTCCACCGCATGATTGCTATCCTGAAGGAACAAAGCCGTGCCGGGATCATAATAAATTACCGTGCCGGCCAGTTTGACCCGGTGGCCATAGCTTTTCTGCGGGGTAAATTGCAACAAGCTGCCGATCGGATGCGCATCGGTCGCGTAGGGATTCTCAACCGCCGGGACTTCAATTTTTAAATCATCCGGACGCGGCACCATGAGCCGGATGGCGAAAAGCTGGCGCTGATGATTGAACTGCGTCGAACAAACGCCCCGCACTCGCACGGTGCTATCCAGCAGTTCCTTAGCCTCCGCCACGGGAAGGCTTTTCGCATAAACCAGCAGTCGTCCGCCCCCGGTGACAATTTCAATGTCAAAATACGGCGTCTTGGCCAAAGGTCGAACCGAACGGACAATGCCAGTAATTTCCACGAACTGGCTGTCTTCAATGCCGGTGGCGAGCTGTTCATAATTCACCGGCTTGGGCAGAGGCAGTGGAGCCTCGCCCAAAACCTGCACGTGGTCGACTAATACCACGGGCGCATATTCGCCGGGGCTGGTCGCACCCTCGATTTCCACCAACTGTCCGGGAAAAAGTATGGGCGTGTTTGTGGAGGCCTGAAGATAGATGCCCGCCGTGTCGTCCTGAATGAATCGAGAATACAACTGCTCATCAAAAAAAGTCACCACACCGCGCAGACGCACCCGTATCTTTTTCGGTGCCTGCTCCGTTTTCAGCGCCCGCACCGCCTCGGCAGTGCGTAATTCCTCTGCCCGGCCCAAACTCATCAGCATTGCAAGCGATAATACATAAACGAGCATCACCACCGTCCGCAGACCTAAACGGCTGTGAAATCTGGCGTCGGTGAGGCGGCTGGAAATGTTGCTCATTAAAACCTTCAAGTGGCAAAGATTATCTGACACATGGTGCGGCGATGACTTGTTGTAATCCCGCGCCGTCGGAAGTGTCAATGACCATCTAATGCAACCCTGCCGATAAATGGAGGCTACCCGACGGAAATAGTCCATTTTGAAATTGGCGCAACGGGGTAGCAACGGTCTTAAATTGCAAAAGTTTTGTTTCAGCGGGGTAGCGAATCTTTCCGAGATTGAAATAACGTCACCTTTTTGAAACAATTCCCCGCAACGGTCGTCTGCCAAGGCAAACCGGGTTGAGGGAATTCAAAGTGCGAACATTTTACAACATCCTGTTCCTAATTTTTTTTGCGCTGTCGTCGCCATATTATTTTTGGCGGATGCGGCGGCGCGGCGGCTGGCGCGCGGGCTTCGGCGAACGCTTTGCGATTTACGACGCCGCGCTCAAGCAGGCGCTCACCAACCGCCACGTCATCTGGCTCCACGCCGTCAGCGTGGGCGAAGTGAACCTTTGCACCCAGCTCATCAACGCGCTCGAACCGCGCGTGCCAAATGTCAAAATCGTCGTCTCCTGCACCACGACCACCGGCATGGCGGAACTGCGCCGCCGGCTGCCGACGCGCGTGAGCAAGATTTATTACCCGGTGGATCGTCGCAAATATGTCCGGCGCGCGCTCGCCACGATGAACCCGGAGGCCATCATTCTGGTCGAGGCGGAAATCTGGCCGAACTTCCTCTGGCGCGCGGCGGATCTGGACATTCCCGTGTTCCTCGCCAACGCGCGGCTGTCCGACCGTTCGTATCCGCGCTATAAAAAATTCACCTTCTTGTTCCGCCGGCTGTTCCGCTCGTTCGCCGGCGTCGGCTGCCAGAATGAAGCGGATGCCGTGCGACTGCGCGCCGTGGGCTGCCGCCCGAACGCGGTGCAGGTGGTTGGCAACCTCAAGTTTGACGCGGCCAAACTCACCGAGCGCCGGACGCTCGACGTGCGCGGGATGTTGCGCCAGCTCGGCGTGAACGATGACGCGCCAATCCTCGTGGCCGGCAGCACGCATGACGGCGAGGAAATTTTGCTGGCGGACATGGCGCGGCGGTTGCGCGAAAAATTCCCGAAATTATTTTTGATCCTGGTGCCACGCCATTTTGAGCGCGCCAAGGACCTCGGCCAGAAATTAAAGGCGCGCGGCGTGAAGTTTGTTTTCCGCAGCGACATTTTCAACCATACGGATTTGCCGACTGGTGGCCTGGACTGCCTGCTGGTGAACTCGACGGGTGAATTGAAATTTTTCTACGAGCCGGCCACCGTTGTGTTCGTCGGCAAAAGCCTGACGGCGCTGGGCGGGCAAAATCCCATCGAGCCAGGCGCGCAGGGTAAGGCAATTGTCTTCGGGCCAAATATGCAGAATTTCACGGACATCACCCGCGCGTTCCTTGCCAAAAATGCCGCCGTGCAGGTGCAAAACCCGGAAGAACTGGAGCGGGTCGTCGGCGAGCTGCTGGCGGACGCGGAACGCCGCGCCGCGCTGGGCCGCGCCGCGCTGGAAGTCGTCGCGGAAAATCTCGGGGCCGTCGAGCGCACGGTGGAAATGATTTTGCCGCACCTCGCCCGCCGGGGGATTTTCGTGAACAAAAAAAAGTGAGCGGACGGCGTTTCGCCGCTTGACGAACCGGCTGGCAGTTTTCATATTCGCACCGCTTCCGGATTTAGCCGCGCCGGAGCCGATATGCCGAAAACCAAGTTGCGTAAAAAATCCCCGCCCGCCCCCGGAAAAATTCCGGTTGCCGCCCTCACGCCGGCGGAGCGCGCGGTGGAATTGACCGCCAAAATCCGGGAGCTGGTGCAACTGGCGAAGGAACAGGGCAACCTGACTTTCGACGACATCAACGAGACGCTGCCGGAAGCGCTGGCCACGCCGGAAGCGCTGGATGAAATTTTTGCCAAGCTCCGCGAACTGGAAATTGAAATCGTGGATCCGGCGGAAGTGGACACGGCCAAGGAACCGGACGAGGAAGAAATCGAAGCGCGCCAGCTGGGTTCGCTGGACGACCCGGTGCAGATGTATCTCAAGCAGATGGGCGCGGTGCCGTTGCTGACGCGCGAGCAGGAGGTGGAGATTTCCAAGCGCATCGAGGCGGCCGATAACGAACTGCGCGCAGTGGTTTATAGTTTTGGCTTTACGGGCAAGGAACACATCGCGCTGGCGGAAAAACTGCTGGACAACCCGCCGCGCGAACGCTTTGACCGCGTGGTGCTGGACAAGCACGTCACCACCCGCGAGACGCATCTGAACGCACTGGAAAAGCTGCTGGCGCAGACGCGGGAACTGGACTCGGAAGTGGATCGGCATTTTAACCGCTGGCGCGACGCCCACCAAAACGCCAAGCGCAACCGCGAGCATGATGAATTTCTCAAGCTCGACAAAAAGCTGCAGGCGACGTTTCCGAAATTCTGCTTCAAGCAAAAGGTGAATGAGGAAATCGCGCTCGTGGCGGAAAACATTCACGACAAACTGCAATACACCCTGCGGGCGCTGCACGACGCCCAGCAGCAGCGCGAATCTTCCGCGCAAAAACACCTCGTCGCGGCGGAGCAGCAGAAATTGCGCGCGCTGGAGGAGTTCGTGCGGATGCCGGCGGAGGATTTTCTGAAGGAGTTTGACCGGCTGCGCGACGCGGCGGCGCGATCGTTGCAGGCGAAAACGGAAATGGTGGAGGCGAATTTGCGGCTCGTGATTTCCATCGCCAAGAAATACACGAACCGCGGGCTGTCGTTTCTCGACTTGATTCAGGAGGGCAACATTGGCCTGATGAAAGCGGTGGAAAAATTTGAATACAAGCGCGGCTACAAATTTTCCACTTACTCAACATGGTGGATTCGGCAGGCGATCACGCGCAGCATCGCGGACCAGGCCCGCACCATCCGCATTCCGGTGCACATGATCGAGATCATCAACAAGCTGCTGCGGGTGCAGAAAAAACTGTTTCAGGAATTGGGCCGGGAAGCCACGCCGGAGGAGCTTGCGGACGAGATGCAGTTGCCGGTTTTCCGCGTCAGCTCGGTGTTGAAAATGGCGCAGCAGCCAGTGTCGTTGCAGTCGCCGGTGGGCGACGGCGACGACGCGAGCTTCGGCGATTTTATCGAGGACAAGGCGGCGGAAAATCCGCTGGACATCACGAGCTTCAGCCTGTTGAAGTCCCGGATGGGCAATGTGCTGTGCAGCCTGACGGCGCGCGAGCGGCAGGTACTGGAGCTGCGCTTCGGCCTCGGCGACGGCAACGCGCGCACGCTGGAAGAAGTCGGCCAGCAGTTCCGCGTGACGCGCGAGCGCATCCGGCAAATCGAGGCGAAGGCGCTGCGGAAAATGCGCCACCCGACGCGGCTGAAACAGTTGAACGGTTTTCTAGACATCGGCGAGAAGAAGCCCACCGACGAATAATCTGCGCCCATTGCTTGCCAATCAGTCGGCTGGTTTTTTATTGAACGCCTTTCTTTTTGGTGTATTGGTTTAGGATAAGAGAATTTCGCGCGTGAACCCACGCGACCACGTCTAAAAAAATTTCCATCATGAAAATAAAATACGTTTGGTTGATGCTGATTTTACCATTGCTGTGGCTGACGTTTCCGGCAGCGGCGGCGGAAGCCAATGCGGTTGCCAAAAGCGCCAAACCCACCTTGAGCCTCACCAATCTGGTCGCCGGCCAGCGGTTGAGCAATGCGGTGTTCACCGTTCAAGGCACGGCCACGGACAAGGCCGGCGTGACCAATGTGCTTTATTCGCTGAATCAGTCGGCGTGGACCAACGCCAGCACCACCAGCAGTTGGACCAACTGGTCGGCGCAAATACTTTTGACGCCGGGAACCAACACCTTTTCCGCGTATGCCGTGAACACCAGCGGCACCCATTCCACGACCAACACGGTGAAGTTTGTCTATGTCGTGATGAGCACCATCACGGTGCGCACCAACGGCCCCGGCAGCATTTCGCCCAATTATGAAGGCGTGCCGTTGCAGCTTGGCAACAACTACTCGCTGACCGCCACCTCGTCTATCGCGGGCTTCGGTTTGCAAACGTGGACGGACGCCAGCAACAACATCATCACCAACAGCGCCACGGTGCAATTCGTCATGGCCTCGAACCTTACTTTCGTGGCGAACATGGGCGACGTGACCAAACCAATTATCAGCTTGACTTCCGTGGTCACTAACACCGGCGGCAACCCCACCAGCCTGATTATCACCGGCACCACGACGGACAATGTCGCCGTGACCAACGTCCAGTATTCACTGAATAATGCCGCGTGGACCAATGTCATCAGCGCGAATAATTGGAGCAACTGGACGGTGCAAGTTTCGATGGTGCCCGGCACCAATACCGTTTCCATTCAAGCCGTGGATAGCAGCGGCGATCTCGCCACGACTAACGCCGCAAAAATCTTTTACCTCGCGACCTCGGTGCTAACCGTGCGCACCAACGGCCCCGGCAAAATCACGCCCGACGACAACGGGGCCATTTTGAAAATTGGGGTGAGTTATTCGATTACGGCCAAGGGAACCGCCACCGGTTTCGGCCTCGTGAGTTGGACGGACGGGGACGGCCACTTCCTTACCAACACCGCTACGCTAAATTTTCTGATGGCCTCCAATCTCGTGCTGATTGCCAACATGGGTGACGTGACTGCGCCGACGCTGGATGTCATCACGACGACGACCAACATGGACGGGGTGCAAAATCATTTCGTGGTTCACGGCGTCGCCAGCGACAACTTCGGCGTCACCAATGTTTATTATCGGCTTAATACCGACGCTTGGTCGCCGGCGAGCACCACTAATAGCTGGACGAACTGGACGGCCGACGTGGCCTTGAATCCGGGTGCCAACAAATTTTATTTTTATGGCGTGGACATCCATTCCAACACGTCATCGGTGTTGTCAGCGGAAATTGATTACAACAGCGCGCCAACGAGTCTGGCGGGCTTTTCCGGCATCGTTGTTTTTGGGGACACCAACCACATCGCCCCCGTCAATGTTGCCTTTGCTAAAAAAACTTTCAGCCAGTTCGCGCAGGACACCAACAACGTCAACGGCGTGGGCAGTTACACTTATGTCGCGTCCGGCGGCGGGGCCAGCTTGAAACTTAAATACACCGGGCCGCCCAGCGCCACGAGCGAAGGCAGCCAGATCATCGGCCTGACCTTTTACACGCCCAGCCTGGCTATCTTCACCAACACCACCACGACGGATAGTGGCTACATCCAATTTTTATCCGTCTCCAACCTTACGCTGACGGATGTTTCGACGCACTCACTGCTGTCGTTTGGCCGTCAAGGCGACGGGCAGGGTTTGTTTTTTCAGAAAGGAAAATACGTCTCCCAATCCCTGAACACCGCCACCACCAACGCTGGAAAATATACTTACACGCAATACAGTCCCGTCGGCGCCCTGCTCAAACTGACGGGCACAAATGGCACCGACTATGTGCTGGCTAATTTCGCCGCCACGAATCTGGGCTTGTTTTATGCCGAAGCCTACGACCGTTCCGGCCAGACCAACGGCACGGATGCCGGCTTGTTTTTGGTGGATGCCCAGCAGACGAATTGGAATGCCTCGCTCACCGTCAACAACCAAATCATGCAGATCACTTCCGCCGACGGGTCTTTCAACGAAAATTTTGGCCTCAATACTTTTAGTCAAGACACGCGTTCCAGCAATTACGACAATGATGTGGGCAACTATAGCTACACCGACGCCGGCACCAACATCAGCTTGCTCAACCTCACGGTCACCGAGCCGCCGACGCTGGCCGGCGGTCAAAGCACCGGCTGGCTGGTGTTCACCAACCCCAATGCTGGGATGCTCCTAAATCGGGATGCCACCATTAGCAGCTTTGCCTTGACCACCGCCACCAATTTGGCCCCGGACATTTTTACCAACTACCTTGCGAGTCTGACTTTTGATAGTGGCGGTAACAACGACATCTATTTCTATGGTGGCACTATTTATAGCTATAACTTCTTTTTTGGCTGGCAGCCGTTTGGAACTTATACTTACGAAACCTTCAGCCCTGGCGGGGCCATGGCACAGTTAGATTTTAACGGCACGGGACGCGACTGGATCCAATTCAATTTTAACGCCACCAATGCCGGCAGTTTCTTCGCCAATGAATTCGATGCCTCGACAAATTTATTGGACACCTTGAGCGGGCAATTCAACCTGCAATAAAACTTGGCCGGCGCAGCGGCGCAGAGTTACCGCTGGTCATACGCGAAACCTTCCAGCAGTTCGCACTCTGGACTCCAGCACCACGCACGAAACAACAGGATATCGCCCCGGCTCCGGGCCACCGCAATTTTGGCCCAGTCATGGGCCGCGTCGCTGATATCCAACGCCTGAAATGATCCGGGAAAAAGTTTCCGCGCCCATTTGGCGGTCACCCCGGAACCGCCTTGGCGCAAGGCCACATACGGCGCGCTGAACGACCAGTAAGGCAGATAGTGATGTTCGGGAATCAGCAGACTGTCGGGCAGTTGCGCCGCCAGCCAGCGCAGTTGCCACACCTCATCAGGCCGCCGGATGCCGCCTGTTGAATCCACATAAAACAGCGTGGCACCCCAGCGCGTCCGGGCGTAGTCAATTTTTTCCAGCAACACTTTTTGCGTAGCGAACGCCACGGATTGATGCGGCTGGCCTTGTTCGTCAAAAATTAATTCCTGCGGGCGAACCGTCAGTCCGACTTTCAACCCAGCCCCGCGCAGCCGTCCGAAAAATTCATCCGCCACGGCGGCCATTTCCGGTGCCAGCCGGCCCAACCTACGCGGATCGCCGATGAATGAAGTCTTGTGCGGAAATTGTTCGCCTTCTAAATCCCAGACAATCACGCCCTGCGCCCCGGTTCGCTTCAAGATGGCAAGGCTGCGGTCGGTATAATCCAGCATCGCCTGACGAAATCGCTGCGGGCCGTCCGCCCCGGTGACATCCAGACTCGGATCATTGAACCAGCCGCGCGGATTGGTGGCCGAGGAATGAAAATGGGAAGCCAGAAACAAAACGCCAATGGGCCGGCGATCTGACCAATGAATGAGGGTTGGCGGCACCAGCCACAGCCAGGCGAAAACCGTCATCACCAGCAAAATCAAAATAACGGCGACCGTCAGAAATTTCCGCTTGGTTCCACGCCAAATCACCCTCGGCCAATACCGTGACGGAACGCGTTTGGAAAAAATAGTGGGAACTAGAATCAAATGTTTGCAATGCGGGCATTTGACTTTTTTGCCGCCCCGGTTTTCATCGCACTGCAACTCTTGGTGACACTGCGGGCAGGAGATTTTAATTTTAGCCATGCCAGTAATAGTGTTGTTATCAGCCCCGACTTTTTGCAGGATAGCAAGACTGGACATAATCGTAAAGGTGCCGTCGGTAAAATGAATTCAGCCCTTTATTGGCAAGGCTATGAGCCGGTTGCTCCAGGATGAGCGCCGCGCACCAAAAATTTCAGTCGGGGGAAATTGACATGGCGCAAATTCCCGGTTGAATACGGCGAGACGGTTTAATCAAGAAATAAAACCATGCGCATCCTGCTTGCTGAAGACGAACGGAAGGTGGCCGAACACATCCGCACCGGTCTCGTGGCCGAAGGCTACGCGGTGGATGTCGCCAGCGACGGCGACGAAGCCCTGTGGCTCGCCGAGTCCAGCACCTATGACGCCTTGCTGCTGGACATCAATATGCCGCACAAGGACGGTATCACGGTCGTCCGCCTGCTGCGGCGCAAAGGCGTGCTCGCGCCGGTCATTTTTCTGACGGCCCGCGACGACATTGAGGACAAGGTGCGCGGCTTGGACGCGGGCGCGGATGATTACCTGACCAAGCCATTTTCCATCATGGAGCTGCTGGCACGGTTACGCGCGGTGCTGCGCCGGCAGCGGCCACAGACGGCCAATGTTGTTCGCGTTGCAGATTTGGAACTGGATTTGGTTTCGCACGAGGCGCGGCGAGCGGGCGAACAGATTGAATTAACGCGGCGCGAGTTTGCGCTGCTGGAATTTCTCATCAACGCCTCACCCAAACCCGTGAGCAAAACGGCGATTGTCGAACACGTCTGGGATCAACACTTCGATTCCGAGACAAACGTGGTGAATGTTTATATCAAAATGCTGCGGCGGAAAATTGACCGGCCCGGACTCGCGCCGCTAATTCACACCGTGCGCGGCGTGGGCTTCACGTTGCGGGAGGGCGAGCCGTGAAATCGCTGCGATTGCGGCTCACGCTCTGGTATGGCCTCGGTTTCGCGGTGGTGGCGGCGGCGTTTATTTTTCTGCTGCACCTCACGCTGGAATCACAGTTGCTCGAAAAGGCGTGCAACAAAACCTATCCCGATTTGCCGGACTGGAAACTGCACGACAGCCTGACGGAGGCGGAGGTGCATGACGTTGCCGACGGTCTGCTCCGGGCGGCGCTGCTCTGGCTCATCCCGGTCGTGGTGCTCGCCGTGGCGGGCGGCTATTGGCTGGCGCGGCAGTCGTTGCGGCCCATCGCGAACGTGAACCGGCAACTGGCGGCCAAACATCCCGGCAACCTCGGCGAACCGATTTCACTGCCGGAACTGGATGATGAATTCCGCGACCTCGTGCGGCAGTTGAATGAATTGCTGGTGCGGCTGGATGATTCGTTCGAGGAGATGAACAACTACGCCGCCAAAGTCGCCCATGAATTGCGCACGCCGCTGGCCATCATCCGCCTCAAAGTCGAGCAGGCTGGCGGACGCATCGCGCCGGAGCTGGCGGATGAACTGGAAGGCGAATTGCACCGGCTGACCCATGTGGTGGACCAGTCGCTGCTGATCGCGCGGGCCGAGCAGGGCCGGTTGATGGCGATGCGCTCGGTGTTCAATCTTTCGACAACCGTCGCGGAAGTGGTGGAGGATTTTCAACTGCTCGCCGCCGAGCAGAATCGGCGGTTCACCTTGCAGGCCGCGCCGGAATGTTGGGTGGCCGCCGACCCACGCCATGTGCGGCAGATTGCGCACGCGCTGCTCACGAACGCGCTCAAGCATGGCGCGGGCGATTTGACGGTGCGGGTGAAACGCAGCGGAAAATTCGCAGCGTTAGTGGTGGGCAACCGCGCGAGCCACAAGGATACTTCCGAGCCGACGCTGGGGCTGGGCTTGCGCGTGGTGGCCGCGCTGCTGCGGCTGGAACCGGAGATGCGCCTGCAACACCGACACGGCGGCGGCTATCATGTGGCCCGGCTGCTGGTGCCGCTGGTGGAACAGCCGGAGTCCTTCCATATCTGACCGAAGCCTGCGCTGGTCGGCGCATATTTTCTTGGTTGGCAAGGTGTTCAACTTCACCCGAACGCAGTTCCGGGGCCGCGACGGGCCGCCACTTAAATATTTTTTAATCCTTCATACATGGGCTTCTTATAGAGACGCTGCTAGATTCTGGGAAGATTTTAGGAAAACCGCGCCCTTGATTATGACGATTAATAATAAAAGTTTTTCCATGCCAGCCCGGACTGGCGTGCGCTGCTGGCAGAATTATCTGCCGGTCGGCCTTACGCTGGCCCTCCCGCGTCTGCTACGCGCCGAAGATCATGTGGATTATCGTTTCGAGTATTATGCCGAGGATAATAACCGGATGACGATTCAAACGCATTCGGCTTACTTCGAACAGAAGCTGACCGACACCGTGACTGCCAAGGGCGAAGTTGTTTACGACGGAATTTCCGGGGCCACGCCGCTGGGGACACACGATACCAGCGGCAAAATCATTCTCGCCAAGGTCAAGGATGTCCGCACCGCCGGCAATCTGGAGTTGGAAACCCAACTGGGGAATCACACGCTCACGCCTGGTTTTGCCTACTCGCAAGAGCATGATTATACATCCTACGGCCTCTCGCTGAATGACGCGATTGCGTTCAACGACAAGAACACCATCCTGCAACTGGGCGCTTCGCATAATTTTGACTCCGTCCGCCACGCGGACAGGAAAACTTGGTCGGATAAGGAAGGCACCGAAGGTCTGATTGGTATTTCGCAACTACTCACGCCCAAGACCATTTTCACCGCCGCCTTCACCTACGGCAACGACTCCGGCTATTTGAGCGATCCCTATCGGCTGGCGGAATATCACCCGAACATTTTTCCGGCCGGCTTCAACATCGGCGTGCCGGAGCGTCGGCCCAGTCATCGCAACAAGGAAATTCTCTACACCTCGTTGACCCAATATTTCGAGACAGTTGATGCCAGCTTGGAAGGCTCCTACCGTTTTTACAACGACTCTTACGGTGTGCTGGCCCATACGGTCGGGCTGACCTGGCATCAACGGCTCGGCAAACACCTCATCGTCGAACCGCTCTTTCGGGCCTACGAACAATCCGCCGCCAGTTTTTACAGCCCCACTTTTACCGGGCCGTTCACCACGGATCCGGCCGGCTTCCATTC
>Ga0007882_10001445_pt1 | contig 13775 bp, 14 predicted proteins | sample CryBogCBH12Aug01_FD_71195 | JGI IMG/M metagenome (GOLD analysis project Ga0007882, IMG submission 71195) | Freshwater microbial communities from Crystal Bog, Wisconsin, USA - CBH12Aug09.1 | ecosystem: Environmental > Aquatic > Freshwater > Lake | place: Crystal Bog, Wisconsin, USA | collected... | reverse complement strand
GGTAGTTGCCGCCGACCACATACACGCTGTTCTTCATGTTGGTGAGGTCGATCTGAACATCCAAGGTCGGCCACTCGATCATTCCAGAAGTCTCGTCGATATTGAACGGAGCTGGATTATTTTCGGCAAGGAAGAAGTGGATATCCTTGGCTGGATCTACGTACCATTCCCAACCAATCTGCTTGGCGAGCTTTTCCAGAGCCTGCGTCACTTGCTCGTAGTTAAACTTGATCGAGGCCACTTGGAATCCGCCGCGGACGACATGGGAGCGAGTGAAGCCAAGGCTTGCCGGCACGAAGTTCGTGACGATGTCTGCCACGATATCGGCAGGGTCCATCGCTGCATATGTCTTCGTGACAAGTTTGCTATTCAGTTTGTAGCTCCAGTCGACGCAGTCTATCTGATATGCAAGAAGAACTCCTCCTTGGATAGTCGCCTCTATGGATGTGCAGGTTCCGCCGAAGATATGGACGCTATTTTCGTACACATCTATCTGGTCACCCGTGGTCGGAATCATCGATGCAGTTGCCAATGTCTTGTAAATCGTAAATTGCAATGTCGATACTTCCTTGGTGAGCACCTCTTTGATCTGCACCGTCTTCCATTGGATAGCAACCGATATATCCGTGCTGTTTTTCTTGATCTGAAGCATGTTAGTAATTTTTCAATTTGAGCTGCTGATTCAGGACTTTTGCAATAATGTTGCCGATGCGAGTCGCATTCTGTTCATCGGTGTAGAAAGTGCCCGAGAGATACACATTAATCGACCCCGACTGATTATTTTCCATAGAACTTCCACCACCACCCAGCATCGAAAGCGGGATGATAGCTTCAGGACCGGCTTCACCAACGAGCGCGTATGTTGGACCGTTCACGATTCCACCCGAGGCAAAGTGTGGTACGACGCTCGAGACGGCGTTGCCGATCGAGCTACCAATCCTGGCTGCAGCCGATACTGCACTTGAGACAAAGCCAGATATTGCCTGTACCGGCGCTGAAATCTTTGAAGCGATACTCGAAACGAAATTGAAGAGGTTGTTGAGCTGGTCGGTAATGAATGACACGGCGCTTTGAAGTGCGCTCTTTATTCCATTCCATATGCCTGTGAAGAAATCAGAAATGGCACCCCACGCCGCATTCCACGCAAGCTGTGTTATCTGTATATCCGCTGTGATAAGCATCATGATGAATGTCATCACATCTTCCGCGATCGTCTTTATCACATTCCACGCCTGATTGAAGGCATCTGTTATCTTAGTCCATTGCTCAGAAAGCCATCCTGTTATCTTCTGCCAGATCATAACGATGAAATTCCATATCTGGGTGTGATACTCAAATATCAAGGTTACAATGCCGGCAAGGATGGCAACTGCGGCTATGATCGCAAGCGCCCACCCCGCAACCGCTGCTGCGGCTGTACCGAATATGACAATGAGAGCGCCAACAGTTATGAGGAGTGTGCCCGCAATTGTAGCCAAGACTCCGAATACTCCGATCGAGACCATGATGGCAGCCGTTAATTTAGGATGAGCTGTCACCCACTGATCAACTTTATCGATGATGCTCACAAAGAGACCGATCAATTTTGTGAGCATCGGCAGTTGAGTATTGCCCATATCCTCGAACAATTTATTTATTTTCTGCAAAGCAACAGCAGTCTGGCCACCCAGAGTGTTTGCATATGCCTGAGCTTGCCCTTGAACCTGCTCTTGGAGGGCTTGAAGCGCCTGCATGGGCGTGAGACCGTCTTTAATTTGAATACCGAGAGTCGCAAGAGCACGGCCTTGACCTTGCAACGCCATTTCGACCTGCTTCGAGGCTGTCTCGAGATCCATGTGCTTGAATCTCGCCAAATCAAGCGCGGCATTATATGCCTGAATAGCTTCCGGCATGCTTTTTGTTTCTGTGAAGAGGCCGTTTAGAGCATTGACGGAGTCTTCAATGCCAAAACCGAGAGCGACGTTCTTTTCTGCGAGGTTGTTGAAGGCTGAGATGATTGTCTGCGCAGAAGTCCCGGCAAGTTGCTGAGTATTATTCAGAAGTTCAAGCTGTCCTTGGTATTTTGCTACCGTCTGATTCAAGGCGTCGATCTTAGCGGCATTCTCTGCATTCGCCGCTCCGTGATCTTTTGCAAGCTGAGTACTTTTCTCCGTCTCTGATGAGAGTTTTGCAATAGAAGCCTGTGCTTCCTGTATCTTTGTAGTCAGATATGCCTTCTGCTGAGCAGCACCGCTATCAGCACCAGCACTTGCCTCAGATTGTTTGACCAGATTCTCGACAGATGCCGCGAGACTTTCCTGCGCTTCTTGGCTTTTCTCCGCCGCCATGACTGCACCTCCATAGAAAGCATCGGCCGCCGCACCCATGGCAAGGACGCGTGTGCCGGCCTGTTGCATGGCCATGCCCATCTGTTGCATCTGCTGCTGAGCAGTCAGAGCTTTCTGCCCGTCGGCGCTTATGGCATTGCCGATATTGCTCAAGGCTTGTGATGCCTGATCAACTGCTTGTATGACTATTTGGAGGGTTGAGTTCATTTATTTCTTCGACTGCTTTTTTATGTGATCCGACTCTGCTCCGAGATATGCGAGGATGTTCCGAACAAACCAGAGCGGTTGGTCTTGAAGCTCTTGCCATGTCCAGCCCATTTCTCGGCAAAGGATAGCGGCTGTCATCTCGTCGGGGAATTCAAGATTTCCGAAGGCGAAGTATCTTGACCATGCGGCTTCAACTTCGCCCTCTAAAAATTTCCGTCAACTGCCTTTTCAGCCTCCGCAATGACAAACTTGTAGTCCCCCGCAACCAGGTCTTGCACTTTGTCGGCGGCATTTTCTTTAACGCCGTCGATCGAGACCACTGTGTATTCGAGAAGCTTCTTCTCGCGATCGATAGCGAGCGAAAGCGGGTATGCCGGTATGACTGGCTTGCCGTCTTCTCCGCGCTCAACCGATACTGATCCGAAAAGGGTACGCTTGATGTCGTTCACTTCCCTTCCTGTCAGATATGTTTTGAGGACTACTATGTGATTCCCTGGCGTCGATATATTCCTTGTTTCTCTTTCTTGCATGATTTTCTGTTATTGCTATTAATATGCCGCGACTGTATTCGTGGCTGTGACCTTTATCATCTGCGCATCGGAGATCGAATATGCCGCCTTGAATTTCAAGGTCTGATAAACAATATCCTTGGCTTTGATCGGACGGCTAAACTCCGTGAAGTAGACCTTTGCCAAATCTATCTTTATCTCTGGATGAGCCGCGGACCCTAGAGTAACCGCTGAATTGATGAGATCGAGTCGCAGTGCCTGCGGTGTGTTGGCGATAGTATTTGCTTTGAAGTCCGTCTCGTTCTGCCAGATGGCTTCAAGCGTGCCCTCGATCTTGAATTCCTTGTTGAGGAAGTCGGCTGGTGATGCGCTACCAAGAACGTCCTGCGATTCGACACTGTCATCTATGGTGAGCTTCAAACTCTTGATTGCGATAGCTGTTGCAGCATTCAATCCCGAAAGATTGGCTGCTGTCTTGAAGGTCAAATACTGCGGTACGAACCTGTTCTCGGCTGATTGTGATGGCGTGAAGCTGGTCTTTTGCACTCCCTGTTGTCCCATGATTGAAGCTCCATACTTGATGAAGTCCTTCAAAGCGTATTCAAGGTCGATCTTGTGCACGACTCCGAGCGCATGAGAGTAATCCTGGCTTGCCAGAGGGTCGTGGACGAAGAACGTGAGTGACTGATGTTGCGAATTCTGTGCGACTGTAAGAACATGGTCGTATACCGTTGTTTCTCCAGAATGGAGTGCGGGCGTATCAGTGCCGAGAAGCGAGAGAAGGAGAAGCACAAAGCTCTGATCCGTTATCGGAGCGTTGATCATTCCCTCCATCCAATTCTTCACTCTTGTTTGCGAGGCGCTGTCCTCGATCACACCGTATGCTTGGGCATCCACAGCATTCTCGATCTTTTCCTCCGGAGCAGCATCGGTAAATGCCGGCCAGTATGAGGCCGACACGATCGCCGTGCCTCTCGCTGTCTCCTTCGCTATCCCTATCTGAAATAATTTTCCTATTCCTTTTGCCATGTGAGTTAAATATTTTCTTGATTATTAATATCCTCGACCTTTATATTTTTCCTTTCCTTTTCCCATATCTTCTCTGCTTCTTCGCGTGATATGGCCGTAATAGTAAGAGGGTGAAACTTGCCGCTTCCGGCAAAGTGGTACTCCTTGACAGGTGGAGATGTATTGGGAGACATATCTTTGGTTTTTGCTGCTTTTTCGATCATATGTTTAATTAAATGCGAGTAATGTTTTTGCCTTAAGCGTGACTACGAAGACAGTGTATGTCTGTCCAGAAGACTCAATTGCTGCAGGCGATGACGAAGTTGGATCGACTGCCCCGACTGCCGTTCCGCCCAGAGTGAAGTCTTTGTTGAATTCCTGCACTACAGCTTCCAAGAGATCCTCGACAGCAGTTGTGCTGGTGATGTTGTCGCTTTTCATAACGACAGCGATGTCGAATGAGTAGAGGTACAGATTGTCCTGATTCGATTCGACGCTTCCTTCGGCAGTGCCTGGAAGTAATATCGCTGCGGGATATGCGATTAGGTCCCTATCAAACATATTCTGCGCTCCTGCCTGCTCGATGATTACTTGAGCAAGCGTGCCTGCGGTCTTGAGCGCATTCAAGTGATCGATGATCTTCAGCTTTATGTTTCCGAGGGTGCTCATGATGATGTTTTCTGTGCTATGTCTCCAATGATGTAATCAAGTGCAGACTTAAAGGCCACATTGATATCGCTCTGGCTTTTGTCGATGATTCTCGGAATGAACCTGTTTGGTTTATTCCCTGGATGATGCACTTCTTTTCCGAACACTTGTCCCGTTTTCTTGTTTGCCAATACTTTTTTCATCTTGACTCGAATAACATGTGGCGCAGTGCCTTCATGCACATAGATTGCATAGCCGGCATTCGTCCAGATCCTTCCTGAAAGGTTCGAGGGAGATGCGAGCGAGAGGCCGTTTCCCGGCGCTCCCCATGAAGCGGATAGATACCCCGTGCGAAGCTCTCTCGGTGTCTTGAATTGGAAGGTACTTTCGTCACCGTTCTTGGCCAGAATTGCAAGCGACTTGTTTATGGCATCCGATATTCTCGGCGCAACGATCGTCGGAGCCTGCCTGAAGGTCGCAAGTATTTGGTCAAGATTCTGTATCCTGATGCTGAACTGCGTGTCGGCCATGGCGTTATATGAATCTCACTGGACGCATGTAGCGCTCAAGGACATCAGCATCAAAGCCATCGAAGAAATCATTCCATATGACATTTGAGTCTTTGACCGATTCCGACTTCTTGCCGCTCGACTCGCGGTGCTTCCAGTATCGAACTACAAGGCTTTCACACAGATTCGTGAGATCGGTTGGAAGATTATGCTTCGCTAGATTGCCGAAGTCGGACCAGCTAATGAGAAATCCTGCCGTGTATGTAGCTCGAATTGCATTTGTTCCTGTATATAGGAGAGGTGCAAAGCCTGCATATATGCGGATCATTCCCGACTTCGACATGCCGCTTCCGTCAGGTTCGACAAGCTCGAATTGGTCTACAACGAAATCAGTCCAGTTCGGAGTTGTCGGAGTGCCTGCCCGGTACTGAAAACTTGTGAGTGCTGTCACATTGCCATGATTGAGCATCAAGTATTCCTGACGCTCGCCCCAGATCGAATAGAGTTCATTCGTGTAAGTCTTTTGCATGAAGAATTCATTGCAGTAATTCTGAATGAAATCTGTTGCAGAATTGACCAAGCGCAAAAGAACTGGATCGGCATTAGAAACTGTGATACCGAGAATGTCTTTTACTCTTTGAACCGTGGTTAGCGCGTGTGGATATATTTGTTCGCTCATGTGTGTTGGATCACGTCCTCGTCAGCACCCGCCACATGACGGGCACTGCGAGGACACGATCGTCTTAGGTATTCGACGCGCCGGTGTTAGCCGGCTTTTCCAAGCCTCGGCCGAGCAGGATATTCCCGTGAACAAGAACTGCCGGAGTTGTGCCGTTCGTGAACGTAGTCGTCTCAACTACTCTCAAGTAACGCTTGCGGTTCAAGCCCAACCCTTCAATTCGTGCCAGAAAGACACCAGAATCGGTAAGTATTCCGCCAATCACCGTTCCTGTATTATCCTTGGCATCAGCCATATCGCTACCATTGGCTAGCGATCCTTCCTGGAGCTTGATTGAAACCGAAGTTGTATCAGGAGTTCCCGAGATATCGCCAGCTTCAAAAACAAGCATTGCCGTCTCATAGCCAATCGTGTCGACAACCCCGCCATTTACGGCGCTGCCCCCAGAATCGCTTTGCGGAGCGATGCTCTTTGAAACTGACACATCGTCATATATGCTGTGCATAATATTTTGTAGATTATTTTTTACGACCTTTATTATCCTTACGGATATCCGGCAGACAAGCGAGGATTTCGCCTGCCTGCCATATTCCGCTTGTGGCTAGGAAGCAGCCGTTTCTATCGTAGTGAATGCCTTAGGAAGGACGTTCACGAATGCGTGACGATGCTTGTACACGATTCCACGCTGATCGGCGAGAGCAATTTCTTTGCCGCCGAAGTTACCTGAGTTGTATTGCTCTACGCGCATCTCACCTTTGTCTCCGAAAGCCGTAGCCTTCAGATTGCCGAAGACCGCGAACTTTGTCCCTGCTGCCGTATCTCCAAGTTGAGGAAGATGGCGCACGGTAAAGACCGGGAAGCCCATGATCTCGCCCGCAGGCTTAGGACCTCCGCCAGTCGGGTTGTTTGCCAAGACTGCCGGACTTGCAAGACCTGCGAGAGGCAATATTGGAACACCCTGTGTGGTCTTAGCTGCACGAATGGCAGCCCAGACAGTGCGATGCATGTAAAATGCAGCGCCGTCCAAGACTGATTCTTCGAGTTGTCCGATGATCTCAGAGCAGTCCGATACAGGATCGAGACTTCCGAATGTCGTCTTGCCGCTTGCAAGCTGGAAATTCGGAACCTTCGTATCATTCAAGAGTCCGACGAACGGAGCGCCTGTGCCGACGAAAGCCTGGTAGTCGATCATGTTTGCAAGAGCTTCACCGCCCAATGCCAAGAGCCAATCTGCAAGATTGACCGAGGCATCGACGAGAAGATCGTTGCCAAGCACGAATGCGAGTTGCCACTTCTTGGCGATCAATGCCGCTTGGCCGAACGCCATGCCCTGAACTACACCAACTGCATCGACACCAAGATACTGTCCGGTCAAAAATGCACCGGTGTAATTTGGAATGCCAAGTTCGTCGGTCTTTAGATCCCATTTCTGGGCTTGAGACAAGACGACGCCGACCGATGCGGCAATGCGCAAGATTGCGTTCGCCACTTCGCGGGAAACGAGATAGCCTCCGCGGCTGTCCTGTTCCTCGATCAAGGCTTCATTGGCCTTGGCGTCGATCGGGATGTTCAAGATGACGCTTTTGACCACCTCGACGAAATCCCTCTTTTGTTTATCAGAAAGACATGTCTTGTCGTGACCAAACTGTGCCCGCTCCATGCGAAGCTGCTCGACGATCTCCTTTGTGGTCTGTGCGGCGACTTCGCCGATGTACGGACCGAGCTTCTCCTTCATCGACTCATCGAAGAAGGTGCTCATTGCTGACTTGAAAACTTCTAGTTGTTTTGGTTCCATAATAGTTGTTTATTATTTCTGGCGAGCTTCAGCGCGTGCAGCCTTGTTGAACCGCTCAAGCGCATCGCTGCCAGAGGTTACTATTGCCCTCAAAACCTCACGGCTGAATTGCCAATCTTTGAAATTGAACACATCCGGAGATCCTGTGGGATTCGACCTTTGTTTCGGGGAGCCCGCATCGCTCGGGATATCCTTCCCCTCGCCACCCTGGATACTGGCCGCTGTAAGCAACCCTTCCAACGCGACAATTCCTGCCTTCATGGCTTCGATGGTATTTTGAATCTTTGCCTTTACCTCCTTCGTCAAAGGAGCAAGAGCCTTATCTTCCGTCTCATCTTCGTCCTCATTCGGTTTCGGTACGCACTGAAGATTTCCGTTTCCGTCTTCTTCAAGCACTCCCTCGGTTCCGTCATCCAGAGTGCATGTTCCGCCTTCTTCTGGTTCTTCAGCTTTTGCGGCAAAGATGATACCTTTGGTTGCGAGTAGATCCAGGTTGAGGCCTAGCTTTTTTGCCTGCGAGAGCGACAGAGCCTGCGGATTGGCCGGCACAGGCACAAAGGAAAACTCAAGGAGCTCGTGGCCCTGTTCGCTCTTACCGTCCATGCGCATGCTATTCGGAATGAATCCGACAGACGTGGCACGGACAATGCCGGCATCATAAAGCGAGCGTACTTGTTGTGCGAAAGGATTGGCATCCACAGGAGCGAACTTTCCTTCAGCGACAAGTACCGTCTCTCCGGCGACAGTCTGCTTTTCGATTGATGTGGCAACTCCGATTGGAAGCGAATTGTAATCGTGCGCCCAGAGCACCACGGGATTATTCAGATAATTGGTCAGATCCCAGAGATTCTGGTCAACGGACTCGCCCTGGCGATCCATTGCCTGTGTCGAGATAATGACTTTAAAGGTTCCAGAGTCACTGGCGGCCTTGGTCTTTTCTATGAAGCCTGCAAATTCTTTCGTCGCAAACGTGGCCGTGAATTTAGCTTTGGCTTCTTGCGTGAACTGTTCGAATAATTTATTCATGAAAATATTTTTTAATGGTTAATCTGTTAAATCTTCCGGCCGTATGTAGCATCTGCAATCCGGATGGAGCGGCGGAGTCTCCACGTCGGAATATGAGATATCGAACGTCGATCCGTCCGATCCTTCCGCAGTGTCACCTTGGTCAAAGAAGTTGTCGTCGACCGATATGACTTTCCCGTCCATGGGAGCGCACAAAGGACAGACCAGCTCATCTTCAGCGGTGTACCACTTCACAGTCCTGACCACGCCTGACTGTTTCCACGCTTCCTTGGTCGCAAGATTGGCGGTTCTGAATGCTTCGGTACGAGCGACCATCTCGGCTCTTGTCTCGTCGCTGTATTTGTAAATATCCGATATGGTGTTCTTGAGCTCGCGTATCGACTGCCCTTCGCGAATGCCTTGGTCGAGCTTGTCTTTCAAGAGATTGAGGGTCGTCTCGTTATAGCTTTTCGACATGAGCGCGATTGAGCGGTCGAGAATGCTTTGGTTTAAGGCAACACCATCGAAACCTACAAGCGATCCCGCTGCGATACCTTCCTTGTTGTAGAGGTCAGTTAACGCTGGTGTAACAAGATTGACTGTAATGCCTATTTCATCCTGGAGGTAGAATAGGGTGTCCTTGGCCACACCTTTGGCACGGCGAATGGCTTTTATGGCTTCTTCAAAGTTTCGAAGAACTCTCTGTTCTTGTCCGCGGTTCAACCTTCGGATTGCATCGGCTACGAGATTCACATACGGTTCTATTCGCGTCTCGAGTGATCTGTATATGACTGCCCAGTCTTTGTCGGTGAGATCTCGAACATTTTTTTGCAGCACTTCCTTTTGCTTCTCATGGAATTCCTTGAGCGCCTTTGCTATCTTTTCGCTGAACTCATTGGAAAGTGTCTGGCGCATTTTTGCCGCTTTTGCGTATCTGACCGACGGTCTGGCTCCGCTTCCTGTCTTGATCGGGCGCTTTTTCTTGCCTGTCTTTTGCGGTTCCTGCTCGCTGTTAGGCGCTGAAGACGGCTCGTCTTTGGGAAGGGGCTGCACTGTTACCGGATACAAGAGGTCATCCGCGCCCTCAGCGGGCTCATAGCCGAAGTAACGCTCGCGCTGTTCGTTAGGCGTGAGTACGCCTCCCGCTGCCGCCATTTCTCTGACCTTAAGCTCAGTATTCTCTGGTACAGGATCTTCAAAGTCGAGGAAGAGGTTCTCACCGTAAAGTGGCACGAGAAACTCATTCAGGTAAGAGACGATGAGTTGCATTTTGGGCTTGATCGTTCGAAGTGCAAAGATGTAGTTTGTCGCTTCGGCATTTGAGCGGTTCACATCGTCGGTGATGCCGAGGACTGTACGGGGCACACGAAAGCCTGCAAGTATACGATCGCGCATCATAACCATCAGGTTATTGAAGTCCATGTCCTTCTGGCTCTCGCTCGCCTGTGTATATTTCGTCCCCTTCGGTAGCACCAGAGTCTTATATGCACTGTCATATCCCTTATGAATTGCTTCAAAGGATTTTTTGATGAACTGCATCTGCGCTTCCGTTCTGGCGTTTTCGCTTTCGAGAATGCCTCCAATTCGAGCACCGTTGATGAAGAATCGCCTGTTGAATTCCATGGCGTAGTTGTCAGCGTCTATCCAAAGAGGTATCGCCTGCGCCGTACCGATACCTTCATGATAATCGCTCGGATCAGGATATTTGAGATGGAGAACTTCATATGGCTCGAATTGATATCTCTTGCCGTAGGAGGTGTATTCATATTTTGTGATTCGGCTTGGGAACTGGGAGCGATCAACTACAACTCGTACTCCCGACGGGTTTAAGGGGTGAAGCGCTTTCGGTTTGCCCTGGCCTTTGCCGTCGGGACCCTTCTTGACTCCTTCCATGACAGCGTAGAAATTTCCAGTGAGCTCGAGATTAGAGCCCATCAAATATTTGAGCTCATAGCCGGTCTGCGTCTCGGAGACTCCGTGAAGTATGTCGAGTACCTCATGATCGAATATCTCCGTGGCCTCGTCGCCTTTCATCTGGAAAAGGCGCCAGCGCATATTGGCGATCTCCTCGGCAATAGCGCGGATACATGCATAGACCCATCCGTTATAGACCATCATCGCTTTGGCTGGCGAGACGCGCTTCGAAGAAGCCCAGATAGCGAAAGGGTCGCTGTTGGAAGAGTCCATCCAGCCGATGCCGGAGACGCCCTTTCCTGAGATTAAATGAAATATTTTTTGCAGAAATTTTGGCATGTGGTAAAACAAAAAAAGGGCTTGCAACGCAAACCTCTTTTCGAAAAGAGACTAGCGTCACAAGCCCTCCGGTATTTCCGGTCAGACTAAGTCACATACATTTGAAAGGTACTTATATATCTTAGCGGTCCAGCAATATCTATACCAGAGAGGGCATGTGGATAACAGCACCATTAAATCGCGAATACTTCAAATTCATCAGTGTCATCTCTTTTTCTTTTGACTGTGTATTCGACAAGCTGAATCTTTTTGTCCTGGACTTTTACAACGATTTCTCCGAACTGAATTTGTCCGGCAAGTCTTATGACCTCATCCCATTCGGCCGGGATCTCTCGCATGACTTTTATTTTTTTATCTTCATTCATATGGCTATTATTTCTTCCGGCATCTGGATTCCCTGGTTGACCAGACCGAGGATGAGGTAGACGAGCGCATCGACGAGGTCGTCATGCTCCTCGACTCCGAAGCCGAAGAGTTGCAGAAGCAGATCCTCGCAGCCTTTGCGAGGGAATCTCACCGTGCCATTTTTGATATAGATCGCTGCCACTCTCAATCTTGCCCTCTTATCATGCATCGGCTGCATGCGCTCGATAGCTAGACCTTTGCGCTCCATCTCATCGTTGGCGGCTTTCTGATATGCGACTTCTTCGGCAAAGACTATGTGATTGCCGCCGAAGGTCTGATGAAGAGCGAGAGCGGCGGATATCGTTTCTTGCATGTCAAACCGTTCATTTACCGCATTTGGATATACATCTATGAATGGCCGTTCATTTTCATAACTCAATGCGCCAGAGACCATCGAGGTATAGTCGGCAGTTTCTTTTTTACTGATTGCATAGTCGACTCCGGTACCGATCATGGAAATTTCTTCGACCTTAGGCAACGCATCGTAGTAATGTAGTTCATCGGGTTTTACTTCTTGACCTTCATCTGGCACCACCTTGAGACAGTATTCGCGAAGATACGCATTCATGCCCACCTTGTCTCGCTGAAGATCGAGTGATGCTTGGCTCAGATATTTAGCCTTCCATGAACATGAACCATCTGCCCTGACTAGAGGATATTCGAGATGCTTAAAGACCTTGTCTTTCTTCAATCGAGACATAAGTGCATCGCTGTGGAGTTGGTTGCCGATGACGATGAGCCGTCCGGAAGTCTCGTCGATGGCGGGAATGACTTCACCTCTGAGCCACCGCTCAGTCTTATCGCGGTTCTCCTTGGTACGCACCCATTCGAGATCCTCGGGATCGTCGACAATGACGAGCTTCGGTCTGTGTTCCTTGTGGCGAAGACCACGGACCTTCTGGCCTCTAGATCTTGCGAGTATACGCACACCTGTCGATAGCAACATATTTTTTGATTGCCATTCCTCCTCACTTTCAAGCGACCATTCGCTCACAAGCTCGCCTGTAATTTCTCCGTAGTCCTGCTTGATGAGGGCGTTACTTTCAAGCTCGGTCTTTATGTTGTAGATGTTGGTACCAGACTGAATGCTCGTATCGGCGACAGCGATGATGAATGGATACAAACTGGGATATTCCAATGCCGCCCAGAGAGGCAATGCGAGCGACCCGAAGGTGCTCTTTGCGCTACCGCGGAATCCTAGAATCTCGATCATTCGTTCGCTCGGGTCGCCGAGAATATCCAGTAGCTCCGGATGAAAATCAGCCGGTGCCATCTTTAGATAATGGGAAAGGTATACGAGGCAGAATCCCTTCAGTGTTTTCGCCATTTTTCTTCTGGTGTCATGGTCGTCGAGAAAACTATTGTTTTGCCACCACGATAGCGGTAGTTGTGTTGTTTGAGTCTGCATCTTCTTTTTGTTCCGGAGGAATTATTCCCCAATTTATCAGCGCTCGAAGCATCTGAGTCTTGAGTTCCTGTGGAAGCGGTATGAATCTTCTTTCGCTTTCCAGAAGCTCTATATGCCTTTCAAATATTTTTGCGTCTAATTCGGCGCCAAATGTGGCAAGGTCGAGTTGCACGATCTTGCTCAACGCCATGATCTGGTCCCTATAACTTGGAGGCGCTGTACTTTCTCTTTTGAGATCATCGGTATAAAAGGCGATACGAATAAGACGATCAAATACGATACGATTCTTTTCTTTGAATTCGGCGACTCTTTCTGCCAGCACCGTTCTATTCACATGCTCTACGGATTCTCTCCTCACCTTCTTTCTTAGCTTGGCTATGTAATGCCATTTTAACGGAGTATTATGTGCCGTTTTTAGACCTTTGTCGTACAGCGCATTGCACATGCGTTCGACAGAGATAAGCGGATCAACCACGACGATATCACGTATCGCCCGCTTTATCTTCTCCTCTTGTTCTGGTAGTTTTCGCATTCGCCTTTATTCGCCCTTATTTTTGTTCGACCCTTGTAAACACTAGCTTTTTCAGAATTGCCTTTACGACATTTACCGTCACGGCATTGCCCAGACATTTATATCTCTGAGTATCCGATATCCCTTCCGTCCAACCGTCGGGAAATCCTTGCAAGCGTTCACATTCCGTTGGTGTGAGGCGACGTATATTTTTCAGCCCTTCTACCGCGTAAAGTCCAGTTTTAGCCCCCAGACCCCCCGACTGACTAGCGATTGTGGTTGAGATACCGTTCGGGTCGTATACTCTATCTGCCTGGCTACCGCCTATGATTTGATGTGGCGATCTTTTACCAACATAAGTTCCGTTCGAGTCCGCGGTAACGCGTGCCGTGATGGTTGGTAGGACAATATCCTCGCAATCGTTTTCTGCGATAGGAAATACTTGCGGTCGGGACGTTCCTCTAAGATGTCCGACAATGAAGACTCTTTCCCTGTTCTGGGGTACTCCGAA
>Ga0007882_10001442_pt1 | contig 13781 bp, 12 predicted proteins | sample CryBogCBH12Aug01_FD_71195 | JGI IMG/M metagenome (GOLD analysis project Ga0007882, IMG submission 71195) | Freshwater microbial communities from Crystal Bog, Wisconsin, USA - CBH12Aug09.1 | ecosystem: Environmental > Aquatic > Freshwater > Lake | place: Crystal Bog, Wisconsin, USA | collected... | reverse complement strand
GCCTGTGGCTCGGGTATGCCGGCTTCTTTCAGCTGGGCGACCAGTGCGTATGTGTCAATGGCTAAGGTGGTCATTGGGTTACCTATGGATGTTTGTATGGTTATATTGGGTTGATTATACGGTAGTGGTTAATCTGAAACGGGAGCCAAACCTTGTTAAATCTGTGGAAACTGGATTCCGGCAATCCCTTTATGCCCCATAGGTATGCCAGAATAGCCCATTAAACATCAGCAACCAAATAGTAACCACTACCTCCGTTATTAATAACACCCGTTACAACTCTATAAAATTACGTATCTTTTCCAGCAGTTTTGGCCCCATGCCCTTAACCTTTAACAGCGCATCAAAAGAAGTGAAAGGCCGTTCGGCACTGATGTTCTCCGCCAATTTTTTAGATACGCCTTTAATGGCGGCAATGTCATTGACGCTGGCTGCATTGATGGGTAGGCGGTTCGGGCTGCTATTGCCGGTGGTTTTTTCTGCGATAGCGGCGTGATTGGCTTTTGCATCCGGTTTGATGGGTGATTTTTTGTTTTCAGGGAAGCTAATGTTGATGATATTGCTAGCTTCTTGGCGCGCTATGACAGGCGGGTTAGCCACCACATAAGGCGCGGTAAAGTTGACATAATCGCGGGTGATGTAGCCCGTTTCTGTCCATTCGCGCAATAGCAGGGAAACTGACCAAGTGCCTTCGGTTGGCTGCAAAAAATCCAGCTCATATTGGCAATGGGCCAGATAATGTTGGTCGTAAAGCTCGCCGATACTGCAGCTGGCCAAGACTTGGCTTGCCATATCGGCAACAGGATAGGGGAGGCTGGTAGCCCATAATTCGACAGCTAATGTACCGCTGATGCAGCCGCTATCGCGGTTATTGGCTATTTCGTCAATGGTTAGGGTGACTTTGTCACCGTGGATTGCATAGCCGCAGTTACCCGCCATAACTAGGCTAGGGTTTGGCTCAAGAATGGCTGGTATGGTATTTATGTTCATCTGGGTACTTTGTGGGTGAGTATGGAAAGACAGGTCAAGCCGTTGTTTTGTTAGCTAAATAAATGCTCATTTTCATGAAAATACAAAAGCTTGTCAATGGTTTTTCCAGGCGTGGCATAGCTGCTGGGTTGGCGGGTGCAATTTATTGTCGGCCCTCTCTATAACAGAGCCGGCAATCTTGATAAACTGGACTACAAAAGTCGGTTATTGTGGCTTATTTGCTGAACAATGGTGTCTTTTTGGGGTTATGGTGCGCCACTGCCCATACTAGTGTTACTGGGCCATTTTAAGTTAGATGGACGAGTTAGCCACTATTTTGGTATAGTCATAAGCTTTTGTGGCAGCATATTAAATTTTTTTACTATTTATCACTTGTCAAACTGGAGAATCCAAATGCCAATCAAAGTTGCTATCAATGGTTATGGCCGTATCGGGCGTAATATCGTCCGCGCCCTCTATGAAGCGGGCCGTAATGACGAAATACAAATTGTCGCTATCAATGACTTGGGCGATGCCAATACCAATGCCCATTTGACCCAATATGACTCTGTGCATGGCAAATTCCCTTTTGCTGTCAGCGTCGATGGCGATTTTATGGTTATCAATGGTGATAAAATTCGGGTGTTTTCAGAACGTGACCCGTCCAAATTGCCTTGGGGTGATTTGGATATTGATGTAGTCCATGAATGTACCGGCTTGTTCACCAGCAAAGCCAAAGCGTCTGCCCATATCACCGCAGGCGCCAAAAAAGTCATTATTTCCGCACCAGGTGGCGATGACGTGGATGCCACTATTGTTTATGGCGTTAACCATAATACCCTGAAAGCAAGCGACACCGTCATTTCCAACGCCTCTTGCACCACCAACTGCTTGGCGCCTTTGGTCAAACCATTGCATGATGCTATTGGCGTGGTTCATGGCCTGATGACCACCATCCATTCTTACACCAATGACCAAGTGCTGACCGACGTTTACCATAGCGACTTGCGCCGTGCCCGTTCTGCCACCCAATCGATGATCCCAACCAAAACTGGCGCGGCGGCGGCTGTCGGTTTGGTGCTGCCTGAATTGGCTGGTAAACTGGACGGCTTCGCCATGCGCGTACCGACTATCAACGTATCAGTGGTTGACTTGACTTTCACTGCGGCAAGAAGCACCACCAAAGCTGAAATTGATGACATTTTAAAATCGGCTTCAGCGGGTTACTTGAAAGGTATCTTGGACATCAACGAAAAACCTTTGGTTTCCACTGACTTCAACCACAATCCTGCCTCTTCCATTTATGAAGAGCCGCTGACCAAAATCATTGATGGCACTTTTGTCAAAGTCCTTTCTTGGTATGACAACGAATGGGGTTTCTCTAACCGTATGTTGGACACCTCTATCGCCTTAGTCAACGCGGGATAATAGCAATGTTAAGAAGAACCAAAATCTTAGCCACGCTAGGCCCCGCTACCGATAAGCCTGGTGTGCTTGAGGAACTGTTTGCGGCAGGCCTTGATGTGGTGCGCCTGAACTTCTCCCATGGTTCTGCTGAAGATCATATCGCTAGGGCGGATGCTGTCCGTGCCTTGAGTAAAAAAACCGGCCGCCGAGTGGGTATTTTGGCTGATTTGCAAGGCCCTAAAATCCGTATTGCCCGCTTTAAAGACACCAAGGTAAATTTAACAGAAGGGCAGTTGTTTGCCCTCGATATTAATTTTGACCCTTTGGCTGGCGATGAAACCCAAGTGGGCATCACTTACGAGCCTTTGGCACTGGAAGTTGTGCCAGGTAGCCGTTTGTTGCTGGACGATGGCCGTATCGTGTTGGATGTGGTTAATGTTGAAAACATGCGCGTCAACTGTACGGTTGCCGTGGGTGGTGATTTGTCCAACAACAAAGGTATCAACCTGTTGGGTGGTGGCCTTTCGGCTGCGGCATTGACTGATAAGGATAAAGAAGACATTGTCACCATTGGTAAAATCAAATGTGATTATGTGGCTGTTTCTTTCCCCCGTTGCGCGGAGGACTTGAACGAAGCGCGGCGCTTGTTGGAAGCGGAAGGTTGTTTTGCGGGTATTGTCTCTAAAGTTGAGCGGGCCGAAGCGATTGTTGATCCGGTGATGGACGAAATTATCTTGGCATCTGATGCCGTGATGGTGGCGCGTGGTGATTTGGGTGTGGAAATTGGTGATGCCAATTTGCCTGCTATCCAGAAAAAGCTGATTAAGCGTACCCGCGAACTCAATCGGGTGGCAATCACTGCAACCCAAATGATGGAGTCGATGATTGAAAACCCCATCCCTACCCGTGCAGAGGTGTTTGATGTCGCCAATGCTGTGTATGACGGCACTGATGTCATTATGTTGTCGGCAGAAACTGCATCCGGCAAACACCCCGTCAAGGCTGTGGAAGCGATGCACCGGATTTGCATAGAGGCGGAAAAACAGCCTATCGTGCGGGTGTCCGATCACCGTGTGAATATTCAGTTTGACCGCGATGATGAAGCCATCGCCATGTCTGCCATGTATTTGGCCAACCATACCAAAGTCAAAGGCATTGTGGCACTGACCGAATCAGGCTCCACGCCCCTGTGGATGTCGCGTATCAGTTCCGGCATCCCTATCTTTGCCTTTAGCGGCGTGGAAGAAACCTTAGGCAAAGCCACTTTGTTCCGTGGCGTATTCCCAATGTATTTTCAATTGGGTGACTCACAAGACCATGCCGAGGTTAACCGCAATGTTGTCAAAGAGCTTAGGGCTTGGAACATTGCCAAAGATGGCGATAAATTCATTATCACCAAAGGTGATCTGAACGGGGTAAAAGGCGGCACCAACGCACTTAAAGTGATTGTTGTCGGCGAAGGGCTGACACCTTAAAGCTAGTCTGTGGTAACAACCGGCACCAATACCAGCGCTTAAACATTGGCGTGGTGTTGATGTGCGGTGTTTTTTACAAGACCCCTTTGCCAGAGGCAAAGGGGTTTTTTGTTGGTCAGCTTGATAGGCCATAGCAGCCAATTTTCAAAATTGGCCGGATAAATTCCCAAAACATCATGACGAACTCGCCGTAGTCGATTAAAATGCCCCATAAAATAAAGGCGTGTCAAACGAATACTGGGTCATCCATAAACTTTTTTCCATGACAAAATATATTTTCATTACGGGTGGTGTTGTATCGTCGCTAGGCAAGGGCATTGCGGCGTCATCGCTGGCGGCCATTTTAGAAGCCCGGGGCCTTAAGGTCACTATGACGAAGCTGGACCCTTATATCAATGTTGATCCCGGTACGATGAGCCCGTTTCAGCATGGTGAAGTGTTTGTCACCGAAGACGGTGCGGAGACCGACCTCGACTTGGGGCATTATGAGCGGTTTTTAAAAACCACCATGACCAAAAAAAATAACTTCACCACCGGTCAAGTTTATGACACGGTATTGCGCCGTGAACGCAAAGGTGAATATCTCGGTGCGACCGTGCAAGTTATCCCGCACATCACCGATGAAATCAAAAGCCGTATCTACCAAAGTGCCGGTGATACCCTGGAGTCCGGCGGGCGATCCTCACCGAATGCCAACGGCGTGGACGTGGCGTTGATTGAAGTGGGTGGTACGGTGGGTGATATTGAATCGCTGCCGTTTTTGGAAGCCATCCGGCAAATGCGCTTTGAATTGGGTACAGAGCGTTCCTTGTTCATCCACCTGACGCTGGTGCCGTATATCCGTTCCGCTGGCGAAATTAAAACCAAACCTACCCAGCATTCGGTTAAAGAATTGCGTAGCATTGGTATCCAGCCGGACATTCTGATTTGTCGCTCGGAGCAAGAAATTCCTGCCAGTGACCGGCGCAAAATAGCACTGTTCACCAATGTGGAGGAAAAAGCGGTCATTTTTGCAGTCGATGCCGATTCTATCTACCGGATACCGTTATTGTTGCACCAACAAGGCTTGGATGACATTGTCATCAACAAGTTAAGGATTAACGCCCCACCTGCCGATTTGGGCGAATGGCACAATGTATTGGAAGGCCTCGCGCACCCGAGTGATGAGGTGGTAGTGGGCATTGTCGGAAAATATGTTGACCATTCCGATGCCTATAAGTCACTCAGTGAGGCTCTGATACATGCGGGTATCCATACCCGCATCAAAGTTAAGATTGAGTACATTGACTCGGAAACTATCCAAGATGAAGGCGTTGCCCGTCTGAAACCGTTGGATGCCATACTGGTGCCTGGAGGCTTTGGCGAACGAGGCATTGAAGGCAAGATAGCCACGGTGCGTTTTGCGCGTGAAAACAACATCCCTTATCTGGGTATTTGCTTAGGGATGCAGGTTGCGGTGATTGAGTTTGCCCGTGATCGGGCGGGCTTGGAAGGTGCCCATAGCAGCGAATTTTTGCCCCATACCCCCCACCCCGTCATTGGCCTGATCACCGAATGGCAAGCCGATTGCGGCAAACTGGAAGTACGTGATGAAAATTCTGATTTGGGTGGTTCGATGCGTTTGGGCGCCCAGCAATGCCGTCTGCAAGCGGATTCTTTGGCATTCCAGCTGTATCAAAAAGATGTCATAACAGAACGCCATCGCCATCGCTATGAATTTAACAACTACTATATCAATGTATTGGAACAGGCGGGGATGCGTTTTTCCGGAAAATCCATCGATGGGCGCTTGGTGGAAGTGATAGAAATACCCGAACACCCTTGGTTCTTGGCTTGCCAGTTCCACCCAGAATTTACGTCTACACCACGCCGAGGCCATCCGCTGTTTTCTGGTTTTGTGGCGGCGGCGCTTAAGCATAAATCAGGGCAATAATCGGTTTGCGGGGCATCAGTATAGACGGTTAGTGGTTTTTGCTTTGGGTTGAAACGTACTTTAGAGGGTGGCGCAATGCAGGCGGTTTACACGCTTCATAGTGATGAGTTAAACGAAAATTTTATTGCTGCAATAAATGCACAGTTTGCGCACCAAACCATTGAAATTGCCATATCAAAAGCGATGGATGTCGGGCAAGATGAAATACTTGCTATATAGCCTGTTTTTACCAATCCAGTCGTTGCAAATATTCATCAGACTATTGCAATTGGATTTAAAGCAAACTTATAGCTATGCCGATTATCTGACTTGGCAATTAATTTGACCGGAATTTTTGAAAACTGTATGGACGGCTAATGATCCGCCCAAGCTATCTTTTTTATATTACAAACGAGAACATTCATGCAATTATGCGGATTTAAAGTTGGCCAAGACCAACCTTTATTTTTAATCGCCGGGCCTTGTGTCATAGAAAGCGAACAACTGGCTTTGGATACGGCGGGGTTTCTTAAAGAGATCACTACACAACTGGGCATTCCGTTTATCTATAAATCATCGTTCGACAAAGCCAACCGCTCTTCCCATGAAAGCTTCCGCGGTTTAGGCACGGAACGTGGTTTGGCAATATTGGCTAAAGTCAAAAAACAAATTGGTGTACCGGTATTGACTGATGTTCATGAAGATACACCGCTTGCGGAAGTCGCCGATGTTGTCGATGTGCTGCAAACCCCCGCTTTTTTATGTCGCCAGACTAATTTTATCCAGCGCGTTGCTGCATTGGGCAAACCGGTGAATATTAAAAAAGGCCAGTTCCTTGCCCCTTGGGATATGGCTAATGTCGCCAGTAAAGCCAAAGCAACCGGTAACCAGCACATTATGGTGTGCGAGCGCGGCGTATCGTTTGGCTACAATAATTTGGTTTCTGATATGCGTTCCTTGGCGGTGATGCGGGCGACCGATTGCCCAGTGGTGTTTGATGCCACCCATTCGGTACAGCTACCTGGAGGACAAGGCAATTGTTCAGGTGGGCAGCGCGAGTTCGTCCCTGTTTTGGCACGGGCGGCAGTGGCGGTCGGGATTGCTGGCTTGTTTATGGAGACCCACCCCAACCCCGCCCAAGCCAAAAGCGACGGCCCCAATTCTTGGCCTTTGCATCGCATGTTGGAGTTGTTGGAAACTTTGATGGTCTTGGACAAAGCGGTAAAACGCCGGCCTTTTATTGAGGACACCCTGTAACACCTTTATAACTGATCGCTATGCCCACCATCACCAAACTGTCGCAACTTGATCTTAAGGGCAGCTACAGTTATGCCGATTATTTGACATGGCATTTAAATGAAACGGTGGAATTGATTAAAGGCAACGTCCAATTGATGTCGCCTGCACCCAATGTTAAGCATCAGCGTATCTCATGGCGCTTCAGCGGGCGGCTGTTCAATTACTTTGAAAATAAAACATGCAGTGCTTTTGCCGCACCGTTCGATGTCCGTTTATACAACCGTAACCAATCCTTGCTAGCCAACAGGGAAATCACCACGGTCGTGCAACCTGATATTTGCGTGATTTGCGACCCGGATAAACTGGATGAACAAGGTTGCAATGGTGCGCCCGATTGGATTATTGAGATATTATCCAAAGGCAATTCAAAGAAAGAAGTCAAAACCAAACATGCACTTTATGCCGAAAGCGGCGTAAAGGAGTATTGGCTGGTATTCCCTTACGAACAGGTCATCAATCAATTTGTGCTTAATGGACAAACTGACCAATACCAACTGACCAACAGTTATGCAGGGGATGATATTGCTGTGCCGTACATATTCCCAGACTTGGCTATTGATTTGGAAGCATTGTTCAAAGAATAATGGCTTTAAAGGCTGAAGCTGAAGTGATGCCTCTTATGATAAATTTACCGTAACCGCATTAGTATTAGAGCTTGTAATGGGCAAAGCTAGCCGTAGGAAACACCAGCAACGCTTACAAAAATCGACCCAACAGAAATATGGCGGCGTCAAATTGTCAGATGCCATTGACCATCTGTGCAAACCCTACGATGATGACTTGGGCTTTGAGGGTTTTCGTAACCTTGTTGGTTTGGCGGTCACCGCATGGAACATTGCCTTGGCAACGGATGTTGATACCCGAGTGCAAAAAATGCAGGACGCATTGGCAAAAGCATTGCCGGATGATCGGCTCTATTGGGCGCAAGAAGCCAGCAATGTTTTAAGCGCCCCAGATATTGGTCATGCAGAACCACCGGACTCGGTTATTATGACCACTATTTTGGCCGATCTGGTTCACCGCAAGGATGAGCTGTATCCCAACGATGAACGGGTGATAGTCGATTTTGAATTAAACCACACAGCACGCGGTTATCACCTGAAAATTAAATCGTTGATTCCCAAGCGGGTGGACAACTGAACCACGGCAATTGGACAGCTATGATGTGTTCCTAGCCAGCTAATTTTTCAAACCAGGTATGTGGTTAAGCTGCATCCCTTATAACTTACCCCCTGTATAACTTCCTTTGGAGCCTTTCAAAACATGAGCAAAATCGTAGACATTAAAGCCAGAGAAATTTTAGATTCACGCGGCAACCCAACCTTAGAAGCCGATGTTATCTTGGAATCGGGCATTATCGGCAGCGCAATGGTGCCATCAGGTGCATCCACTGGCGAGCGTGAAGCGATCGAATTGCGTGATGGTGACAAGGCGCGTTTTTTGGGCAAAGGTGTATTGAACGCCGTCAACAATGTGCGCACCGAAATCCGTAATGCTGTTATCGGAATGGATGTGGCTGACCAAGCGGGCATCGACAACAAAATGATCGCCTTAGATGGTACAGAAAGCAAAGCCCGTCTGGGTGCCAACGCACTGTTGGCGGTTTCTATGGCGGCTGCCCATGCGGCGGCAAAAGAAGCGGGCGTGCCGTTATATCGCCATTTGAACAAAACCGGCAAATTTGTTTTGCCTGTGCCTATGATGAACATCATCAACGGTGGTTCTCATGCCGACAACAGCGTTGATTTGCAAGAATTCATGATTTTGCCGGTTGGTGCCCCCAGTTTCCGCGAAGCTATCCGTTACGGCGCGGAAGTTTTCCACAACCTGAGCAAAGTCCTAAAATCTAAAGGCTTGGCAACCACCGTTGGGGATGAGGGTGGTTTCGCGCCTAACCTGTCGTCCAACGAAGAAGCCATTAGTGTTATCCTACAAGCTATTGAACAAGCTGGTTATAAGCCAGGTGTTGATATCTTCTTGGGGTTGGATGCCGCCGCTTCAGAATATTACGCCGACAACATTTACAATTTGGCTTCTGAGAGTAAAACCTACACTTCCGAACAAATGGCCGATTTTTTTGTTGATTGGGTCAGCAAGTATCCGATTATCAGCATCGAAGATGGTTTTGACGAAAACGATTGGGATGGCTGGAAATTGTTGACCGAAAAATTGGGCGGCAAAATCCAATTAGTAGGTGATGATTTGTTTGTGACCAACCCAAAAATCCTTAAACAAGGTATTGATAAAGGCATTGCCAATTCAATCTTGATTAAAGTCAACCAGATTGGCACATTGACCGAAACATTGGCGGCTATTGATATGGCCCACGCAGCGGGTTACACCGCCGTGGTTTCGCACCGTTCCGGCGAAACCGAAGACACCACTATTGCCGATTTGGCGGTGGCAACCGGTACCGGTCAAATTAAAACCGGTTCTTTGAGCCGTTCTGACCGTGTTGCCAAATACAACCGTTTGATGAAAATCGAAGAAGAATTGGGTGAATTGGCTGTTTACGCAGGCCGTAGCGCGTTTAAAATGCTTTAATCGTCTGCACGGCGGGGTAGTCCCCCGCTGGTTGCGCTTTAGTGTCGGGCCGGGCAACTGGCCCGATTACCACTATTTGAAGTAGGCCATGAAAATACTCATTCCTTTTTTGTTGTCGCTGATAGCCATGTTGCAATACCGCTTATGGGAGGGTGATGGCAGCATAAAAGAAATCAAGGCCTACCAGTTACAATTGGATGAGCTGAAAAAGATTGCAGAAGAAAAAAAACAGCGCAACGATGCCTTGAGGGCAGAAATTGTGGATTTAAAAGAAGGCCAAGAAAGCCTTGAAGAACACGCCCGCGAAGATATGGGCATGATTAGGGAAGGTGAAACCTTTATACAGGTCATCCAGTAAGCCTGCTGTTTTCCGTCCTTGCACTTTAATTACGCAACACGTTGGCTGAGCGTAGCCGAAGCCATATTTCATTACTCGCCCAAGCATCACCTCCCTTCGACTTCGCTCAGGGAACGTACGCTCATCTTGGCGTAGTGGATTCCAGATAAACCATCCCCGCACTTGCACCTTATTCCGCCGTTCCATGCACCTTATCTGGGCATACAAGATGCGGAAAATGGCTAAAAATAATGCCACTCTCAAAATCTTATCACCATCATCAAAAAATCAACAGCTTAATTGAGCGTCTTTTTGGGCATTAAAATTGCTTGATAATCACTCTGACGGGATAGTCCAAGGCTATCAACCGGTAAACTAGTGTAAGCCGTTTGCAGCACCAACATGGCTGTCAGTCATCAAAAACGCCAACCCTATTGATCAGATTTTGCAACGTCGGAGAAACCAAATGAGCGGAAATGCCAAACGTGTCCAAGCTATCCAACACATCACCAGTCGCCAGCCATTGCCAGTGACACCTTCACAGCCTTTAGAAAGCTTATGGGCCAGCGATGTTTTCACCCTAAACAAAATGAAAGCCAGCTTGCCCAAGGACATTTTCAAGTCACTGAAAAAAACCATCGAGGCAGGCGACCAGCTGGATGTGTCCATTGCCAATGTGGTGGCAGTGGCCATGAAAGATTGGGCGATCAGTAAGGGGGCTATGTATTATGCACATGTTTTTTATCCGCTAACCAACCTTTCCGCCGAAAAGCACGACGGCTTCATTTCGGTGCAGAGTGATGGCACGGTCATTTCCGAATTTAGCGGAAAAGTATTGGTGCAAGGCGAACCGGATGGCTCGTCCTTCCCTAATGGCGGTATACGTTCCACTTTTGAGGCGCGTGGCTATACCGCTTGGGATGTCACCAGCCCCGCTTACATCATGACCACTGACAATGGTGCAACGTTATGTATCCCGACGGTGTTTGTTTCTTGGACTGGCGAAGCATTGGACAAAAAAACGCCGCTGTTACGCGCCAACCATGCTATGAACACTGCCGCCCAACGGGTTTTGTCCTTGCTGGGCCATACTGATATTGCCCCTGTCAATTCCAGTTGCGGTGCTGAGCAGGAATATTTTTTGGTCGATGCCAATTTTGTCAACAGCCGTCCGGACTTATTATTGGCGGGCCGTACCCTGTTTGGTGCGCCACCTGCTAAAGGCCAGCAATTTGATGACCATTATTTCGGTGCAATCCCTGAGCGGGTGCAAGTGTTCATGCAAGATGTTGAAGAGCAATTGTACCGCTTGGGCATCCCCGCCAAAACCCGCCATAACGAAGTGGCGCCGGGACAGTTTGAGATCGCTCCGGTTTTTGAAGCCGCCAACGTTGCCACCGACCATCAACAACTGCTGATGACCGTGCTAAAAAATACCGCCAAACGCCACGGCTTGGTGTGTTTGCTGCATGAAAAACCTTTCAAAGGTGTCAATGGTTCAGGTAAGCACGTCAACTGGTCGGTCGGCAACGCCACCCAAGGCAACTTGTTGGATCCCGGCAGCACCCCGCACAGCAATTCCCAGTTTTTACTGTTTTGTGCGGCAGTTATCCGTGGTGTGCATAAATACGGCCCTGTGTTGCGTGCCGCGATTGCCACCGCCAGCAATGACCATCGCTTAGGTGCCAATGAAGCGCCGCCTGCCATTATGTCGGTTTATCTGGGATCGCAACTGGACAATGTGTTTGAGCAAATTAAAAATGGTGAAATTAACAGCTCCCTCAACGCGGGCGTGATGGATTTAGGCCTTAACACCCTGCCTGTTTTTGACAAAGATGCCGGAGACCGTAACCGTACTTCGCCGTTTGCCTTTACCGGCAACCGTTTTGAGTTCCGCGCGGTGGGTTCAGGCCAATCGGTTGCCGGCCCGCTGGTGGTGATGAACACCATGTTGGCAGACTCGTTGAATTGGCTGGCGGATGAAATGGAAGCGGAACTGGCCAAAGGTACAGCACTGGATGCCGTTATATTGGGAGTACTGAAAACCATCGCTGATAAGCATGGCGCGGTCGTGTTTGGCGGCAATGGGTATTCCGCCGAATGGCATAAAATGGCCGTGGAAGAGCGTGGTTTGTTAAACCTGCGGACTGGTGCGGATGCTTTGCCAGTTTTAAAAGAAGCCTATGTGGAAGAGTTGTTTGACCGTCTAGGCGTGTTGACACCGGTAGAATTGGCCAGCCGTTTCGAAATTTACGCCGAGCAATATATTTTGGCAATAGAGGTGGAAGCCAAACTGGTGGTCAGTATGGCTAAAACCGCTATTTATCCGGCGGCAATGAGCTATTTGTCAGCCCTTTCTGCCACATTCACTGGCCTGAAAGGCTTGGGTGTTGAGTTGGATACTGGCAGTTTAACTAAAGTATCCGGTTTGGTGGATACCTTAATGGCATCGGTGGAAAAATTGACAGCGGCTATTGCCCAACACGATTTTGCCACCCCTGAAGAACACATGCAGTTCTGCGCCAAAACCATCCGTCCGCTAATGGATGAGGTGCGTTTGTCTGCCGACGCGCTGGAAGGCGAAGTGGCTGATGAGTTATGGCCTTTCCCTACTTATCAAGAAATGTTGTTTATTAAATAATATCCGCAATGGCGTACAAAAATTCGTTTTTGTACGCCATATAGGTATGAAGCCCAGCGGAATACGGAGCGACTGCGCCACGCAGCCTTGGATTCCGCTTCGCTTTATCCGGCTACGCAGCCAATGTGTAGTGTAATTTCTGTTATGGTTACACGCTAGCCGCCAGCATCTTGCTGGCCAATCTTTTATGCTTCGCTTGCCGTTTTGCTTGCAACGCTTTGGCGGCATCCGAACCGATATGGGCTTCTCCGCGCTGTTTGGCCAGTTGCACTTGCTTTTCCCGTTCTATAAAACGTATTTTGCGGTCTTGGCTGACCTTATCAAAACAATGTGGGCAACTGACCCCTTGCTGGTAATGCTCGCTGGTCTTGTCTTGTTCGGTAATTGGCATACGGCAGGCATGGCATTGGTCGTATTGGCCTTTTTCCAATTGCAGGTTAACCGTCACCCGTTCATCGAAAACAAAGCATTCGCCTTGCCATAATGTTTCTTGCGGTGGCACTTCTTCCAAGTATTTCAAAATACCACCTTTCAAGTGGTAAACCTCAGTAAATCCCTGTTCTTTCAAATAGGCTGTGGATTTCTCGCAACGGATGCCGCCAGTGCAAAACATGGCAACCTTTTTGTGCTTACTGGGGTCTAGGTGCTGTTTGACGAATTCAGGGAACTCACGGAAACTGTCGGTATTGGGGTTAATGGCGTTTTTAAACGTGCCCACCTGATATTCGTAATCGTTACGGGTATCGACCACAATCACATCGGGATCTGAAATCAGATTATTCCAATCCTGTGGCGCAACATAAGTGCCGACCACCCTTAAAGGGTCAATGCCCTCAATACCTAGCGTGACAATTTCTTTTTTCAGCTTGACCTTAGCGCGGTTGAACGGCGGTTTGTCGGTATAAGATTCTTTATAATCGACATCCGCCAATAACGGCTCAGTTTTAAACCAATTCAACAAGCTGTCAATGGCTTGCCGGGAACCCGCCACTGTGCCGTTGATGCCCTCTTGGGCCAACAGCAATGTGCCACGGATATTTTGCCGCTCCATTAGATTAAGCAGCGGCTGGCGTAAGGATTGGAAATGCGGCAAAGTGACAAATTTGTACAGCGCACAGACAACAATAGGATGATGCATAAATAAATTCCTTAATGTAAGCCGGAACGTAAAACCGGGACAAAAAAGAGGGTTATTAT
>Ga0007882_10001441_pt1 | contig 13784 bp, 12 predicted proteins | sample CryBogCBH12Aug01_FD_71195 | JGI IMG/M metagenome (GOLD analysis project Ga0007882, IMG submission 71195) | Freshwater microbial communities from Crystal Bog, Wisconsin, USA - CBH12Aug09.1 | ecosystem: Environmental > Aquatic > Freshwater > Lake | place: Crystal Bog, Wisconsin, USA | collected... | reverse complement strand
TGCGGGTGGGGCCGATGACCCCGATGGCGCCGACGATCTGGTCGCGGCTGTTGTGATAGGGGGCGACGATCACCGTGCAGCCGGAAACCCGGAACAGGTCGTTCTCGGCGCCGATAAAGATCTGCACCCCTTCGGCGCGGTTGGTGAGGTCGAGCAGACGCACCAGCGTTTCTTTGGTTTCCAGCGCCTCGAACAGACCGCGGATGCGTTCCAGGTCGTTGAGCGCGGTGACGTCGTCGAGCAGATGCGACTGGCCGCGCACGATCAGCTGGCCGGCATTGTCACCGCCGGCCCAGGTGGCCAGTCCGGCCTCAACCACCTTGCTGGTCAGGCCGTCAAGCTGCACACGGTGGGATTCGAGATCGGCCAGGATCTGTTCGCGGGCCTCCTCCAGGGTGCGGCCGACCACCCGGGCATTGAGATAGTTGCCCGCCTCGACCAGCACCGAGGCCGTCACTTCGCGCGGCAGTTCGAGGATGCGGTTCTCCACCACGCCGTCGTCGGTGACCAGCACCACCAGGGCGCGGCTTTGGCCCAGCGGGACGAATTCGATATGCTTGAGGGACACCTGGGTTTTCGGCGCCAGCACCAGCCCGGCGCAGCGCGACAGCCCGGACAGGGCGGACAGCGCCTCGCCGAGCAGGGTTTCCAGGCTCCTGCCGGTGGCCTGGCACTGGCTGTCGATGCGCTCGCGCTCGCCCTCCGACAGCTTGCCGACCTCCAGCAGACCGTTGACGAACAGGCGCATGCCCGCCTCGGTGGGCAGGCGTCCGGCCGAGGTATGGGGGGCAAACAGCAGCCCCGAATCCTCGAGATCCGACATCACATTGCGGATGGTCGCCGGCGACAGGGTCACCGACAGGCGGCGCGACAGGGTCCGCGAGCCCACCGGCTCGCCGGTCTCGACATAGGCGTCGACGATTTCGCGAAAGATTTCCCGCGAGCGTTCGGACAGTTCGATGACCTTCTTACCGCGCGTCATGCGGCGTCAACCAACGGGACCATGGGTATACTGCCATTTCAAACGGTTGCGCCGGATCACAGACGAATGCCCGCGGACCTGTACGACCGGTGCTGGAATTTAGTGACGCCGGACCACCCCGTCAATGCGAGGACGGCCAAATCCCCATGGCTTCTCGCCGCTGCCGTCATCTGCTAGGTTGTCACCCCTTTCCATTCCCCAGAGGTGTCCATGAGACCGTCGGGCCGTCAACCCAACCAGCTTCGCTCCATCGTTCTCGAGCCCGGCTTCAGCAAATACGCGGAAGGGTCCTGTCTGGCCCGCTTCGGCGACACCCATGTGCTGTGCACCGCCTCGGTGGACGAAAAGGTGCCGCCGTTCCTGCGCAATACCGGCAAGGGATGGGTCACCGCCGAATACGGCATGCTGCCGCGCGCCACCCACAGCCGCACCGACCGCGAGGCGGCGCGCGGCCGCCAGACCGGGCGGACGCAGGAAATCCAGCGCCTCATCGGCCGCTCGCTCAGGGCGGTGACCACGCTGACGGCGATGAGCGAGATGCAGATCAAGGTTGACTGCGACGTGCTGCAGGCCGACGGCGGAACCCGCACGGCGGCCATTACCGGCGCCTGGGTGGCCCTGCATCTGGCCTTGCAGTCGGTGGTCGGCAAGGGTCAGCTGGCGGCCCTGCCGCTGTCGGGCCAGGTGGCCGCCGTCTCCTGCGGCCTGGTGAACGGCGAGGCGGTGCTCGATCTCGACTATGCCGAGGATTCGACCTGCCAGGCCGATGCCAATTTCGTCCTGACCGCCGACGGCGGCATCGTCGAGATCCAGGGCACCGCCGAACAGGATCCGTTCCGCCAGGACCAGTTCCTCCAGCTGCTGGCCCTGGCCCAGCAGGGGGTGACCCGGCTGGCCGAACTGCAGCGGCTGGCGCTGGGCCTGTGAGCGGGCGGCTGTTCACCGGCGGGCGGCTGGTCATCGCCAGCCACAATCCGGGTAAAGTCAACGAAATCGCCGCCCTGCTGGCGCCGTTCGGCACCGATGTCGTTTCGGTGGCGGAACTGAACCTGCCCGAGCCCGAGGAAACCGGCGCCACCTTCGTCGACAATGCCCGCCTCAAGGCGCTGGCCGCCACCCGGGCCAGTGGCCTGCCGGCCCTGGCCGACGATTCCGGCCTGGTGGTGGACGCCCTGGGCGGCGATCCCGGTATCCGCTCGGCCCGCTGGGCGGGTCCGGCGCGCGATTTCCTCGAGGCGATGCGCCGCGTCGAGAAGGCGCTGACCGGCAAACGGGACCGCCACGCCCGTTTCATCTGCGCCCTGGCCTTGGCCTGGCCGGACGGCCATGTGGAATGCTTCGAGGGCCAGGTGGAAGGCCATCTGATCTGGCCCCCTCGCGGCAAACAAGGCTTCGGCTATGATCCGATGTTCATCCCGAATGGTCGTTCTGAAACTTTCGGTGAAATGTCTCCGGCTGAAAAGCACGCGATAAGCCACAGAACCGCGGCTTTCCGCAAACTGGTGGACGGTTGCTTCCGACCGCCGCCATGACGCTTGGGATCTATTTCCACTGGCCGTTCTGCCTGTCGAAATGCCCCTATTGCGACTTCAACAGCCATGTCGCCCAATCCATCGATCAGGCGGCCTGGCGAACCGCCCTGGAATCCGAGCTCGATCATTTCGCCCGGCAGACAGCCGGACGCTCGGTCGGCAGCATTTTTTTCGGCGGTGGTACGCCGTCGCTGATGGCGCCGTCGACGGTCGGCGCCCTGATCGAACGCGTGGCGGCGCACTGGTCAACGGCCGAGGACCTGGAAATTACCCTGGAAGCCAATCCGGGAGCCGTCGACCGGGAGCGCTTCGTCGACTTTCGCGCCGCCGGCGTCAACCGCCTGTCGCTGGGACTGCAGGCCCTCAACGACCGGGACCTGGCCTTTCTCGGCCGCGGCCATGATGTCGCCCAGGGGCTGGCCGCCGTCGACCTGGCGCGCCGGCACTTTCCCCGCATGTCGTTCGACCTCATTTATGCCCGCCCGGGCCAGAGCCTCGCCGACTGGGAGGCCGAGCTCGGCCGCGCCCTGACCCTGGCCGCCGACCACCTGTCGCTGTACCAGCTGACCATCGAACCGGGCACCGCCTTCCATCCGGCGGAAAAGCGCGGCGACTTCACGCTGCCTGACGATGATCACGCCGCCACCCTGTTCGAACTGACGCAAGACCTGACCGCCGCCGCCGGCCTGCCCGCCTATGAGATTTCCAACCATGCCCGGCCGGGCGCCGAATGCCGCCATAACCTGCTGTATTGGCGGGGCGGCGATTATGTCGGCGTCGGTCCCGGCGCCCATGGCCGCCTGACCGATCGTTCGGGCGTCACCCGCGCCCTTCGCCAGCACAAGACCCCCGCCCGCTGGCTGCGCGACGTCCAGATTTGCGGCCATGGCACGGCGGAGGAGGAAGCGCTGGACCTGGCCACCCGCGGCGCCGAGCGGTTGATGATGGGGCTGCGCCTGAGCGAGGGGCTGGCCGACCCGCTGGCATTGCCCATCGACCGTTCCGGCCTCGAAACCATGGTGGCGGAGGGTTTCCTCGGCTGGAGCTCGGGCCGCCTGGCGGCGACGCCCAAGGGCCGGCTGATCCTCAACGCGGTGATCGGCCGCCTGCTGCCGGCCCTGCTGGCGCTGACGCTGCTGGCCCCCGGCCTGGCCGCCCGCGAGGCGGCGCGGCCGATGGAATCCGGGCAATTCGCCGCCGGCGCCGCATACCAGCTGTGCTTCACCCCGGGCGAGGACTGCACCGGACTGATCGCCGCCGCCATCGCCCGGGCGCGGAACCGCGTGCTGGTCCAGGCTTACAGTTTCACCTCGCCGGAAATCGCCGAGGCCCTGGTCGAGGCCCATGGCCGCGGTGTCGATGTGCGGGCCATCCTCGACAAAAGCCACCGCCGCGAACGCCACACCGCCGCCGCCATGCTGAGCCGCGCCGGGATTCCGCTGGCCATCGACGATACCGTCAGCATCGCCCATAACAAGGTGATCATCATCGACGACGATGTCGTGATCACCGGCTCATTCAATTTCACCAAGGCGGCACAGGACCTCAATGCGGAAAATGTCATCCTGCTGCGCGGCGATGCCGGTCTGGTGACCCGCTACACCCTGCATTGGGTCGAGCGCTGGCAGGTTTCGTCGGCGTATTAATACACCGCCTGGAATGATGCCGGGGCCGGGGCCACCTCGCGGGGCGGGCCGCCCGCCACCACCTCCATCACCGCGTAACCGCGCTCGTTGGTGCCGTCGGATTTCAGGCGGAACAGACCGTCGACCCCGGCAAAACCGAGCGGATTGATCAGGGCCTGGTGGGCGAACGGCCTGGGGCCGCCGCGCCGCGCCAGCACCGCCGCCAGGGCCGTGGCGTCATAGCCGATGGAGGCCAGACGCGGCGGCCGGGCACCGAAGGCCTTGGCATAGCGGGCGGCGAAATCGGCATGCGCCGCCGGTGCCGCCGCCGCGTACCAGCCGCCGACCAGCGCCGGTTCGCTTTCCGGCCGGCTGTCCTCCCACAGCATGGTGCCCAGCAGACGGGTTTGCGCCGGATCGATGCCCGCCGCCGCCACCGCGGCGGCGGCGGCGCGCAGGCGACTTCCCTCGTCGGGCAACAGCAGGGCATCGAAGCCGACCTCTCCGGGTTGCCGCGAGGCGTTTTTAAGCAGCCGCTTCAACGGCCCCGCCAGATCGGTACCGGCGACATCGTAATATTCCAGCCCGGTGATGCTGATGCCGCTCTGTGGTCCCTGGTTCTTGAGATATTCGGCGACGGTGCGGCCGTAATCGTCTGCCGGCGCCAAAATCCCAAGGCGGGTCCGCCCCTGGCTGCGGGCCTGGTCGACGACCCGCGCCGCCTGAGGTCCGGGCAGGAAGCCCAGCACATAAACCCCCGGCGCCGCCACCTTCTGATCGGCGGTCAGGGCCAGCATATTGATGCCGGCCGGGGCGGTGACGGCGGAAGCCGCCTTGGCCTCGCCCGAGAACAGCGGACCGATCACCACCCCCGCATGCTGGGCCACCGCCAGCCGGGCGGCGGCGACGGCGCCGTCCGGCGTCCCCTTGGTGTCGAACGGCAGCAGGGTGAACTGGCCGTCGGCCAGTTCGAACAGCGCCATCTGGGCGGCATTGAAGAGGGCGGCGCCGATGGCCGCCGATGGTCCGGTCAGCGGCAACAGCAGCGCCGCCGTAGTCGACGCCGGCGGTGCTGCGACAGCGGGTGGGGCGGCACTGACCGGCGGCGGCGGGGGCGGCGGCGGCGGCGTTTCGACCCTCGGCGGCGGGGGCGGAGGCGGTGCTGGAGGCGGCACAGCCGCCGGCGGCGACGACGGCTTGGCTGTGGCGCCGCCGAATGGTAGTTGTGAGCAGGCGGCCGCGCCCAGGCTCAACGCCAGCACCACGCACATCCGGGCGGCAAAACGAGGCAACGGCGATGCAAGACGGCGCACAGGCGCACTCCCGGGACAAAACAGCGAGGCGACAGCCTACCCAGGCCCCGATGGGAAGTAAACCGGCCGCGGGGTTATATCTTGTGGCTACGCCCATCGGCAATCTCGACGATATCACGCTGAGGGCGATCAAACTGCTGTCGGCGGCCGACCTGATCGCCTGCGAAGACACCAGGATGACCGCCAAGCTGCTGACCCTGCTGGGATTGCCGCGCCCACCGCTGACCCCCTATCACGACCATAATGCCGAGCGGGCGCGTCCCGCCCTGCTGGCCCGCCTGCGGCAGGGCGCGGTGGTGGCGCTGGTCTCCGACGCCGGCACGCCGCTGCTGTCCGATCCCGGCTTCCGCCTGGTCCGCGACTGCCTGGCCGAGGGACTGCCGGTGACCAGCCTGCCGGGCCCATCGGCCCTGCTGCCGGCGCTGCAGCTGTCGGGATTGCCGTCGGAGCGCTTTCTGTTCGCCGGCTTCCTGCCGCCCAAGGCGGCGGCCAGACGCCGCTGCCTGAGCGAGCTGGCCCAGGTCCCGGCCAGCCTGGTGTTCTACGAATCGCCGCGGCGCCTGGCCGCCGCCCTGACCGACATGGCCGAGATCCTCGGCGACCGACCGGCGGCGGTGGCCCGCGAATTGACCAAGATGCATGAGGACCTGCGCCGCGACCGGCTGAGCGTCCTGGCCGGCCACTATGCCGAGCCGCCCAAGGGCGAGGTGGTGGTGGTGGTCGGCCCGCCGGAGGAGGCGCCGCCGGAAAGCCCCGACAGCCTTGACGCCCGGCTGACCGCCGCCCTCTGCGAGATGTCGCCGCGCGACGCCGCGGCGCTGGTCGCCGCCGCCAGCGGTTTGCCGCGCCGCCAGGTCTATGCCCGCGCCATGGTCCTGGCCGGCCGATGACCGGGGCCCGCCAAAGGCGCGGTGAATCGGCGGAGCGCCGTGGCCGCTGGGCGGAATTTCTGGCGGCGGCGCGTCTGCGCCTGGCCGGCTACCGCATTCTCGCCCGGCGTCTGGCGGCGCGACGCGGCAGCGGCGCGTCGGAAATCGACATCGTCGCCAGCAAGGGAGCGGTCATCGCCTTCATCGAGGTAAAAGCCCGCCCCAGCCTGGCCGCCGCCGCCGAGGCGGTATCGGTCCGCCAGCGCCGCCGCCTGCTGCGCGCCGCCGCCGGTTTCCTGGCCGGCCGGCCGCAACTGGCCGGGCTGTCGCCGCGCTTCGACGTGCTTCTGATAGCGCCCTGGTCATGGCCGCGCCATCTCAAGGACGCTTGGCGTGACGAGGCATGAATGAGTATGCTGAAGAGGCAGTCTTAACAGCTTCGAGGTACGCCGCCGTGGTCCGTCGTCCGTTTGCGTCACTTGCCTTGATCCTTAGTCTGGCCGCCTGCGACCCGGTGACCGGCACCGTCGTCGGCGGCGCCGCCGCGGTCGGTGTCGGCGCCGCCGAGGAACGCGGCTTCGAGGCGGCGGTCGACGACGCCAAGATCCGCACCGCCATCAATGCCTTGTATTTCGATCATGATTTCGACATGTACCGCGGCCTGACGATGACGGTGACCGAGGGACGGGTGCTGCTGACCGGCACGGTGAAACGGCCGGAGGCCCATATCGACGCCGTGCGCCTGGCCTGGCAGGCGGCCGGGGTGCGCCAGGTGATCGATGAGATCCAGGTGACCGACAAGTCGGACGTGACCGATTACGCGACGGATGTGTGGATCGCCAACAATCTCAGAACGCGGATGATGTTCGACCAGAATATCCGCAACATCAATTACACCGTCGATGTGGTCAACGGCGTTGTCTATCTGATGGGCGTCGCGCAAAGCCAGGAAGAACTCGACCGTGTCCTTGCCCATGCCCGCGATATCGGCAATGTCAAACGGGTGATCAATCACGTCCTGCTGAAGACCGATCCGCACCGCCATAATCTGTAACACCGGGAAAGACTTTCGGCATGAGCCTGTCCGTGGCCATTCAGATGGATCCCATCGAAAGCGTCGATATCGACGCCGACAGCACCTTCGTCCTTGCCCTGGAGGCGATGCGGCGCGGCCACCGGCTTTACCACTATCTGCCGCAGAATCTGTCGTTTCGCGCCGGCCGGCTGTCGGCCTGGGCGCGGCCGCTGGCGGTGCGCCGGGAAAAGGGCAACCATGCCACCCTGGGCCCGCCGGCCCAGCTGGAGCTGGGATCGATGGACGTGCTGCTGATGCGCCAGGACCCACCCTTCGACATGGCCTATATCACCGCCACCCATCTGCTGGAGCATATCCACCCCAAAACTCTGGTGGTGAATGATCCGTTCCATGTGCGTAATGCTCCCGAGAAACTGCTGGTCACCCATTTTCCCGACGTCCTGCCGCCGACCCTGATTTCCGCCGACCGCCGGCAGATCATGGACTTCCGCGCCGAACACGGCGACATCATCCTCAAGCCGCTGTTCGGCAACGGCGGCGCCGGGGTGTTTCATGTGACGCCCGCCGACGACAATCTCAACTCGCTGCTCGAACTGTTCACCCAGCTGTATCGCGAGCCGGTGATCGTCCAGCGCTATCTGCCGGAAGTGCGGCGCGGCGACAAACGCATCATCCTGATTGACGGCGAGCCGGCGGGCGCCGTCAACCGCGTCCCCAAGACCGGCGAGGCACGCTCCAACCTGCATGTCGGCGGGCGCGCCGAAAAGGCGACGCTGACCACCCGTGACCGTGAAATCTGCGCCACCATCGGCCCGACGCTGAAGGAGCGCGGGCTGATCTTCGTCGGCATCGACGTGATCGGCGACTACCTGACCGAAATCAATGTCACCTCCCCCACCGGTGTCCAGGAAATCAACCGGTTCGACGGCACCTGCCTGGAGGCGGCGATCTGGGACGCCATCGAGGCCCGCCGGTGAGGAAATCCATTCTGACCCTGGGCTCTGCCGTCTGCCTGCTGGCCGGCAATGCCCTGGCCGACCCGGTGGAACTGGAGCTGGTGCTGCAGAACCACAAATTCTCACCCGACCAACTGGAACTGGCGGCGGGTGAAAAATATGTCCTGGTGGTCAAGAACCTGGACAACACGCCCGAGGAGTTTGAAAGCGCCGACCTCAACCGCGAGAAGGTGGTCAAGGGAAGGGGCGAGATCCGCATTTTCCTCGGACCGCTGGACCGGGGCAGTTATGCCTTCATGGGCGAGTACAATCCCGAGACGGCACGGGGCCGGATCACCGTCAAGTAATACCGGGCTCCGAGAAACAGACACGGTTTCGACCGCCGCGCTTGGCCTCATACATGGCGTCGTCTGACTGTTTCAGCAGGCCGTCGTCGGTGGTGGCGTCGTCGGGATAGATGGCGACGCCGATACTGCAGCCGATCCTGCATTCGATACCGCCCAGAACGAATGGCCGCGACAGGCTGTCGACGCATTTTTCGGCCACCACGGCGACACTTGAGCGATCGCTCAGCGATTCGATGATGATGGCGAATTCATCGCCGCCCAGGCGCGCCACCGTGTCAGCCTCGCGGACCAGATAGGACAGCCGCTTGCCCACCTCCTGCAACAGCAGGTCGCCGATGTCATGGCCGTGGCGGTCATTGACCGCCTTGAAGAAATCGAGATCAAGGTAGAGCACGGCAAATTTTCGTTCGAAGCGCTTGGCTTCGCGGATGCATTGCAGCAGGCGCTCGCGGAACAGCACGCGATTGGCCAGCCCGGTCAGCGGATCATGCAAGGCAAGGCGCTCGAGGTCCTCTTCGAGGCGTTTCTGCTGCGTGATGTCGGAAAAGATCCCGACATAATGGGTGACCCGCCCGGCCTTGTCGTGAATGGCGCTGATGCTCAGCCATTCGGGATAGATTTCGCCGTTCTTGCGACGGTTCCACACTTCGCCCTGCCACTCGCCGGACTCTCTCAGGTCGCGCCACATTTCGTCATAAAACGCGCTCCCGTGCCGGCCCGAGCGCAGCAAGCGCGGTTGCTGGCCGATCACCTCGTCGGAGGCGAATCCGGTGACTTTGCAGAAGGCGGGGTTGACCACCTGAATGTTCAGCTCGGCGTCGGTCACCATGATCCCGGAAAGCGCGTGACGAACGATGCGCTCGCCCAGTTTCAGCTGCTGTTCCATGGCCTTGCGCCGCGAAATGTCGCGCAAGATGCCGACCAGGTGGGACCCGGACTCGCCAGGCAAGGGGGCCAGCGACAGCTCCAGCGTGAAGACTTCGCCGTCGCCCCGCCGCCCGGAAAGTTCGACGGTTTCCCCGGCCGGCGGCCGGGAGGCAAGGGTCTGGTATTCGGCGAGGACGGCGCCGGCCCGTGCCCGATCATCCTCGGCGATCATCAGGGCCAGGGCGTCCTGGCCCAGCGCCTCCTCCCTGGAGATGGCGAAAATACGTTCAGCGGCGGCATTCCAGAAGGCCACCCGACCGGAGGAGTCGATTTCGACGATGGCGTCCTGGGCCGCCGAGGTCATCCGCCGCAGGCGCAGTTCGCTGACCATCAGCCGTTCCTCCGCCGCCTGATGGTCGCGATAGGTGCGCGCGGCGCGGAACAGGGTGATCAGGAAAATAGTGAACAGCCCGCCACCCATGCCGGCGAGAATGACCACCGACTGCACCAGATGGCCGGAGAGGATCGTTCGGCGTTCCGTCATGTCGTAATAGACTTCGATGGCGCCGAAAAACCTGCCTTGCCGCATGATCGGCACATAGGTCTCGACCACATCGACTTTTAAGACCCGCCCCTCCAGCGCTGCCCCTTTCTTTTCGACAATGTTGGAAATGACTTGGTTATTCATGACCCGCTGGCGGAAATAGGCGGCGTTATTGATCGCCCCCACTTCGTCAGGATCAGAGGAAAACACCACCTCGGCCGCGGCGCTATAGACCTTCAGCCGTTCGATATGGAAGGCCTTGAGCAACCGCATGGCCTCTTCCGGCAGGTCGCTGTCCTGGACCGTGGTCTCCGTCAGTTCGCCAAGGCCGTCGACGGTTGCCGCCAAGTGCCGGCAGACGCGCACCGCCTCCTGCTCGCCGAAGGTCATCAGGAGATTGTCATAGCCGGGATAGACGATGCCGACGTCCAGGAGCGGAAAAGCCAGGACGATGACGATGCCGGCGGCCAGCATGCCGCGCAGGAACGGCACTTTGCGGATCACCGCGCCAAGGCTCGCCGGTCCGGTCAACGGTTTGGCCGTTCGTTCCGGAACTTCGAAATCGTCCAAATAAAACAACCCCCGATGAATCCTGAAATGACAACAATGACAATATGTACCTAAATTACGACAAGTGAAACTCTTCCCGCCAGGCCAAAGCCAGCAGCGCCGCCGCCGCCGCCGGCCCGATCGGCAGCGACAGGCCGAGGCCAAGGGGACGCAAAAACAGCGGCATGCACCACAGCACCGCCAGCAGCGTCACCAGACGCCGGGACATGATGCGCCCCTGATGGTCGGCGGCCAGCCAGGCCAGACCGAGGCCGAGGATCGTCAGGTCGTAGTCCAGCAGAAACGGCGTCGCCAGAAGGGTGCCGGCGGCCAAGGCCGCCCCGCGGACGCCGGGCGGGCGGGCGCCACGCCACAGCCGGAAAACAGCGGCGCCGGCCAGCGCCGCCGAAATCCCCTGTCCCAGCCAGGCCGCCGCCGTCGGCACCCCGAGGAGCCTGAGCGCGGCGAACACGGAGGCCATCTTGCCCCAATCGACACCGCCCTCCTCCAGCACCCGCCGGGCAAACCCGGCCTCGGCGAAATAGGCCCGCCAGCAGTCCGTGCCGGCGATGCCGAGACTGAGCGAGACAATCGCCAGGACGCCGGTGACGGCGCCGCCGAAGGCCCGCCAATGGCCGCCGGCGATCAGGGCCAGCGGGATCAACAGCCCGAGATGGGGTTTGTAGCTGAGCCCGGCGAAGGCCAGCCCGGCGAGAAACGGGCGGTCGCGCAGCAGCAGCAGTCCGAGACCGAGAAGCGAGGCCGACAGCAGCGCGTTCTGGCCATCGGCCAGCGACAGGAAACCGGCGGGAAAGGCCAACAGCAGGCGTAACGCCATGGGGTGGCGCAACCGGCGGCGCAGCACCGCCCAGGCCAGGGCCAGTTGGGCGCCGCCCCAAAGGAAAAAAGAGGGACCATAGGGCAGCAGGGCCAGCGGCCACACCAGCAGAAGTCCGACCGGCGGATACAGCCACAGGAACGGCGCCGCCGCCCGGCCGAGCAGGGCCGCCTGGGCGGCCTTCAGCCGGGCGAAATCGTAAGGCGCCGCCCAGCCCTGGTCATGGATCAGCGACGAGACGCTCCAGAAACCGAAAAAATCGGCGCCGAGCGGCGTGCCGCGCGGGTCGACCAGGCCTTCGGCGGAAATCACCCAGACGACCCCGGCCAGCAGGTACAGGGCGATGAAGATCAGCGGATAGGCGGCGAGACGGCGCGGCGTCAGCCAGTGACCGGCGGCCGGCGTCGATTCTGCAAACCCGCCTTTGGTCATGGCCACCATCCCGTGCTAGGAATTGATCGTCTGCCCATTGGGGCCGGCCAATCGAATAGGGACGCGGTCACCAAAATGAAAGTGGATAGCATGCGGGCCATCGACCGGTGGGTCGGCGTGCCGTTGTGTTTCTTGCTCACGCTGCTGTTCCGCCTGATCGGCGCGACCGCCGCGCCGAGCCTCACGCCCAGACGGCTATTGTTCATCGAACTGTCGGAAATGGGTAGCACGATCCTTGCCGACCCGGCGATGACCAAGGCAGTCCGCCTGTTCGGCACCGAGACCTTCTTCCTCATCTTCCGTCGCAACGCGCCCAGCCTGGCGCTTCTCGGCACCGTGCCGGCGGCCAATGTCTTTACCCTGCGCGACGACAATCTGCTGCATCTGGCCGCCGATTGCCTCGACTTCTACCGCTGGGCCAGGCAGCGGCGCATCGACACGGTCATCGACCTCGAGCTGTTCTCGCGCTTCACCGCCCTGTTGTCCGGCCTGTCCGGGGCCCGCCTGCGGGCCGGCTTCCACCGCTTCCATAATGAAGGGCTGTATCGCGGCAATCTGTTCACCCATCGCGTCGCCTACAATCCGCATATCCACATCGCCAAGAACTTCATCGCTCTGGTCAATGCCCTGAACGCCGCCGAGGCCGAGGTGCCCTATTCGAAGACGGTGATCACCGAGGACGAAATCCACCTGTCGCCGATTTCCATCGAGGCCGAGGCCAAGGACGATATGCGGCGCCGGATTCTCGACGCCTGCCCGGCCTACGACGCCGGCCGCCACCGCCTGGTGCTGATCAATCCCAATGCCAGCGAATTGCTGCCGCAACGGCGCTGGCCGGCGGAAAATTTCGCCCGCCTGGCGCGCGCCGTACTGGCCACCTGGGACGACGTGCTGATCCTGATCACCGGCGCCCCGGAAGAGGCCCCCGAGGCCGAGCGCCTGCAGGCGGAGGTCAGCCATCCGCGCCTGGTCAGCTTCGCCGGCCGCCAACGCCTGGAGGAACTGCCGCGGCTTTATGCCCTGTCCCGGCTGATGATCACCAATGATTCCGGACCCGGTCATTTCGCCGCCGTCACCGGTTTGCCGGTGATCGTTCTATTCGGTCCGGAAACCCCGGCACTTTACGGTCCGCTCGGCAACGCCCGGACGATGACCGCCGGTCTCGCCTGCTCGCCCTGCGTATCGGCCGCCAATCACCGCAAGACGGCCTGCAGCAAGCCCCTGTGCATGTCCGCCATCACCCCCGAGCAGGTTTTCGCCGAGGTCCGCACGGTATTGGAATCTTAGCCGCGCATCGCCGTTGCGCGGCTCTGGCGCGTTGAGCGCCCCGGAGCGAAGCGGAGGAGCCAAGCTGCCGGAGGCGGCGCCCGGCGACTGAGGGACTAAATTTTTTTAATCAACTTCCGAATGGCGGGATCGGCGGATAGGTGACGCCGGTACCGCCCAGCCCGCAATAGCCGGAGGGGTTTTTCGCCAGATATTGCTGGTGATAGTCTTCGGCGAAGTAAAATTCCGGGCAGGCCATGATTTCGCTGGTGATGCGGCCGTAGCCGGCGGCCTCCAGCTTCTTCTGGTAGAAATCGCGGGTCATTTCCGCGGCATGCTGCTGTTGCGCCGAAAAAGTGAAGATCGCCGACCGGTACTGGGTCCCCAGGTCATTGCCCTGGCGCATGCCCTGGGTCGGGTTGTGATTTTCCCAAAAGCAGCGCAGCAGGTCCTGATAGCGGACCTGGCCGGGATCAAACACCACCAGCACGGCTTCGGTATGGCCGGTGCCGCCGCTGCACACTTCCTCGTAAAGCGGATGGGGGGTGGCGCCGCCGGCATAGCCGACCGCCGTCACCCAGACGCCGGGCAGGGTCCAGAACTTGCGCTCGGCCCCCCAGAAGCAGCC
>Ga0007882_10001439_pt1 | contig 13786 bp, 9 predicted proteins | sample CryBogCBH12Aug01_FD_71195 | JGI IMG/M metagenome (GOLD analysis project Ga0007882, IMG submission 71195) | Freshwater microbial communities from Crystal Bog, Wisconsin, USA - CBH12Aug09.1 | ecosystem: Environmental > Aquatic > Freshwater > Lake | place: Crystal Bog, Wisconsin, USA | collected... | reverse complement strand
TCCAAGCCCGCAGGGCAGGCAGTGTTCGCCTTTGCTCGCACACCCGTCCGGGTTTGCTCGCACACTGTTCGCCTTTGCTTGCCGCGCGACAGGGAGGGTGGATGGGGTAGGGGTGTGGGGGCCCGTTACGCCTCCGATGCTCCTTGCGCGGGGTGCGCCGGCCTGCGGCCGGCTTAAGCCTCACGCACACCAGTTCGCGTTCGCGTTCTCTGTCGGTTTGGCCAGCACAGGCTGGATCATGCCCTAAGCCGGCTGCAAGCCGGCGCTCCGTTGCGGTGGCGCTCCGTTGCGGTGGCGCTCCGTTGCGGTGGCGCTCCGGCCATTGGACTCTTCGCGGGCGGCCCCGGTATGTTCCCGTTTCCACGCTCCCCCGGGCCGCCCCACCCAAAATAATTCCGCTTTCGGATTGACCGGCCATGCGGGGGCTGATGAAATGATAGAACATAGTAATTGAATTTTTAGCGAGATGCCGAGAACCCCGAGCAGAAATGGAAATGGCCCGCGCGCTGGCGCGACCAAGTATGACGCGCACCACAAGGTGCTCTCGCAAACTTACGGCGCCTTCGCCGACTTGCGCCGCGAGCTGTCTGATTCCAAGACCACCGTGGGCGAGCGCGAGGACATCCTCCGCAGCTTCGCCGTTTGTCCGGATTCCCAGCGCGCCTGGCTCCTGCTTGAGGATTATTTCGAGCGGCTTTCGCTTTCTCGCCGCGATTTTCCCGCCACGGACTGGTGGACCCGGATGCTCGCCCTGGAGGGCAAAACCCGGCTGGAGGAACTGGCCTTCCTGTTCCTCCGCGCCAAGCGCCCGGTGCCGCCGGAATTGCAGCCCCACGCCAGCCTCGACCGGTTTGCCCGGGCCGAGGAGGCGGAGCAGGAAATCCGCCTGGTGCGCGAGCTGGAAAACTGGCTGTCTCCGCCCGCGCCGCTGCATCTGGACACCCCCCGCGCCACGCTGCGCGTCGTCTGCCGGCCGCAGCCGGACGAGCAGGAGCCGGCCCGCTTCCGCCTCTCGGTGCAATTTCTGCTGCTCCGCCCGCGCACGGGTGAAAAGGCCCGCTCGTTGCACGACCTCGTGGATTTGGTCGTCCGCGCCGCGCACGAACAGGAATTGTTCACCCCTTGGGACTGGGAGTTCATCCAATGGATTTACGACACGCACCGTGAGCGGGCGGACCACGCCACCACGCTGCTGCTGGCCGATGCCGAACTGCTCCAGTGGCTCGCGCGCTGGGGGCACACCAAGCGTTTGGAATCGGCCGTCAACGGCCAGCCGCTGCTGTTTCACGGCCACATCGTCGCGCTCTCCCCGCACCTGGAAAACGGTGACAAGGAACTCTCGTTCACCCACCGCATTACCCTGCCGGATGGCGGCATGCGTTCAGTGGCGGAGGCCCGGTTTTTCAACCGCCAGTCCCCGGTCGCGCTGGTGGACAACGAGTTTTTTCTGCTCCGCAACGCCCCGCCCGCCGGCGTGCTCAAATATCTCGCCCACCGGCCGGCGGTGCCCGTGCGCAAGCTGAGCCACCGCCTGCTCCTGCACCTGCGCAAGACCCAGGCGAATCACGGCGTCGATTGGGAACAGCTCTGCGTGGCCCACGCCGCCGCGCCGCGCTTCGTCTTTGAATTGCTGGATGACAACGTCCAGTTACGCCTGTTTGCCACCAGTTCGCGCGATAAGACCACCTGGGTCTGGACCGGTCAGGAATGGTCGCCGCATGGCCGCATCATCAAGCCCGGCGACAAGCCGGAAATCCTCGACGACCCCCGCTTGGAACCCGCCATCCAGTGGCTGCGCAAGCTTGACTGGTTCATGCAGGAGCCAGGCTTGTGGATGGGCGACGCCAACGAAAATTTCCTCGGCGCCCTCGCCGAGGCTTGGGCCACCCGCCCGCCCGAGGCGGAGTTCCTGGGCAACACCGCTTTCCATCGCCTCTTCCTGACGCCGCGCGCGCTCAAGCCGCGTTTGGTCGTCAAGGGTAGCGGCATTGACTGGCTCGCCGTCTCCGCCGAATGGGAGGCCGAGGGCTTGAAACTTTCCAAGGCCGACTTGGAGCGCCTGGCCGCCGCCACCAGCCGCTTTGTCAAACTGCCGAACTCCGGCTGGGTGGAACTGGATCAGCACGCCGTGCAGGGCGCGCACGAGGCCATGGCCGAGATGGGCGTGGAAGGCCTCATCGCCGTGCCGCAAAAAATCGGTCTGGAACACGTCGCGCATCTGGGAGATGACGAGTTCACCCGCTTTGCCGACTCCCCGGAGGCGCAACTGCTGCGCGAGCGCGTGCGTGATTTCAAGGGCGTCCCCGCCGCCGAATTGCCCCAGTCCCTCACGGCCGAGCTCCGGCCCTACCAGAAGGACGGCTTCGACTTTCTCGCACACCTTGTCCACGTCAAGTTGGGCGGCATTCTGGCCGACGACATGGGGTTGGGCAAAACCCTCCAGACGCTCACCTGGCTGGGCTGGCTGAAGGAGCGCAACCTCAAGAATCACAAGCCCTCGCTGGTCATCTGCCCCGCCTCCGTGCTGCACAACTGGCGGCGCGAGGCGGAGCGGTTCACGCCGGACATGAAGGTGCTGGTGCTGGAAAGCGGCGCCGCCCGGCACAACCTGCGCAAGCAAATCCCGCAGCACGACCTCATCGTCACCAACTACGCGCTGCTGCGCCGCGACCTCGAAGAATTCCACAAATTCGCCTTTCGCGCCGTCATCCTGGACGAGGCGCAGTTTATCAAGAACCCCGGCGCGCAGGTCACGCAGTCCGTCAAGCAGCTCAAGTGCGAGCACAAGATTGCCCTCACCGGCACGCCGCTGGAAAACCGGCTGCTGGATTTGTGGAGCATCGTGGATTTCATCCAGCCCGGCTACCTCGGCAACCAGGAGCATTTCCTGGAAACCTACGAGCCGAAGAGCGGGGCGGATTTGGCTGGACTCCAACGCATTGCCCGCAAGCGCCTGTCCGCCAAACTCCGGCCGCTCCTGCTGCGCCGCCTGAAAAAACATGTGGCCAAGGATTTGCCCGAGCGCATCGAGCAGCGCCGCGACTGTCCGCTGGGCGAGGACCAGCGCAAACTGTATCTCGCCGAACTGCGCCGCAGCCGCGACCAGATCATGCAGGCCGTGGCCGAGCAGGGGCTGAACAAGAGCAAGATGCATGTGCTGGCCGCCCTCACGCGGCTGCGCCAGATTTGCTGCCATCCTTCGCTGGTTGGCAGCGACACGGCCAGCGGCAAGACCGAGACGCTGTTTGAACTGCTCGACGCCCTGGTGGCCGAGGGCCAGAAGGTGCTCGTCTTCTCGCAGTTTGTGCAGATGCTCCAGATTCTCGACCGCGAATGCCATGCGCGCAACATCCGCACGCACGTGCTCACCGGCCAGACCAAGGACCGCCAGCAGGTTGTCAGTGATTTCCAGAAGGACACCGGCCCCGGCGTGTTCCTGCTGAGCCTGCGCGCCGCCGGCACCGGCCTGAACCTGACCAATGCCAGCTATGTGGTGCTCTATGACCCGTGGTGGAACCCGGCGGTGGAGGCCCAGGCCATTGACCGTTCCCACCGCATCGGCCAGACCCAGACGGTGAACGCCTACCGGCTCATCGCCCCCGGCACCGTCGAGGAAAAAATCTGGGAACTCCAGCAGAGCAAGGCCCAGACCATCGCCGACGTGCTGGGCGAAGAGGGCTTCGCGCGCAGCCTCACCGCCACCGATTTGGAATACCTGTTTGCGGAGGACTGATAGTTCCAAAGACCGGGGTTGCTTGGGGAGCGCGCCCGCCCCGGGCGCAGTTTTCCGCGCCTCGCGGAAAACTCGGGCGCACCGGAAACTCCCGGACGTTCCGGACGGTTCGCCCGTAAATACTGGCGTTCCAACTTCTGGCTCCTGACTTCCAACTTCCGGTTCAGGGGCCAATTCGCCCAGCCTTGCGCAACCACCGGGCTTTCCCGCACAATTCCCCCGCGTGGCATTGCTTGAGGTCAATAATTTAAAAGTGCATTTCCCCGTCCGGGCGGGCTGGTTCCGCCGGGGCCGGGAAACCGTCAAGGCCGTGGACGGCGTCAGCCTCACCCTTGACCCTGGTGAGACGCTCGGCTTGGTCGGCGAAAGCGGCTGCGGTAAGACCACCTTGGGCCGCGCCATTATGCGCCTCATCGAGCCTCTTTCCGGCGAAATCCGCCTCGACGGCGAGGACCTCACCCGCCTGACTGGCCGCGCCCTGCGCGCCCGCCGCCGCCGGTTTCAAATGATTTTTCAGGATCCCTACGGCTCGCTGAATCCGCGCCTGACGGTGGAGCAGATTGTTGGCGAGGCGCTGGAGTTGCATCCGCCCGCCGGCGGGGCGGCTGCCCGGCCCGGACGCATCGCCGAATTGCTGGCGGCCGTGGGCTTGGATGCCGCGTATGCCCGGCGGTATCCGCATGAATTCAGCGGCGGCCAGCGGCAGCGCATCGGCATCGCCCGCGCCCTGGCGGTCGCACCGGAACTGGTGGTCTGCGACGAACCGGTCAGTGCGCTCGATGTGTCCGTGCAAGCACAAATCATCAACCTGCTCCGCGATCTCCAGCAGCAGCGCGGCCTGGCCTACTTGTTCATCGCGCACGACCTCGCCGTGGTCGAGCATATCAGCCACCGCGTGCTGGTGATGTATCTCGGCAAAATCGTGGAACTCGCCCCGGCCAAGACCCTGATTCGGGAGCCGCGCCATCCCTACACCCAAGCGCTCATTTCCGCCGTGCCGGAGGTGGACCCCTATGCCAAGCGCGCGCGCCTGATTCTCCCCGGCGATGTGCCTTCACCCATCCATCCACCCGGCGGCTGTCCGTTTCATCCGCGCTGTCCGCTGGCGGTGGAGCGGTGCCGGATTGAACCGCCGGTGCTGCGCGAAGTTGCGCCCGGACATTTTACCGCCTGCCATCTGGCGTGAGGCGAGATGAGCACTTTGAAGTCGGAATTTGCTCTTTAGAAACCTTGTGCGTGGCTGGGCGGACGGCTATTTGGACTGCGGCGGCAAGCGCAGCGCGACGCCGCTTTCCCACTCGCCAATCCATAGACTCCCAGTTTGCAAAGCAGCGTCCGCCAGGCGGTTTTGGCCAGAGACGTCACCTGATTCGCGCGTAAAAAAGCGGCGTCGCCGCTCCGCTTTGCCGCCGCCGTCCAAATTCGCTCTACACTCTTCGGCGGCAGGTCAATCAGCGGCCACACCGGCTTCCAGACAAGGTTTCTACAGAGCAAGTCAGAATTTGGAAGCGAGCAGTCAGAGCGGGCAGTTGCCGTTTGAAACTGCATGATTGGCGTCCTGCTTCAGCTCCGTAGGAGCGCCATATTTGTAGATGCAGACCCGCAACATCCCGAGCTCCGTAGGAGCGGCAGGTGCCGTTTCAAACTGGAAGTGGCATGAGTTGTTCAAGCCGGTTTTACACCGCTGAAAGATTCTCCTCCCATTGCCCTTTCGTGGTTGACATCCGCTTCCTGTTGGCGATGATGGCGGCGCGTTTCGGAAAAAACCAAGGCAGTTCAAACCATATAACCAATACGTTATGAAATTAAGTCCCCATCTGATTTTCAACGGCCAGTGCGAAGCCGCGTTCAAGTTCTACGAGCAATGTTTCGGCGGCAAAATCGAATGCCTGATGACCTACGCGAGCCGGCCCGGGGAATTTCCGGTGCCGGCGGATTGGGGCGACAAAATCCTGCACGCCAGTGTGGCGGTGGCCGGCCAGAGCCTGTTGGGGGCCGATGTGCTCCCGGAAAGCTATCAAAAGCCCCAGGGCTTCCATGTCACCGTCTCTTCTCCCGCCGAAGTGGCGGAGGCGGAGCGCATTTTTGCGGCCCTGGCGGAAAATGGCACGGTGCAAATGCCCTTGCAGGAAACCTTCTGGGCCATCCGCTTTGGCATGGTCGTGGACCGCTTTGGCATCCCGTGGATGGTCAACTGCGGTCGGCCGGTTTGATTTGCCGCCAACTGCTCCCGCAGTTGGCCTCCAAAAACCACCTTGCCGCAGCGTCACCGGCGAGGCTGGGCCAATGCCTGGGAATAAGCCCCGGCATGTCCAAGCGATGAAATTCGTATGCGTCCGGGTGCAACTAGTAGCTCATCCGGTCGAGTTTTACCTTGCCCCGGAAAATCCAGTAGATGCAAACAGTGTAGGCAATCACCACCGGCACCCCGATGCACGCGATGACCAGCATGATGCCCAGCGTTTTCGGCGACGAGGCGGCGTTGTAAATGGTCAAACTGTTTTCGGGATTCGGCAGGCTATAAATCAGGTTCGGAAAAATGTTCAGCGCAAACAAGGCCATCAGCGTGATAATCGTGGTGCAGGAGGACAGGAATGCCCGCCCGTCGTTGCCGTGGTGAAATTCGCGCGGGATGTTGGCGATGGCCAGCATGTTCGCCAGCGCGACGGAAAAAAGCCACGGGTTTTCGCGGACGCGCGCGGCCATGTGCGGCACATACAACAGGGTCGCCATCATCAGCGTCACCGCACAGATCACAAAGAAAATGATGCTCCCCATCGCCCACCGGCGGAGTTTGTCATGCAGTTCGCCTTCTGTTTTCATCACGCCATAAATCGCGCCGTGCATCATAAACAGGGCCACCGTCGTCACGCCAACGAGCAGCGGATACGGCGTCAGCAGGCCGGGAAAAGTTCCGGCGAATTCGCCGTTGGCGTCTACCGGCACGCCCCACGCGATATTGCCAAGCGCCGTGCCGATCAGCAGACTCGACACGATGCTGCCGGCGGAAAAACTCACATCCCACATCTGCCGCCACCAGCGTTCGGGACGCTTGCTGCGGAATTCAATGGCCACCGCGCGGAAAATCAGCGCCGCGAGCAGCAGCATTAGCGCCAGGTAAAAGCCGGAGAATGCCGTGGCATACACATTCGGAAACGCGGCAAACAGCGCGCCCCCGCCGGTGACCAGCCAGACTTCATTGCCGTCCCACACGGGCCCGATGGCATTGAGCATGACCCGGCGTTCTTCGTCTTTATTGGTGAACAGATGCAGCGCGCCGATGCCGAGGTCAAAGCCGTCGAGCACGGCGTAACCGGTCAATAAAACGCCGACGAGGATAAACCAGATGGTATTGAGATCAAGGTGCATGGCGTGATTTAATTTTTGGTGGGCAGCGCAAGCTTGCCGGACGGAATCAAATCCGCGTCATCCGGGCCATGCTGGATTTTGTCATTGAGCAGGTAAATGAAAACCGCGAACAGCAGCGAATAAATCAGGGTAAACAAAATCAGTGAGGACAATACCACGTTTGCCTTAACCACGGCGGACAAACCGGCGGGCGTTCGCATCAGGCCATAGACAATCCACGGCTGCCGCCCGACTTCGGCGGCGAACCAGCCCAGTTGATTCGCCAACTGCGGGCCAAGCACGGAGAAGACCAGAATCCACAACAACCAGCGCCGTTCGGGGAGCGTGCCTTGGCGGAAATATAAAAAGCCGAGCGACGCGACCGCAATCAGGGTGAAGCCGATGCCGACCATCGCGTGAAAAAACAGGAACGAAGCCGTGACTGGGGGCCGGTCTTCCGGCTTAAACTCGTTCAGGCCAATGACCGGCGTGTGGAAATCGTTGTGCGTGAGAAAACTCAGCAGGCCCGGCGCGGAAAGGCCGATGACTTTTTCGTTTTTCTCATCCGGCCAACCCGCCAGCACCAGCGGGGCGTTGGAGGTGGTTTCGTAAAGTCCCTCGAACGCCGCGAGTTTGGCCGGCTGATGCTTTTCCAAGCCCTGTGCGCTCTTGTGGCCGGTGACGGCTTGGAGCAAGGTCGAGACGAGCGCCACCGTCAGGCCGACTTTAAGCGACTTGCGGGCAAATTCCAGATGTCGGCCCTTGAGCAAATACCAAGCACTGACACTCACCACCAGAAACGCGCCGGCGCACCACGCGCCGCAAATGGTGTGAAACAAGCGATCCAGCATGGAGGGATTGAAAACCAGCTGCCAGAAATCGGTGATTTCCGCCCGCGCATGCATCCCTTCACCGACAATGTGATAACCGGCGGGCGTCTGCATCCAGGAATTTGCCACGACAATCCAGACCGCGCTGAAATGCGCCCCCAGCGCCACCATGCACGTTGAAAAAAAGTGCAGCTTGCGGCCCACCTTGTCCCAGCCGAAGAGCAGCACCGCGAGAAAGCCGGATTCGAGGAAAAACGCAAAAATGCCTTCCGCCGCCAGCGCGCTGCCAAACACGTCACCGACAAAGCGCGAATACGTGGCCCAATTGGTGCCGAATTCAAATTCCATGACAATGCCCGTCGCCACGCCGATGGCAAAAGTCAGCGCAAATACTTTTGTCCAGAACCGCGCCATCTGGTGATAAAGATGGTTGCCGGTTTTGAGCCACGCGCCTTCCATCAGCACGAGTATGACGCCCAGCCCGATGCTCAACGGTGGGTAGATGTAATGAAAGGCGATGGTCGCGGCGAACTGGATTCGCGAAAGGGTTAAAACATCCATAAACAGTTGGTCATGTTTCCACTAAATCCGCGCTCCGCAACCGTATTTTGGCGGCCGGGCAAAGGTATTGGTTTTGCTCAATTTCATAATAAGCATGATAGGCATGATGGGATGAATTTGCGTACGGAAATCCTGGCCGCGTTCCAGACTCGTCAGCCGGCCAGTTTCCGGTCTTCATTCTGCGCCAGCCCGGTTATGTAATGACGGTTCCCAGCACCGCCATTACAAACCATTCAACTTGGCCTGTAAGTAACCGCCGCGCAAGTTGGCGGCGTTCGCCAAGCCGCGGCCGCGCAGCAGGCAGGTGGCCAGATAACCGCGCTGGCCCTTCTGGCAATACACCACGATGCGGCGGTTCACGGGCAGTTCGCCCAGCCGGTCACGCAATTCACCCAGCGGAATGTTCACGGCGTGCTCCAACTTGCCCAGTTCCGCGACTTCATCGGTATCGCGGACATCGAGGAGAAATTCATCCGTCGGCCGCCAGGTTTCGGGAGCCACGGTGGGAATGTCGCCCCGGGCGATGTGGCCGGCCACAAAACCAGCGGTGTTCACCGGGTCATTGGCCGAACCAAAGGGCGGTGAATAGGCCAGATCCAGTTGCTCCAAATCATCCACGGTCATTTTGCCGGCAATGGCGGTGGCAAACACGTCCACCCGCTTGTCCACGCCCGCTTCGCCCAGCACCTGCGCGCCGAGCAATCGGCCCGTGCCCTCTTCCACGATGAGCTTGCTCATGATGGGGGTGGCACCGGGATAATAATGTGCGTGGCTGAGATCGCGGGTCAGGCTGGTGAAAAAACTGAATCCCGCCTTCGCCGCCTGGGCGCTGTTCAGGCCGGTGAAACCAACGGTGAGGTTCAGGACGCGGACAATGGAGGTGCCAAGCGCCCCGGGATACGTGAGCTTCGCGCCGGCCGCATTGGCCCCGGCAATTCGGCCCTGACGGTTGGCGGGCCCCGCGAGGGCAATGCGGGCCCGGGCACCAGTGAGGGCGTGCATGGTTTCCGCCGCATCGCCCACGGCATAGATGTCGGGATCGGATGATTCCATGCGGCCGTTGGTTTTCACGCCACCGGTCACGCCAATTTCCAAACCGGCAGCCCGCGCGAGTTCCACCTCGGCTTTGACGCCGACGCTGAGCAGAATCAAATCCGCTGCCAGCGAAGTGCCATCCGCAAAGGTGACGCCCTGATCGGTAAACGCCACGGCACCGGTACCGGTCTTGAAATTAAAATCAGCCCGCCGGGTTTGATTTTCCAAATAAAGTGCCAAGTCGTGATCCAGCAGGGGCAGGATGTGTGGACTGAGTTCCACCACCGTCACCTGCAGGCCGCGGTGATGAAAAGCTTCGGCCATTTCCATCCCGATGAAGCCCCCGCCAATGACCACGGCGCTCCGGGGTTTCCGCTCCGCCAGGAATCGGATGATGCGGTCCATGTCCGGAATGTCCCGCAGGGTGAAAACTTGCGGCAAATCAACACCCGGGATGGGCGGGACAATGGGTTTGGCCCCTTGGCTGAGAATGAGCTTGTCGTAGGCCTCGTCCCGGACTGAGCCATCGGGGCCTTTGACCTGGATGGTTTTGGCCGCGCGATTGATGGCCAGCACCTCGTGGTTCACATGGGCTTGCACGCGGGAGCGGGACCAGAACCGTTCCGGCGTCATGATGATGAGTTTGGCGCGGTCATCAATTTCTCCGGAAATAAAATACGGCAGGCCACAGTTGGCAAAGGAGATGTAGGGGCCGCGCTCAAAGACGTGGATCTCGGCCGATTCATCCAAGCGGCGGGCCTTGGCGGCGGCGGAAGCGCCGCCGGCCACGCCGCCGACAATCAGAATGCGTTTGGGTTTGGTGGGAGTATTCATTTGGATTCAGCGGTGCAGCAAGTGATGTTGGTGGTGGAACAGTTGGCGGCTTTATTCCAAGGCATCCGGGCCAGCAGCAGCGCCAGCCCGCAAAAACCGGTCACCCCGGCAAAGAGCAGCCCGCAGCCAATGACCAGCGGGAGCAGGGCGAATAGTTTGTTCACCGTCAGGGCCAGCACCGACCCGGTGGCCCCCAGAAAACCAACCGTGATTTGCACCTGGCGCATGAGCGGCAGGACGCGGCTCGCGCCGCGATTGACCGGGAGCCCCGCGTCCAGCCAGGCCTGGGTGCCGCCCGCCACCAGCACGCAGCCGGTCACGCCGGCGCGGGCCAGCTTTTCAATGGCGCGGCGGGCGCGGCCGCCGGACTGGCACAGCACGTAAACGGGGGCGTCGTCGCCGGCCCGTTCCCGGCGGAACGCGGCGGGGTCGAGTTCGTCGAGCGGCAGGAGCCGGGCGCCGGGGACATGTGCGGCGGCATATTCGCCGGGCGAGCGCACATCCAGCAGGCAGGCGGGCGCGCCGGCGGCCAGCCGGCGTGAAAGTTCAACAGGGGAGACGGCGGTTTCAGGTTGCGTTTGATTCATAATCGTGATATGAATATATAACCATACAGTTATATGTCAAAGAAAAAAACATCCGCACCGCTAACGGAGGCGGAACTGGCCAGCCTGGCCGCCCGGTTCAAACTGCTGGGCGAGCCGATGCGGTTGAAAATTCTCCAAACGGTTTGTCATGCGGCGAAGCCCGTGGGCGAAATCGTCCTAGCCACCGGCTCCACGCAGGCGAATGTCTCCAAGCACCTGGCCCTGCTCACGGCGGGGGGCATTCTGGAACGGCGGAAAGACGGTCAGTGCGTCTATTACGGAATGAAAGACCGGCTGGTGATGCAATTATGCGAGTTGGCCCGGTCGGAGCCACGGGTGGGGTGAGATTTGCCAACGCAGGCAAACTGGCGGAGCGCGGCTGTGTCGCAGACCAGCCGCAGCAACGTGATCGATCCGGCGGCTCGGCCAGTGGTTCGGGCCGCTTGCATCGCGTAAGTTGCTGCGGCTGGCTTTCAGCACAGCCGCGCTCCGGCAGCGTGGCCCGCTTTGCCGATTGGCAAACGCCCAACTCCTGCTACCTTGCGTCCATGACAAACGCAGCCGCCCGCCATCCCCTTTGGCCGGGACGGGGTTAAAACCCGTCCGGGCGCTTTTGTCGGTTCTGTTTCATCCCCCATGTCCACCATTATCAATGCCACCGAAATCACTGTGCGTTACAACGAACGCGCGGTGCTCGACGCCGCCACCCTCGGAATCACGGAGGGCGACCGCGTCGGCCTGGTCGGGCGCAACGGCTGCGGCAAGACCACCTTCCTGAAAATCCTCGCCGGCCTGCAGGCCCCGGACAGCGGCGACCTCACCCGCCGCCGCGACCTGGCCATCAGCTATCTCCCGCAGGATTTCATGTTGGACGCCGACAAGACGGTTTATGAAAACATCCTCGACGGCGCCGCGTATGTGCAGAAGCTGATCGCGGAATTTGAAGCCCTGCCCGCAGACTCCGAACGCCACGAGGAAGTGGAACATCGCATTGCCGCGCTGGAGGGCTGGACGCTGGATCGCCGCATTGAGACGGCCATGTCCCACCTGAACTGTCCGCCCGGCGACCGGCGCATCGAGACCCTGTCCGGCGGCGAGAAACGCCGCGTGGCCCTGTGCCGCGCCATCGTGTCGCGCCCGGACTTCCTCATTCTGGATGAGCCGACGAACCATCTTGACCCGGAATCCATCGAGTGGGTGGCGGAATTTCTGGAGAATTTCGGCGGCACCTTTCTGGTGGTGACGCATGACCGCTACTTTCTGGACCGCGTGGTCACCCGCATGGTGGAGCTGTGCGACGGCCGGTTTTTCTCGCATGACGGCAATTACACCGACTATCTGCTGGCCAAGGCCGAGCGCCAGGCGGGCGATGCGGTGATCGAGCACAAGCGCCAGATGTTTCTGAAGCGCGAGCTGGCCTGGGTGCGCACCGGCCCGCGCGCGCAGCGCAGCAAGGCGAAGAACCGGTTCGACCGCTACTACGAAGTCGCCGCGCAAGACGGCCCGACGGTCGAGGAGGATGTGGAACTGGTCATCCCGCCGCCGCCCCAGCTTGGCAACCGCACGGTGGAGACGAGCAACCTCGGCATGGGCATTGGCGACCGCACGCTGTTCTCCGGCTTCTCGTTCACGTTCGAGAACGGCCGGCGCATTGGTGTGTGTGGCCGGAACGGGCTGGGCAAGACCACCCTGCTGAAGGCCCTCATCGGCCAGCTTCCCCCCACGGAAGGCACCCTGAAAATCGGCCAGCTCACGAAGTTCAACTATGTGGATCAGGGCCGGCTCCAATTGAATGCCGAGCGCACGGTGCTGGACGAGGTGGCGGATGGCACGGAGTTTGTGCAATGGGGTGACGCCAAGCTCTCCGTGCGCTCCTATCTCAAGCGGTTTCTTTTTGCCGACGACCGCATCACCACGCAGGTCAAATACCTGTCTGGCGGCGAGCGGAGCCGGCTGCTGCTGGCGCGCATCCTGAAAAGTGGCGGCAATTTTCTGATTCTGGACGAGCCGACCAACGACCTCGACCTGCCCACCCTGCGCGTGCTGGAAGAGGCGTTAATCGCGTTCCCCGGCGTGGTTTGCGTGGTGAGCCATGACCGCTATTTCCTGAACCGGGTCTGCACGGACATCCTGGCGTTTGAAGGCGATGGCCGCATCCACCACAGCGTGGGCGATTACGACTACTATCTCGAAAAGAAAAAACGCGCGGCCACGGCTGCCGCCCGGCCGCCCGTGCCGAAGTCTGCCGCCCGGCTGCCCCAAGCGGCCGCCCCGCCTGCCAGCAAGCCGGGCAAAGCGCGCAAGCTCTCCTTCAAGGAAACCCGCGAACTGGAAGGCATGGAAGCATTGATCCTGGCCACCGAGCAGGAAATTGCCCGGATCGAGGAATTATTCGCCTCGCCGGAATTCCACCGCACCCACGCTGCCCGGACTAGTGAGCTGATGGCTGAGTTGGCGGCGACAAAAGTAAAACTGGCGCAACACTTTGTGCGCTGGGAAGAGCTGGAAGCGGTGCGGGCCGCCAACCCGATGCCGGCGGCGGGCGGCTAAGGCGCAAAAAAGACAGTTTTCGGTTGGTTTTTACCTGACGAATTTGGCAAGTGGTGATAGATTGTATCGTTCCTAATTTCATCACCAAATACCAGAACGTGAAAACAAAGCTGATTTTCCTGCTGTCTATTCTGGTATTGCTGGCCCCGTCTCTGCGGGCGGCGCAGACCAAGACATTGGCCCCTGGCCATGTGCCGGGCGTGGTGACCCGGGGCCAAGTTGCCCCGCTGGGGCGGATGGCCGCAACCAACCGGCTGCATCTTGCCATTGGCCTGCCCCTGCGCAACCGGGAGGGGCTGACCAATTTT
>Ga0007882_10001435_pt1 | contig 13815 bp, 5 predicted proteins | sample CryBogCBH12Aug01_FD_71195 | JGI IMG/M metagenome (GOLD analysis project Ga0007882, IMG submission 71195) | Freshwater microbial communities from Crystal Bog, Wisconsin, USA - CBH12Aug09.1 | ecosystem: Environmental > Aquatic > Freshwater > Lake | place: Crystal Bog, Wisconsin, USA | collected... | reverse complement strand
CGCCGAAGGTTGTCATCGCCAAGCTTTTTCAGCACACGCAACTCGAAGTCTCGTTCAGCGTGAATTCATTGGCGATTGACCACGGCCGGCCGAAGACGCTCAATCTCAAGGAAATCATCCAGTGTTACATCGAGCATCGTCGCGAAGTCATTTTGCGCCGCACGCGCTTTGAATTGAAGAAGGCCGAGGAGCGCGCCGAACTGCTGGAAGGCTATCTCATCGCGCTCTCGAACCTGGACGATTTTATCCACATCATCCGCTCGAGCAAAAACCGCGATGAAGCGCGCGTGAAGCTGCTCGCGTATGAATGGAACCGCCAGCAGGTGGAGCAGTGGGGCATTCTCATCCGCAGCGAGGCGCGCGTGGTCAACGGTCGCTACGCGCTGACCGAGCGGCAGGTGGACGCCATCCTGGATTTGCGCCTGTATCAGTTGACCGGCCTGGAAATAGACAAGGTGGAGGCGGAATACAAGGCGCTGCTCGAAGTCATCAAAGACTTGCTGGACATCCTTGCGAAGGAATCGCGCGTGATGGGCATCATGAAAAGCGAGCTGCTGGCCATCCGCGAAAAACACGCCACGCCGCGCCGCACGGAGATTGTGCCGGACGAGGGCGAAATCGCCATCGAGGATTTGATTGCCAACGAGGGCGTCATCATTACGCTGACGCACGCTGGCCTTATCAAGCGCACCGCCGTGAGTTCCTACCGCGCCCAGAAACGCGGGGGCCGCGGGGTGATTGGCATGACCACGCGGGATGGCGAGACGGCGGAGGACAACGATTTCGTGGAGTATCTGTTCACGGCCAGCACGCATGACTACCTGATGTTCTTCACGAACACCGGGCGCGTGTATGTGGAGCGCGTGCACGAGATTCCGGACATGGGCCGGGCGGCGAAGGGGCGCAGCATTGCGAACCTGTTGGAATTGAAGGCCGAGGAAAAGGTCGCGGCGATGATCCGCATCCCGTCGCGCACCAATGACCAGCGCGAGGACACCACCTGGTCGCAGTCTGGCTTCCTGTTTTTCACCACACAACTGGGCACCGTCAAGAAGACCGCGCTGGAGGAGTTTGGCAATGTGCGCAAGGGCGGCATCATTGCCATCGGCATCGAGCCGGGCGACGCGCTGATTGGCGTGCAACTCACCACCGGTGCCAACGAGGTGGTCATCATCACCAAGGGCGGCATGAGCATCCGGTTTCCGGAGGAGGATGTGCGTTCGATGGGCCGGCCGGCTGGCGGCGTCAAGGGCATCACCCTGGAGGCCGGCGACCTCGTGGTGGCCGCCGCGATTGTGGTGGCAGATGCCGCCCTGCTCGTTGCCGGCGAGAATGGCATTGGCAAGCGCACGGCGTTTGACGAATACCGGGCGCAGTCGCGCGGCGGCAAGGGCATCATCACCATGAAGACCGGCGACAAGACCGGCGGCGTGATTGGGGCCTTGACCGTGCGCGACCAGGATGAAATCATGCTCATCACCGTGGGCGGCCAGATGGTGCGCACCTCGGTGAAGGACATCCGGGAAGCCGGCCGCAACACCATGGGGGTAAAACTCGTCAATCTGGACGCCAGCGACAAACTACAGGCCATTGCGCCCGTGGTGGGCGAGGAATTGCCGGACGCTACCGCGCTGCCGGCCCCGCCAGCGGAACCGGCTCCGTAACACGATTCACCCCATGCGACCGAACATAAACCCCCAGCGGGTGGTGCTTCTGGGCCTGGCCATTTTGGCAGGCGGCGGGGGCAACCTGGTGGCCGCCACTAATACCCCGGCCGTGCTCTTGCCGAATCCGGCCGAGCAGGTGGCCCCGGCGCTGGCCCCGGTGCTGCCGACGATTCCGACCAATATTCCGGCCCATCCCCAGTGGCAAAGCAGCCTGAGTCTCGGCCTGACGGTAGCCAAGGGCAACAGCGACACCGTGCTTTTCAACGGCAAGCTGGCCTCGGAAAAACTGACCTGGCATAACGAATACACCTTGGGCCTGGAGGGCAGCTATGGCGAGCAGAACACGGTGAAAAACGTGGAGACCCTGCACGGTTACGGCCAGTGGAATCACCTGTTCACGCCGCGCCTGTTCAGCTATGTCCGTGCCGACGGACTGCACGACGGCATTGTTGACCTGGACTACCGTTACACCCTCAGCCCCGGGGCGGGTTATTACCTCATCAAGAACACCAACACCCTGCTCGCGGCCGAACTTGGCCCGGGGGTAGTGTTTGAACGACTGGGCGGCTTTGATGACACCTACGCCACGCTGCGCGTGGGGGAACGGTATGAGCACAAATTCAATCCCCGCACCCGCTTCTGGGAGTCCATCGAAGTTCTCCCCGAAGTGGACCGATGGCAGAAGTATGTGGTAAACGCCGAAATCGGGGTGGAAGCGGCCATCACCAGTACGCTGAGCCTGAAAACGTTTGTGCAGGACAGCTATGAGAACCGGCCTGCTCCCGGGCGCGGGGACAACGATGTAAAGCTGGTGAGCGGCATCTCCATCAAGTTCTGACGGTGGCAACCCCACCGTAAAGGGAATGGGGAATTGGACAGGATGACAGGATGGGACAGGATTGGGGGAGACGCGCCGGTGCCGAAAACTGCACGATGCTATTGCCCTTCACCCGCCGGATGTTTTCAGCAGCTCACCACAGAAAAGACTTCTGCTCGCTCACCTGCCGGTCGCCCTGCCAGAGGGTCACGCGCCAGGCGGCCAGCGCACCGAAATGACGGTAGTCATCACCGCCCAGTAGCAGCGGTGTCCAGGTATGGAACCAACCGGGCGCGACGTTCGTCTCGAGGGTTTGCAGGTGCGGCGTGCCGTCGGGCCGGATGCCTCGCAGTTCGGCGCGCAGTTTGAAGGTTCCTTCCGCCGTGCGTTCACCCGACCACAAGACGTCAAACCGGATGGCCGACACAGCATTGGTCTGCTGGCGCAGACGGGCCTGATAGGCGTCCCGGTCAAACAGGCTGGGCGAAAGCGCGTCCCGTCCCTGGAGATCCAGCAGGAGGGGAAGCACCTTGATGACGCGGCCGGGGGCATCCGCAGCGAACCCGGCGGCGGTGGCGGCAAACAGGGCGATGGCAACAAGCAACTGGCGCATGTGCCAACAATAGCGGCCCCCCGGCTAAATTCAACTGCGATTTGCGCGGGTGCGCGCCGGCGCGCGGCTAGGCTCCATCCCAGCCGCGCTCCGCCCGGCTTATTTCGCGGCGGCGGCGACTGCTCTTAACCGGTGACGTTTGTTCATTTGTATAAGGATAATCAGGCCTTGCAAACTGTCAGAATCTCAACTGGGGCAGACCACCGCAAACGCTGCCGATAATTTCGCAAGTGTCGGCATAGGCTTGCAGCCTAATGAAAAAAACCCGCTGTAGCGGGACCCCGCCGACTCGCGGCGTGAACCGTCCCGCAGCGCGGGACGCCAACGGCGGTTGGCTTCGGCAACTTAGGCGGCTGGTGGTGGTTATGAATAATCAATCAGCGCTCCATTGATAATCGTATCCGGCGGGAGGATTGTAAAACGTAGCCAATGATCCCGGATGGCCATTCCAATACATCTCGATGTAACTGACGTGTCCATCGGCGAAGCTGACCATGTTTTTTGAGTTATTAAAAAAGCAACTGCTCGGGTCTGAAATCGGCTTTTTTGGCTGATGCCATGAATAGGGGAAAAAGGCTGGCTGCTCTAAGATCAGAACGGTTTTGGCTGGGTTCCTAATCGAACTAAACTTTTGCCCGGCGATGCCTAGAATAGAGCCGGCTGCGGAGAAATTCGTTTGGTCGTAGTTGATCCCGTTAAATGCGTAACTGGAATAATATTGCCTTGCCGACTCGTGACGCCCGTGAGGCGAAAATACCACCACCCCACCCTTGGTCCAGTAGCGGAATGTGTCCGACGGACAGGCAAATAGTTTATCTTCAGGCGATGGAGGCCGATCCAAACCAAAACCAACGTAACCTTGCATGAGTGTCCGGTAATAATTGACAATCCGATTAGTGGCCTGTGCGGAAGGCGCCGTGTCATTCGCATCGTCGGAATACATGCGAACCCCAAGATTGATCTGTTGCAGGTTGCTGGTGCAAGTGATGCGCTTCGCCCTTTCTTTCGCGGCACTTAAAACCGGCAGCAACAGAGCTGCGATAATGGCGATAATGGCAATAACCACTAACAACTCCATGAGGGTGAAGCCTTCCGCTGCTTTGTAGTTGTGAACCGTGCTATTCATGTCAAGTGTGCAAGCCACCTAATGAAAAAATCCCGCCGTCGCGGGACACCGCCGACCGGCGGCGTGAACCGTCCCGCAGCGCGGGACGGAACGGCCAGCCCAACGTAGTTAAGCTCCGGCGACTTGATACTCCACCAACGTGAACTTCTCCAGCTCATGTATAAAGTCACGATAAATAGTCTGCGGCTCTCCGTAAATGCCGTCGTGCGCCAGCGAAAATGCGTCATCGAATCCGAACATAAAATGCAAATCTTTCGGAACTCTACCTGACGCAAAACAAGCGGTTAAATACAAATGATTGGCAATGCTCTCTGCGCGGTCTGGATGCGCGATGACAAAATCTCGAATCTGTGGCATCGCGCTCCTCACCGCATTCCAAAAATCTGAACCAGAAGAAAGCTGGTGAAGATGTGACATAATATCGCCTGTCTTGTCGGGTGCCGTCATAGAAAGCTGAAGCAACGAGTCTGGCAGTGAATCTAACTGAACAATCGCGGAATCAGACCACGCAATGACATCATCGCCGGTGAGCACGCCATACTCAAAAAGCAGGCTCATTCGCTGGGCATCGTGTGCAATGGTTTGCATGGCGCGTGGTCGCCTAACAGTATTATCAACCCAAACTCAGCCCATTCATTTTTGATCCGTTTTTGTCTGTGGTCATGCTTCAATCCTCTGCCGGTTCCGCTTTTGCGTCAATCTCAAATCAAACGACTTACGCCATTCCCTGAACGAAACGTGCGGGGCTTAGCCTGTTTGTATTTAGCTGTATAACAGCGGACAAAAAGACAAAGTGAGTTTGTCTTTAGCAACGCTATTATGCGGCTTCCCACCATCATCGGCCGGTGTCTGGCTGTTTTTGTTCGATGGACGCATCTCACTGTCAGCGAGAAGCTGTCGCGGCGGTCTGTGACCGCCGTGTTTGATTGGGAATTTCGCGCCCTGCCCGGCTCATTTCGCCGCCGCGGCGGCTGTCTCCGGATCCGCCTCCAGCCAAGTCTGGCGCACCCAACGCGTGCTTCAAGGGAGCACGTGAATCGTCACCGGGCCAAGCAGGCCCGCCGGGCGCAAGGGGGTGGTCTTTTTTACGGTCGGCGCGGTGATGGACGTGTGCCGCTGTGCCACCGGCAACGCTGCGTCACCGACGAGGCGGTTGTTCCATGTGTTCACGATGTCCACCTCAAGCGTGTTCGCGCCGGGTTTTACCGCGGCGGCAATGTCCATACGATAGGGCGGCTGCCAGAGCGTGCCGAGTTCCTGGCCGTTCACCCGCACGACGGCGAGGTCGTTGACTTGGCCGAGATCCAAGACCATGGCGGGGTGCGGGGTGCCGAGGGCGGAGTCGGGCACCGCAAACGTCTGACGATAGGTGGCCGTGCCGGAAAAATACTTGATGCCCGCCTCGGGGCGGTGCGTCCAGTCGGTGAGGCGGTCAAACGTGGTTTTCTCCGGCGCGCCCCGGCCGGGCTGGAAGCTCACTTCCCATGGCCCGTCGATGACCACCGGCGCGGCGGTGGCAGGCACGGTCAGGGTGCGGGTGTGGCCGTCGGCGAATTTCAGCTCGTAATTGCCAGCCGGCCCGTCTTGGGCAATGATTTGACCGGTGGCAGCGCGGGTCAATTGCAGCGGCAACGCATCCGCCGGCGGCACCGTGGTGCCGAGGATTTCCCGGCCGTCGCGTTGGACGGCGACGAGGCGTTCCGCCGGCGGCGCGGCCTTTTCGCGAAATACCACGAACACCGAGCCGGCCGGCCCGAACGACAGCGGCAGCCGCACGACGCCATCCGCCGTGTCGTAAACGGCCGGACGCTCAATGCGGCCCGTATCCGGCCACCACAATTCCGGTGCGCGGTTGCCGACCCGGAAGGCGGCGGTGGTGGTTACTGATTCGGCCTTGGGATTGGCGACAAAGTAAATGTCCGCGTCGTCGTGGTGCCGGTGGATGAAACCGAGCTTCGCCGAATTGTCAAAATCCGGCTTCAAATCCAGCGCGGCAAAAATGGGGTCGAGTCCCTGGCCCCAGAAGACGCGGCCTTGGCCGAATGCATGTTGCCCCGGTGTCTGCGGGTCGGCCTGACCCCAGATTTCGCGTGCGAGCGCTTGCACTTCGGTGTCGCACTTGGGGAAATTCTCCAGGCTGGGTGAGCGTGACGGCGGCGGGCCGACGACGGTCGCCCCGGCTTTGACCAAGTCACGGATTTGCTTCAGCAGTTCGGGCCGCATCGTGGCCAATTCCGGCAATACGAGCAGCCGATAGCTCATGCCATCTGGCAGCACCAGCCGGCCATGCTTCACCGCCAGCCGGTGTTCAATCACGTCGGCGTTGATGAAGTCATAGTCATATCCCGGCGGCAGGGCGGGTTGTTGCGGCCCGACCATTTTGGGCGCGTCTTCGCTGATGAAATACGCCACGTCGGCCACGTGTTTGCCGGCCTGCAACAGCACGGAGCAGCGGCGCAGGTAGTCAATCCACGCCTTTGACTGCTCGAACCAGGTGTTGTTGCGGTTGAACTCGGTGCCGAAGCCGGCATTGATACCGGGCGGCTTCACGTCGGTCGGCTGGTGGATATTTACGTGCAGCAGGAATTGGTTGATGCCCTGGCAGAACGCCCAGTCGCCGCGCGCTTTCAAGTCGCGGGGCGAGTTGATGAACGCCGGTCCGCCGGTGAACGCCTCGGCCCAAGTGACCGGCTTGTTGTAAATATTGGCGGCGGAGGAGGCATCGCGCAATTCATACCGGCCCAGATAGCTGGTGTCCCGCTCGGCCAGAAAATCGCCGTTCGCCCAGAACTCACCGGCGATTTCATCGCAGTCGCCGCCATAGAGGAGGAACTCGCTGGGGAAACCCCAGTGGCCGTAATTTTCGAGCCACATTTTCATGCCGTGATCATGGCACAGGTCGCGCAGGCCGCCGACGTAATCCCGCGCAATCCGGTCGGCGACCAGCCGCCGCACGTCCCAGAGAAAGCGGTCGGACTGATCGACGCTGCCGACGATGCGCCCGGTCATCACGGGCAGGAACGGCAGCGGATCGTAGCCGTAACGCTTTTGAAAATCCGCCGCGAAGCCGTCGGTCCAATTCTCCGGGCCGGTCTCAAAGCTGTCAGCCACGACGTGCTTCCAGGACTTGCGATCCGCCGCCGGCAGCCGGTGGAGCAGATTGCCGACATACGCATCGAAATGCGCCCGCAAGGGGACGCGGTTCATCTTGTCCGTTTCCAGGCCGGTCGCCTCCGGGGGAGCCGGGCCGTTCTTGGTGCCGGTCGGAGTCATCGCCGTGCGCAACACAATCCAGTCGCCGGCGGGCACCTCCCACTGCAAGGTTCCATCCGCCGCCATTTGCGCGCTGAGATTGCGCACGGACGCGGGCGGGATCGTCAGGCCCGGCGCATCGGGCTCGGCGTCGGCGGGCCAGGTGTAAAAATCATAAAGTGGATGCGGCACCTGGCAAACCTTCTGCAGCGACTTCTCCGCGTAATTTTCCACGCGCGCCGCCGGCGAGAGCTGGAGGTCGCCGGGTTCGCAGGGTGCCGAAAATTTCAATTGGAAGAAGCGGGCGGTGGTGGCGGGAAAGGTGGCGACGATGGGCGCGAGCGGCACCGGGCCGACGCCGAGGGCGAGATTGTGCCGGTCAATCGCAAACTTTTTCACGGTGCGATATTGCTGGCCGTCGTCCGACGCCAGCAACTCGGCGGTGACGTTCACAACTTTCACCGGCTGGACCGTAAGACTCCGCGCCGTGAAGGGTGACGGCATTGCGAAGGTCACCCGGGTGGGCGTGCGCGCGGAAATGGCAGCCAGTTCGCCTTCGCCGGCCGGGGCGGGGAAGGCCAATACCGCCAGGTCTTGAAACTCACCCGGCGGGAGCGGCAGTTTGCCGGCGAAATGCTGCGGCCCGTGCAGGCGCAGTTCGGGCAGCGTGACATAACGCATCGCCTGCGACGGCTTCACCCACGGGCCGCCGGACTGACTCCAGCCCGGCGAATTGAACAGGCCGATGTCCACGCCCAGCCGCGTGCCTTCGCGTACGGCGTGCTCGATGTAACTCCACCACTCATCCGTGAGCGCGAGGGACCGGGTGGCCGAGGGCGTGCCGCTCTGGCCGCTGACCACGCCGATGTAGCCTTCGGCAATGCCAACGCGCTTCATGGCCTCGAGATCGCGGGTGATACCCTCCTTGGAAATCTGGCCATCCATCCAATACCAGTAGCAGCGGAGCTTGGTGTGGTCGGGTGGGTGGGCGAAATCCTCCTCCAACGGCGGGGCCGCCTGGGTGACAAGGGCGAACGCCAGCAGGCTGGCGCAAACAGTGGACGACTTGAGGAATTTCATAATATTTCAACCAAGGTTACATCCAAACCTGCCAGCGACGAGCCGACATCCACCGGAGCGGGCTGAATGCGCCACCACTTCCAACGATGAAAATGGTTTAGGTTCACTTCCCGCAAAACAGTTTGCAGGCCGGCATGGGTTCAGGTTTGTCAGGGACATTTTGTTGGTTTTCGCCAGGTTCGTCCATCCCGCAAATGCGGGAATCATAGCGGGTGCGCCCGCGTTTGCGTGATGGCATATTTCTGGCCGCAAGGTAAATTGGGTTACACCAAATAATATCCTGTGCCGCAAGGCCTCATTTGATTGGTGGGTGCCATCATTGATAGTAATCATATGCTCAAAAACCTAATCATCGCCGGCAACGTTCTGGCTCTCCTCATCCTTTCGGGCGCGTGGGGGGAGGCCCATGCGAGTTCGCAAACTTGGGACAATGGTGCGGGAGATTTCACTTGGAACACTAGTTCCAGCAACTGGAGCGGCACCGTGTGGACGGGGGGCAATGATGCAGTATTTGGGGCGACCGGCGTGGGCACCGTCACGGTCAGCGGCACACAGAGCGTCGGCACCAATACCGACACGCCGCTGACCTTCAATACCGCCGGTTACACGCTCACGGGCGGCACGCTGTTGTTTCCCGGTGCCGGCAACACAAGCACCCTGGCCGTAAACGCCAATGCGAACCTCGCAGCGCTCCTCTCCAGCGGCGGCACGGTGGTGAAAACCGGCAATGGCACGCTGACACTCAGCCCGGGGGTGGGCAATACGAACACGTTCGGAAGCCTGACCACCAGTGCGGGCGGGATGACCCTGACCAACGGCACCCTGAATGTGACCGTGGCCGGTGGGGTGCAGGGGCCCGGCCTCTATGTGCATGGCGGCACATTGACGGTGGCGGGTGGCACGCTCAATGCCAGTGCCGGGAGTTTTGTGACCATTAACAACAATGGCACCCTGACCGTCACGAGCGGCACCTGCAACTTCAACAACAGCGGAGAGTTGTTAAACGGCTACGGTTCGACGGGCACCATCAATGTGGGGGGCACGGGGGTGCTCAACGTCAATATTCTGCGCATCAGCCAGGGAACCGGCATCATCAATCTGAATGGCGGCACCCTCCAGTTAAACCGGTTCAACTCGGCCGGCGGCACCGGCACGGTGAATTTCAACGGCACGACGGTGCAGGCCAAAAGTTCCACGACCACTTTCATCCCGCTGGGTTACACGTATAATGTACAGGCGGGCGGCGCGATTTTTGACACGGCCAGTAACAATCTCACGATTGCCGCCCCGCTCACGCATGATGCCACGCTCGGCGCCTTGGCCGATGGCGGCCTGACCAAGCAGGGCATAGGTACCTTGACCCTGTCGGCCACGAACACATATTCAGGGCCAACCATCGTCAATGGCGGCACTTTGAGTATCAGCCAACCCATGCTGGCCGCCAATGCCCCGGTGAACATTGCCTCGAATGCCATCCTAAATTTGAATTTCACGGGCTCCAACACCGTGGTGTCGTTGGCGCTGGGCGGGGCGACCATGCCTGCCGGAACCTATAATGCCACCAACTATCCGGCTTATTTCACCGGCGCCGGCAGCCTGGTCAATCTGGGCGGGAATCCGCCTGCGAATCTAGTTTGGACGGGGGCGGTCAACAACAACTGGGACGCCACCACGACCAACTGGAGTTCCCTGGGGGTGGCGGCGGTTTGGAGCAACAGTCCGGTTTCAGAAAACGCCATCTTTAATGCGGCGGGGGTGGGCACGGTTAGCCTCACGCAAGCCATCATGGCAAATAGTGTCTCTTTCAACGCCGCTGGCTATACCATCAGCGGCAACACGCTGACGCTGGGCACCAACGCACCCAATCTTGTGGTCAATGCCAACGCCACCATTGCCAGCGTGCTCACAAACAGCACGGGAATTAAGTTGGCCGGCACGGGCACGTTGACACTCAGTGGCGCGAATACGTTCGCCGGCAACGTGGCCGTTAACACGGGCAATCTGGTGCTTAACAATCAGCGGGCGCTGGGCTTCGCCTCGGCGACGGTGGGCGATGGCTCGCAGATTAATATTGGCCTCGCGACCACTTATACCAACGCCCTGACGCTGACCGGCAACACCGGCAACAGTGGCTCCATGGGGGCTTTGGAGTTCAACGGCGGCACGGCGGGGTGGTCCGGCCCCATCACGCTGGCCGCCGGGGCCACGATCGGTGCCTATGCCGGCAGCGGAGCTTACACCTTCAGCGGGGGCATCAGCGGAACGGGGGATCTGCAATTTTGGGCGGGCGGGGCTTCTTACACCCACGTCCATACCTTTACCCTTTCCGCGTCGTGCAACTACACTGGCAACACCCTGCTGAACACCTATGCGGCGTGTCCGGTGGTGTCTCTATCTGGCGCCGCGAATCGGTTGCCGACGAACACGGTGCTGAGCCTGCTGGCCGGAGTTTGGAATAGCCAGATACTCTCCGCCACGCTCAAGTTGAACGGGAACAATCAGGCGCTCGCCGGGTTGGTGAGCGGCAGCGGCACAATGGGCAGCGGTGGCTCCAACAGCGTGGTCAACGGCAGCAGCACCGCCGCCACCCTGACCGTCAACGGTGCCTTGAACAACTACTTCGACGGCTATCTCGGCGGCCCGGGCGCGAACCAGAATAATTTTGGCCTCATCAAAAACGGCGCGGGCACATTGACGGTCAACCGCGCCTGCACCTGTTCCGGCACGGTCGCGGTCAACGGCGGGATGCTGAATCTTTCCGGCGGGATAAACGGCGGCCCGGTCACGGTGACCAACGGGGCTACCTTGCTGCTGGGCAATGGCGCCAATCGGGTCGCCGGGTTGACCTTGAGTGCCGGGGCCACTTTGGGGGTCAATCTGGGCGCGACCAACAATCCGAACAACACCGTGCTCCAAATCAACGGCAACCTGGCGCTGGCGGGCACGCTCCTCGTCCAGGACCTGGGCGATGGGGCGGTCAGCAACACGCTGACGCTAATCAACTACACCGGCACCCTGACGAATCTGGGAATCACCACGGACCCGCGTTCGCAGTGGAATGTGGCGGTGGACACCGCCACCCCGGGCAAGGTGAAACTGACCCTGCTCAGCAAGGTGCCGACCATTAGCTTTACGACTCCGAACCTGACGGTCAGCAATTCGCTGCAACTGCAAATGCAAGGCACGGTAACCGGGTTTCCCAACACGCCGGTGTATTACGAAGTCCACACTCCCGACAACCGCTTGTGGGATTTCGGCGCCATGCCGCCGACGGCGAACTGGACGATTAATCTGCGCCATCTGCGAAGCGGCACGAATAATGTGCGGGTCTTCACGCTGGGCAGCGGGGGCACGCTGCAGCAGGACACCCGGCAAGTGGTGCTGCTGCTGGCCGCCAACCCGCCGGTGCGCCCCCGGCCATACCCGGCTGAGATTTGGTGGGGCGGCGTGGCCACCGCCCTCACGCCCGATTACGGATATTCCCAACTGCTGGATCCCTCCAGGCCGTGGGATTTTGTGAAAAAGAACCAGGATGGGATCTTTCTTCACGGAATCCTCTCCACCGGCGGCACGCTGGAGCAGTTGGCCGCTGCGGTTGCCCCGGCGTTGGGCCGGTTTGGCCAGGAGGCGGGTTTCTACACGGCGGCCAACCCGAACTTTGGCGTGCAAAACGCCGCGAGCATCAATGCCGCCCAGACCCAGCTTCAGGGCGAAGGCGTCAACCTGACGTTTCATTCCTTTGACTACGAACCGGGCATGGCGATTCAGGCGGGGGTTAATCCGGGCTGGTGCGAGACCTGGCCCAATTGGACGCATGACCAGTTGCTGAACACGAACATGAATTGCTGGAACGACTTTGTCACCATTCTGCATACCAACTGGCCCGGACTGAAACTGGGCATGACGTGGTCGCCGGTCTATTTCAACTGGAATGGGTATCCCTGCACCCTGGGCGGTGACAATTTGATCCTGCATCCGGTGGTGGACAACAATGGCAACGCGGTGCTCAACCAATACGGGACAAACGCGTGGTTCAGCTTTGACATGCAGGAATTCTTTCTCAAGGCCAGTGCCACGGCGCAGGCAGGTGACGGTTATTACGGTTTCGCGTCCGACTGTCCGTATAATTATTTCGCGCAATGGTCCAGTGCCGGTGCCCAAGTAACCAACCAAGCAAAAATTCTTGCCTATGAAGCTTGGGAACGCACGAACGGCTATTTCCCCACCACCATCTGCAATGATGCCCAAGAGAATGCCACCGACACCAACGCCTGGGACCAGCAGTATATGCAAAATAGTTTTACCTACATGCGGCTGAAGCAGCAATTGGGTGGTCGGACCCAGAAGTATTTGTTCGAATCCTGGTATAGCGGGCCATACACCTGGGTGCCGGAGAGCAACACCAACACCTTCAGCGGCATGGTCAAGCTGGCCATCAAGTATCTCAAGGGCATCGCCGACACGAACGGCACCATGGAGCAGTTAAACCTTACGCCGACGGCAATGAACGGCACGGTCAAGCAACTGCAACTGCAAAACAACGGCGATGTGCAATGTCTGCCGGCGCTCGCCGGCCAAACCGGCACTGTGCCCGGGGTGACGACGCGTTACTTCACCACCAATGGCGCGGAACTCACGGCGACGGTGCTGACAGCGGAAGGGCTTTGCTACACCAACCTGCTCCAACCCGGAGCCGTCACGAATCTGTTCGCCGTCACGCTGGCCAGCGGCCTCACCAGTGCGACGAATGACAATGCCTGTCTCGAAGCGTTCTGGAATCCGCAGGACCCGCTGGGCATTGTGCGTGACCGGGAATCCTTTGGCGTGCCGTTGAATCCGGCGGGTTCGTGGCAGGACGCGGACGTTGGCAGCGTGGGGGTGACCGGTGGGTCGGCCTTGAGCGGCACCAATTTCACACTGCTCGGTTCCGGCGCGGACATTGGGGGGACAAACGATGCCTTTCACTTCGTCTGGCAGACGAACAACGGTATCGGCACCCTGACGGCCCGTGTGACCAGCCAGACGGCGGCGGATGCGTGGTCCAAGGCCGGCGTGATGATTCGCGAAAGCACGGCCACCAACGCGCGCAATGTGTTTGTCTGCGTGACGCCGAACAACGGGGTAAGTTTTCAAAATCGCGCGGCGACCGGCGGGGCGTCCGCCAGCAACAGCCTGGCCGGCATTGCCGCGCCTTATTGGGTGCAGTTGGTCTGCAGTGGCACGACGTTTACCGCGAATTATTCCTCCAACGGCGTGAACT
>Ga0007882_10001433_pt1 | contig 13837 bp, 12 predicted proteins | sample CryBogCBH12Aug01_FD_71195 | JGI IMG/M metagenome (GOLD analysis project Ga0007882, IMG submission 71195) | Freshwater microbial communities from Crystal Bog, Wisconsin, USA - CBH12Aug09.1 | ecosystem: Environmental > Aquatic > Freshwater > Lake | place: Crystal Bog, Wisconsin, USA | collected... | reverse complement strand
TTTGGCGCGCGAAGTGGCTGCTGCTGTTTCTGGTGGCGGCCTTCGGGACGCTCGCGTGCCGCCTGGTGGATTTGCAGGTGCTCCGGCACGGGGAACTCAGCGCGCGCGCGGAGCAAAACACACAGCACGAATTTTGGCAGGCCCCCCGCCGGGGTGACATCCTGGATGTGAACGGAAACGTGCTGGCCACCAGCGTGCCGGTGAAAACGGTTTGCGCCGACCCGGCATTGATCGGCACCAACCAAGCGGTCGTCGCCCGCGCCTTGGCCCCGCTCCTAAACCTGAATGCGGCCGAACTGGCCGACCGGCTAACCCCGCATGTCGTCCGCAACTCCCGGGGGGTGCTGGCGACGAACAACCTGCACTATGTCCGCCTCGCCCGGAATGTTTCCGAAGATACTTGGCAGCGCCTGACGGCGGCCATGACCAACCTCACCTTTGTCGCGGATGAAACCCGGTTGAACCGCACCAACCGGCTCTTTTACAAAAATCTTCGGCTCCACGCCATCTCCGCCGAGCCGGATCAGATGCGTGTTTATCCGAACGGTTCGCTTGCCGGGCAGGTCATCGGCTTTCCGGCCTCGGAGGATGTGCGGGTGGACGGCCACTGGGTGTCGCAGATTCAGGGCCGCGACGGGGTGGAATTTGCCCTGCAGAAACAGTTGAACGGCGTGCCCGGGTGGAAGCTGACGGAAACCGACCGGCAGGCGCGCGAACTGGTGGCCTACCGCGATGAGAATGTCCAGGCGCGCGATGGCTTGAACGTGGTGCTCACGCTCGACGCCGCCGTGCAGCACATTGTCGAGACGGCGCTGGCGTCAGCGCTCCAGCAGCGCACCCCCAAGAGCATCACCGGCATCGTCATGCGTCCGCGCACGGGCGAAATTTTGGCCATGGCCTCGCTGCCGAGCTACGACCCCAACAATCCGAACACCATCACCACGAACACGCGCAACCGGGTGCTCACCGATGTGGTCGAGCCGGGTTCCACGTTCAAGATCGTGGTCGTGTCCGGCGCGCTGAACAGCCGGGTGGTGAAGCTGACGGATGTGTTTGACTGCGAGCACGGGCATTTTTCCTTTGCGGGCCGGGTGCTGCACGACCATGAGCCATTCGGGCTGTTGACTACCGAGGGCATCATCACCAAGTCCTCCAACATCGGCGCCGCCAAGATTGGTATGCGGCTGGGCGGTCAGGGCCTGTATGATTACGCGCGGATTTACGGTTTCGGCCAGTTCACGGGCATTCCGCTGCCGGGCGAGGCGCGGGGACTGCTCTACCCAACGAACCAGTGGAGCAAGGTGTCCATTGCGCAAATTCCCATGGGCCACGGGGTGGCGGTGACCCGCCTGCAAATGCTCATGGCCATGGCGGCAATTGCGAACGGTGGCTGGCTGATGCGCCCGATGATTGTGAGCCGGTTGCAGGATCGAAATGGCCGGGTGCTGCAGCGCTACGCGCCGGAACGCATCCGCCAGGTGATTAGCCCGGCGGCCTGCCGGGACATGGTGACGGCGCTGAAGACGGTGCCCACCAAGGACGGCACAGCCCCGGATGCCGCGCTGAAAAATTATGTGGTGGCGGGGAAGACCGGCACGGCGGAAAAGGCCGAGCACGGCGTTTATGTCCCCGGAAAATACGTGTCATCCTTCATCGGATTTTTCCCGGCGGATAATCCCCAACTATGCATCTCGGTGGTGATGGACGAGCCGAAGGAAGGGTATTACGGCGGCAAGGTGTGTGGCCCGGTGTTCCGGGACATCGCGGAGCGGTGCGCCAGCTATTTGAACCTCCCGCCGGATCCGGCGCTGCTGACCAACACCACGGCACTGGCCGAAACCAGCCTGAACCGGAGAAACTGATATGACCGAATCGCGCCCCCATCTTTTTGGCATGCTGGCCGGCCTGTTCCTGGCGGCGGGCTTGGTGTTGTCCGCCATGCTCGGCACGGCGGCGTGGGTCAAAATCAAAAACTCACAGTTCGTGACCACCAAGGGATCGGCGCAGCGGAACGTGGAATCGGATTTAATCGTCTGGCACGGGAGCTTTACCGACGAGGCGGAAACCTTGCTGGACGCGCAGCGCAAGGTGCAGGCGGAGCGCGCGCGGGTGGCGGATTTTTTGACGGGGGCGGGCGTGACGAACTTTGTGTTCGCGCCGGCCGGCATTGAAGAAATGAAGGCCACGCACAAGACGCCCGAGGGGTGGGTGGAGCAGCGCACCACGGGCTACCGGCTGACCCAGCGGGTGTCCGTGGAGTCGGCTGAAGTGGACCGGGTGGACAAACTGGATCCGACGCCGCTGGTGGAGGCGGGCGTTTTGTTCACCGTGGAACCGCCGCAGTTCATTTATTCGCAGGCCGGAGAAGCGAAGCTGGAGATGCTCGCGGACGCCACGCGCAATGCGCGGGAGCGCGCTGAGCACATTGCGGCGCAGGGTGGGCGGGAGATTGCCCGGCTGCATAATGCGGATCAGGGAATTTTCCAGATTACCGCCGAACACAGCAGCGCCACGAGTTGGGAAGGTGAGAACGACACGGCGGCGCGGCGGAAATCGATCACCGCCGTGGTGACGGCGACGTTTTTGCTGAAATAAATTTTGTGGAAGCACGTTCATTGAAATTCATTGCGGACGCCGCCGGAGCCGGTTGGCGGGCCGACGGCGGGGAAGTTACGGTCAAAAATCTGGTCACGGATTCGCGGGCGGTGACGGTGGGAGCTGTCTTCTTTGCCATCCGCGGCGGGACCCATGATGGGCACGGTTTTCTGGCCGAAGTCGCGGCGAAAGGGGCGGTTGCCGCCGTGGTGGATTCGGCGGGTGCCGGTCAGGTTCCAGCCGGGTTGACGGCGTTGGTGGTGCCGGATGTCCGCGCCGCGTTTGGTCGGGTGGCGGCCGCCTATCGGGCGCAGTTCGACCTGCCGGTAATCGCGGTGGCAGGTTCCAACGGCAAGACCACGGTGAAGGAACTGACGGCGGCGGTGTTGCGCGGGCAGTTGCCCACGCTGTGGAGCGAGGCGAGCTTCAACAATGACATCGGTGTGCCGGCCACTTTGCTGCGGCTGGATTCAACGCACCGCGCGGCGGTGCTGGAAGCCGGCACCAATCATCCGGGCGAACTGGCCCCGCTGGTGGCCATGATCCGGCCAAAATTTGGCGTGATTACCAATATCGGCCGGGAGCATTTGGAATTTTTTGGAGACCTCGCCGGGGTGGCGCGGGAAGAGGGGATGCTGGCGGAGGCGTTGCCAACGGACGGCGCACTCCTGCTGCCCGGGGATGACGAATGGGCGGACCGGCTCGCGGCGCGCACCCGGGCGCGGGTGATCCGGGTGGGCACGGGCGCACAAAATGACTGGCGCGCGAAGGGCGTGCGGTTGGACAAGAACGGGGTGACGTTTCAGGTAGTGGCACCGGACCCAGAGTTTAGCGGCGAGTATCGGGTGAATTTGCTGGGCCGGCACCAGGCGGTGAACGCGCTGTTTGCCATCGCGCTGGGTCGGGAGCTGGGCCTGGGGCGGGCGGAAATTCAGGCCGGGCTCGCCGGGTGCGACACCGTGAAAATGCGGCTGCAATTTTGGGAGGCCAATGGCGTGCGGGTGCTCGATGACGCGTATAACGCGAATGCGGACTCCACGCTGGCGGCGCTGGAAACGCTCTGCGCGCTGCCGCTTCAGGGTCGGCGGGTGGCGGTGCTGGGTGACATGGCGGAACTGGGCGACCACAGCGCGGAAGCGCATGCGGAAGTCGGGCGGCGCGCGGCGGAACTGAAAATCGGGCAACTGTTCACAGTGGGGCCGAATTCGGCCGTGACGGCGCAGGCGGCGCGCGCGGCGGGGCTGACGCGGGTGATTGAATTTGCCGAGGTGGAAGCGGCGGCGCGGGCCATCCGGGGCTTTTTAAAGCCGGGCGATGTGGTGTTGCTGAAGGCCTCGCGCTCGTCCCGACTGGAGCGGATTGTGGCGACGTTGAAAGCGGAGAAAAACTGAGATGATTTATTACTTGAGCCAGCAGATTCTGGATCAGGCGCACGGCACGGACTGGGAGTCCCGGGTGTCGTTCCTGCGGCTGTTCCGGTATATCACCGTGCGCTGCGCCGGCGCGGCGGTGACTGCGCTCCTGTTGAGCTGGTGGCTCGGGCCGAGAATCATCCGGTGGCTGAAGGAATTGAAGTTCGGGCAGGAATACGCGGACGGCGCGGAGCAAGCTGGTTTGGCGGCCCTGCGCGGCAGCAAAAAGGGCACGCCCACCATGGGCGGACTGCTGATTGTCATCGCCCTGCTACTGTCAACGATGCTGTGGGCCCAGTGGAACGCGCAGGTGGAGTTGGTCATGCTGGCGGTGCTGGTGTTGGCTGGCTTGGGCTTTTATGACGACTACGCCAAAATCATGCGGCAGAACCGGGACGGCACCCCGCCGCGGGTGAAGCTGGTAACCCAGTTTGTGCTGGCGGCGTTTGCGGGGATTTATCTGTGGAACCTGCCCGCCCGGAGTGAATTGCACCTGCTGGGCAGTCGAGCCGTGGTGGTCAGCAACCTGGTGACGGATTTAATGGTGCCGTTTTACAAGTATCCGCTGCACATTGGTCTGGTGGCGGGCCTGCTGGTCGTCTCGCTCGCGATTGTGGGCAGCTCGAACGCGGTGAACCTGACGGACGGCCTGGACGGCCTGGCCATCGGCTGCACGCTGATCGTGGGATTTGTGTTTTTGTGCTTCACGTATCTGGCGGGTAACATCAAGTCGGCGGCCTACCTGGAAATCCCGTATGTGACGGGCGCGGGGGAACTGACCGTGTTTTGCGCGGCGTTGCTGGGCGCGGGGTTGGGATTTTTGTGGTTCAACTGCCATCCGGCGCAGGTGTTCATGGGCGACACCGGGTCGCTCGCCTTGGGCGGGGCGTTTGGCATCATGGCCGTGCTCATTCACCAGCCGCTGGTGCTGGTGATTGCCGGCGGGGTGTTTGTGGCGGAGGCGGTGTCGGTGATTTTGCAGCGTGGCTGGTTCAAATACACCCGGCTGCGCACCGGGACGGGCCAGCGGATTTTTTTGATGGCGCCGCTGCACCATCATTTCGAAAAACGGGGCTGGCACGAGTCCCAGGTGGTGATGCGCTTTTACATTTTGTGCCTGCTGTGCGCGGTAGCCGCGCTGGCCACTTTGAAACTGCGGTGAACTGAACATGAAAAACCGGCAAAAAATCGGCGGAAAATCACGCTTTGCTGCTTGCACGCACGGCAAGCGGTTGTTATCAATCGTGGTGAGAGCGGGCGGGCGCGGGTCCGCCGGCGGAGCCGTTTCGATTTTAGTCATTCCAGCCGGTGGTTTTCCTTGTCGCCGTCAGCCGGCCGTCTCCCAAAAAACCATGAATTTAGCCCATGGCGGAATTTCGCGAGTGAAAGTTCCGCGCCGGGATAATCAATAACACTCAATACACTAAACAACAACATCACCTCGAAGAAAGGACGCATTCGCGCCAATACTATGAACAACCCCAATCCGTTCCTGCCTAAGGGTTCCCTGCTGGAGAACCAAAACCAACGCCGGTCCCGCCTCAAAATCGGCGTGTCCTGCGTGCTCGTCGTCAGCGTTGCCGGCCTCGTCGCCATGCTCATCGGCGGCTGCAAACGCGGCGACGCCAACCCGCCCGACCTGACGCCGCCCGCGCCCGACACCAGCGCGCCAATGCCCGCGCCGGACACCAACGCCGCCCCGATGGCCCCGGCCCCGGATACGAATTCACCCGTCGGCATGCCGCCCACGGCTTCCAACCAGCCCCAGCCGAATGTGCCGGTGCCGCCCGCACCCGCCCCGCTCCCGGTGCCGCCCACCCCGCCCGCACCCGCTGACATGGGCATGGCCGCCGGTGGCTCGGACTACACCGTGGCCAAGGGCGACTCGCTTGCGAAAATCGCCAAGAAGAGTGGGGTGACGCTTAAGGCGCTCCAGGCCGCCAACCCGAACGTGGTGCCGACCAAGCTGAAGATTGGCCAGAAGCTGGTCATTCCGGCCGGTGGCAAGACGTCCGCCCCGGCGGGCACGGATGCGTCCGCCTCGGCTGCCAGTGACAATGGCGGTTTCGAGACCTACACCGTCAAGTCCGGCGACACGCTGCACAAGATTGCCAAGGCCCACGGCACCTCCGTGAAGGCCATCCAGGCGGCCAATAATCTGACCACCACCGCCATCAAGGTGGGCAAGAAATTGAAGATCCCGTCCAAGGGTGCCACTGCGGCAGCGGCCCCGGTCGCTCCGGCCGCGCCGGCGACTCCGCCGGTTCCGGACACCGCTCCGGCCCCGGTAGCCGTGCCGCCGCCGGTCAACACCATGCCGGCCCCGGCTCCGGCCGGGAAGTAACCGCCCGCACTGCGCCGACCAGCCATGAAAGCCGCCTTCACCATTCTGGCCTTGAGTGTCACCAGCCTGCTTGCGCTGGGGTTGGTGATGCTCTATAGCGCCAGTTGGATGATGGTGGATCGGCATACGCATTCGGAGGTGGGGGCGCGCATGCTCCAGATGCAGGTGGTCTGGGGCGTATTGGGCTGCATCGCCTGCGTGGCGGTGGCGTCCCTGGACACCGAGTTCATCCGTAAATACGCGTGGGTGGCATTTGCCGCCACGCTGGTGCTGGCGGGGTTGGTGTTCGTGCCCCATGTCGGCCTGCAATTAAATGGCGCCCGGCGGTGGATTCGCCTGCCGGGTGCCACCTTTCAGCCCTCGGAGTTCGTCAAGCTTGGCCTGATTGTCATGCTGGCCTGGTATGGGGCGCTGTCCCAGCGGAAAATGGACACGTTCAAGCGCGGTGTGCTGGTGCCGTTGCTGATTATCGGCGCGGCTCTGGGTCTGGTCTTCATTGAGCCAGATCGCGGCACCACCATTCTGCTTGGGGGCGTGAGCCTGACCATGCTGTGGATTGCCGGCACGCGGTTCCCGTATCTGGTGCTGATTGTGGTGCTGGGGGCGGCGGGGTTTGCCTGCTCCCTGCGGCACGATTCCATGCGCAATGGACGCCTGTCCGCCTGGCTCCATCCGGAGGCTCATATGGACGGCGCAGCGCGGCAGGCCGAGGAGGCCAAGATTGCCATCGGTTCCGGCGGGTTGACCGGTCAGGGCTTGGGCGACGGCCGCCAGAAGCAGGGGTTTGTGTCCGAAATCCATAGCGATTTTATTTTTGCAAACATCGGCGAGGAACTCGGCTTGGCGGCCACGCTCCCGGTGGTTGCGGCCTTTCTGCTGATCGCCCTTTCGGGCTGGTATGTGGCCTTGCAGGCGCGGGATCAGTTCGGCTGCCTGCTGGCCGTGGGGGTCACCTCCCTGATTAGTTATCAGGCCATTTTCAATCTTGGCGTGGTGATGAGTCTGCTGCCCAACAAGGGATTGGCCCTGCCGTTCATCAGCGCCGGCGGTTCCAGCCTGCTGGCCATGCTCATCGGCGTGGGTTTGCTTTTCAGTGTGGCGCGGCAGGCCACGCCCGCGCGCATCGCGGCCTCGGATATTGTGTCGGACGACAATCCGTTTGCCGCCAAGGCCGCATGAATCCGGCGCGGTCCCCAGCGCCCTTGGTCGCCATTGCGTGCGGTGGCACCGGCGGCCACCTGTTCCCCGGTTTGGCCGTGGCGTTGCAACTCCGGGAGTCCGGTTGCGAAGTGGCGCTGCTCATCTCCCCGAAAGAGGTGGACCAACAGGCGGTCAAGTCCGTGTCAGGCATGGCGGTGCATACCTTGCCAGCCGTGGCGCTGCAGGGTCGCAACGGGTTTTCCTTCGGCCGCAGCTTTGTCCGATCTTTGTTAACGGCCCGGAAGATTTTTCGGCAACGCCGTCCGGTGGCGGTGCTGGCCATGGGCGGTTTTACCAGTGCGCCGCCAGTTTGTGTGGCAAAAATGCTGGGAGTGAAAACATTTTTGCACGAGTCGAACGCCATTCCCGGCCGCGCCAATCGGCTGCTGGCGCGCTGGGTGGATACGGCGTTTATCGGTTTTCCCGAAGCCGCCGGGCGCTTGGCGACCCGCCGGACCGTGGTGACCGGCACACCCGTGCGGCCGGAATTTCAGATTCGCCCCCCGGCGGATTGCCGCCGCGCACTGGGGCTCAAGCCGGAATTGCCCACCGTGCTGGTGGTGGGCGGCAGTCAGGGGGCCAGCGGGCTGAATAATTTGATATTGGCCACCCTCCCGGCCCTCGCGGCGCGGCCCTGGCAGTGGATTCATCTGACGGGCGCGGCGGATGTTGAAAAGGTGCGGACGGCCTACGCCCAACTCGGCTTGGCGGCGGTGGTGCGGCCGTTCCTGGCCGAAATGGATTTGGCCTTGGGCGCGGCGACGGCAGCGGTGAGCCGCGCTGGCGCCTCCTCGCTCGCGGAACTCGCGGCCCTGCGGCTGCCGGCCCTGCTGGTGCCGTTTCCGGCGGCGGCAGACAACCACCAGTTTTTTAACGCCCGGAATTTTGCGGACAGCGGTGCGGCGCGGCTCGTGGAGCAGCAGACAGCCAGCCCCGCCGCCACGGCGGTGTTGCTGGACGCGCTGGTCGGGGACGAAACCGTCCGCCGCGAAATGCAGGCCGCACTCGCGCGCTGGCACGCGCCCGGGGCCGCCGCCGAAATCGCGGCCGGCATCCTGCGCGCAGTCGGTTGAGCGGTGCCCGCAACCATTTTCATTGCATGAGCCAGTCCGAACCAAAGGTCATTGCTGACATAATCGCCGCCCGGGTTTCACCCGCCACGGTCATCCGCCGGCACGAGCCGATGGCACCGCACACCACGCTTCGCGTCGGCGGCCCGGCGGACGTGTATGTGGAGCCGGCGAACGAGGCGGATCTGGCGGCGGTGCTCGCGGCCTGCACCGCTGGCGGGGTGAATTTTTTTGTAGTCGGCCGCGGCTCCAACCTGCTCGTGCGGGACGAGGGCTTTCGCGGCGTGGTCATTTCCCTGGCGCAACCGGCCTTCAGCCGGATTGAAATCACGGGCAATAAAATCCGCTGCGGGGCAGGGGCCCGGCTCAAGGAAGTGGCCGTGACCGCGAAGCGCGCGGGCCTGGCCGGCGTGGAGTTTTTGGAAGGCATCCCCGGCAGCGTGGGCGGTGCCTTGCGCATGAACGCCGGCGCGATGTCAGGAGCAACCTTTGACGCCGTGGAAACGGTGCGGGTGATGGATTACACGGGCGAGATTGCGGAAATGACCCCGGCGGCGATGGCGGTGGCCTACCGCTCCTGCGCCGCGCTTAAGAACCGGGTGGCCCTCGGGGCAGTGTTCTGCTGCCGGCCGGATTCCAGCGAGGCCATCGGGGCGCGGATGAAGGCCTACAGCGAGAAACGCTGGAGTTCTCAGCCAGCCGCACCCAGCGCGGGCTGTATGTTCAAGAACCCGGCGGCCATCCCGGCCGGCCGGTTGATTGACGAACTGGGGCTGAAGGGCACCCGCATCGGCGGGGCGCGCATCTCGCTCGAACACGGCAATTTTCTGGTGAACGACGGCGGGGCCACGGCGGCGGACGTGCTGGCCCTGATTGAGCTGCTGCGGACCAAGGCCCGCGCCGAGCGGGGCATCGAGCTGCATACGGAAGTGGAAATCGTGGGCGGCCCGGCGTCGGGGCATTGACATCCAAAATGGTTGCGATATGGTTGTGACATGATTACGTTGACCATCAAAGGCATTTCGCGAACGGCGCACCGGGAGCTGAAGAAGCGCGCGGCGCGGCATGGGCGGAGCCTGAACACGGAGGCCATCGCCGTGCTGGAGGCCAGCGTGCGCAGTGCGCCGGCGGAAGCCGGAGCGGTCATCGAGCAGGCGCGGCAGTTTCGCAACTCCCTGCGCTTCCAGGTGCGGGTGGCGGATGTCCGGGCGGCCAAGTCCGGGGGCCGGGTGTGATTGTGGCGGATACCACCCTGCTGGCGGCTTTCTGGCTGCCGGGGGAACTAGCGGCGGCGGCCGAGGCAGTGAAGACGCGGGACGCCGTCTGGGCGGCCCCGGTGGTGTGGCGGGCCGAGTTTCGCAGCGTGCTGGCCGCCGGCCTGCGGTCTGGCCAACTGACGGCCGCCGAGGCCAACGCGGCGTTTCTGAACGTGCAGTCGGATTTGGACCAGAATGAATTTACGGTGCCGACGGAGCGGGTGATGGAATTGGTGCGGGTTTCCGCCGTCTCCGCCTACGACTGCGAGTATGTGGCGCTGGCGCAGGATTTGAACGTGCCGCTAGTCACGGCCGATCCGTTGCTGGTGCGCGCCTTCCCCAAAACGGCGGTGGCGCTGGAAAAATTTGGTCGGCGGAAAAAATGAGTGGGCAACTTAACATTACGGTGATGCGAGGCGGGCCGGGCGCAGAGCGCGAGGTCTCGCTGCGCAGCGGCGCGGCCGTCGCCCAGGCGCTCCGCTCGCGCGGCCACATCGTCACGGAATTGGATCCGCAGACGCCGGCGTGGACCTTGTCCGCCGGCACCCAGGTGGTGTTTCTGGCCCTGCACGGGATTTATGGCGAGGACGGCACGGTGCAGCGGCAGTTGGATGCGCTGGGCGTGCCCTATACCGGCTGTGGCACCGAGGCCAGCCGCATCGCTTTTGACAAAGTATTGACGAAACAACAATGCCTCGCCGCCGGCGTGCCCACCGCCCGCTTTGTGACGGCGCGCGCGGCGGACGCCCCCCGGCCAGCGGATTTGCCGCTGCCGCTCGTGGTTAAGCCGTCGCGTCAGGGTTCCAGCGTGGGCCTGCAATTTGTCGAACGTGCCGAGGACTGGGGCGCGGCCCTTGCGGAAGCGCTGAAGTTTGACACCGAAGTGTTGGTCGAGGAAAAAATCGTTGGCCGCGAGACCACCGTGGGCATTTTGGCCGGCGAGCCGCTCCCGGTGGTCGAGGTGCGGCCCCGGGCTGGCAGCTATGATTACCAGAATAAATATACGGCCGGGGCGACCGAATATTTCTGCCCGGCCGACTTTGACGCTGGCGTGACCCGGCGGATTCAGGCGGCGGCCCTGGGCGCGTTTGCCGCTGTGGGCGGTCGTGACTATGCCCGCGTGGATGTGATGGTGCGGCCGGACGGTTCGCCCGTGGTGCTGGAAGTGAACACGCTGCCCGGCATGACCGAGACCAGCCTGCTGCCCAAGGCGGCGGCGGCGGCGGGACTGGACTATGCGGCCCTGTGCCAGCGGATGGTTGACCTGGCGCTGGCCCGCTCGCAAAGCACCTAGAATTTTGACGAATCATGTGGCGCAAATCTGAACCTAAAAACCGGCGGTTGCACCGGCCCCATGTGCTGGATGTGAAGCTGCGCTCCGACCAGGTGCGCGCCGCCCGCGTGCGCGTCTCCCTGATTTCGTTCTTCATCGTGACTGGCACGTTTTTGGGCCTGTATCTCCTGTGGCGCACCGGCGAGCTGGCCCTCAACTGTTTTGTCTATGACAACCCCGATTTCGCCATCCGGCAGGTGCTGGTGCAGACGGATGGCGTCATTGCGGCGGAGCAGTTGCGCCGCTGGTCCGGCGTGAAGCCCGGGCAGAACCTCATCCGGCTCGACCTCGCCACCGTGAAGCGCAATCTGGAAATGGCCTCGCTGGTGGACTCGGTGTCCGTTGAGCGGGTGCTGCCCAACACTCTGAAAATTCGCGTGACCGAGCGGCAGCCCGTGGCCCAGGTGAATGTGGCGCGGGCGGATGCCGCCGGCGACCTCGCCATGAATGTGTTTCAACTGGATGCGCACGGCGTGGTGATGCAGCCGCTGGATCCGCGCCTCAGCACCGTGCCGCTGCTGCAACTGGCTTCCAAACTGCCCGTCATCACCGGGGTGAACGCGTTCCAGTTGCAGCCCGGTCGGCGGTTGGAATCGCCGCCCGTGCTGGCCGCGCTGCAACTGGTGGCCGCCTTCGCCAAGTCCCCCATGGCCGGCCTTGCGGATTTGAAATCCGTGGATGTTGCCACCTCCGGCGTGCTCACGGTCACGACCGGCAGCGGCAGCGAAATCACCTTCGGCCTCACCGATCCGGATCGGCAGTTGCGCCGCTGGTGGCAGATTTACGATTACGGACGCCGCCAGCAAAAGTCCATCGCCTCCGCCAACTTGGCGGTCGCGAACAATGTGCCCGTGCACTGGACCCTGGCCGAGACGGCCCCCGCTTTGCAACCGAAGACGGTCAAACCCCTGAAAAACCGGAGGAAAAATGTTTAACCAAGACAACGTCATCGCCGGCCTGGAAATCGGCACGTCCAAAATCTGCGTCGTGGTCGGCGAACTCGGCCAGGAAGGCGCGCTGAATATCATCGGTGTCGGCCAGGCCCGCGCCCGTGGCGTCCGCAAGGGCGAAATCATCAACCCCGGCCAGGTGGAGGAGGATTTGCGCACCGCCCTGTTCGAGGCGGAGCAGATGGCCAACCTGGAAATCCGCAGCGTCTTTCTGGGAGTCACCGGCAGCCACATCCGCGGCTTCAACAACCGGGGCGTCCACCCCGTGCTTTCCGCCGACCGCGAAATTACCGCCGACGATGTCGAGGACGTGGTCAAGAACGCCAAGGCCGTGAATTTGCCCGCCGACCACACGGTCATTCATGCCGTGCGGCAGCACTTTTTCGTGGATGGTCAGGACGGCATCACCAATCCCGAGGGCATGCTGGGCGCGCGCCTCGAGGTGGACATGCACGTCATCCACGGCCACGCCAACCGCATGCAAAACGCCATCCGCCTGGTGCGCGGCACCTCGCTGGAAGTGGATGAAGTGGTGTTCACCGGCACGGCCGCTTCCCTGGCGCTGCTCACCAATGAGCAGAAAGAACTGGGCGCGCTGGTCATTGACCTCGGCGGTGGCACCACCGAGTATGTGGTTTATTCCGGCGGCGTCATCCGGCATTCCGGCGTGCTGGCCGTCGGTGGCGACCATGTTTCCAACGACCTCGCCTACGGCCTGAAAGTGCCGCTGAGCCGCGCGGAAAAACTCAAGCTGGAGCTCGGCTCCGCCATCCCCTCGGCGGCGGCGAAGGGCCAGACCGTCAGCCTCACCAACGATTTGGGCCTGGAACTCAAGCGCATCAACGTGGAGCATCTCCAGCGCATCATGTCGCTGCGGCTCGAGGAAATCTTCCAGCTCATCGCCCAGGATTTGGAGCAGGCCGGCTTGACGGATTATTTGCGCGCCGGGGTATTCCTCTGCGGCGGCGGCTCGCGCACGCCGGGCATTGTAGAACTGGCCGAGAACGTCTTCCAAATGAACGTGGCCCCCGGCCACGCCAGCGCCATCAGCGGCCTGACCACGGCCCTCGACCAGCCGGAATTTGCCGCCGCCATCGGCCTCGTCAAATTCGGTTCCCTCAAGCTGCGAAAGCGGGCGGCGCAGCCCTCGTTTCCGCAGCGCCTTTTCAACACGGGCATCCGGACGGCCTTCGGCCGGTTTTTCACCCAGCACAACTGAAAGACCACTGGTTATGAATGAAGCCCAACCTTCCCTGATTTCCACCGAAACGACCCGGCCCCGGCTCCGCCTCTTCGGCGTCGGCAACGCTGGCATCGCCTTGCTGGATGCCTTGGTCACACCCGAATTTGCCGGTGCGGAACTCGCCGCCATCAATACGGACGCCACCGCGCTGGCCACCTCGCCCGCGCCGGTGAAAATCCTCCTCGAAAACAAACTGCTGCGCGGCCTCGGCTCCGGCGGCGACCCCGAGCGCACCCGCGCCCTGGCCGAGGAACAGTTTGCCACGCTGCGGGACGCCTGCGCCGGCGCGGAGGTGGTGTTTATTCTCGCCGGTCTCGGCGGCGGCACCGGCAGCGGCATCGCCCCGGTGCTCGCGCGCGCGGCCCGCGAAGCCGGCGCCCTGGTGCTGGCCTTCGTCACCCTGCCGTTCGGCTACGAGGGCGACCGGCGCGAAC
>Ga0007882_10001432_pt1 | contig 13838 bp, 2 predicted proteins | sample CryBogCBH12Aug01_FD_71195 | JGI IMG/M metagenome (GOLD analysis project Ga0007882, IMG submission 71195) | Freshwater microbial communities from Crystal Bog, Wisconsin, USA - CBH12Aug09.1 | ecosystem: Environmental > Aquatic > Freshwater > Lake | place: Crystal Bog, Wisconsin, USA | collected... | reverse complement strand
TTTTAGTGATGGCGTTCTGCACCTAGAGGAGGCAAGCGCATTGGATGAGGGTGTGCCTATCACTGCATCCTTCGCATTTGGAAGTAAGCGGCTTTACGAGTGGTTGCATCTCAATCGTCGTATACGTATGTTTCGAACCGAGAAGACAAACGACCCATCTCAAATCGGAAAGCAAGCCCGTATGACTTCGATCAATGCTGCATTACAGGTTGACCTCTATGACCAAGCAAATGCATCGCGCGTTCGTGGCCAAATTTATTCAGGCTTTGGAGGGTCGACAGACTTCATCACAGGGGCGCTTCATTCAACTGGTGGGCAATCGTTTATGGCACTTCCCTCTTGGCACGTAAAATCAGATACCTCAACAATCATTCCACTGATCCACGGCGCTGTAACGAGCTTCCAGCATTCTCACGTTGTAACCGAAAATGGAATTGCGCGGTGCTTTGGAATGTCTGAAAGGCAGCAGGCAGAGAATCTCATTAATTTTGCCGCCCACCCAAGGGCGAAGGATACGTTGACGGTGGCTGCGCAAGAGATGGGGATATTCGACAAGGGTTGAGTACGCTTCAACGGTGAATCTGGGCAGTCAGAAAATCGCGGGCGGCAAATATGTTGGCGCCGTTCTCTTCGCTGGAATTTGTTTTGGCACAACCGGGACTGCACAAGCGCTAGGGCCAAAAGGTGCCTCGCCCCTCGTCGTCGGCACCGCCAGGCTCATTGTGGGTGCGCTGCTTCTCTGGGTTATTCACCTTCTTCTTCGCCAAGAAGGCAACCGGATCAAGGCTCCTGAACTATTACTTGCGGGAGTTGGAGTCGCGCTTTATCAACTCTCATTTTTCTCCGCAGTTCGATCCACTGGGGTAGCGATTGGAACGCTAATAGCTATCGGATCGGCGCCTGCGTTCACGGGCTTCATGGCCAAGCTAATCTACGGCGAGAACCCGACGAAACGTTGGCTCTTTTCCACCCTTATAACGACCTTAGGGATCGGGTTTCTTTCACTTGCTCGAGGAATTCATCAAGTGCACATCACAGGTATTGCACTTGCCTTGGGGGCCGGGGCTTCCTATTCGATATTTGCAGTGGCGAGCAAAAGTGCGATGCGAGCTGGAACCAGTTTCACAGAATCCATGTGGAAAGTCTTTGGCCTAGGAGCGCTCTTACTTTCTCCAATTCTCTTCATAGCCAATATTCATTCGATCTTCACTTTCAAGGGAATATCAATGAGCATCTGGCTTGGCCTCGTTCCAACAGCCATGGCATACACCTCATATGCGTACGGACTTCGACATATTCGCGTCGCAACTGCTTCAACCCTCATTATTGCTGAACCAGCGACGGCCACAATTCTTGCGGCAGTCGTACTGGGGGAGACAGTAAACATTTATTCCATTTTAGGAATAATCATCGTGATAGCAGGTCTTACCTACCTCGCACTTGAATAATTCGTTAGACTTGAGTGTGTTTCGCGGCGTCGCATTATCTTCCCTAATAGGTGCCTTCATGGCCACCTCTACTGGACTTGGTGCGCCGTCAGCAACAATAATTCCGGGTGAATCCCAAGCTCTTATTAATTGGACTCCCGCAGGTCAAACAATTAACGGAATCGAAGTTGAAGAGAGTGTTGATTCGGGTACCACATGGTCTGTGGTTACCAAGTTGCCTCCCACATCCACTCACATTCGAGTCCAAGATCTCCTTGATGGAAAAAATTACTGGTTTCGCGTCCGATGGATCTGGCCCGATAACTCACTTGGTATCCCGAGCGCAACCCTCGTAGCTGTTCCAATCAATATTCCATCGGCACCCACAGGTCTTGTCGCAACGGCTAGCGAAACTCAAGTCGCTCTGTCGTGGGATCAAACCTCCAGCCCAAGCGTAATTGGCTATGACATCGAACAATCCACTGATGGTGGAAATACTTGGCAAGTCATAAAGGCCAATACAGGTTCAAATTCCTCGGGCTACTTGGTTGATGGGCTTACTCCAGGCTCAACATACAGTTACAGGATTAAGGCCTTGGCATTTGGTGGAGGCGAAAGTGAATACTCTGATAACGCCGTCGCGAAGATTGCAACAACGACTCCGGGTGGCTTTGGTTTACATTTCGCCATCGAGAATTCAAAGGTTATCCTGATCTGGGATACCCCATCAGATTTGCCGGATGTGGTTTCTTACGACATCAATGCCTCAAGTGATGGCGGCAATGTATGGGCAAAGGTTGCATCATTGCCTGGAGGAACGAATACCACTGCCGTTCCATATGTCATTGGCGGCGCAACGTATCAAGTTATTGCGACCTCAACAGCCGGGCAGACCTCCGCCTCTGCGATTGAACTTGTACAAACGAATGCGATCGCTGCTCCAACTGCCGGTTCACAAAATGCAATAGCAACTATCGGCGATGCCTATGCAAATGGATCCGGAGCAAGCGCCGCCAACGCAAATTCGCAAACTAATTCAGCGAATACCAGTACTGCTTCAGCAACAAAAAAAGGAACCTCTCCCCTCCTCTTTATATTTGGTGGTCTCGCGCTTCTCGGCGCAATCGCATGGGCTGCTTCAAGTCAGCGCAATCGTAAGACTTATGGAAAGCGTGGCAACCCGCGCAAGAGACCTGCGGCAAAGCGCAAACCAACCCGCAAGCCATCTCGCAAGCCTGTTAAGCGTCCTTAAACATCCTTAAAACCATGGCGTATGGCCACTGGTAATTAATTAGCTATTACTTTGTAGGACTCGCGCTCGGCGTTGCACTCGCACTGGGCTTTGTCGAATTACTTGGCTTTGCACTTGGGCTACTGCTTGGCTTTGCGGGACCGCTTGGCTTTGCACTTGGGCTACTGCTTGGCTTTGCACTCGCACTTGGCTTTGCACTCGCACTTGGCTTTGCACTCGAGCTAGCGGAAGGCGATGCACTGCTGCTAGGTGATGCACTCGCACTTGGCTTTGCACTCGCACTTGGCTTTGCACTCGCACTTGGCTTTGCACTCGCACTTGGCTTTGCACTCGCACTTGGCTTGGCGCTAGAACTAGAGCTTGGGCTTGGGTTCGCACTTGGCTTTGGTGCAGGAGCGAGAGCGGCAGAAACGGTTCCAGGTACACGCACTCCAAGAGTCGGTACTCCAGGTCCTATAGAAGTTACTGCGCGAACACGAACCAGAATTGCTGACTTATCACGAGGGATTGTGTAGTTACGAGCGCTAGCGCCCAGGGTCTTTACGGTATTCCACTTCAAGCCATCCGATGATGACTCGACGAGGAAGTTCACAATCTGTTTCGTATCGCTGTTAAGCGCTGGAATCCAACCAATAGATGCTGATGTTGGTGCCAAGAAGAAGGTCTTGATCACAGGAGCTGGCGCAGCAGGTTGTGGGGTTCCTGAAACCACGCTGGAGAACGGTCCGGTACCAATTTGGTTAATTGCTGCGACCTTGAAGTAATACGTGGTCTTATTGGTCAAGCCCGTGACATCAACCTTCGTTAGCGACGATCCAGTACTTGGAATTGCAACTGTCCAAGGACCATTAGGAGATTGAGCGATTGATACGGTGTAGTAGTCAACGCTATAACCACCGGTATTTGACGGAGGCGTAAAGTTCAGAGTTACCTTCTTATCCGAAGGCGTGGCAGAGATCGACTTAACCGCATCCGGAGCGGCGCCAGGAGCTACCAAGATTACGGCAGAGGCACCTTGACCAGTTCCAGAGACTGGGGTGACGCGAACTTCGTAGGTCGTTCCATTTGTGAGACCTGTAATTGTTGCGTTCGTTGCGGAAGAGCTGGTGGTGGTCACATTGGTCCAGTTTGCACCGTCAACGCTCTGTTCAATCAGGAATCCTTTAATAGCAGTAGCGGTCGCATCAGTCGGAATTTGCCAGGCCACGGTCACTTGAGAGGATGCACTGCTATCAATCTTGAGCGCGAGCGGCGCACTTGGAAGCGCAGAAGCGTTCGCAGCAAGTTCAGCAGAGAGACCCTTACCGAAGTTTGTAATCGCACTTACGCGGAATGAGTAGGGAACGAAGTTCTTCAAGCCTTGGATATTCACCTGGGTTGTATCACCAGGTGTGGATGCAGCTAGCGACCAGGTAGTTCCGTCGGTGCTCTCCTCGATCAAGTAACTATTGATCTTCAGTCCGCCAGTGTCGGTTGGAGCAGTCCAGCTCAAGTCAACCTGTCCATCACCAGACTGGGCACTTAGACCAGAAGGAGCCTGGGCCGGAGCACCCGGTGTTACAGAGATGACGGATGCAACACCGTTTCCGGCCTTTCCAACAGGAGTCAATCTAAAGACGGTGTTCACGCCATTTGAAAGCCCGGTAACAATGACTGCCCCATCGGTAGGACCAAGAAGTGCGGCCTTGGTCCAAGTCTGGCCATCAATTGAGAATTCCATAATGTAACCGGTGCGGTTCGTATCCTTTGGATTGCTCCAGTTCAACGAAACTTGCTTATCGCCACCGACACCGACGAGTGATGGAGCGGCCAATGGGAATGGAGTCTGGATTGAAGGTTGTCCGCCACCTGAAGGAGGAGGCAATTGTTGAGGAACGTAAACAGGAATTGCAATTGAAATATATTGCGGAGTTCCCTGACCGATTGGTGTCTTCGAGGTATCAAGTTGCAGACCATTAACCCAGAAGTAATACGTTGTTCCAGATACCAAGTTTGGAACTGCGCAAGCATTCACCGTGTTGTTGGCACAGTTGACTGTCTGCAAGTTATCGAGGTTTGGTCCAACTTGAACAATATAGCTATCGGCATTTGGCAGCACATCCCAAGCAAGATCGACAGTTACAACCGAATCGTATGTACGAGGCGCACCATGCAAATTGGTGATTGGACCAAGTGTTACGCGTAGGAAGCGCGTAGATGTAGATGTGATCGACACAATGTCTGGAGAAGTTTCAGTATTTGGCAAGTAGTTCGCATCACCAGCATAGCTACCGTGAGCCTCATATGTACCAACGGTCGGCAATTGCTCGATACAAGAGAACACAGCAGCGTTTGCTGAAGTAAATGTTGGCTGTGTTGACTGACAAGCCGTTACTCCTCCGCTACCGGTGATATGCCAGGTGAAGAGGTTAGACAATTGTGAAGGAGGCGTTGCATTGGTAATTCCTTGAACAATGGCTTGGAAAGTAACGGATCCACCGGCGACTGGGTTACCTGTATTAACGATCGTCACTGTGGGAAGCGCCTTCGCGATGCTGACAACAGAGGAATGTTGAGTAAATTGCAAGTAGTTGTTATCGCCTTGGAAGGCAGCTTGCGCGACGTAATCACCAGAGTTACGAGCCACAACGGTACATGTTTGGACGTTAGTTCCAACGCCTGTAACCAAATCACAGGCATTGATGCCGGCACTGCCAGATAGTGTCCAGTTAATTGGACCAGTAGGAAGCGGGCCTCCGGCGACAGGATTTACCGTAGCTGTGAAGGTTAATTGATCACCCAGAGCAGGGCTCGACGGTGAGGTAACAAAGGTAATCGTTGGATATTGCGGACCAACAGTGACACTAAATGGAACGCTGGTCACGGAAGAGTAGTTCCCATCTGCAGCGAACGTTGCCACAGCTGTATATGTACCAGGTGAGTTCACAACTACTTGGCAATAATAAGTCGTCACAAATCCAGTAACTGTCGTCGCAGGATAGGAATCACACGAAGTGGCTGGGCCAGTAATTGTCCATGCAACAGCTCCTGAAGGTGCAGCGGAGCCGCTCACGCCAGTGACAGTAGCTTGGAACTTAATAGGCTGACCAAATTGGTTAGAAATCGGAGCACCAGTAACAGCAATCACTGGTATGACTTGGGCGATATTAACCTGGATTGGTGCAGAGTTAGCTGCGTTGTAGTTTCCATCGCCTGGGAAGTTAGCGATGACGTTATAAACGCCAGCCGTAGCATTCGGGAAGGTGCATGAATACGAAGTCGTTGGCGCGGTTTGTTGTGAATTATCATCAGTTGCAGGAATGGTTGTGCAGGTTACGGCGATTCCAGTTGGATTGGTGATCGTCCAACTCATTGTTCCTGCAGGCAGAATATCGTCATAGCAATTAGTGCCAACGAGGCGTCCTGTTGTACAGGTTGCGGTTACGTGGGCGACAGCCGGCGTAAGAGTTGTTGAACCATTAGCTGTTACATCGCAATCGACACCATCTTGATCGAGCGTTCCAGTTGGGCAGGTATATGTCGTATTAACTGTGGCTGGAACTGCAGTTGCAGTAGGACCTACGACCTTAGCTACCAAGGTCGTGGCGCCTCCGAGGACCGGGTGAGACGATGGCGCAATTTGGACGCTCACGGTAGGAACAAGGCTAGATACACCGACCGACGCGGAGTTAGAAACAACCGCAGCGTAGTTTGCGTCTCCTGGGTAACTGGCGGTCACCTGATATGTGCCGTAATTCGCTTCCGTGATATTACATACGTAGACAGTGATGGCATCGTGGCTTGAAGGCGCCGGATTCGTTGTGCAGTCATGTACTCCAGCAGTTCCACCTACGGTCCAAACAACTTGACCCGTAGGTGATGCTGCGCCGTTTGGTCCGGTAACCGTCAAAGTAAATACTGCATTTCCACCAAGCGTTCCATCACCGACTCCGGCAAGAACGGCCGTAGGCGTTGCTTGACCCACCGTTACGGTAATTGGATCAGTTGCTGCAAGCGGTGTGAAGTTGCTATCTCCAGAGTATGTGGCAACAACCGTGTATGTACCGGCGGTCGTTGCATTGATAACACAGGTGAAGAGCGCACGAGCCGCATTGGTGCTTGTGCTTGGACCAGTCGTTGTATCGCAAGCGGTCTTTTGGCCACCAACTGTCCAGGTAATCGTTCCGCTTGGACGGACAGCACCAGCAACACCAGTGATTGCTCCGGTAAAGGTGATCGCGTTACCCAAAGTTGGAGAGGATGGCGCATAAGAAACGTCGATTGTCGGGGTGGCCTTGCCTACCGTGATCGTAACCTGTGGCGTGGTCGGCAACGATGCATAGTTAATGTCACCGTTATAAGTTGCAGTGGCGGTGTAGGCACCGGCGACTGGCGTATTAACGACACAGGAATAAATTGTGTTGCTACCAGAAACCACTGGTGCCGTAGCTGAAGTACAGACATTTGCCTGACCCGTAATTGTCCAAGTAATTGCTCCGGTAGGTGCTGGTAGCCCGAGCACGCCTGAGACAACAGCGGTGTAGGTAATAGCTTGACCTGTAATTGGGCTCGTTGGGTTTGCGGTCAAAACGATAGATGGTGTGGCGCTACCTAGGTCAATGCTGATGGTCGATGACGTTGCAGTGAGGTAGTTCGCGTCCGCAGCGACAGTCGCAGCGACATGGTATGAGCCAGGCTTTACCGTTGCTAGAGAACACGTATAGGTGACCACGTTTGCATTAGTGCTTGGTGCAGATGGGTTAGTACATGATGCGCTAGCTCCCGATGGGTCAAGGATGATCCACGTAACCGCTCCTGTTGGTGGAACGGCGGATGACAATCCAGATACCGTCGTGGTGATCGTTGTGGTGCCACCAAGAGTTGGGTTAGGCGATGCGGATACTGAAATTCCCGGGGTTTGCTTAACAATAGTCAGAGTCGTTGCTGCACTACTTGCGCTGACATAGTTCGAATCACCGAGATAGTTTGCCGAAACAATGTATGTACCAACATTTGTTGTACGGAAGGTACATGTGTAAGTCGTCGCATTTCCTGTAGAGCTCGCACCGGTGTTTGTTGAGCAACCACCGACACCAGCCGTACCAGTCACGCTCCAGGTCAGATTTCCGGTTGGAGCTGCAGCGTTTGCCGCACCGGTAACGGTTGCGGTAATCGTCTCAAGGTCACTTAGTGTTGGGCTGAGTGGGTTCGCAACCAATGTCACCGTAGGAGTCGCAGTGCCTACTGTTGTCGTCGAGTTTGAAACCGTTGAAACAACTGCGTTATAGGAAGCATCTCCAGCAAAGACGAATGTTGCGCCATAAGTACCTGCTTGAGAGGCAACAACGTTACAGGTATAGGTACTGACGTTCGCATTCTGCGTAGGACCAGTCGTTGAAGCACAACCAGAGATGTTATTTACTCCTGTAATTGACCAAGTTCCTAGTGGCGAAGGAGCAACGGCCCCAGTTGGGCCGGTAACCGTCGCAGTAAATACGATCGTTGATCCAAGCAGGCCGGTGGCCGCATTTGCTGAAACCGTAATAGTTGGGGTCGCTGGCGTAACAGTTACTGGGTTTCCAGACGTTGGAGGCGTCTGCAAGTAGTTCGTGTCTCCACCGTAGGTGAACAGTGGGCGGTACTGACCAGCCACTGATGCGTTAACTGTGCATGTATAAACGACACTCGCGGAAGTACCCACTGGGCCACTATTTGATGCACAAGAGACACCTGGTACGCCAATGATCGTCCACACAGCGCCACCTGTTGGACTCTGTCCACCATTTGGACCTGTGACAGTTGCAGAGAAGGTAATTGTTCCGCCAAGGGCAACGGTTTGTACCAATGGGCTGGTCGTGATGTAAACGGATGGCGTTGTCTTTACAACGTTGATTGAGTAAGCGGCGCTTGGACCCGTCGAGTTGTAGTTGTTATCGCCTGGGTAGAAAATCGCGGCGGAATAAGCACCGGAAGAGTTCGACTGAACAACGCACGTGTAAATCGCAACTACGCCAGCGTTTACAGGGCCAGTTGTTGAATCACAGGTATTGCTTGTGCCATTGAGCACCCAAGTAGGTGTCCCCGTGGGAGCGATAGAACCAGCTGCACCTGTAACCGTTGCGGTGAAGGTGGTGATATTTCCACCATTTACGACGGACTGAACACCTGTCACCGAGAGCGCAGGAGTCGCCTTTGGAATCGTGATATTGATTGAGCTCGAATTCGTGGAGTTATAGGTTCCATCACCTGGGTAATTTGCAGTTGCCGTATAGACGCCGGCAGAGATTGCTGGGAATGAGCAAGCAAAGGCCGTTGTCGGAACTAGCGCATGTGAGGTATCTGTTCCAGGCGCGGCAGTTAGGCAAGTCACGGGGACATGGTTTGGATCTGTAAGCGTCCAACCCATTGTGCCAGTAGGAGCAGGGTTGCCTGTAGATCCTGCTGCCAAGACAGTAAGCGTCACTGTGCTACCGAGCGTTGGGGAACTCGTAGCCGTCAAAGTCAATGTAGGAATCAAAGCATTCAAGCCAAGGGTCACAGAGTTCGAAATTGCGGCGGTGTAATTGCTGTCACCGTCATAGTGAGCAGAAACAATATATGTGCCGTAAGCGGTCGCCGTAATATTGCAATGGTATGTAACAACAACTCCGGATGTCGTCGATGCCGGATTGGTGGTACACGTTGTTACGCCGGCTGTGCCAGATACTGCCCAGGTAACTGTTCCTGATGGAGCGGCAGCGCCCTGCGTACCTGTTACGGTCGCGGTAAAGGTAAGTGTTGAGTTCAATCCCCCACCGGCGACGCCGACCAAGGTGACGGTAGGTGTTGCAGGTGCAATGACTACGGAAACTGGAGCAGTTGTTGCGAGTGCAACGTAGTTCGTATCACCTAAATATGTTGCAGTAGCGGTGAAAGTTCCCGCAGGAGTTGCATTCACGGTACATGTGAATCGCGTTTGGTTTGCAGCTGGTCCAGGAACCCGAGAGGTGTTGTTTGCGCACGTTGTCGCAGCTCCACTCACTGCCCAAGTAACTGAGCCAGCTGGAGCAGTCGCGCCTTGAATACCAGAGACTGTTGCAGTGAATGTAATGATGCCGCCATAAACAGGGCTCGCAGGTGATGTGGTGACTGCGATCGTTGGAGTGGCGAGTCCGACTGTCAACGTAACTGGTGAGTTCCCGGTTACCGGACTGTAGAAGTTATCTCCGTTGTATGTCGCATTCACTGTGTAGCTACCGGTCACAGGTGTGGCGATGGTACATGTGTAGAGCGCAGTAGTTGTTCGAGTATCAGGACCTGCGGTCGACGTACAGTTTCCTGCTGCTCCAGTAACGGACCATGTAACGGTTCCACTTGGAGCCGATACTCCAGCGGAGCCTGTAATCAGAGCGGTGAATGTGAGGTTCTGTCCGACGCTTGCGTTATTCGGACTTCCGCTTACAAAAATGGTTGGAGTTACTAATCCGATGCTTACGTTGATCGCAGTTGAACTGACGCTGAGATAGTTGGCGTCGGCGGCGATAGAGGTTGATAGCTGGTAGGTACCTGGAGCCACGGTTGTAAACGTGCAGGTATAAGTAGAGATGTTATTAACTGTGGTTGGGCCAGTTGGATTGGTACACGTAATCGGCTGATTATTCGGATCACGGATTGACCAGGTCACCACTCCAGTTGGCTGCGGAGCATTCAAAATACCTGCGACGGTAGTCGTGAGCGTCGTGGTTCCGCCGAGCACAGGATTAGGTGAAGCTGCAAGGCTGATCGTTGGAATCTGCTTGCTCAATGTAATAGTTAGCGCCGTACTGGAATTCGAGTTGTAGTTCGAATCACCACCATAGTTTGCGGTAACGATGTATGTGCCTGCAGTGGATGTTGAAACTACGCACGTATACGTGGTGAGGAGGCCAACGATCGTTGGGCCAGTGTTACTTGCGCATGACGTTACGCCGGCAGTTCCAGAAATACTCCATGTCAAAGTGCCGGTCGGTGCCACAGATCCTGTTGATCCAGTGACAACTGAGGTAAATACCAGAGAGCCACCAAGGCTTGGTGAACCAGGTGTCGTGATTGATACAGCAGGAGTTGCTCGGGCCACCAAGGTATTAGTCGCAGAAGCTGTTGATGGGACCGGGTTGTACGCCGTATCGCCATTGAATGTAAATGTTGCTCCATATGTTCCAGCGATGGATCCAATCACGCTACAGGTATATACAGAGACGTTTGCAGATGAAACAGGACCACTCGTCGCTGCGCAAGTGGTAATTCCCGTCACGCCTGTAACAGTCCACGTTCCGCTACCGGTTGCCGCCATCGCTGAACCGGGTCCGGTAACTCGCGCAGTAAATGTGAGTGTCGATCCCAAGTTAGCCGTTGGAGAGTTGGCATTCACAGTCACAGTAGGCGTTGCTTGTGTGACGGTCGTAGTGTCACCGGATGTTGGTGATGTCGAGTAGTAGTTCGCATCGCCCAGGTAGGTGAAGACTGGAATATAAGAGCCGGCTACTGAACCAACAACGTTACAGGTGTAGTTAACGCTATTGCCGGTTCCGGTAGGACCACTATTACTTGAACATGTGATTCCATTGACACCGGTGATTGACCAGGATGCAGTACCAGTTGGTGTCGGTCCACCAGTTTGTCCAGAGACAGTTGCCGTAAAGGTGAATGTTGAACCAAGGGTGGTAGTCGCAGCACTCGTATGAATCACTACATTCGGGCTGATTCGTAGGATCGTGATGCTAAATGGTGCGTTTCCAGGGTAGGTCGATGCGCGGTAGTTGTTGTCGCCTGGGTATGTAATCGTTGCCGTGTACGTACCAGCACTTGATGCAGGAATTACGCAGCTGTAAATAGATGAAACGCCGCTTGTGACCGGACCTGTGGTGCTTGTGCAACTCGTGCTAGGTCCTGTCAGGATCCACGTTGGGCTTCCACTTGGTGAAATTGAACCATTTACGCCGGTAATCGTTGCGGTATAAGTGATGATTTGGCCGCCAGTGACGCTTGACTGAACTCCCGTTACTACGGCAGTCGTATCAGCCTTCGCAACGGTGAAGGTGGTCGTTTGCGAGTTGATTGCGTTGTAATTGCTATCACCAGGGAAGTTAGCTTGAACGTTGTACGTTCCAGCATTTGCTGTGGCAAAGGTACATGAGTAAGCCGTAGTTGGATTGGTATATCCCGAGACATCCACTGTTGGAGCAATCGTTGTGCACTGGATGGTGCTACCTGTTGGATCTGTAATTGTCCAAGCCATAGTTCCTGCAGGGGTTGGGCTACTTGGAGTAGGACCAGATACCAACGCGGTCAATGTCATTGTTCCGCCGAGCGTCGCACTGCCACTCGTCGATATTGATATCGTCGGCGCAAGCGTTGCCAATGACAATGTTGCGCTATTTGAAGTTACGGCATTGAAGTTTGAGTCACCATTGAATCGTGCTGTTGCAATGTAACTGCCGTAAGCACTTGCAGTAACTCGACAAATATATGTAGTAACCACGCCGGAAGTAGTTGGAGCCGGCGTCGTGGTACAGGTTGTGATGCCTGAAGTACCAGTCAACGTCCACGATACGGTTCCAATTGGCGCAGGAACAGATGCAATACCGGTAACAGTCGCGGTGAATGTGAGCGTTGAGTTAAGTGATCCCCCACCTGTTCCGACCAAACTAATTGTCGGATTTGCCTGGGCAACCGCCACAACAGTTGGAGAGGTAGTCGGCAATGCGGTGTAGTTAGCGTCGCCTGAATAGGTAGCTGTGACGGAATAGTTACCAGCGCGTGTTGCAAGGACGGTACAGGTATAGACCGTCTGATATGACAGGAGACCATTTACAGGACCGGAGTTTGAGGTACACAACGAAGCCTGGCCGGAGACAGCCCATGTGATAGTTCCACTAGGACGAGCGGCGATAGCAAGGCCGGTAACAGTGGCAGTGAATGTGATGTTTCCACCGAGCGTTGGCGTAAGTGGAGAAGAAGTGATCGCGATGGTAGGCGTTGCGGCGGTAACAACAACTGCAAGTGGTGTAGTCGCTGGCAATCCGGTGTAGTTCGCATCACCAGGATATGTGACAGATACGCTGTACGTTCCAGCCGTTGATGGCGTAATTGTGCAGGTGTAAGCAGCCGTACGCGCAGTCGATACAGGTCCACTTGTAGATCCGCAGGTAGTGGCGGCGCCAGTAACTGTCCACGAGACGCTTCCTGTTGGTGCTGGAAGCAGCGACGTTCCTGTAACTACCGCAGAGAACACCAACTGTTGTCCAACGGTTGGACTTGTTGGAGATTCGCTAAAGAAGATAGTTGGAGTCGCGCTACCTAGGTTGACTGTGATAGTCGAGCTGTTAGCTGAAACGTAGTTGGCGTCCGAGGCAATGCTCGATGAAATTGAGTATGTGCCAGGAGTTGCTGTTGAGAATGTACATGTATACGTCGAAACGTTTGAAATCGTTTGTGGCCCAGTTGGGTTGTTGCATGTTACTGCGTGAGCATTTGGATCCGTGATGGTCCAGCTCACGGCGCCACTTGGTTGTACTGCATTTACTGCACCAGTAACTGTTGTCGTGAGTGTCGAAGTTCCTCCGAGTTGTGGGCTTGAAGAAGCTGCAACTGTTACAACTGGCGTTTGCTTAGACAATGTAACCGTTACCGACGTGCTAGAGGCCGTTAGGTAGTTCAGGTCTCCCGTAAATTGTGCAGTCACAATATATGTACCGGCAGCGGCCGTAGAAACGGAACATGCATATGTTGAAACGACACCAGAAGCGACTGGACCAGTCTGTGTATTACAGGTCGTTGCCCCACCTGTGCCTGAAATTATCCAGTTAATCGTTCCTGAAGGAGCTGCAGCATTTGCGGTTCCCGTAACTGTTGCCGTAAATACTTGCGAGCCGCCCAGTGTCGGTGACCCAGTTGTAGTCAGTGCAACTGTTGGTGTTGCCTGACTGACAGAAATCGTGGTGGTTGAAGCGACTGCAGAAACCGTGTTGTAAGCGTTGTCACCTTGGTAGGCAAAGCGTGCGCCATAATTACCGGCTTTCGACGCGGTAATCGTGCATGTAAACGTTGAAACGTTGTTATTGGCGTTAGGTCCAGCAGTTGTCGTACAACCGGTAACACCTGTAACTCCAGTTACTGCCCAAATTCCGACTCCAGAAGGAGCAATCGCATTATTAGGACCT
>Ga0007882_10001424_pt1 | contig 13877 bp, 9 predicted proteins | sample CryBogCBH12Aug01_FD_71195 | JGI IMG/M metagenome (GOLD analysis project Ga0007882, IMG submission 71195) | Freshwater microbial communities from Crystal Bog, Wisconsin, USA - CBH12Aug09.1 | ecosystem: Environmental > Aquatic > Freshwater > Lake | place: Crystal Bog, Wisconsin, USA | collected... | reverse complement strand
TGTTGGCTGGGGCGTGAGCCCCACAACCTGTGGCTCGGCACCGTTCACGCGGTGCAACCCACGCTTATTCCGGGGAGCAGACACCTTTTCCACTTTCATCGCCAGCCATACTGTCTAGGCCACATTACACATTTATGAAATTAGATCGCGTCGGAGGAGCCGCACTATTTTTACAGGGAGTCATGCCTGCCTTGGTGTTTGGCTTTTGGCGGCCAGGCGGTCTTTTCTTGCTTGTGGTCGCCGTGATTTATGCCGTGCTGGCGTGGGGCGTTTGGTCATCGAAGCGGTGGGCAGTGATTACGGCGATTTGTTTCACCGTGCCACAGCTTTTTATCATTAGCTCCAAGTTGTTTTCTTGGCAGCTTTTCATTGGCGGAGCGTTTGGCGCAGGTGTCGCGCCTTCATCTTCATTGCTTGATAGTCGCATCTCGTCATTTTTCTCGCTAGGCGCACGTTTTGATTTTGCAGTTTCCGAGCGTTGTCCTTCACTTCTCGCCAGTTTTAGCTATATCAGGTCGGAGACGTTCGTTTTGTTGAATGTGGTCGCTTTCTTGATATTCGCCATTTTATTAGCCAGCATCAGACGCCGAGCCAAAGCTGCGATATGACCATGTGGCCTAACCCCTCGCCGGAGCCAACCGCCGTTGGCGTCCCGCCATCGCGGGATTCCGTCCTGCACTGCGGGACGGTTCCCGTCACGAGTCGGCGGCGTCCCGCTGCGGCGGCATTTCTGCGGGCCACCGGGCGCACTTGACCTGCGAAGACTTGGCCCGTAGATTCCATTCATGCGACAAGTCCTTGTTTATCCGGGCGAAGATGGTTTTTGGGTAGCCGAGTGCCCAAGCCTTCCGGGTTGCGTTTCTCAAGGCGAGAGCCGTGAGCAAGCCATCGTGAACATTCGCGAGGCGATTGAGGGGTATGTTCTTGCCCTGCAAGACGACAATCTGGCAGTTCCAGAGGAGCACTTTGACGCGCTTTTGGTGGCCGTATGAGCCGGTTGCCGCAGGTTTCCGGCGCAGAGGTTGTTCGTGCGCTTCAAAAGATTGGTTTTTCGGTTCGGCGACAGCACGGAAGCCACATCATCATGCGGCGTGACGCACCCTTTGCGCAGACGGTCGTGCCGAACCATCGGCAAATTGACCGGGGGACTTTGCGCGCCATCCTGCGCCAGACCGATTTAACCATAGAAGAGTTCACGCAACTTTTGTAATCGGGTGGCCCAACCAGAATCCCTGAGCGACCACTTAAACCCCTTTAGAAATCTCGGCAAAAGCCTGTAGCGGCGGTCTGCGACCGCCGGCGGGGTGTGGAAACCGAAAGAAAACACGGCGGTCACAGACCGCCGCTACAACCAAAGCGACTCTACGGCTCGGCGGCAAACAGAAAATCTGAATTGGGAATGGCCGGCGCGGCCAGGGGATCGGCATAAAGGAAGGGGGTTTTCGCCGAATAGCCCGCAATGCCCCGGAGTTTTTTGAGTGCGACCCGTTGTTCCGCCGTGAGGGTCTGATTAACTTCGGCAAAATGGGTGGCGTAGTAATATGAAATTTCGCCGTCCAGTTCGCCGTATTGCCGGCACAGTTCCAGCACCTTGGTCTGGCTTGCCGGACTCCCGGTCAGAAATTGCCGCAATTCGGTGGCCACCGCGCGCCGGGTGCTGACAATGGCTTGCAAATCGTGTCGCTGCAGCTCAATGATGCCGGTGATTTGTTCGCGTTGCGCCGGATTCAGCGCGTTTAAAAACGCCTCGCCGCTGTCCCCGGTCAGCGCCGTGCTGATGGAATAATTCGCTTGATGCACCGCCGGCGCATCTTTCAGGTAGAAGGAACCGAAATAGGTGCCGTGGCCTTCGGGACAAAAATAGGTGTCGGCTTCCACCGAGCCGGCATACCAACTGAAAAATTCGCTGGCGTAGGTCATCATCGCCACGTGGACGGGGTGGGACACGGTGCGCTTGTCGAATCCCTCCGGCCCGTCCGGCCAGGTGCGCGAGTCGCCGAACTTGAGTTTGGCAAACTGCGCCTTTTGCGCGTCGGTCAGCGAGTGCGCGATTTTCCCATAGACTTCCGCCCGCTGAAACGCGAGTCCGCCCCCCAACTCAAACAGGCCGGAGACATATTTCCTGACCGCCACCCGGTTCAGCACGCTGCGGCCGGGCGGAGGATTGCCGGCCAAGTTCCGGCAAAACGCCTGGATCAGCGGCAACCGTTTGAGTGCCAAACGGCTGATTTGCGGTGCCTGGGCCTGGCCCAGCGCGACCAACTGCGCCTTTTGCCCGTCATTGAGGATGCGCAGCGTGTTGTTGGCGATGCGCGTGAGAAAATCCGTGTTGTGCCCCAAGGCCGCGCCATCCACGTCCCGCAGGTATTGAAAACCGAAAAAATCGGACACCTTGCCCGGCGGCAAAAACGTGTCCTCATTGAAACCGCCGGTAAGAAACGCCAGGCCATCGAAAGCGATGGTATTGAGTTGGGCGCGGTCCGACGTCGCCTGGGCGATGGAATATGGGCGTGGTTGGCCCGTGCGCGGCCGGTCAGGCGCGTCGCCCGGATTTGACGGTGCGGGGTTGTCTTGCCCCATGGCCTGAATGGCGAAGCCGGCCAGGACCAGCGCCAGGAGTGTAGGTGTTTTCATGAAATTAATCTAAACACAAAAAACCTTAAGATAACATGAAGTTGGAACTCAGGAGAGGCACTGGCAGGGTTCCTCGAGATATATAGTGGGTAGAATGTCCGGAGCGCAGGGGTTCAGTCGTTCCGCGATTCATTTCCAAGCACCCACGGTATGCGTCGAGGAACCATTCAATTCGCGATCGTCGTACCCCGCCATGCTTCCACCGGATTTACCTCCAGTTATCAATAACATTGACCCATTTACGTGACGGCGGAACACCACGCGTCCTTCCTTTACCCCAACGGGGTTATGGCTTTCAGCCCAGGGTTGACCCGCAAAGCGGGACTACCCTGGGAAATTGCGTCGAAATTGGAGCAACCCCGAAGGGGTTGTAGCCACCGGCAGGCCAACGATTGATGCAACCCCGTTGGGGTTGAGCCGGATTTTTGGAACCCTACCCAGGGTAGTCCCGCGATGCGGGCCAACCCTGGGCTGAAGGACGCAACCCCGTTGGGGTTGGGCCGCCGGCGTGTGCGCCGCACTCGGTTCAGGCCCAATGCTTGAAACCCCAAGGCAGGAGGAGCTTGGTGATGTTTTAAAGTGTATGTCAACAGCATTGACCGCCCCCTTTACGAGGTTAAGGTTTGAAATAAACGTTATTGGTGACTTGCTCAAATGGCGGTTTTATCGAGGACAGGTCTGAACCCGTTCGGAAAACCAAAATGAACTGATAGTGGAAATGCGTGCCAAACCGAATTCGCACGTGACTTGGCACACCGATTTCATCATAGCCGCTCGGTACAATATCCAAAAGCGGGTCGTCGCTTAGAGCTTTTGCAAATAGAGTCACGCCCGGTGTCGTTGCTAAGACCGCGCCATAGAGAGGCTTGCTGTCCTTGTAACCGAACCGGCTCAATAGGCTGTCAACCTCGGCTTGGATTTCTGGTTCGCTCGAACATTTCTCCAACGTCTGTCGCAACTCGACCGTGTTCATGGGAGGCAATTGGGGGCTGGAAACATTCGGTCTGCAAGACCAATTCAGAACGGCACACAACGATAGGCCGACCAATGTCAGATAGGAAAACGCATACTTCTTCATTCTCAGTTTTCGAGATTTAGCGCCTGCCTCCAGATGATTTCGATGAACCGCCACTTGATTGATCAGCCATGCCATGCCCGATAATTCTCCGGCCACGCCCCGGTTGTCAATCTCATCTGATACCTCTGCAATGTCGTTTTTGTTGTAGCGGCGGTCTGTGACCGCCGGGGGCGCTGAAAACCGAAGAAAGCACGGCGGTCGCAGACCGCCGCTACAGGCTTTGGCAGAGGTCTCCATCCGTGTTTCATCTGTGTGCATCTATGGGTAAAGCACCCCCTTGGTGTTTTCGTGGCTTGGTGGTAAACATCCTGCCCTGGCTCCTTGGGCCAGGAAAGTGTGGAGAATCGCCTGCCGCAATCACTCGCGGGCAAGAAATGGAGTGCGTATGGCAATATATGTTGTGCTGAACCAACCGTTTTAAGCCATGGTATGGCTGGGAATGGCACACGGGTCGGCGGTGGTTGGTGCCAGTGTGAGGTTCCCATATTATACAAAGCCTTTAACCTGATTTTTGCCATCGTGAAAACCAAACCTGTCCTGTTCAACAACACGGTCCTCCGGGACGGCCACCAGTCCATGGCCGCCACCCGCATGACCACGGCCCAAATGCTCGAACCCGCCCCCATCTTGGATGAGATGGGCTTTGCCGGGTTGGAAACCTGGGGCGGTGCCACCATTGACTCCTGCCTCCGGTTCCTCAACGAGAACCCTTTCGACCGCCTGCGCACGCTCAAGAAAATCGCGCCCAAGACCCCGCAGCTCATGCTATTGCGCGGCCAAAACATCGTCCAATACACCAGCTTTCCCGATGACGTGGTCGAGGCGTTTGTCCGCTGCACCTGCGCCAACGGCCAGGACATCCTCCGCATTTTTGACGCCCTGAACGATGTCCGTAACCTGGAGACCTCCATCAAGGCCACCAAGAAATACGGCAAGCACGCCCGGGGCGAACTGTGCTACACCATCAGCCCGGTCCATACGGTCGAGAATTTCGTCAAAATGGGCATCGAACTGGAAAAGATGGGCTGCGATTCCATCGGCATCAAGGACATGTCCGGCATTCTGCAACCCCAGATTGCCTACAAGCTCGTCAAGGAACTCAAAAGCAAGGTGGGTTTGCCAATTGCCCTGCATACGCACGACACCGCCGGCCTTGGTGCCGCTGCCTACCTCGCCGCGATTGATGCTGGGGTTGATTGCGTGGAAGTCTCCATCGTTCCCTTTGCCAACGGCACTTCGCAGCCAGATACCCAGCGGATGTTGGCGCTGCTGGAAGGCCATCCGCGCTGCCCGTCATTTGACACCGAAAAACTCGCCCAATTGCGCGACTATTTCACCGGCGTTTACAAGCAGTTGGAGAAGTTCACCAGTCCCGCCAACGAGCGCGTGGACAGCGACATCCTCATTTTCCAGGTGCCGGGTGGGATGCTGTCCAATTTCCGCAACCAGCTCAAGGAGCAGGGCATGTCGGAAAAGTTCAACGAAGTGGTCCGCGAAATTCCCGTGGTGCGCGAGGCGCTGGGCTGGATTCCGCTGGTCACGCCCACCTCGCAGATTGTCGGCACACAGGCCATGATGAACGTGAAGTTCGGCCGCTGGAAGATGATTTGCCAGCCGGCGCAGGACATTGCGCTGGGCAAATACGGCCGCACCCCGGGGCCCATCAATCCCGCCGTGCTCGCCCAGGTGGAAAAAGCCACCGGCAAGAAATCCATCACCGAACGCCCGGCCGACCTCCTGCCGCCCGGCCTCGAAGACTACCGCAAACAGGCGGTGGCCAAGGGCCTGCCGGGGGATGACGAAATTGCCGTGCTGTTCGCCATGTTCCCGCAGCAGGTGCAGGATTTATACAAGCCCAAGGCGGCAGCACCCGCCGCAGCACCGGCGGTGACCACAACCGCCGCCCCCGCTGCCGCCCCCTCGGCGGCCGCCCAACCCGCCCGCACCGTCAGTGGTTCGGCCCGGAAACTGTTTGTGACCGTCAATGGCCAGCGCCATGACGTTACGGTGGAAACCATTGAAAGCTGATTATTTATGAGTGCAAAAACGGCCCAAGCTGTTCCCAAGAAACTGCTGGCGGACTTTCCGGTGCCGAGCTATGACGACTGGCGCAAGCTGGTCGAGGCCGAGCTGAAAGGCGCGCCGTTCGAGAAAAAGATGTTCACCGCCACGCCGGAGGGCATCACCTTGCGCCCGATTTACCGGGCGGAGGATACCGCCGCGTTGCCGCACGTCAATTCGCTGCCGGGCTTTGCCCCGTTTGTGCGCGGGGCGCGCGCCAGCGGTTACCGCGCCGAACCGTGGGCCGTGGCCCAGGAAATCACCGCCGCCACGCCGGAGGAATTCAACCAGGCGGCGCGCAACTCCATCAACCGCGGCCTGAACGCGCTGAACATCGTCGTGGACGAAGCCACCCGCAACGGGCACGACCCGGATTCCGCCGCGCCGGGGGAAGTTGGCGTGGGCGGGCTATCCATCGCCAGCCTGGCGGATTTGGAACGCGCCCTGGAGGGAATTGATTTGGGCAGCACTTTTCTGTTTATCCGCACGGGGGCCTCCGCGCTGCCGTTTGCCGCGCTGCTGACCGCCTTGAGCTGGCGGCGGCAAAAGCCCGTGGCGGGCCTGCGCGGCTGCGTGGAAATGGATCCGCTCGGCGTGCTCGCGCACGCGGGCAAACTGCCGCAGTCGCTGGCCGGTGCCTACCGCGAAATGGCCGCGCTCACTGGTTGGGCCGCCACCAACGCGCCGCAGCTGCAGACCATTTGCATCCATAGCCGTCCCTGGCACGATGCGGGGGCCAGTGCCGTGGAGGAACTCGCCTTCACCCTCGCCACCGCCCTGGAATATTTCCGGGAAATGAACCGGCGCGGCCTGGAGACAGACACCGTGGCCGCGCAAACGCGGCTGGCGGTCAGCGTGGGCAGCCAGTTTTTCATGGAAATCGCCAAGCTCCGCGCCCTGCGGATGCTGTGGTCGCGGCTGGTGGAAAGTTTGGACGGCGGGGTGGCGGCGCAAAAGGTCGCGCTCCATGTCCGCACCGCGCTGTGGAACAAGACCGTCTGCGACCCCTACAACAATCTGCTGCGCACCACCGTCGAGGCCTTTGCCGGCGTGTTGGGCGGCGCGGACAGTTTGCAAGTGGGTGCCTTCGACGAGACCGTGCGGCCGGCGGATGATTTCAGCCTCCGGCTGGCGCGCAATACGCAGCTCATTTTGCAAAAGGAATGCCAGCTCACCGACGTGGTGGATCCCGCCGGCGGCTCCTGGTATGTGGAGTCGCTCACGGCCGAACTGGCCGAACGCGCCTGGAAGCTGTTCCAGGAGGTGGAAAAACTCGGCGGTATGGCCGCCGCCCTGCGCGCGGGTTTCCCCCAAAAAATGGCCGCCGCCAGCGCCCTGGAAAAAATCAAGGCCGTCAACCGCCGCCGCGATTCCATCGTGGGCGTCAACCAATACGCGAACCCCAAGGAAAAGCCGCTGGAAGTGCCGGCGACCGATGCGGGCCAATACCAGAAGCGCCGGGCGCAGCAGATTGCCGCGCAGCGCACCAGCCTGGACGACGCGGAAAGCGCCACGGTGTTGCGCGAATTGGCCCGCCTGATTGAAACGGATGAGTCGCAACTTTTTGTCACCGCCATCGCGGCGGCCGAACGCGGCGCCACTCTGGGCGAACTGACCCGGTCACTGCGGATTCGCGACGCGGCCCCGGAAATCATCACGCCCGTCTGCCTCACCCGTGCCGCCGCCCCCATCGAGGGCCTGCGTGCGGCCATGAACCGCCAGCCGCAGCGGGCGAAGGTCTTCCTGTGCAATATGGGTTCGCTCAAGGAGCACAAGGCGCGTGCGGACTTTTCGCGCGGGTTCTTCAGCGTGGGCGGCTTTGAGGTCGCCTCGCCGGCCGGATTCAAGACCCCGGCGGATGCCGCTGCCGCCTTTGCCCAGGCCGGTGCGCGGGTCGCGGTCATCTGCTCGACGGATGACAACTATCCCACGCTGGTGCCGGTGCTGGTGCCACTGCTCAAGGCGGCCGTGCCGGAGGTCATCGTGGTGCTGGCCGGCTATCCCACCGATCAGGTCGCGGCGCTCAAGGCCGCCGGCGTGGACGAATTTATTCACATCCGGGCTGACGCGCTGGAAACCTTGCGGCTAATTCAATCTAAACTGGGCATTGCATAATGAAAACCATCCCTGATTTCACGAAAATTGACTTCGCCGCCACCCCGGCTCCGGCCACCTTCGCGGACTGGCGCAACCGGTTCGAGGCCGAGACCGGCAAATCGGTGGAGGCCATGGTAAGCCACACACTGGAGCAACTGGACGTGGCACCCCTTTACACGGCGGCCGATTTGGCTAGCTGCGAACACCTCGGCTCGCTGCCCGGCATCGCCCCGTTTGTGCGCGGGCCGTATGGCTCAATGTATGTGACCAAGCCCTGGACCGTCCGCCAATACGCGGGCTTCTCCACGGCGGAGGAATCCAACGCCTTTTACCGCCGCAACATCGCCGCCGGTCAGCAGGGCCTCTCCGTGGCCTTCGACCTGCCGACCCACCGTGGCTACGACTCGGATCATCCGCGCGCCTTTGCCGACGTGGGCAAGGCTGGCGTGGCCGTGGATTCCATTGCGGACATGAAAATCCTGTTCGACAGCATCCCGCTCGATCGCATCAGCGTCTCCATGACCATGAACGGCGCGGTGCTGCCGGTGCTGGCGTTCTACATTGTGGCGGCGGAAGAGCAGGGGGTGAAGCTGGAACAGCTTTCCGGCACCATCCAGAACGACATCCTGAAGGAATACATGGTGCGCAACACCTACATCTATCCGCCCGCGCCCTCCATGCGCATCATTGCGGACATCTTTTCCTTCACGTCCAAGAACATGCCCAAGTTCAACTCCATCTCCATCTCCGGCTATCACATGCAGGAGGCGGGGGCGACGGCGGATTTGGAAATGGCCTACACCCTGGCCGACGGCCTGGAATACGTCCGCACCGGGCTTAAGGCGGGCATTGATATTGACGCCTTTGCGCCGCGCCTCTCGTTTTTCTGGGCGGTGGGCAAAAACTATTTCATGGAAGTGGCCAAGATGCGCGCGGCCCGCGCCCTGTGGGCCAAGCTCATCCATCAATTCAATCCGAAGAACCCGAAGTCCATGGCGTTGCGCACGCATTCGCAGACGTCCGGTTGGTCGCTGACGGCGCAGGACCCTTTCAACAACGTGGCCCGCACCACCATTGAGGCCATGGCCGCCGCGCTGGGGCACACGCAATCGCTGCACACCAACTCGCTGGACGAGGCCATCGCGCTGCCCACGGATTTTTCGGCCCGCATCGCCCGCAACACGCAGTTGCTCCTCCAGGAAGAAACCGGCATCTGCAAGGTCATTGACCCGTGGGGCGGCTCGTTTTATGTGGAGGCGCTCACCCGCGAAATCATGCGCCGCGCCTGGGCGCACATCGAGGAGGTCGAGCACCTCGGCGGCATGGCCAAGGCCATCGAAACCGGGCTGCCCAAACTGCGCATCGAGGAGGCTGCCGCGCGGCGGCAGGCGCACATTGACTCGGGCAAGGAAACCATCTTGGGCGTGAATCATCTGCGCTTGGAAAAGGCCGACAAACTGGACGTGCTGGAGGTGGACAACACCACCGTGCGCGATTCACAAATCAAGCGACTACAGGAAACCAAGGCCAACCGGGACAACGCCCGCGTGCAAGCCGCCCTGGTCGCGCTGACCCAGAGTGCCGAATCTGGCGAAGGCAACCTGCTCGCGCTGGCCATCGAGGCCGCGCGCGCCCGCGCCACGCTCGGGGAAATCTCGTTCGCCCTGGAAAAGAAATTTGACCGGCACAAAGCCGTGATCCGCACTGTGAGTGGCGTCTATCAATCCGAATTCGGCCGCGATCCCAAGATTGCGGAAATCCGCACCTTAACCGACGACTTTGCCGCCAAACAGGGCCGCCGTCCCCGCATTCTCATCGCCAAGATGGGCCAGGACGGCCACGACCGTGGCGCCAAAGTGGTGGCCACGGCCTACGCCGACCTCGGCTTTGACGTGGACATCGGCCCGCTGTTCCAGCAGCCGGATGAGGCCGCGCGCATGGCCGTGGAAAACGACGTGCATCTGGTCGGCATCAGTTCTCTGGCCGGCGGTCACAAGACTTTGCTGGTGCAACTGCGCGACGAGCTGAAAAAAGCCGGGCGCGAGGATATCCTGATTGTGGTCGGCGGCGTCATTCCGCCGCAGGACTACGACTTCCTGAAGGCGAACGGCGCGGCAGCCGTGTTTGGTCCCGGCACGTTCATCCCGGACGCCGCGAAGGAAATCCTTTTGAAACTCAATCAAACCCTGCAACCTTGATGCATGGACTGGCCCACAGAACTGCTGACTTCCGCGCGACCCGGGTCAAACGGCCCGTCCGGTTGCCATCCCGTCGCATGAGCCAAACCCCGCCATCCGCCCGCCCGCCGTCCCCGGCCGATTTGGCCGCCGGGGTGCTGGCGGGCAATCGCACCATGCTCGCCCGGGCCATCACACTGGTGGAGAGCCGGCACCCCCGGCACGAGGCCGCCGCGCAGGAACTGCTCACCCAGTTGTTGCCACGCACGGGCAAATCCCGGCGCGTGGGCATCACCGGTTCGCCCGGCGTGGGCAAGAGCACGTTCATTGAAACCTTCGGCTGCCAGTTGGTGGAGCAGGGGCACCGCGTGGCCGTCCTGACGATTGACCCCTCCAGTGCCCGCAGTCACGGCAGCATTTTGGGTGACAAGACGCGTATGGAAAAACTCTGCGTCTCGCCCAACGCCTTCATCCGCCCCTCGCCCTCCGGCGAACATCTGGGCGGCGTGGCCCGGCGCACCCGCGAAACCATGCTGCTCTGCGAGGCGGCGGGCTTCGATGTCGTCATTGTGGAAAGCGTCGGCGTGGGCCAGACCGAAATCGCTTTGCGTTCGATGGTGGATTTTTTCCTGCTGCTGCTGCTGCCCGGCGGTGGCGATGAATTGCAGGGCATCAAGAAGGGCATCGTGGAAATGGCCGACCTCGTGGCCATCAACAAGGCCGATGGCGACAACCGGCTGCGCGCCGAATTGTCCCGCCAGGAGCAGGCCGCCGCGCTGCATTACCTGCAGCCCGCCACGCCCGAATGGCAGACCGACGCCGTGCTGTGCGCCGGGCGCGACGGGCAGGGCGTGCCGGAAATCTGGCGGCAAATCGAGGCGTTTTACGCCAAGCTCGAACCGCTCGGCATCATCGCCCAGCGCCGGCAGCAGCAGTCGCTCGCCTGGCTGCAGGATTTGATTGAAGAGGAATTGAAGCGCCGTTTTTACAGCGATCCCCGCGTGGCCGGCCAGTGGGACGCCACCCGCCGGGCGCTGCTCGCCGGCGAGACCACGGTGGTGCTCGCCGCGCGCCAATTGCTGGACGCCACGGCGTCCGTTCCACATCCCGATTTGCCGGCCGCAACGAACAACTGACACATTTATGATCAACAAAATTGACCACCTGGGCATCGCGGTAAAATCGCTCGACGAAGCCGTGCCCTATTACGAAAAAGCGCTGGGGCTGAAATGCGAACACCGCGAGGAAGTGCCCTCGCAAAAGGTGCGCACCGCGTTCTTTCACTGCGGCGAGGTGCACATTGAACTGCTCGAACCCACCAGCCCGGACAGCCCCATCGCCAAGTTTCTGGAAAAAAATCCGGCGGGTGGCATCCACCACGTTGCCTTCGGTACGGACAACATCACCGCACAACTTCAGCAGGCGGCCGGTGCCGGCGTGAAATTGATTCACGAAACCCCCTTTGACGGCGCCGGCGGCAAGCTCGTCGCCTTTCTGCATCCCAAATCCACCTTCGGCGTGCTCACCGAACTCTGCGCCCCCAAGAGCGGCGCGGCGCACTAACCCCCAACCCGACATTTTATGGCCATCAAAAAATCATATCTGGACGAACTGGAAAAACGCCGCGCGGCGGCCCGGGTCGGCGGCGGCGAGGACAAGCTCGAAGCCCGGCGCAAGAAGGGCATTTTCACCGCGCGCGACCGTATCGCCGAACTGTTCCAGGCCGGCTCCTTTCAGGAATGGGGCATGCATGCGGACCACGACTGCACCCATTTCGGGCTGGAAGACAAGGTGCTGCTGACCGATGGCGTCGTGACCGGCACCGGCACGGTGGAAGGCCGCACCATTGCGGCTTTCAGCCAGGACTTCACCGTGTGCGGCGGCTCGCTGGGCCGCACGCACGCGAAGAAAATCTGCAACCTGATGGATTACGCGCTCAAGGTTGGCTGCCCGGTGGTGGCCTTCAACGATTCCGGCGGCGCGCGCATCCAGGAGGGCGATGATTCGCTGAGCGGCTACGGGCAGGTGTTTTTCCGCAACGTGCTTGTCTCTGGCGTGGTGCCGCAGATTGCGGTCATTGCCGGCCCCTGCGCTGGCGGCGCGGCCTATTCGCCCGCGCTGATGGACTTCATCATCATGGTGAAAGGCTCGTCGCAGATGTTTATCTGCGGCCCCGAGGTCATCCAGGCCGTCACCGGCCAGAAATGCACCATGGACGAAATCGGCAGCCCGCTGGCCCACGCGAGCGTGAGCGGCAACATCCACTTCGTGGCGGAAAACGACGCCGACGCCGTGCGCCTGGTGAAAAAACTGCTCACCTATCTGCCGTCGAACAACGTGATGGATCCGCCGCACCAGTTCCCGCCGCAAATGGATTTGTCACCGGATCTGGAATTGGAGAAACTGGTGCCCGAAACGGCCAAAGAACCCATGGACGTGCTGAAAATCATTCTCCGCCTCGTGGATCAGGGCGATTTCCTGGAAGTGCAGAAGGAGTGGGCGAAAAACATCGTCGTCGGCTTCGCGCGCATCCAGGGAATGGTCACCGGCATCATTGCCAACCAGCCCGCCGTCAAGGCCGGCACGCTGGACATTGATTCGGCGGACAAGGCCGCGCGGTTCATCCGCTTCTGCAACGTGTTCAACATCCCGCTCGTCACCCTCGTGGACGTGCCCGGCTTCATGCCCGGCGTGGCGCAGGAACGCGGCGGCATCATCCGCCACGGCGCGAAAATGCTCTTCGCGTATGCGGCCGCCACGGTGCCGAAGATTACCGTCATCCTGCGCAAAGCCTACGGCGGGGCCTACCTCGCCATGTGCAGTTCGGACATGGGCGCGGACTTTGTCTTCGCCTGGCCCACGGCGGAAATTGCCGTGATGGGCGCGGAAGGCGCGGTGAAGATTCTTTATCGCCGCGAAATCGCCGCTGCGAAGGATCCCAAGGCCAAGGAGGCCGAACTGGTCGCCGAGTATCGCGACAAGTTCTGCTCGCCTTACGAGGCCGCGAAGAAGGCGATGATTACCGATGTCATCCGCCCCAGCGAAACCCGCGCCGCCATCGCCATGGCCCTGCGCAATACGCTCTCCAAACGCGAGAGCCGCCCGCCGAAGAAACACGGCACCATCCCGCTGTAACCCCGCGCTGACACCACCAATATGAGCCAGCCCCCCAACGCCGAGCTGTCCGCCGCCGAGTCCCAACTCGGCCGGGCGCTTGCCTTCATTCACCGGGCGCTCGGGCGCCTGGACGACCCCGCCCGCGCTGGCGAGGTGCAGTCCGCCTTGTCCGGCGCGCTGTCCGCCCTCGAATCCGCCCGCGCGGCGGTCGGCGGCGGTCGCGCCCTCCCGGTGGGCACGCAATCTGTGGCCACCGCCGTCCGTCCGGAAATTGCCGCCGCCATTGCCGCCGCTGTTTCCGTCGTGCTGGACCGGCCCTACCGGCTGGTCGCCGTTCAACCCGTCACGGCCCCCGTGGTGCCGCACCTTAATGTCTGGGCGTTCGAAGGACGCACCCAACTTTTCATGTCCCATAAAGTCCGTTAACCGCATACTAAAACTCATGATTAAACGACTCCGAGTAACAGTGGATGGCCAGGCCTACGATGTCACCGTGGAGACGGATGACGCCGGCGGCACTCCGGCCCCGGCCTTGACTGCCCCGGCGGCGGCCCCGGTCACGCCCGCCCCGGCTCCGGCGGCAGCCGCCGCGCCCGTGGCCGCCCCGACCCCGGCCCCCGCGCCCGCCAAACCCGCCGGCCCGGCCGGTGCCGGCGATGTGCCCAGCCCACTGGCGGGCCGCGTCACCGCCGTGGTGGTGGCTGCCGGCCAGG